>Ga0209777_10000221_pt1 | contig 100907 bp, 85 predicted proteins | sample FrelakmetHBP12HB_FD_187147 | JGI IMG/M metagenome (GOLD analysis project Ga0209777, IMG submission 187147) | Freshwater lake sediment microbial communities from the University of Notre Dame, USA, for methane emissions studies -HBP12 HB (SPAdes)... | ecosystem: Environmental > Aquatic >...
ATCTCATGATGTTGGGGTAGAGGCTGGCGTAGTCGAGTTCCCAGACGTTGTCGTGGAGGCCGACGACGGGTTCCAGCATCAGGCCGCCGCGATCAGCATTCAGGAGTTCGAATGCGGTCTTCCAGCCTTCGGGCAGGTTCTTCTTCCATGGGATATGGTAGCCGCGACGCAGGGCGGTGTTCATCTGCATCTGGCTGATGGCGGTGCCGGGTCCGAGCCTGGAGACGAGTTGCAGAGGGATGTTGCTTGCGCGGGAGATGTCGATCATGCCGGCGAGGCTGGCTTCGCCGTAGAAGAAGCTGGAGGAGGCGTCGAGGTGGACGCGGCCGCGCAGGGTGTAGAAGGCGGGGCGGTACACGATCTGGCCGTAGCTGACGTAGGATTTGCCGGGTTTGCTGGCGCGCATGTCGTTGGTCTTTTCCCAGTGGTCTCTGCCCAAGTGAATGGTGATGCCGCAGGCTTGGGTGCGATGCGAGAGGTAGGAGAACCAGAAGCTGTCGCCGCCTTTGGTGTAGAGGAGGTCCGGGTTCTGTTCGTGCAGACGGGCGGCCGCGGAGAGGATCGTGTCGGCCTCGGTTGCTTCCTGGATGACGTCGTCGCCGATCGTGATGCTACGGATAGGGGCAGCGTATGAAGGGATTTTGGAGGTCTGGTCCGGCGTGATCTCCATGGTGGTGCTGGTGTACGGCGGTGGGGGGTAGTCGATGGCCCAGGGGTCGTCGGTGGTATGGAAGGTTTTGCCGTCCCAGGTGACGAGGGCGTTGCTGAAGATATGGTGGTCTTCGAGGTAGCGTGTGGGGAAGCGCAGGTCGACGTCGTAGAGCTGGTAGCGGTGGTATTTTCCCCAGGAGTCGACGAGGGTCGCCAGTCCGCGGAAGTGCTGCAGGCTCCGTGGCGTGATCGCAAGTACGGGCGTGCGCTCCGGTGAGCCGAGGGTGAGTCGTGCGTCGGTGAAATCCAAGTGTTTGACGAGGGGGTGGTCGTAGAGTTTGCTTGCTATCTCGTAGAGATCGCTGCGTGGTGCGGCGACGAGGAACCGTGGTTCGTACGGGTCTTCGATGCGGATGGCCTTGCCTCCTGTCGTGAGCCAGGTGACCATGAGGTTGCGGTGGTAGTCCGGGTGGACGTCAAGGACGTTTCCGTGCACCATGGTCTCGCAGCTCGCGCAGGAGCTTCTCGTGCTCGATGAGGATGGAAAGCACGATCGGCTCGAAGGGGTTGGGGTTGGTGGCGTTGGTGCCAGCGGCGGCGTGACGGCGAGCGTGATTGAGGAGTTCTTCGAAGGCTTCTTGGTCGACGTCGCGCAGCGCGCGTTTGAAGTCGTGCCACTCCCAGCCGAAGGACTCGATGACCATGCGGAAGGTCGGAACCGTACGGCCCATAGTGTTTAGCCTCCGATGAAGGCGTCAAGGCGCAGCTGCTGTCGGTCACCGCGGACGATGGTCGCGTTCTGGCCGGCGGTGAGGTTGTCAAGATAGATGCAGTCGTCCAGCTCCTTGATGCGGACCACCGTGGTAGCGGCGCCGTACAGGGTGTCTCGTAAGCCGCGTTGGCTAGGCAGGATTGTTCTATCTTTGTTGGTCAGGACGGTGATGAGGCGGTGCTGGGTGGTGAGCCGTTTGAGGACCTCCAGCGTCGTCGCCAGGAGCGTGGTGGCTTCCTCAGCGGGGACGTCCGGGTCAAGATACAGCGAGGGGAAGCGGCCGATGATGAGGGTGCGGGGTTGATACTGCTGGATGACGGGTTCGAGGTCGTGGATGAGGCTGGTGAGCTGATAGAGGGTGAACGCCCTGGCGATACTGACGGAAGAGAGGACATCGTTTGCGTCCAGGTGCAATGCGCGGGCGTAGGAGGCGATGCGGTACGGGTTGGCGGCCATGCCGCCGTCGATGTAGAGGGTGGGGCTGTGGAAGGTCTGGTAGGTCTGGGCGCACAGCTGGTTGGGAAGCTCCGAGATGAGGCTGCTGTTGCCGTCGATGAGGGTGAGGGCGCCGGCGTGGAAGCCGCCCAGCAGACTGTCCAGCTCAAGGATGCCGCAGCGGACGATGAGGTCAAGGGGCTGGGTGGTGGTGATGGCGTGTGGCCGCGACGGGCCGTACGGTGGGGATGGGGTACTCATGCTCATAAATGCAATGCCTCCTGGGAAACCCTTCAGGAACTAAGCATGGTACGGACTTTAAATATCAGAGTGGGGGGGCGCCGAAAGTATTCAATGGTTTTGTTCCGAAATTGAATCCAGGATTGTCTTCATTTTTTTCTAGAGGCGTGGTATTATTCGCTAAGCTTATATGGTAATGATTAGATTCATCCTGAAATGAGAATATTAATTGATACTAACATCATCATTGAACGGGAGGAGAATGCAGAAATCTCGAGTGAACTTCAGGAATTACTGGTGAGGATTAACCAGCTTAGATACCAACTCCTTGTTCATCCTCTTTCTGCGGCTGAGATATCAAAAGATAAAGATCTAATCAGACGAAAAATTAAACTATCAAAAATCGCGACTTATGTCCAAATGGAAAGACCACCCGTTCTTTCCTCTTCCTCAGAGTATTATGTCAAATTAGGTAAAACTGGTAAGAATAAGGACGCAATCGATGATAATTTATTGTTTTGCATTTTCAAAAACGCAGCTCATCTTTTAATCACTGAAGATAAGATGATGAGGAAAAAAGCTAAGAAATTGGGTATTTCCGAGCAAGTTTATTCCATCAGTGAGGCTCTTGATTTCTTCCAAAAATTACCCGATCCTGGAAAAACCACTCTATCGACTTCACCTGCTGTAAAGGAGATTCCTGTTTATGAAATCGATTATAACGATCCTTTTTTCGGCGACATAAAGAAAGATTACAACGAGAAAAAGTTTAGAGATTGGTGGAAAAAAATATGTCAGGAGGGGCGAAAAGCTTGGGTTTATCAGACTGAAAAAGGACTTGGAGCCATTTTAATCTATAAAACTGAGGACGAAGAGATCTCTTCACTTCCCCCTCTTCTGCGAAAACCTAGGGTGAAAATATCGACATTGAAAGTCACTCATACAGGTTTTAAGATAGGTGAATTGCTCATACGCCTTTCGCTTCTTTATTCGATTAAGAACCAAATAGACGAAGTGTATCTGACGCATTATACCAAAACAGAAGATAGACTCGTTGAGCTCATTAATGAATATGGTTTTGCCCACGTAGCAAAAAAAGCCGATGGCGAAGATATTTACTTGAAAAAAATAATACCTGATCGACCTGTTGATAGTCCATTAGAAGTTCAACGTCTTTTCTATCCAAGCTTTTACGATGGGATCGAATGTAATAAATTCATAGTTCCGATACAACCAAGATATCACCATCGGTTGTTCACGGATTACAGCAAACGACAGCCCACTTTGGATGAATTCTCTGGCGGGTTGATTGTCGAAGGAAACACAATTAAGAAAGCATATCTTTGCCATTCAAAAATTAGAAAAATTAAACCCGGGGACCTCTTGCTCTTTTACCGTTCATCCGACCTTAAAGCATTGACGTCTATTGGTGTTGTAGAGAAGGCAATTGTAAATTTGTTAGATGTAGATAAGATTCTGATTGAGGTCGGGAAAAGAACGGTCTATTCCCAGAAAGAGATTAAAGATATGATAAGTAAACCCGTTACTGTTTTACTTTTTTACAGTAATTTTCATCTTCCTAAGAGTATATCTTTCAAGGAGATGATTGAACAAAAAATTCTCAATGGTACTCCCCAATCTATTCAAGGGATAAGTCACGAAAAATATTTGAGAATCCGGTCGATGAGCGGTTTGGATTCACGGTATTGTATAGACGAATTAAAAAAATGAGGTTGTCACTGGTTTTTCTCCTATTTCTTGAATGAGCGTATAATAAAGTTTAACGCTGATATTGCAATATGATTGTGGTGGTTTGAAATTATAACTATGACGTTTTACATCTTCGAGACTGATCACCTTTTGGAATTTTTTAACTATTTTAAAAAAAATAGCTGTCCCTTCTTTGCATCCTTGGAAATAGTTTTGAAATTGTGATTTAGTCACTCCAGCAATGTCTTTAGTGATTTCCCAAAGGGATCTCAGCGGTAATCGAATTTTTTTTTCAACGATAAAATATCCAGTAATTTTTTTCACAGGTGCTGTAGTGTAAATTAAGCATTTCTCATTTACGTCAACCTTTACATCTTGTCTTCGTAGTTCAACTTTTTTTTGTCGGTCGTAGATTTTGTCAGAAAACTCACTCTTGATTGAAAAGATTTTTACCATCCTTTAGCATCCCTCGCAGCCTAAAAGAGGTATCTTATCTTCACCTATTAATTTTATCATTGCAGAAAAATATGGACTTTGCCTTTATATTCCTTGAAAGGAGATAGCCGAAACTATTTTCAAACCAAAGATGTACAAGAATTCCACTTCAATTTTTTTCAGGTTGTTGAGTCGTAAGTTTATTTCTCCAGTTTTTCTTTGAGTACATCAAGTATTTTATATCCTGTAAAAGTGCCATGATGGACGATTTTTTAATTCTTTGCGATGTACGATGGTTTGAATTCTGTCATAGTCGCATCCATAAAAAAAAGTCTGGTTAGAGAGTATCCCAGGTTTCGTCTTTTTCATTGTCCCAAAGTTCCCGCATCTTAGGCTGCTGGATTCTTCGGAGGAATTCATCTGACATATGTTTACCAATAGTACCAATGGTTTATGAATGTTCGGTTTGTTCTTATCGGAGTTTGGTTCCAGAAGCAAGGATCTTCTTGATCATCTCAGGGTTCCAGGTCCAGACCAGCCGATGGTCGGAGTCGATCATGATCTTGCCGGACTGGATGAGGTAGTCGATGATGAGGCAGTAAGTCTGGTACATGACTTTCTTTGGGAGTGCCTTCCACAGCTCCGTTTTGGTCGGGTAGTCCATCTTTTGGATGGTTGCCTCGACCATAAGGATAGTATCTAGTTTCGGGTAGTGAATGGGAGTTGTCATCAGGTTGGCTTATTATATAAGTTTATATAATTAAAGGTTTCGTTAAAAATATCGGCTAGTTCGGTTGTTGTGCCGGTAGCCAGTCGAATTGGAGGAAGGGCCGGATCCCAAAGATTGGTTTGGGCAAGGTACGTGGCTGGCCCCAGTAATTGTGCAACCAGCGGTTCTTTGAGAACTGGTTGAAGGCGTCATGTGCGGTATGTTCGAAGTTGTTATATGAGAAATAATTATGTCGTGAATCGTAAATGAGGGCGCCGTAGGTATCGTTGCTGAAGGTGTTGTGGGTGAAGCTTATGTTCCTGCATTCCCAGACTTCGATGCCTTCGTAGCAGTGGTCGTAGACGTTGCCTGAGAGAATGGTGGGGCGGTTGGCGTCCCAGAGGTCTTGGCCGACCGTGCAGTTGCGGATGGTGTTGTTCGTGATGGTGACGATGTAGGAGTGGATGCTGAGCCCGTACCCGTCGTTTTCAAAGAGGTTGCCGGTGATTGTGTCTCCGTAGGTATAGGTCGCAATTCCTCCTCCCGTGCAGTTCTTGATGATGTTGTTGCGGATGATGTTTCCGCCAGAGAACGGAACCCAGGTATAATTCAAAGCGATGCCTTCTCCGTTCTCTTTGGTTGAATCTCCAATGATGGTGTTCCTCTCAATAGTATTGTCACTTGCATCACGGAGTTCAATAGCGGGGTAGTAGCATTTATCAAAGTAATTATCGGAGATGATGTTGTTTCTCGTATAATTACCGTCAAGGTTGATACTACTTTTAATACAATAATTATGGTGAACGAAGTTCCCTGAATTATGATATGGGTTCGCAAAATCACCTATGTATGAACCATATTTTGATTGGATGATGTTATTGCAGATTTCATTATTATTGCATGAACTTCCTATTCCTATCTCAATTCCGCATAGTCCCTGGATGATATTGTTAGAGATTGTACATTGAGATGCGGTGCTGAGATTGACACAGCAGCCGTTCCCGCTGGTAACGTTGATGGTGAAGTTGGAAACCACGACTCCGTTCGTGTTTATGCTTAGAACTGGTGTAGGCCACCATCCTTGTGCTGCCTGAAAGTACAGGATGGTTCTTGTTTTATTTTCTCCAAGAAGATGAATCGTTTTCGTTACATTTACTCGCTCGTAATATCTTCCGGCGAACACAAAGACGGTATCACCATCCGAGGCGTTGTTCACGCCGTCCTGGATATATTGATAAGGATGCTGTAGTGTTCCATCCCACGGCCCCGCCGTGTTATTATCATCGACATAAATGGTTCCGCCTTTTCCAATATTTTGTCCACTTAAAAATCTGTTAGGGGCAGCCACACACAAAGCACTATCCGCAACAAGGAACAGCACGACAACAATCGCAATCCCTTTCCAACCCATATCAATACCAATGATGCTTCCTCTTTATTAGTTCTTCTCGCAGTGAGACATTAAGTCATCCCGAAACCCTTATAACCGCCATCTCGTACACGACCCTGCAAACCGACCGTGATTCCTGGAGGGACCTACGAAATAGCTTTAAATAGTAAAACGGTATTCTGCCTACCCTCAATCACAACTGTACTTCAGAATTAACCTGTACATGTAAGGTGACCGAATGGGCAAAGGACTCAACGCCGCACGTAAAATCAAGAAAACACGTAAACAACTCCGCTGGAGCAACCGGTACTACAAACGCCGCGTCCTCCACCTCAAGGAAAAAGCAGACCCACTCGGAGGCGTGCCCCAGGCAAAAGGCATCGTCATCGAAAAAGTCGGCATCGAAGCCAAACAGCCCAACTCCGCTATCCGCAAATGCGTCAAGATCCAACTCATCAAGAACGGACGACAAATCACCGCGTTCGCCCCCGGCAACCACGCCATCGGCTTCATCGACGAGCATGACGAAGTCGTCGTCGAAGGCATCGGCGGCCGCATGGGCCGATCCTACGGCGACATCCCCGGCGTCCGCTTCAAAGTCATCAAAGTCAACGACGTCAGCCTCGACCAACTCGTGAAAGGCAAAGTCGAGAAACCCATGAGGCGGTAAACCCTATGGCAGACACCACCACAGCCACAGCCGTCGCAAGCAGCTTCTTCCCCATGCTGGCCAAATACGACATGACCCAGCTGAAAATAGAAGACCGCGGCCTGCAACGCTACATCAACCTCGAATACAAGGACTTCTTCCTCGGCGCACCCTACGCCAACAAACTCTTCGGCAAAGCCAGCACCCCACTCCTCGAGCGGCTCATCAACAGCCTCATGAAGACCGAGGTGTACACCGGCCAGAAGACCAAGGCCTACCGCGTCGTCCGTGACGCCTTCGACATCATCGACCGCCGACAGAAGACCAACCCCATGCAAGTCCTCATCGACGCCATCCAAAACGCGGCACCCAAAGAAGAGACCACCCGACTCAGGTTCGGCGGCATCATGGTCCCCAAAGCCGTCGACGTCGCCCCCATGCGCCGCCTCGACATCGCGATCCGCAACATCAGCACTGGAGCCATGAACGCCAGCCACAAGAACCGCAAACGCATCGAAGCCTGTCTGGCCGACGAACTCACCAAGGCCGCTAAGAACGACCCGGCGAGCTTCGCCGTCGCCAAGAAAAACGACGTCGAACGCGTCGCCAAAGCCGCACGGTAAAGATACCACCTCACACTCACTAACCGTCACATCCTGTGTTCACACAACCCTAAACGAAGAAAGAACCCACGTTTCTCACGTTGGAGCGTATATCCCTATGGGACGAAAAGAAGATAACATCGCCAAGGCCAAAGACCTCATGAACAAGCTGCCCTACATCCGAAACATCGGGATAGCAGCACACATCGACCATGGGAAGACCACATTCTCAGATAACCTCATCGCCGGTTGTGGCATGATGAGCGAAGAGCTCGCCGGCAAACAACTCGTCCTCGACTACGACGAACAAGAACAGGCCCGCGGCATCACCATCAACGCGGCATCCGCCTCCATGGTTCACACCTACAAAGACAAGCAATACCTCATCAACCTCATCGACACCCCGGGTCATGTGGACTTCGGCGGCGACGTCACCCGTGCCATGCGTGCGGTCGACGGCTGCATCATCCTGGTCTGCGCCGTCGAAGGCGCGATGCCCCAGACCGAGACCGTCATCCGCCAGGCCCTTAGAGAGAAGGTTAAACCCATCCTCTTCATCAACAAAGTCGACCGCCTCATCAACGAGCTGCGGCTCTCCCCGGAGGAGATGCAACAGCAGTTCGTCAAGATCATCGCCAAAGTCAACGAGCTGCTCGCCCGCTTCATGCCCGAGGAGTTCAAAGGCAAATGGGACATCAAGGTCGAAGACGGCTCAGTGGCCTTCGGTTCCGCCTTCAACAACTGGGCCATCAGCGGCCCATACATGAAACAATCCGGCCTGAGCTTCAAAGATATCTACGAGTACTGCAAAAAAGGCGATCAGAAGTCCCTCGCGAAGAAATCCCCGATCCACGAAGTCATCCTCAGCATGGTCATCACGCATCTGCCGTCCCCAGACATCGCGCAGAGATACCGTATCCCGCATATCTGGCACGGTGATCTGGAAAGCCCGCTTGGCAAAGCCATGCTCACCACCGACGAGAAAGGACCACTCGGACTCATGATTACTAAAATCATCCTCGACCCACACGCAGGCGAAGTCGCGGTCGGCCGCATGTACGGCGGCAAGATCATCCGCGGCCAGGAAGTCTACGTCGCCGGCATGCCCAACAAAAACCGCGTCCAGCAAGTCAACGTCATGGTCGGCGCAGACCGTATCCCTGTTGAGTGGGTGAGCGCCGGCAATATCGCCGCCGTCACCGGCGTACGTGACGCCATCGCCGGCTGCACCATTGTCGATAGCCCTGAAATCGAACCGTTCGAACGCATCGTGCACATCTCCGAGCCCGTCGTCACCGTCGCCGTCGAAGCAAAAAACACCAAGGACCTCCCCAAGCTCGTCGAAGTCCTCCGCATGATCTCCAAGGCAGACCCCAGCATCCAAGTCCAGATTAACCAGGAGACCGGCGAGAACCTCATGAGCGGCATGGGAGAACTCCACCTCGAGATCACCGAATACCGTATCCGCAACGACCACAAGCTCGACATCGTCTGCAGCGAACCCATCGTCGTCTACCGCGAAACCGTCCTGAAAACCACGCCGCAGAAGTTCGAAGGCAAATCCCCCAACAAACACAACCGCTTCTACATCATCGTCGAACCCCTCCCCGACGGCGTCGTCAAAGCCCTGTACAACAACGAAATACCGGACAACGTCAAGAAATTCAAGAAAGAGGCAGTCAAAATCCTCACAGACCTCGGCATGGACAAAGACGTCGCCAAAGGCGTCTTCGGCATCCACGGCCTCAACATGATTACGGACACCACCAAAGGAATCCAATACCTCTTCGAAACCAGAGACCTCATCAAGGAAGCCTTCGACGAAGTCATGCGCAGCGGACCCATCACCAACGAACCCGCCCAAGGCGTCCTCGTCAAACTCGTCGACGCCAAACTCCACGAAGACGCAATCCACCGCGGCCCAGCCCAAGTCATCCCCGCGGCCCGTAACGCGATCAACGGCGCCATCGTCTGCTCCGACCCCACCCTCCTCGAACCCATCCAACGGGTCTTCATCAGCACCCCGCAGGAACTCATGGGAGAAGCCAGCAGAGAGCTCAACAGCCGCCGCTCCGAAGTCAAAGACATGCAGACGGAAGGCGACCTCGTCAACATCGACGCCATCGCACCCGTCGCCGAAATGTTCGGCTTCGCCTCCGCCATCCGCTCCGCAACCGGCGGCCGCGTCCTATGGAACACCGAAAACCGAGGCTTCGTCCCACTCCCACGACACCTCCAAACCGACGTCATCCACAAGATCCGCGAACGCAAAGGCCTCAAACCAGACCCCTACCCACCCGAATACTACATGGGATAGACGACCACCGTCGTCTCCCCTCTTTTTCCCTTTTTCTCTTTATAAAAAAACCTAAGCTTCTTATAGCACACCCTCCATTCCAGCAGTGGAGGGATTGGATGCAACGAGGAATCGTCCCCATCACCACAGAGCTCGAGCTCGAATACCGCTACTATGAAAAAGACCCAAGCTACCCCTACTTCAACCGCTACTTCGAAATCTACCTCATCCAGCGCACTCCCACCGGACGCAGCTACATGCTGCACATGGACAACTGCGACACCCGAGACGGCCGCTGGGCGCCCCACCTCCACAAAGCCAGCAACGTCGCCAAAAAACTCTACTTCGGCATCACCACCGTCAACTGGAACGAAATCAAAGAGAACTTCACCAGCTGCCTCATCGCAGAGCTCGGCGAAGACCACAAGAAACCAGTGAAGAAGGCGATGGCGAAACTGGCCTCACCTAAACTCTAACACCACCGATTTTTCGTATCAAATCAGTCGGCGATGCGGATCTTCCCATGCGGCGGCTCATAAATCTGCCCCTGGGTCTTCAACCGCTCCAACGCCTCGACTACTTTGCTGCTTTCGATGCCTTTCATCTCCGCCTCGGTGATGACGTCGTTGCGGTTCGCCCCTTCATCACCCGACTCTTTGCTCAGCCGCTGGATGATATCCAAAATCACTCGCATCCGGTCATGTTGACTGTGACTGATCCCTGTGGCGATGATGTCGATGTCGAACTTGCCGGTCTCACGGTCTGTCCCGACACGGCGTAGATAGGAGTCGATGATGCCGATCGCCCGTTTCGCATCCTCTACCGTCGCCTCCTGGCTCAGGCGGATGCGGGCGCTAGCCTCGGCGAGCCGCACGAACGCCTCCAGCTGACGAGGCGTAAACGGCACACTATCCACCGACGCCCCACGGAAATCCACATAATAATTCTGCAAAATCACCAACGCATCATCAGAAAGCACCGGGAACACCCGCCGCTTCGCATACGCCACGTACTTGCGCAGGAACTCCGGCTCGAAGGTAGGAATGACGTGCTTCATGAACGCCGCCTCCTGCTCCTTCGTATACAGCTCATCCGTCGAGTTCTTCAGATGCTCATGGATCTCCCCACCCTTATGCGAATGCAGGATATGGTTAGCAAGCACCGTATCCGTCTTCCGATTCGGCTTATCAAGAATCGAGAAAATCAAATCAAAACGAGACAGCAACGCCGGCGGCATGTTGATTTGCTCATGCATCGGCTGAAACTCATCGAACCGACCAAGCTTGGGGTTCGCCGCCGCCAACACCGCGCACCGCGACTTCAACGTCGCATTGATCCCGGCCTTCGCCACCGAGATCTCCTGCTGCTCCATCGCCTGATGCAAACTACTCCGATCGGTCTCTTCCATCTTGTCAATCTCATCGATACAGGCCAGACCCTTGTCCGCAAGTACCAACGCACCGGCTTCAAGGGTCCATTGGCCTTCGCCAAACTCGTCACGAACAGCAGCCGCCGTAAGCCCCGCAGCAGAGGACGCCTTCCCGGATGCATATACGCTCCTGGGCGCAAGCTTCGACATATACGACAGCATCTGCGACTTCGCAGTACCGGGATCACCCACCAGGAGCATATGGATGTCGCCACGCGTATGCGTCCCATCCGGCATCTCCTTAGCAATCCCACCGAACAACTGCAACACCAACGCATCCTTCTCCGTGTCCAACCCATAGATCGTCGGTGCGATCGACTGGCGCATCTTGTCATAAATCGTCGGATCACGACTCGTCTTCAAAATGGTCTTCTCATCCTCATCAGTGACCTCGACTTCCTCAAACGCATACTCTTGACTCTCGATGCTGAGCGCAGAAATAGACTTATCAAACGATGTTAACTTCATCGCCCCGCGAAGACGTTGCATGCTATGCAATACACCGTTGACCACCACACGGTCGCCAGGAGACACCTCACCAACCAAGTCATCCTCAAGATAAATCGAGATCCGCTCCGGCTGCGCCCCACCACGCAGACCTTCGGGGTTCTCCTGCACCTCAATCTTCTGACTGTCGATAAAGGAGGAAAACTGCGAGGACAACTTAAACGACGACACCCGCCCGCAGCCACCCTGGTCCTCCAGGCACTCCGGCGGATCCTTGAGCACATCCTCATCCTGCTCGATACGGATGATCGCCCCGCACTTCTGACAATGAAACGCAGCCACAGTAAGCTTCGGACGCACCTCAGTAATCTTCTTCACCAGACCCTCGACTGCAATTAACGTCCCCAAACGGTTCGCTCGGATCTTCCGGATTATCACCTGCTGCATCTCAGGCAGGTTCTGCACACGGAAATGAAGAATAATCTTCTGTTCAGCCGCCACATCCACCCGCTTCAACGCCTCCTCCGCGTTGAACAACGCCTTCAACGGCTGACGCAGCAGCATATCGGCAAGCTTCGGATCGTGCTTATCCACCACCCAATAATCTACAATAAGGCTGCGCTTCTCCGGATACGACAACGCCAACGTCTCAATATCAGCCTTGCAGTTCTCCTCGAAAAAACCCAGCCAGGAAGCGACCGCACTCTCATCCTTTAACAGCACCATGGAACTCTATGCCTCCCAAAGGTTTAGGGCTTCCCGTATTCACCCACGGTTTTAAATAATTACGGGTCAGACCACCGAAACTATTCCCCAATCGTCTCGAAGAATCGACTAGTAAATCTCGAAAGAAAGAAAAAAATTTTGGCGGGTGTAGACGCCGATTGAGTGGGTGCACGTGGTACCCCTACGACGGCCCGTCTGCATTCTCAACCCCGTTAACCCTCTGAGCATCAGCAGTCTGTGGTAAGGTTGCTCACTTCCGTGCCTCGCCCGGTACCCACAGCGAAGACAGGGGCACAGCCCTCCGGCTGCACTCCCCTATCACCTCCAATCCCAGAGGACAGGGTGTCATCGTCAACAAACGGATCGTAGAGGACTCGACACACCGCCTCGCACATTCGACCCCAGCATATCGGCGATTTCTGGTTGCAGGGAACGCCTAACTCCCCGGTCTAGCCTACACCTCTCGCCACTCCCCAGCACGTCTTTCTCCTCCCTTAGAAGGAGCGCATACTGAGTTTACGATAGGAGAGGAACAACTGTACGAAGATGATGACGAAACCGACAGCGACGAACGCGATATCCCGCGCGACCGCCAGCCACGCATTGGACAACGCAATGGAATCCATGGAGTTCAACAACTGACCCGCATGGGTACTGTCCAACACCAGGAGATACAGGAACACAGCGATAAGGATGAAGATGATAACGTTGACGTAGAACGACACCCGGTTCCACATCTGCTTATCAATCCGCAAGTTCGAACGGTCAACCATAAATGGTACCGCACCACAATTCCACAATGGCTATAAGAAGATTGTGTTTAGAAAACCACACCCTAAAGGGGAGAAAACACCGAGGGTCCTAGAAAAAATCACTCAACTTCGTGTTTTTCACTTTATCACTTTTAAATAACGAGTCAATCGACTTCTCCACCAGGCTGATCCGCTGCCGGGCATACGTCGGCAGGTTGTACTTCTCCGCTATCTCCTTAGAGATATCCAGATACTTCTTCACCGACATCTCATGGACCGTCAGCGTCAGCCTCCCTTGACATTTCGTACACACCCCTTGTAGTGGGATGCGCCGATAGGTGACATTGCAGGTCGGGCAACGCACCGACTGCTTACTGAACGCCCGCAAGTTCCCAATGATGTCCGGCAGGAAATGCTGCTCGATGACCTTATACGCCACGTCAGCCTCATCCACCGCACGGATCTTCGCAGCAAGACTCAGCTGTAGGTTCATCTTATCCATCATGGTCTTCAGCGTTTTATACACGGACTCCTTTGGGCCCTCAGAGATGTCGTTGGTGTCGTGCGTGAAACCGAACTGCTCATACTGCAGCTCCGTCCCAAGACGAGCGGAGACACAGCCCATGATCGCCTCTAAATTCCTGGAATGATCATGTTTCATGGTAGCTTCATAGAATTTCAACGGATAGCGTGCGAGTGTATCGAGATTATGTGCTTCCTTATCGACTTCGGATGGGTCGAGGCGAGTGGTAATGAGTAAGGGGAGATCCATTTTTCCGCCACGTTTGTCAGGAATGTAGGAATAGGAGAAATTCAAAAGAGCATCCAAGAGGAGCATGAGTCCATCTTCATCCCCATCGCAGTTCCTTCTTTTTGTTGCATGATAGAAAGGATGGGTGTAGCAGACTTGGGCGGTGGTGAACCCGATGATTCGGCCGAGTGCGCCTGCTGAGGTATGTGGTGCTAAGCCGACGACTAGATGGCCGACGAGGTCCTGTTGTTTCCTGAATTTATAGAACTTTTCCAATCCGTAGAATTTGACGAGGAGGTCGTCGATGAAATGGGAGACTTGCAGGAAGTATTCCGCGCAGTTAGTAGAAATGACGACGTCTTGGACCTTGAGTTCGCAGATCTGGTCTTCGTTGATGAGGTCGTTGCCGAGATAGTCTTTCGTATAACCGAGGTCGCGGATGCGTTCGAGTGGGACGCCGATTTCCCGGGGTTTGAAATGGGTGAGGGGGGCGTCGGTCATGTCGAAGCGGATGGTGCCGTCTTTGAAGGTGTAGACTTCGTGTTTGGCTCGTAGGATGCCTTTTTCCAAGGGTTCTGGTGTCTTGTGTTTGCTGATGGTGCCCATGACGCCTTTGATGGTGTCGGGGAGGGTGCGTTCGCCGATTCTTTCTTGTGCGGCGGTGAGTTCGTCTTGGAGGTTGATGGTTTGTTCTTCGATTTGGCCAGGGAGGACTTTGGTGTGGGTGCCGCAGGTGCAGGTGATGCGGTAGGTTTTTTTGTTGCAGGTGGGGCATTGGCGGACGCCGGCTTCGACGATGATGGTGCCGTTTTCTGCGGCGGTTTTGACGAGGCGTTGGTTGCCGCCGTAGTTCTTGAGGGGGAAGAGGACGTGGGGTGGTGGTCGCATTTTGCGTGCTGCGGCTTTTTCTGGTCTACCCATACGGGTGCCGATGCGGAAGGGGGCGCGTGGTTTGATGGTTATGGTGGCGAGTCTGGTGACGAATTGGTTGGTGGTTTCCATGTCATAGGGTGGGGCATAGTCTGGATTGGAGGTCAATGTAGAATCGGTGATCGTGATGCCGAGGCTGCGGAGGAGTGGGAGGGTCATGGATTCGATGAGGAAGTGTCCTTCTCGTTGTTTGTGGAGGAGGCAGAGGTCGATGAGGATGGTTTTGATGGTGGGGTCGGTGGGGAGGGTGAGGGTGAGTGGTTCTTGGGTGGTGATGGTTCCATGTTGGAGGATGTGGTCTCTGAGGGTGGTTGCTTGTGGGGGTGTGATGTCGTGCCAGAAGAGGGTGTAGATAGGGTGAAGGGGGATGTGGTAGTGGTCTGCTAGCTTGAGTGCATCTTGTGGGGTGGGGTGGTTGAGGTCGATGGGGTGTCCGAGGTCAGAGGATATTGTTTCTATGGTTTTTTTATCTGCGTCAATGATTGCTTGCGGGGTGTTTTTTTCCGGGAGGAATCCTAGGGTGTGTTGGAGGTCTTGGATCCACCATTCCACGACGTAACTTGCGTCGGGGAGGAGGGCGTTGTTTTCTAAGAACTCTCCGTAGGGGATGAGGAGTTCGCCGACGTCGATGATTTGTTTGATGTCGGTGGGGTTGGGTGCGTCTTGGAGGGTGTTGGCTTGGACGAGGTCACCATTATGGAGAAGGAGGATGGGTCCGTCGATGGTGGTGCAGGGGGTGCCGATGGTGCCTTTGCCGGGTCGTTCGGTTTTCATCTGTGTGCCGACGGTGATGAAGTCGTCGAGGAGGTGCATGGTGGTGGGGTTGATGGCTGTGGAGGCGAGGCCTGCGGTGCGTGCGCGTCCGTATCTGAGTCGGAAGCCTCCTTTTCTGGAGGGGTGGGAGAGGACGGGTCGTCCGGCGATGACCTCGCCGATGTATTTCGTCGAGGGTGGTATTTGGGGTATTTCGTTGGGGTCTTGGGTGGTGGTGGTTTGTCCTTTGGTGGCGAATTTTTCGAGGAAGTCCCAGCCGGTGAGTTTGAGTTTTTTGATGTGTTTCCAGATTTTGGGTGCTTTGAGGCAGAGGCCTTCGGCGATAACGAGGCAGGCGCCGCCGCGCAGTTTGTTGGTGCCGACTCTGGGGAGGTCGCGGTAGCCGGTGACTTCTTCGTCTTCGGTGCCTTCGCCGTTGATGCAGATGGGGCAGTGGCTGACGATGGTGTCGATTTCGTCGACGGTGGGGACGTATTGGAGGTGTTGGACGCGTTTGTAGAGGGGTATTTCTTCTTTGTAGCGTTCGATTTCGCCGGTGCTGGCTTGGTAGGCTTCGATGTTGAGTTCGCGTCGTACGACGTCGGCGATGAGGACGCTCATGGCTTGTCCGGTGCCGCCGGCGCTGCGGATGGGGCCGGAGAAGTAGAGGTCGACGTAGTGGGTGCCGTCGGTGTTGCGGCCGAGTTTGACATCGGCGATGCCTTCCAGTGGTGCAACTAACACGCCTTCTGTGAGGATGGCGAGTCCTGTTCTGATGGCTTGGTCTAAGTATTTTTCGGTGCTGGTGGTTTTGTAGATGGTGCCTTTGACGATTTCTCTGGCGATTTCTAGTGAGACGAGTTCTCGGTTGCCGATGCGTTTGGTGGTCTGGCGGATGAGGGGTGCGACGCCCGGAGGTCCTACGAGTTGTTCGACGCGTGAGGCTAAGTCGAGTGCTTGGGGGATTTCGACATAGAATTCTGGGTCGAGGCCTTTCTTGCGTGCTTGGGTGGCGATGGTGTAGCAGGCGTCGATGCCCGTTTGTAAGCTGGCGAAGTACGCGCGCATCTGCGGGCTTGCAGCTACTTGGCTTTGTCCGTTCTCCCCATCCATTGTCTCTGACTCTGGAAAAAATTCTTACAAGTTGGACATGGGTTCGGCGTGTTTAAAGGTTTGGTTACTTGGGTGGATTATGAGGCTTTTTTGCTAAAGTCCATGGTGGTGGCGTTGCCGGTTTTCAGGTCGACGATCGGGAGTTTCGCGCTGTCGGGGACGAAGTTGAGCATCTTCTGATACGAGGTTTGGCTTTGCCAGCTGCTGGCGTTGATGAGGGTGATGCCGCGGTACGTGTCGAGTTTGGAGGTGTGGACGTGGCCGGTGACGAAGATGTCGGGGACGGAGTGGATGATCATGTAGTCGGTGTGTTCGGGGGCAAGTGGCGTGTAGCCGCCGTAGGTGGGTGCGAGGTGGCGTTTGCGTAGCATCAGCTTCATGACCTCGGTGGGTTCGTTGTAGCTGAGTGCCTGGATGTTGGTGCTGTAGTCGAGGAGGCTTTGACCGTGATAGCTGAGGAGTTCGATGCCGTGGAGGCTGAAGGTGCAGGGGTTGCCGAGGAACTCGTAGTGTGCGCCGGTGAAGAGGTCGCGGATCTCGGCTTCGAAGGCAGGCTGCGGCTCCGCTGGTCTGACGGCGTCGTGGTTGCCTGGTTGGATGATGATGGTGATGTGGTCAGGGATCATGGTGAGTTGCGCGGCGAGGTACTTGTACTGGTCGTAGATGTTGGTGATGCTGAGTTCTTTTTCTTGTCCGGGGTAAATGCCGATGCCGTCCACCAAGTCTCCTGGCAAGACGAGGTATTTGAGTCGGCTGGCGACATCCCGTTGGCGGCTGTTGCCCAGGTCGCCGTTGATCCAGCGGAGGAACGCGGTCCATTCGTCAGTCATGAACATCTTGCTGCCGATGTGGATGTCGCTAAGGAAGGCGGCGCAGACTGGCGTCTCGGTTTTTTTCCGTTCGTGTTGCATTTTGACGTCGGGGAAGATGATGTTTTGGATGAGGATGAGGTCGCCTTGTTTGCTGAATTTGCCGGCGACGCCGATGACCTCGTCGAGCATGACTTCGCTGGCGAGGGGGTGCACCTCGGTGAAGTTTTTGAGTGCCATGAGGGTGACGGTGCCGGTCTCGTCCTCCAGTTCGATGACGCGGTGGCCGTTAGGGGTGGTGCGGACGGCTTTGACGATGCCGATGAGCTGAAAGTCGGTCAGGGATTTCTTCAGGCGGTTGATAGGGATGGCGGTAGAGACCTCGCGGCGTTGGCTTTTCAGGATGTCGCGTAGGTCGTGGTAGCGGTGTTTGAAGAGGCTGGCGAAGTCGTCGGTGGTGCCTTCGCTGGTGCGGTTGCCGGTGACGTCGGAGATGATTTTGATCTCTGAGTCGTAGTCGCGGGCGAGGGGATGCCAACTTTGGACGGGTTTGATGAGGAGTGGTTTGAGTGGTAGTTCTTTGTCCGGTGGCTGGTCGTCGTCGACTTCTTCGTCTTCCTCGTCTTCAGCCTCCTGAGGTGTTTTTGGTCCGCTGAGGAGTTTTGACAGCATCTTTTTTTGCAGTTCCTTGTCGACCGTGGGTGCAGGCACAGGCGCGGGTGTCGGCTCGGGTGCCTTGGGTAGGGGTGCCGGCTCCGGGCACGGGAGCGGGGGTGTTTGGGTGAGCTGTGCGGTCGCTGTCTCGATGTCTTTGATAACATCAACGGTAAGAAGGAGTGGGTATTCGCGGAGGCTGCAGAGCAGGTAGCTGGCGAAATCGGTGGGGTTGTCTTTGGAGGCGATGTAGGTGAGTGCTTCGGGTTGGACGAATGTCCCATGATCTGAGAAGCGTCGAAGAATGTCCTTCATGTATCCCCAGCCCTGCCACACCGGTACAAGGACGGTGTATGGCGGTTCGAGTTCTTAGTGGTTTTCCTTGACGGGTGCTGGCATGGGTACAAATCTATAAGAGCTTGAGTCGATTCCAGGCCCTGAGAGTATGACGCAAATCCAGAGTGCGCGGCGGGGGAAGGTGTCCGCGCAGATGACGGCGGTGGCGACTGCAGAGAAGCTCGACCCTGCGGTGGTCTGCAGGCGGGTCGCCAACGGCCAGGTCGTCATCCCCTATAATCCGCTTCATGCACCCGACAGCCTGGGCATCGGCAAAGGCCTGCGGGTCAAAGTCAACGCCAACATCGGCACCAGCCGGGAGCACTGCGACATCAAGGAAGAGGTCGAGAAGGCGAAGGTCGCGGTCAAAGCAGGTGCCCACGCGCTCATGGACCTCTCCACCGGCGGCAACCTCGACGCCATCCGCACGAAGCTACTCAAGGCTGTTCACATCCCCTTCGGCACCGTGCCTATCTATCAAGCCGGCATTGAGGCGATCGTGAAACGTGGCTCTATCGTCGACATGACTGAGGATGACATGTTCTCCGCTTTTGAACGTCAGGCGAAGCAGGGCGTCGATTTCATGGTCGTTCACGTCGGCATCACCCGCGAAAGCGTCGCCCGACTCAAGGCACAGCACCGGCTCATCCCCATGGTCAGCCGCGGAGGCGCCTTCCACCTCGCCTGGATCCTCCATCACGAAGAAGAGAACCCGCTGTACAAGAACTTCGATTATCTCTTGGAGCTGGCGAAGAAATACGACGTCACGCTCTCCCTTGGCGACGGGATGCGCAGCGGGGCACTCGCGGACTCCAACGACCGCGCCAAGTTCCAAGAACTCCTCATCATCGGCGAGCTCGTCGAACGCGCACGCACCGCCGGCGTCCAGACCATGGTTGAAGGACCTGGCCACATGCCCCTTAGTGACATCCAGGCGAACGTCCAGGTCATGAAGACCGTCACCAAAGACGCCCCCTACTTCGTTCTCGGACCCCTCGTCACCGACATCGCGCCTGGCTACGACCACATCGTCGGCGGCATCGGCGGCGCCCTCGCCGGCTACTACGGCGTCGACTTCCTCTGCTACGTCACCCCAGCAGAACACCTCGCCCTCCCTGACGCACGTGACGTGCGCGACGGCGTCATCGCCTCCCGCATCGCAGCCCACGCCGCAGACCTCGCACGCGGCATCGACCGCGACATCGACCGGGAGTTCAGCCAAGCCCGGGAATGCCTCGACTGGGACAAGATGTTCAAGCTGTGCATCGACCCTCAGAAAGCCAAGGAATACCGCTCCAGACGACGCCCCCGGGAAGACACCACGGCCTGCTCCATGTGCGGCAACCTCTGCGCCATCGAAATGGTACGCAAAAACCTCAACGAAGAATAACCACCAAAAGACCTACATACCACTCGTGGTACTCCGCCGAATCATGACAGAAACTACGCATTTTCTGAACCACAATAACATAAAACAGCTTTCACCACACATAAGAAGACTCCTTTTTGCAACAAAAAAACATGTTTATTCTATAAAATTATGCTGAAAGACAGTTCTTAATAGACAGAGATAACCTTTATATTATTATAATGGATGCAATTCTCTTGGAGACAAGAACATATGGGATGCCCCTACTATAACGACTTCACACGAGATTGCATCAGAGAATACCCCGCCATCATCGAACACAAAGACTTCACCGACTGCGAAACAGACGGCTACCACCACTGCCTCATCTACACCATCATGAAAAACGACTTCCACTGCCCCCACCTCAACGCCTGCCTCAGCATGTTCCCCACCGACATCCCAGACTTCTACCACCTCATGAACCAAAACAAAACCATCTACACCTACGTCACCAAACCCATCTTCCAATACTGCCTCTCCCAAGACAACCACCAACACTGCGCCCGCTACCAACTCAAACAAAACGGCCACGAACCACCACCCGGACTCAGCCCCGAAGGACGACTCGTCGACATCAACCACTCCACCGACCAACAAAAAATCGTCTTCGAAAAAAACAAATAAACGAACACCACCTCACCACCCAAATCACCCCAATCACGCAAGCCCTTAAAAGCACAAGGTCAATTACCAGCCTCGCATGCAAGACACCGACGCAGAACCCCACGAACTCCTCCCCGTCGCCATCATGGCCAGCTTCTTCATCCTCATCCCCGGCATCGCCCTCATGCTCACCAACCTCTTCGCCCAACAAGGACTCCAAGCCTTCCAAAACACCACCGACCCCCTCAACCTCGTCATCATCTTCGCCATCATCCTGGGCATGACCCTCATCATCCTCCTCATCGCCCGGTTCTGGAAAAAACAAGTCATCCACGCCATCATCCTCTTCGCCGTCGGCTACACCACCTTCTACGTCCTCATACCCATCCTCAGCGCCCTCCCCGGCATCACCACCTACATCGCAGCCCTCATCATCGCCGTACTTGTCGTCATCGCCCTCTGGCGATACCCCGAATGGTGGGTCATCGACCTCTCCGGCATCATCGTCGGCGCCGGCGCCATCGCCATCTTCGGCATCAGCCTCTCCATCTTCCTCGTCATCCTCCTCCTCATCGGCCTCGCCATCTACGACGCCATCTCCGTATACAAAACCAAACACATGATCGACCTCGCAGACACCGTCATGGACCTCAAACTCCCCGTCCTCCTCGTCGTCCCCAAAATACCCGGATACTCCCTCATCAAAGAAACCAAACGACTCAAAGAACAAATCGCAGAAGGCACAAAACGAGACGCATTCTTCATGGGACTCGGCGACGTCGTCATGCCCGGCATCCTCATCGCCGCCGTCTTCTTCACCACCCACGACCTCCCCATCAGCCTCGCCGTGATGCTCGGCACAATCCTAGGCTTCGGCGTCCTCATGCTCTTCGTCATCAAAGGAAAACCCCAAGCCGGACTCCCCTTGCTCAACACCGGCGCGATCCTCGGCTACCTCGTCTCAAGCCTGGCGTTACACGGCTATCTCGTCGGCCTTACCCTGCCTTTCTAGACATCGACTTGGTAATGGCCTTCGTAGCACCACACACGATGTCCCTCATGCTGCAGCGGCTTGCCGCAGACTGGGCAACGGGTTTTATCGAAAAAATGATCCAGCCACATGTCCCGGGCCTGCGAGACATCTTCCTTTTCCACCCGCTGAAGGATCGACGTCAACTCCGGCGTCGTGGCAAGTGGCCTCAACCCCTCAAGGTTCAAGGAATCAGGTTTCACGCGTTCTCCGTAGGGATTGCGCTGTATCGGTTTTTTTAAATGTTCTGTTTGTCCACGCACGAGCACCGCAGTTAGGACGATCCCGCTGATCAGCCCGCCGAAATGCGCGTAGTGCGCCACCGAATCCTGGGTCCCAATCACGACGAGCACGGTCTCCATCAACGAAAAAATAATAGCAGCATACAGCACCTTGATTTTTGTGATGATCATGATGCCGACAGGGATCGGCATGACGATCTCATCCCAGGGGTACGCATAGGCGAACCCGCCCATGACCCCGAAGATAGCACCAGATGCCCCGATAAGGACGACGGTCGATCCGAGATTCACCACCGAGAACGCCAGCGCCCCGCAGACACCGGTAACGAGATAGATGAGCAGGAACTTCCCGCGACCAATGCGCTCCTCGAACGCAATTCCCATAAAGAAGAACACGAACATGTTCCCCAGGATATGCACGATTCCTGCATGGACGAACATCGAGGTAAAGAGGGTGTATAACCGAGGAAAATTCGTTTGGAGATACGCAGGTTGGAATCCCAGCTCGATAACTTGGTCATAACCTGGGATCAACGCCAAAGCGAAGACCAGGAAGTTACTGATGATCAGAGCATAGGAGAGCGGGAGTTTACGAATCCAGGCGATGACTAGGCTAAGAACGATGATGGCTATCGCGATCCATGACAGGTAGCTTAATCCCAGGATTACCATCGTCTTCGTCTCCAGTCGTACGCGATGAACAACACGGCGACGGTGACGACAACGACAATTAAGATGATGTTCTTAAAGTCTCCCCATACGGCACCCTGTGGCGTCCCTTGATTCTGTGCCATGGTCCAGTCCTGAAGGTACACCGCGGTGAAGTACGCGGCTGCCGTGGGATTGTCGATGAGTACGGCGGCCTCACGGTTGTCGCGGACTGAAACTTCGTTCCAGTTGACGGAGGAGATGAGGACGGTGCGATTGTCGATGATCATGCCTTTGTTGTGGATGGCACTGAACGGAGACTTATCTGTGGAACACAGTTGGACTTTGATGCCGGTGCCGTTAAGCGCTGCTTCAATGTCCGCTGCGGAGCTACTGTACGATGGGTTATCGTTGAGGAAGAGGCGGACATCGAGACCTTCTGCCGCTTTTTCTTTTAACAGGACGAGAAACGGGCTTTCCACGCCATTCCAACTTAGAGACATCTCGAGCTGTTGGATGTAGATGGATTGAGTTGCGTTTTGCATGGCTTGCAGGATGAACGTCTCACTGGTATCTGGTGAAAATATGGGGGTCAGGCGTGTTTGTTCTTGAAGGGACATGGCTTGGAACCGAGGATGGTATGACCCCGTGGGAACTGTCCCAGAGGGAAGCCCTTGGTAGACTGTAAAGTTCATGTTTTCTATCGTCACGCTGTCACAGCGGTCTGGATTGAAATCCGCTGTGAACACGTCTGTGAAGTAGCTGGCCAGTCGCGAGTCGGTGATAGCGACACCCCATTCCCGGTTCCCATAGGAAGGGTCAATGGGGACGCCAGTCATCGCCCAGTTGCCACTCGTCAGCACCACGCTTGTGTTGTCGACAACGAGGTATTTCGCATGGTCGTAGCGATAGCGGGCGTAAATATGGGCGGAGGGGTCGTTGTAGAGAAAGCGAAGGGACGCCCCAGCTGACGTCAAGGTCGAGGCGATAGCCTGTTCGGTAGTAGTGATGCCGCCGACTGGTGAGCCTTCCAGCAGGATGCTGACGTTGACGCCTCGCTCGAGTGCATCGAGAAGATGCTGTGCAAGGGCCGTGTTGGTGAACTCATACATGTTGAGAAGAAGCGAGGTGGTAGCATTGTCGATGGCTGCAGTGATCACTGGGTAGCTGCAATCCGGTGAGACGAAACAGGTAATCTGTGCATCTGAGAGGAGTGTGAGTGGTAGAAGGTTGGTTTGGCCGATGTGGAACACCCGAGGGTGTGTCCAGTCTGCCGCCGAGTCGGTGTCGAGAGGCGTGCCGTTATAGGTGTTGCGGGTGAGGATGACGCCTGTCTGGGGGGCTGGCAGGGGATCACCGTTCCAGCCGACGTCAGGGACGGTGGTGTTGCCGTAGCAGAGGAGATCGATACAGGTGCCGGTCGGGTCGGTGAGTGCGATGGTGCCTGCGGTGTTGCTGAGACCGAGGCTGCCGTGTGAGATGAGCAGGGGGATGGCTGGTTGTGCGTTGGTCCATTCGTAGGTCGGCAGGTTTCCTGTCTCGAATGCGTACCAGGTCGCGTTGGCGGTGAGGGTCCAGGTGGTGTTCGCGGGGATGAGACTTGGGGTGGGGAAGGTGACTCGTGTCTGGGTCTGTGGTGGTTCGGTGGGTTCGTCGGTGATGCTGCATCTGGCGAGGTCGATGGATGTGTTGGTGGGGTTGGTGATGGCGATGAATTCGTTGTGGACGCCGGGGTGGGTGTGGGGGTAGGCTTGGGTGATGCGCAGGAAGATGATGTTCGGGTCTTGTGAGGATGTAGTGTCGGTTGGTGTGTTGGGTGCACCGGGGGTGGGTGTGGGGGTGTCGGTGAAGTCGGCGGCGGTATCGTCGGTGTCCTGGTCGGGGAGGCGGCTGAGGCTGTGGCCTGGGGGGCTGAGGGGTGCGGGGGTGCCGGTGATGTCGGGGTCGTCGGTGCCCCATTCGATGGCGTCGATGACTGTTCCTGTGGGGTCGGCGAGGGTGAGGGAGTCATGTGTGTTGCCAAGGCCGTTGCCGAGGGTCTTGTCGTCGACGCTGAGTCGAAGGCAGGTGTCGGGGATGGATAGGACGTCGTCGATAGTGGTGCCGCGGTCGGTGAGGAGGGCGTAGCCGCCTGGCTGCAGGGTGGCGTCGGTGCCGAAGAGGGGGTCAGGGGTGATGGTGTCGGTTTCGGTGCGGTCGGCGATGGTCCAGCCGGCGAGGTCAATAGTACTGGTGGTAGGGTTGTAGAGTTCGATCCATTCGGTGGTGCTTTCTGGTGTGGTGGGGTGGTACATGACTTCGTTGATGAGGATGCTGCCGGGGTCTTCGGCGTAGGCGGGTGGGATGGTGCTTAAAATGGTTACGAGAATGAATATGGTGGTGAGACACCTGGTGTACGTTGCGTGTGTTTGCATCTGTTGGTTACCTCCCTTTTTTTGGTAGAGAGGGCGGGCTGGGATTTGAACCCAGGTATGCGGATCTGCAGTCCGCCACATAGCCCCTTTGTTACCCGCCCATGGTGGCAGTTACCTGGCGCGATGTAGGTGACCTGCGCTTAGGAGTATCCTGTGAATTCAGGGGATGGTTTTAATGGTTTTGGTCGCATAATCTGCCCCTTAAAGTTTTTTAAGAGATTCTAGTTGTTGAAATGCTACTATGGATGGGTCATGATGCAAAGGAATCAGGATTTGGCCGCTGAAAAATCCGTCGCAAAGGTTCATCAGAAAGTACTTGTCCATGCGGATGGAGGCGCAAGGAAGAATCCCGGTCCAGCTGCCGTTGGAATCGTTATTTTTGATGAACAGCATAATGAATTGACTTGCTACAAGGAATGTATCGGAGACACGACCAATAATGTGGCTGAATACAAAGCGCTGATTAAAGGCTTGGAACTATCAGCCAAGCTTACTCGAGGTGAAGTCCATGTTTTCATGGACTCCGAGCTCGTCATCAACCAAATGAATGGGTATTACAGGATTAAAGCAGATCATCTTTTCCCGTTATTTCAAGAAGTAAAAAATGCTGAACGACCGTTTAAAAAGGTCGTCTATACTAGTGTCCCTCGAACTAATAGATTTCAAGAGAAAGCTGATAGACTTGTAAATGATGCTTTGGGATAGTCAATAGGAGAAATAGGATTGTATTGTTAAATCTCTTCTTCTCTATCTCTTCAAGGACTAAAAAAAAAATTGGAAAATTTTACGACTTTTTTTCAAGGAAATTTCTGTGCTATCCCCTTTGTTACCCGCCCATAGTAGAAGGAGCATTTCTCTGCTGTTGGAGTATTGTCTGGAAATCTATTGTTAGTAATAATGGTTTTAGTGTCGTAGGTCGGAGTCTCCAAATATCTTGCTGGCTTCCTCGTATCGAAACGACCTTATCCTATGAGCGCCTTAGTAGAATGTCATGACATGAAAATATTGCTGGTGCTGTCCTATAAGAAGTCAACCAATAGCATCCTAAATAAATTCATCATCGCTTCTTCGTATCCTGCTTTTACTTTGGAACAACTCGTTGCGATCACCCCTGGCGGCTATGATGTCGAATATCTTGATGAACGGTTGCGGCCTGTTGATTTCACCTGGGATGGGGATGTCGTAGGAATCTCGACGACAACCATTAATGCCACCCATGCGTATGAGCTGGCTGATGAGTTCCGACGCCGAGGCAGAACCGTCGTCCTTGGCGGCTATCATCCCTCTGCGTTACCAGATGAAGCCAAGCAACATGCAGATTCCGTAATTATAGGTGAGGCGGAGATAAGCTGGCCAAGGCTCCTCAAAGACCTTGAAAAGAATTCCTTGAAACACTTGTATCGATCCAAACCGGTGGAACCCACATTGATTCCCTCACCGACCCACCTGCCCGAGTATGATGCTTCAACGGGCATCGTTCAAGCGACACGAGGATGCCCCTACGCCTGCAAATATTGCGCCGTCCAAAACGTCGAGGGCTGTCTCTTCCGTGCCAGACCAATACCAAACGTCATCAAAGAGATTCAACACCTCAAGCAGACGCGCTTCTATTTCGCAGACGGTTCCATGACGATTAACAGCACCTATACAAAACAACTCTTCGAGGCGATGGGAGGATTACACAAGAGATTCAGCTGTTTTGGCAACATCAACGTCCTCCAGGCTGATGAGGAACTCCTGCGCCTAGCTCGTGATGCGGGATGTGAACAATGGCAGATCGGCTTTGAGTCGATAAGCCAGGAGACGCTCCATGCGATTGGGAAAAAAACCAATACCGTGGACAAGTACGCGGACGCCGTGGAAAAGATCCACGAGCACGGTATGGAAGTCATGGGCCTGTTCATGTTCGGCTTTGATACCGATACCACCCGTGTATTCGATGCGACACTAGAGGCGGTCGATACCATGAGATTGGAACGAGCAGGGTTCGCCATCCTCACCCCATATCCAGGCACTGCCTTGTTTAAGGAACTAATGAGAACGAAAAGGATTTTGACAACTGACTGGTCGAAATATGATCTTCGACATGTGGTGTTTCGACCAAAGAACATGACCGTTGAACAGCTCCAGGACGGCACACGATCTCTTTCGAAGGAATTCTACTCCTTCTCAAATTGCCTGAGGCGAAGTTTCCACGGAAATGACTGGACGATTCATCGTTTCATGAACAGAATGATGGGTGATTACTTCCTGAGTAAATTCTATCAGATATAAGTAGAAGAAAAGTCATCCCCGCCTCCCTCGCAGTCTTTTTCCCGGAAGCTTGTTTAGGTATCTTGAGACCTGGTTCTCTTTTTATGCTTCATCTTTTTTCTTGCTGTTGGTTTCTCAATGACTTGTACAGATTCATACGGAGTTCCGGTCAGCTCCTTTTCCACTCGTCCCAGCCAGTCCTCAAGCCTATACACCTTCTCATGAAACTGTGCTCGCTGATGGGCTTGTTTATACGTCAGCCCTCTGGTCTCCATCAACTCCAGTTCAAACTTCTCGTGACCCTGAAGTATCCGTTCTCTTCGTTTGGGGTCATCGTACACATTCTTTCGTATCCATATCTCATTTTCCGGGATTTTATGCCTGAAACGAACCGGCAGTTCATTCTCCGGAAGCAATCCATGAAGCGCGATATAATCGCCCATTACCGATTGCGGCTTCACCTTCACGATAAACGGCAGCGTCTCCTTTCCACGGCCATACGGATCGTACCGCTTTCCCTCCCCTCGTTGTGTTGCGTACTGCTCAGTCACATTCCATGGCTGATCCCGACGTCTCACCATCCAGACGCCCTCCAGATGAAAACCATAGGTATGATACAGGTGCATCGCAGGATTCTTGTACGCCACGCCAAGTCCAACAAACTGTACCGCCCTTCGATCCAACTCTTGTAAGAGTGTTTCTACTAATCGTTTCCCAATCCCACTCTTCCGATACTCAGGGATGACACACAACTCATCGAGAAACCCCATCTCTTCCACTTTGTATACTGCTGCTTCATCCCTTGGCCCGATATGTCCCGTGGCGGCGCCAATGATTTTCTTGTTATCCTGGGCGACGAAGAAAATTTGCTTCGTATCGCTCAGATATTTTCGTTGACGATCAATAATAAATTTTTTGCATTGTTCTTTGGATTTGAGAGCATCAAGTTCCTTGTTATACTGTATATGTTCAACAGACGACATCCAGAATAACTCAAAAAAATCGTCAAGATCCTTTTCTTCCCCATTTCGAACTACGATAGAATCGTTTGACATTTCCGCTCTCCCTTCAATTCACATTGAATCGGAATGCCTTTTTATGATTTATGCTTCAATCTTCAAGTTCCTAATATTTTATAAGGCAAGCCAGAATCCCTCCTGCCTTCATGTAAAAAACACAATGGCAGACCGATGAACGACAGTTATTCGAGGAACGATTTGGGTAATTGCGGACTACGCTGAATATTCATGGATTCCAATACGCAGATACGGTAAAGTCATACCTCTCGTCGAATTGGCTCCTGAAAACAACCTCTTGACTGCGCAGCTCCTTAATTCCATGATTAACCATCCCAAGAAAAGTAATTGTTTTTAAATCGTTTTTCAGGTATTATTTCTATATCATATTATATCTCCAAAACGGTCTTAAAATAATTAATGGAGCAATTCCATAAAGTTAGGAGATGAAAAAAATATGGAAGAAATCTACGATGCGTTACAAACAGCATCAAATGTGTACAAACTCATCATGGAAAACGATCGCATACGCGTGTTCGACGTGCGGTTTAAACCAGGAGAAAAAGCAGCGATGCATATGCACCCAGATCATATGGTGTATGTTTTTAACGACGGGAAATTAAAGCTGACGCCATTAAATGGAAAAACCGAAGTAATGGACCTCAAAGGCGGAAAGGCAATCTGGATGGACGCGACATCTCATGCCGCAGAAAACATGGGAAAATCTGATGCCCACCTCCTTGTGGTGGAATTGAAAGAGTAAACCACGGCAGAGTTGCTAAACTACTGAAAACGGCAGGTACCACTTCTTCTCACTTCCCGTGAAAAAGTTTAAGGTATATTGGATTTGATACCAGGGAAACGAAGGGTAAATGACGTCCCATTCTCCCGGTTCAGCTCAATAGTCCCATGCAATTGGCTCGTCAGAATATTGACGAGCTGCAACCCAAGCGTCTTGGTCGCATGGAAAGCTATTGTCGCTGGGAACCCGACGCCGTTATCATGGACGACAAGGATGTACATCCCATCATCCTGTTTGGAAAAATCGACAGAAATCGTCCCGCTCCGACCCCCAGGGAACCCATGCTTGAAAGCGTTGGTGATAAGCTCGTTGATGATGAACCCGCATGGGATCGATTCATCGATGCTCAACGACACGTTGTTGATATTCGTGACGAGGCGGATACGCTGCGTATCAAAACCGAAGGAATCCTGCAAATACGCCATGAGGTTCTGGACGTACTCTTTGAAATCGATCTGGGCAAGGTCACCAGATTGATAAAGCTGCTCATGCACCAACGCCATGGATTTCACCCGGTTCTGGCTCTCACGAAAAGCATCCAAGACGTGACTCTCAGAAAGAGTATCTGCTTGCATATCGAGGATACTGGAGATGATTTGAAGATTATTCTTCACTCGATGATGAATCTCTTTAAGGAGCAACTCTTTTTCAGCCAAGGACTGTCGCAGGTGCATCTCCACATCCTTGCGTGACGCGATCTCCTTTTGTAATTCCAGGTTCGCCGTATACAACTCCCTCGTCCGCTCCTCGACCGCAACTCCCAGAGAGTCCTTCGCGGCCGCAAGCTCATCGATAAAATGCTTCGTCTCCGTCAGGTTCCTTGCGACAATGACGGTTCCTTCCAAACCGCGACGAGGATGAAGAATGTGCGAGGCGGACACGTTCATGGGAATCGCCGTCCCATCCTTCGCTTTGAACGTCACCTCAACATCCCTCATCCGCCCGCTACTCACAAGCTTCACGAAGGGAGGGAGACTCAAGGCACAGTCGGTCGTCTCCACGTTGTGCAGCACGGAAGAAAGCTGCCGTTCCAACAACTCGTTCTCCTGATACCCTAACGCCGATAACGTCGCGGCATTCACCTGAACGATCAACTCCTTCTCATTGACGACCAGCAGCGCATCCGCCATGGTCTCCAACACGATATCGGCAGTCTCTGCCGGCGTCGGCAGGAACAACCGATGCCAGAGAAGAGCATACGTCACAATCCCGGTGAAAAAGACAAACGAAAAAGTCGACATCCATACCATATTGTCATGCAATGACGGGGGAAGAAAATTCGACCACACCCGAAAGAAAAGAAGGACGAGCACTCCGACGGTCAAAGCAATGATTTGTTTTCGTTCGTTAACCGTGATCGGTCGTCGAAAATAGGCTACAGCGAACACAGCGACGGCAAAGAGCGAACACCCAACAATCCAGAAGATGAAGAACAACGTCTCAGAGGTAATACCGATCCGAAACCCCCATGGTTTCAGTTCGACACTCTTCAAAGAAATCACGCTATTGAACAGAACGATAACAGTAACACCAAGGGCATAGAGAAGTACGAGCGAGTCTCTCCGCACAGCAAGTAGATGATCCTCGGGGAAGAACCTCCGTGGGAACACCACGGAAAAATGTGCCACAACGCACCCTGCCAGGATTCCTACCGAATATGCGATGCGACCCCAGAACAACGCCTGAAAAGCCGATGAGGAATACCTCATAAACACCTCAGAGATGCTTAATACGGAAAAACAGCTCATAAGAAGAATAAAGACATAGTTCGCCGACCGCCTCGCTGCGAACAAAAGGAGAAATGCTGCAACACCGGTGGTAATCACAATAGAAAGCAAGGATAAATCCATCAGAGTCATGATGTATCCGAAAACAAGAAGGAATTATAAATCCTCATCGTAGGAAACCCTTTTATTACAATCCCTTGTTGATACGGCTAGCTGGCAATAGAATTATTTTCAACTCTCAAAGAAGAACTGAAGGAGCACTGAAACCAAAGCCTTCAGTTACGATCTATTTTGTATTTTCCAGGGCGGTCAAGGCTTTTTGTTCATCCTCATGACTGATAGATAAGATAATCTCGTAGTTGTCACCGAGATGCTGGACAAGATACGACACATCGAACTCCACCAGCTGATTCGGCATATTCTTGAATTTCGCCCCCCAGTGGACTTTCACGAGCTCATACTCATCACTAACCCGAGTCTCATGCACCGAGATGATCTTCGCGTACTCCTGACCGATGCCCTTGTAATAACCAGCCATCTTGTCTGCCAGGCTCAGGAACTCAGTTTTGCTATGTGCGATGGTGCCCTGTGGCCCCGCCGACAGAAATGCATCTGCGAACAAATCCGCTTGGGCTTGCACGTCGAGTGCGCTGAGGGCTTTTTCGTACCGTGCGAATAATTCCTGTAACGAATGAGCTGCCATGGGCCTCGTCATCGATTCATCTATTTAAATATCTGTTCAAAATTTAAAGCCGATGAGGGATCCGTAACGATTTAGAAAAAGAACAATCATAAAAGGAAGAAAGAAAAATGAAAAGAAGAAAAAGAGGGAATTGGTCTTTATTTGAACATCCCAAGGAAGGTGCCGGAGATACGGGCAAGCTTTAAGGGGGACACGTTGAACATCCGCAGAGACAGCGCAGGTCCGACGTGGACGCGTTTCATGAAGATGCTACCGGACTGCCGTTTTAGCAGACTATTGGACTTATAATGGACCTTGATGGCGAAGAAGGTGTAGCCCATGTGGACCTTGTGGATGTTGAAGACGATGCCGCGGATCGTGGTCTTCGGTATGATGGCCGGCATCATCGCGAGGCCAAGGATGACGAACGGTAGAACGTGGAACCGCCACTTCATGACCGTGATGTTGGCTGAGGCGTTGTCGCCCATGGTATCATAGACGATGACTTTGAGGATGTGCTTGATGCTCAGTCCGTTCAGCGAACTTTTCGGCGCCCAGGAGAAACTCACGGAGCCGTTAGTAGTGACGCTAGCGTTGGCAAACTCTTTGCCGTTAACGAGGAGCACCACCCTGCTGATGTTGATACCACTCACGTTCGCCGCAATGGTGATTCCGCCATAGACAAAGGTGGTTTTGTTCGTGCCTGATCTTACAAGTCTGTCATTGAAATAAAACGCACCTGCTAGGGGTCTGGTGATGTCGACAGTCAGGTTGCTACTTCCCGTCGTCTTGAACAACGCAGGTTGCGAGGGAGCTGCCGCTTGAACGGTGAGGCACGGCAGTAAAAGGATCAGTGAGATGAGGACCGCGACAGGGTAATGGTACTTGGTCGTTTTTACGGTAGGAGTTGTGCGTATGAACATTTTTTTTAACCTCACCAGAATAGTATGTGTGCGTATTTATAATGCTTTGCCTTTATTTAAATAGTCTTCGGGAGAAATCTGATGGTTTTGTCTGTTTTTGTTATCTTTGCTGTCGCCGATGATACATACGCTTTCGGCGTCGAATCTGACGTAGGTTGAGGTGGTATTAAGAAAGAAAAAAAAGGGAAAGAGGGGTGGATGTGGCTGTTTTACTGGTATCCACCGATCACGAGGCTTGGGTCGCCGAGGAGCACCCATTCCTGGACTGTCTTGTAGTCGGTCAGCTCACTGTTGGGTGGGAACAGGTGCACGTAGTCAGAGATCGCCTGAGAATGGATCTGGCCGAGGTAGGGTGGCGCTGCGGCATCCAGCTTCTCCCGGTAGACTTGGAAGAAGTGGGAGTCGATCCAGCCGCCGAGGCCTTCCGTGCTCGCAAAGCCCAGATATCCATACCCAAGACCGGAGGAACCGATGGTGGCGATGGAACCGCCCTTCGCAAGTCTAATGAGCGTCCAGCTCCAGGCGTCCCAGATCGGCATGCCATACGTCCAATATTTACCACCTTGCAGAATCGAGCGGAACAACGTGATGTTGAACATGCTGTTGTGGCAGCCGCCGACTATAACGACGGGTAGTTTCCCCCCGTTCTTGATTTCGCTCATGGGGAAGAATGGTGCCTTAAGGTGCTCGTTGGCAAGTCCGGTGATACTGGCGTGTGATCGGCCGCCGGGGATGCCTGGGTAGTGGTTGGCCCAGACGGCGGGGTTGCCGTGGCCGGCGAAGTAGACGAATTTCGCACCAGCGCTCATCGCGGTAATCACATCGGATTCAGAGGTCCAGGCGCCGTTGGAGCTCCAGAGCTCCTGGATGGTGTAATCAGCAGGCATGTAGCTTTGGCCCTTGGCGTTTTCCCGTTCCCCTTCAAACCAGACTTCGGAAGGTGTCTCGGTGTCGAAGACAGTGGCATCCGCGCCGTTCTTGACCCAGACGTGGATGATGGTGAAGTTACCGCCTGGTCGTGGATCATAGGACTTTCCACGCATGGTCATGATGCCGCTGGCGTATTTCACGATCGCCCATTGTTCCCCGATGTATGCTTGGGGCGGGATGAAGTTCACGGGTGTGTTGCCGAGGATGTTGCCTTCGGATGGCGAGGTGATGATGCCTCGGGGTGGTGCAGGGAAGTTCAGGCCCATGAGGTAGTCGTTCTCGGAGAAGGTGATGTTCGACGGTTGGCTCAGGTCGACGGTTACGTTCGTGGCGCTAATCGGGCCGAGGGTACCCGTCATGTTGCGGCTTTGGGCATAGATCGTGTATTGTCCGGTTGGTAAGCCGTTAACGTTCCAGTTGATGGCGAGGTCGTTTTGGTCTTGGAAGCCGTCGCCTGAAACGGTGATCATCTTCTTCAACCAGTCGCCGCTCGAAGTAGTTTCGTAGGCGATGATTTTGTTGACGACGGTCTTGACGTCATGGGCGGTGATGCAGGCGAGCCTGCCGACGTAGACATCAGGGTCAAGGTCCAGGTTGTCCTTATTGGCATGGGGGTAGCCCCAGGCGGAGTAGATGCCGTCGTGGTTGGGGTCCCAGCTGGAGAACTGCCCAGTGCCGGTGTAAATGTCAGAGTAGTAGAGGTCGGAGAGGTACCCGGGGTCGAAGATGTTCGGTGGCTGGTCTTCCCAGACGTTGGTGTAGCGGACGGGGACGAGCCAGGATTTGCTGCCGGTGTTGGGGTTCTCACGGTCGATGGCGTAGAGCTTGTTGTTCAAGCCGCCGAGAAGCATGACGAACTTCACGCCGGACTGTTCAATGGCATCCTTGATGTAGAACTTGACTTTCTCGGCCTTGTCGGTGCCGTTGGTGTAGGTCTTGTAGATGGTCTCGGTGTTCATGACGATGGTCTTGATGCCGTGCGCATTTTTGTGGTCGACGAGTGGCTGGACTGCGCTGTTGAATTTCCGTGGGGTGATGATGACGAGGTCCGTGGTGTTGCCGAAGGTCTTGGGGTTGTTAGGCGGTTGGTAGCTGATGGTGACTTGCATGGAGTCGACGGTCTGCAGGGTCTTGGTCGCTGGGATGTAGCGGACCGGGTAGTAGGCGACACTGACGTGAGTTACATGGTGCATGTTGTCGTCTAGGCCGCCCGTCGCTTGGTAGTCGTACCACACGCCAGGGTAGGGCTGGGTGCTGGCGTAGGTGGCGGCGTCTTCGGCGAGGACGTAGCCTACTTCAGCTCCATCAAGGAGCGGAAGCGCCTTGTACCCGGGGTGGATATCGGTGGTTAGGACCTGTTGATGCAGGGTGCCGGGAGTGACCTGGACGGAGATGTCAGAGCTGCCGAAGGGTAGGTCGTAGACCTTGACGATCTTGGGTACGATGGGTTTGCCTTCGACCATGAGGTCTGCAGTCATCTCCGGGAGTGTGACGGTTAGATACCCGTTGATGCTTTGGAGTTTTGGTGTTGAGAAGTCGATGGCGGCGGCGACCTGTCGTGTCGTGTTTTGTGGGACCGCGACCGCGATACACCCGCTTAATACTATCATTAATGCCACTATAAGTGGTAGGTTTTTTCGCATGGTTTTTCCCCCTAAAACTTAGTTATAAGTTACTCTCTATTTATGGTGTGGTGCTATATAAATATATGCTTCGAGGGGAGCTATGGCTGCATCTTTTCGGAACTTGGATAGTGGTTTTTAGGGCTGATGGTCGCGGAGTTCCTGGAGGGTGAAGGCGTGTACGGGCTGGGTGAAGGCGTTGTGTTTGCCGGTGGCGAAAGCGATGAGCATCTCCCCGGTCTGTGGGCAGGCGACCCATTGATGTAGGGTACAATAGAGATGAAGTCGGACGAACAGGTGGAACAGTGGGTCTGCGGTGCCGTCGTAGACGTGGCGTAGTAGGGTCATGCTGGTGTTCAAGGTGAGGTTGCCCCTGGTGTTTTCGAGGCTGTGGCTGAGGACCAGGTAGTGTCGCCATGGGAGGTAGGCGGGTACGATGTTCCAGCCGAGCTTGCTTTTTCCTAGGAGGAAACTGAGGATGGGGAGCACGCGTGGGTTGTAGAGGTCTCGCTGTGTGGCGGCGGTCTGGGGGTCGATGAAGATGTTGGTGCGACGCACTATAGAGGGGATTTGCCAGAATGGTGTGGTGGCTTCGATGGGGTCGTCCCAGGCTCCGTAGTATGAATGGTTCGCGGTCTGTTCGACGGCGATGCCTTGGGTGGTGTCGGCGGCGATGCAGTTCCAGCCTTCGGTGCGGTTCGCGTCGAGGATGGCGAGGGCTTCGGTGAGGTTTGCGGCATGGTCGAGGATCATGCGCTGACGGAACATCATGGGTGTCCCAGCGTGTCGTTCGTCGTTGCTCCAGCAGGAGAGGACGTCGATGGCGACGCCTCGTTCGTTGAAGCCTCCGTCACTGCCGACCATGCCGGCCAGTGATGGGTCCACGGAGGCGTAGCCGTCGCTGGGTTCGCGGATGATGAGGACGGCGTTGTCTTGTAGCAGGGTCTTAGAGGTCGGGTCTTGGATGTAGAGGGGGAAGTCGAAGCTGCGTGCGTAGATGAGGCGGCCGTCGCTGGTGGCGTTTCCCCAGGCGGCGAACGAGGAGCAATGGAGAAAGGAGGGGACGATGTGGGCGATGCCGACTTGATCCAGTGTGGTGTTGGTCGCGTCTGCCAGGCCTTGCATCTCTTCGATGTATTCCGCGGGGACGTAGGGTTTTGCGGCGGTCCAGGTGGCAAGCAGTTTTTCTTGTGTGTAGCCGTACTTTTGGCTGAACGCGAGGATGGCTCGGAGGTTCTGTCTGGCTTTCTCGCCGAGGAGCATGCCGTGTTGGTAGCCCATGTTGTACGGGGTTCCTTGGAGGTGCATGACGAGGACGCCGTCGATGGTGTCGACCCATGCTCCTTGTAGTGGATCATCTCCTTTGACGAAGACGACGGGGACAATGGATGCGGTTAACAGAAGTAGTAGTGTTGCGATGGTAATGGTCTGGCGTAGCGCCATGGCTCTTTCCTCCCTTCTTCTCAGGATATAGAGGTGGTTATAGTGGATGTGGTTCTTCAAATTTTCTCTTCTATGTCTTTGGTGTTTATATTAGAGGATAGTGTGCGGTATGGTCTTATAGCGGTGGTGTTTTACTGTGGGGAATGCGGCAGGATATGCGGCGGTTCGCGTGGGTCATGGGCATCTCCTTTCTTGGGTTTCTTGTGGTGCTCCTCTCGGTCATGATGGGGGTGATAGATCCGGTCGATGTCTGGATGGAGACGCATGTTCAGGTGTTATGGACTCCTGCGGTGACCTCGGTTATGGATCTGGTGACGACCGTGGGTCGTCCGTTGGTGCTTGGCGGCATCGCGGTAGCATTAGGGCTTCTGTTGATGCTGTTTCGACGGTGGTACGATGCGATCCCAGCATTGCTTGGTGTTGCTGGAGGTGCGTTCCTGGTTCTGCCTCTCAAGGAGGTGGTGCATCGGCTTCGGCCGGAGCTGCATTTGACGACGGCGTCGGGGTTTAGTTTTCCTAGCGACCATGCGACGGTCGCCGTGTTATTCTTCGGATTCCTGCTTCTCCTACTGCTGCCGGTGAGTTCATCTCGTGTGGTACGCTGGGTTCTCTGGGGATGTTCTCTTTTTGGCTTTGGGCTGATTAGTTTCACGCGGATTTATCTGGGGGTTCATTGGTTCAGTGATATTCTTGGAGGGTGGTTGCTCGGCCTTGCGTGGTTGTGCTTAACTATTCTTCTCAAAGATTTCCTTGAAACGCAGTGGCCTCTAAGAAAAAAGATGTGACGGGGGATGCCCCCCTGTTTTCTTTCGTAATTTTAGGTGAGTTTCACCCAGCAGAGGATGATGGTGCCTTGAGCGGTCTTCGTCGCGGTGACGCCTTGCGCGCAGGTCGCCTTCAGCTCGATGGTAATGGAGCCAAAGCCGAGGAACCCGCCTGCTTTGATGAAGGTCGCTGTCTTCGCATCAAGGGTGTCGACGGTTCCTGACCTCTGCGCATGGATGCGGTTGAGGACGCCGCCGGTGACGTTCATAGTCCAGGAGATTTGTGTGGCGGTCGCCGTCCCTGTGTTTTCAATCTTCGCTGAGACACCGAGGCCTCCTTGTGTGAAGCTGAGTCGTAAGGCAGGCATGGACGTGGTGATGGTGACGTAGAGAGGTGTGGACCAATTACTGATGCTGCCGTAGTTGTCTTTTGCTCGCGCCTGCACCTGGAACATCCCGGGACTCGTCCATAGGTGTGACGTGTCGTTGCTGCCCCAATCGCTGATTGTGCCGTCATCCCAGTTGAATTGGCATTGTCGTTCTTCGTTGGGGATCCAGTAGGTGTAGGTGGTATTGGTGATGCCTTGGATCGGTCCGTTGATGGGGCCTGGAGGAAGGTTTGACGTGGGCATGATGTCGGTGATAACGCCTTCGACGACAGTAAGGCTGTAGGGGAGGTCGTCGGGGATGTGGTACCAGCCGTTATAGGAGCCACCCCAGCCGAAGTTAATGTGGTAGAAGTCGTCGGTGTTGTAGCCGTCGACGACCATGTTATGGCCGACGGTCCAATCCTGGTTAACGACCGCGATATGGGCGGGGATGGCGTGTTTCATGTTGGCGGAGAGGTGTTGGAACATTTCGGCGCTTTCTCCGTTGAAAAGGATACTGGTTGTGAAACCGAAGCGTTGGTAGGCGTCATATGCTTGTTGGACGCCGAAGGTGCCGGAGCCGCTGGGGTTGTAGACTTGTTGCATGGCGAAGCCGCAGGCGACGTTGATGGCTGCTTTGTCCTGATTGGTGAGGGTGACGCCTGTGGCCCAGTGGTCTTCGACGGTGTTGAGGTAGCTGTTGAGTTCTGGCCAAGAGGGGAATTGGTAGGTGGCGTGGTCGTTGTCGATCCAGAAGTTGGCGCCGCCGTAGTTGTGGTGGTAGTCGTCGCTGTCGGTGAACTGGACGTGTTTGGTGGTGTTGAAGTAGGCGACGATTTGGGCCATGGCGACGGCGGGGCAGCCGGCGAGGCTGCGTTGGCTGTTGATGACGGGACACATGTTGTTGTATGGTGCGTCCTGGGTCCAGAGGGTGAGCACCCAACCGCCGGTGGGTGTGCTGCCTTCGGGTGGCCATTGTTCAAAGGACTGTGAGGGCTGAGGGGTGGTGAGGAAGTCGGTCCATTCTGCTGCGTGGGCGGTGAGTTGTGTCGGGGGCAGGGTGGTCGTGCTCGCTATCCGGAGGCTAAGGTCGGTGCAGAGCATGGTGTAGAGAGGGTTAGTGGTGGTGTAGGCGCCGAAGTCTGAGGTCCAGGAGTAGGCGATGACGGGTGGGAGGTAGCGGGAGGCGGGGACGACGATGTAGCCGGTGGGGTCCAGGGTGTAGACGTAGCCGAGGGTGGAGTCGTGATTGAGTATGGTGTGGACTGCGGTGAGGGTGCAGGTGGTTTTTGCTGCGTGGAGGAGGTGTTGGTCTGCGATGCGGGTTGCTTCGGTGAGGGTGACGGTCGGTGTGATGGTGGGGGTGGTTGCCTGGGTGGTGTTGAGGGGGAGGATGCTGGTGCAGAGTAGGAGTTGGACGATGAGGATGATGAGTGTTTTGTTGGTGTTCATAGGGGGTGTTTCTCCTTGGGGTAGGGTATGGTTGGTGTGGACTTTTATATGTTTGTATTTTTTTGTTTGGATTTTTGTGTGATTGGGCGGCCGTGTATTGTGTTCGTTGATTTGGTATGGGTAAGAATGATAACCTTAAATACGGAAATCTGTTCTTTTTTCAAGTGAGGAATAAAGATGGGTAATCGGAAACTTATAAGCATGCTTCTGATAGGACTGTCGTGTTCTGTGATTGTCTTGTCAGGGTGTACGCAACAGAAAGCAAATACCATTGTCGTTGGAACGTCCGCGGATTATCCGCCGTTTGAAAGTAAGGCTGCGAATGGGACGATTATCGGCTTTGATATTGATTTGATCAAGAAGGTGTTGACGGATGAAGGCTATAAGGTTGAGGTGCGGGATATCGCGTTTGATTCGCTTATCCCGGAGTTGCAGCAGGGACGTGTCGATGTCATCGCTGCGGCGATGACGATTAACGCTGAACGTCAGGCACAGGTAAGTTTCAGCCGTCCGTATTATGATGCGAATCAGAGTGTCTTGGTGAAAATTGGTTCTGGTGTGAATGTGACGAACGTCTCCACGCTTGCGAAATATATTGTGGGTGCACAGACCGGTACGACAGGGTGGGAGTGGGTGAACTCCACGCTGGTTGCGACGGATAAAATGAGCCCTGATCGGTTCCGTAGTTATGAGTCTGCCCTTCTTGCGGTCGCTGACCTTCAGGCTGGTTCTGACCGGCTCGGAGCCCTTGTCATTGATTCACCGGTCGCTGACGCCTTTGCGGATAAAAGGCCTGTCTATGTGGCCTACACGATCACGACGAATGAATCGTACGGGTTTGCGGTGAAGATCGGGAACACGGCGCTGCTGTCCAAGATCGATAGTGGTCTTGCGAATGTGACCGGATCGACGTTTTGGAAGTCGTTGGTCGATCAGTATTTCGCCTCCTAACCGTAAGCATCGGGTTGTGACTAGCGTGGTCTCGTGCCTCTAAGCACCCTCGTTGACGCCTTGCCCCAGCTCTTGGATGGGTTGGGGATTACCCTTGCGTTGACTGCCTTGGGTATTGTGCTGGGGACCACGCTCGGCATCCTTTTAGCCTTGGGCCGGAGTTTTTCCGGCCGGGTGCTTTCTGTCGCCATTCTCGTCTTTGAGAAGGTGTTTCGCGGTATTCCTCTGCTCGTTCTTTTTTTTATCATCTATTTTGGTTTTAATCAGTTCGGGTTGGATTTGGACGCGTTTACTGCTGCTATCCTGGGTCTGGGGTTGCGGAGTGCTGCGTACCAGGCGCAGATCTACCGTGGTTCCATCAACGCTATCCCTGCAGGGCAGCTGTCGGCGGCGTACTCGTTGGGTATGTCGAAGGTGAAGGCGATCCGCTATGTCATTTTGCCGCAGATGTTGCGCTTGTCGTTACCGGGCTGGTCGAATGAGTTCACGATCCTGCTGAAAGATACGTCGCTTGCGTTTGGTATCGGCGTTATTGAATTGATGCGTCAAGGCCAGTACATTCAGGTGCGAGATCCGGAGTTGGTGCTGCCTGTGTTTCTGCTCATAGCAGCTATTTATCTGGTGTTGGTGCTGACGGCGAATAAGGTGCTGAAGTATCTGGATCAACGGTATCATATGGTCGGGTATCGTCCGGAGGCGCATCGATGATGAAGGTCGTGTGGAGGGTGTCCGTATGGCGATGTTAGAAGTCAAGGAGTTGCGGAAGACGTACGGGTCGTGTGAGATTCTGAAAGGGATTTCGTTTACGATGGAAAAGGAGCAGACGAAGGTGGTCATCGGCCCGAGCGGCTCGGGGAAAAGCACCTTACTGCGGTGCATCAACCAGCTCAGTCCACCGGACAGCGGGGAGGTCTGGCTTGATGGGGAGGAGATCACGAATCCAAAGGTGAATATCAACAAGGTGCGGGAGAAAATCGGGTTCGTCTTTCAGGATTTCAATCTGTTCAATCATCTGACGGCTGTGCGGAATGTCAGTCTGGGACTTGAGAAGGTGAAAGGGATGGAGAAGGAGGCGGCGCGAGCGCGGGCGATGGAAGAACTGAATCGCGTCGGTCTTTCAGCGCAGGCGAATCAGTATCCGGCGCATCTCTCTGGTGGGCAGAAACAGCGGGTCGGGATCGCACGTGCACTGGCGATGGAACCAGATGTCATCTTGTTTGACGAACCGACATCGGCGTTGGACCCGGAGTTGATTGGTGACGTCCTGGATGTGATGCGCAGCCTTGCGGGTAAGGTGGCGATGCTGGTGGTGACGCATGAGATGGGGTTTGCGCGCAACGTCGCGGATGAGATCATCTTCATGGAGGCCGGCGTCATCGTGGAGCAGGGGTCACCGCATGAGATGTTTACGAATGCGAAGACGAAGCGTGCGCGGGAGTTTCTTGGGAGGATTGGTGCGTTGTACGGAGGCAGCTAGGTGGCGTCTGATTTCTGGCAGTTCTTCCAGTCGAGTCTCCCTCGGCTGTTAGATGGCCTGGGAATGACGTTTCTGTTGACGTTCGTGGCGATTCTTGCAGGTTTTATGCTGGGGCTGCTGCTAGCGCTTGGTCGGATCTATGGAAACCGCATCACTAATGCTGTGTGTGTTGGGTATATTGAGATTATTCGTGGGACGCCGCTGTTGGTGCAGTTGTTCATTATCTATTTTGGGTTGCCGTCGGTGGGCGTGTTGTTTTCTCCGTTGCAGGCGGTGTTGTTAAGTTTGTCGATTAATAGTGCGGCGTATCAGGCGGAGTATCTGCGTGGGTCGATTCAGGCGGTGGAGGGTGGTCAGATGGTGGCCGCGCGTTCCTTGGGGATGTCGAAGTGGGGTGGGGTTCGGTTTGTGGTGTTGCCGCAGGCGTTGCGGATTGCGATTCCGGCGTGGTCGAATGAGTTCATTTATTTGTTGCAGTATTCGTCGATTGCGTATATCATTTCAGTGTCTGAGTTGACGTTTGAAGGCAAGTTCCTCGCGGCGCATACCTTCCGGTATTTAGAGGTGTTTGCGATTATTGCGGTTATCTATGTTGTGTTGACGGTTGTGTCCAGTGAGGTGTTTGATCGGGTTGAGCAGCGGGTGAGTGTCCCGGGGATTGGTGCGGCGGTGAACGTCGGCTTGAGGCTGTGAGTTCGAGAAAGGAGTCTGGAGTATTCTTTAGGGGTCGTCTGAGGATTCATTGATTTGTGGGCTGGGTCACCAGAATTCGATGAAGTAGAATTGTCGGTTGATGGGGTGTTCTCGTCTGGGTCGGTTGGTCATGGCGAGGACTTCGTCTTTGTCGATGCGATGATGTTTGGGTGGTCCATCAATGGTTTGTTTCTTTTGCCAGTCGATGACGATGATGCGGCCGCCGGGGTTGAGGTGTGTGAAGCAGTTGGTGAGGAAGGAGGCGGGGTTGTCGATTTCGTGGAGGAGGGCGATGAGGAGGATGACGTCTGCGGTCCAGGATCCGAGGTCGGTGCCTTGATGGAGGATGAGGTTGGGTCGGTCGCCTGCTCGTCGGTGCAGCTCGTCGAGCATCTCGTTGGAGAGGTCGATGGCGATGACTTTGCCTGTCGGGCCGACGAGGTCGAGGGCGGGGATGCTGAAGTAGCCGATGCCGGCGCCGAAGTCAAGGGCGGTGTCTCCTTGTTTGAGTCCTATCTCTTTGAGTAGGGCGTCTGCGGGGAGGATTTTGCGTCGGCGAGGCCTGTCGAGTCGTGCAGGGTCGCCGTGGAAGACGTGGGCCATAGATGGTTACCTCTTTGTTGCTGATGTTGGTTGTGATCTCTTTCCTGTCATGGAGGTGATGTCGACTTGGATGATGGTCACCTTACGGACGTTTTCGTCGGGGTAGTCGTATGTCGTCCCGGGTGAGTAGTGGTTCGTGATGATTGCGAGGGCTTTCTTTTTTGCTTGGGGGTCGTCGATGGTTGTGGCTTGGCCGTATCCGATGATGCTGGTGTAGTGTGAGGACCAGTCGCAGGGTCGTCCTGTGTCGACGATGGCGGTGTCGCAGTCGATTTCGAAGCAGACGAGGGGGTTCTTGCGAAGGATCTCAAGCTTGCGGCCGACGGGGGCGCAATGGAAGTACAGGGTCTGGTCTTGGTAGCCGTAATTCATAGGGACGATATAGGGAGTGTTGTCGGTGGTCATGGCGAGCCGGCAGATGCTTGCGGATTGAAGGATGCGTTCGAGTTCCTGGGTGTCGGTGATTTGTTTTTCATGCCGTCGCATCGTGGGATGGGCTAGGTGGTTCATGGTGTGGTCACCGTGTCTTGGATTTTGTGGTGTATCGGTCAGGTTGGTCGAAGTAGATGAGGCAATGGTATCCGGCGTGGACGGTGGCTGCGTGTGGTTTCCCTTTGGGGATGTAGAAGCTGTCGCCTTTGGTGTAGGTAGTGGTGGTGCCGTTCATGGTGAGGTCGACGGTGCCGGCGATGACGTGTTCCCATTGGCTGTGGTGGGTGTGTTCGGGGACGTGGACGGTGGTGGTGAACTCCATGAAGACGATTTGTTCGTGTGGTCCTTGGATGAGGTAGCCGGTGACGCCGGGGTAGGGGAGGTCGAGTTGCGGTAGCCTCTTGATGGGGTCGGGGAAGACGTCGTTCATGCGCCCACTCTCGCTAGGGGCAATTCCGATGTGCTTTATGTCTGTTCCGTCCCCTCGCGTGTTATGGTGGGTGTGTGAATCAAATGTGAGGCCCACCCCCTCAATAAAGATATATATTGATATGTCTTTTGTTTTTTACCACACGATTTTTATACTTGTTGTGTATGAGGGAGAGGTACGGCGCATCGTAAAGGGTGCGTCTAGGAAAACAATAGTATGTATAATGAAAAGCGTGAAATGCACACGGTCACCTGTGCTGATTGTGGGAAGGAAACGCAAGTTCCCTTCAAGCCCGATGGAAGCCGACCAGTCTACTGCCGCGACTGCTTCCAGAAACATAAACCAAAAAGATACTAGTGAAGTGCGATTTACCCCAGTTCCTGTAAATTCGAATTCGCAACCTATCTTTTTTTCCTTTTTTTTCTTCTTTTGTTTTCGGTCCGGCCTGTCGTGCCAAATCCCCAATAAAGGCATACATAAATATATATAATCTTGGGAAGACGCAGGTTTAAATATTCACAATAATATAAGAAACATGGGAAAAAAATGACGTCACTCTCTCCTCGCAAAGTACTCGCCGCAAGCCTCATCCTCCTGTTTCTTGGACTCCCGCTCGCAACCGCACAACAGCCGACACCGCAGCCACTGACTCCTGCCCGGACCCTGTTTCCTCCCGGCATCCACCTCCACTTCGACGGCACCCACGGCGCCCACAGCTGGTTCACCACCCCTGTCAACTTCAGTATCACTCTTGACAACGGCACCATCGTCCACTGGATCTTCATCAGCCTTGACAACGGCAGCTTTGTGCCGTACACCGCACCCATCGCCATTATCAAGGAAGGCGCCTCGTACCTCAGCATCGACATCGCAGACGAAAACTACACCGAATACCGGGAGAACTACACCGTCTCCATCGACAAGACCCCGCCCACCATCACCCTCAGCAAGAAGAAGCTCGCCAGCCGTTACACCTTCACCGCCGACACCCAGGACACCACCAGCGGAGTGTGGCGCGTCGAGTTCAGACTGGATAACGTCCTGCAGAAGAACGTCACCGCTCCCCCCTACACATGGACCTGGCAAGGGACCGGCCACCACACCGTGACCGCCACCGCCTTCGACTTGGCAGGGAACACCGCCGTCGCCTCGAAAACCACTCCGCTCTCCTACCCCGGCGGACGATACCCGTTCCTTCACGACCTCATCATGAAACTCTTGACGATGCTACACAACCGCCTCGGATGATTGACGACAAGACGTCTCATCAACGAACTCCCGAGGTCCCCAAAGCCAAAGAAGGAAAAGGAGTATTTTAGAACGAATCACGTAGGAACTCGTCACAAGAGATTTAGGCTAACCCCTTAATCGCCAGCACACACTCCGCGCAGATCTTCCGCGTCTGGCCCTTCGTCTCCACAAAATGAATCTCGTCTAAACCGTGCTCCTCGCCACACACCAAACAGACATGAACCTCATGATGCATCTCTAAGGCCTCCGAAGGAATCGATACCCACTGGTAATACATCAGATTTTAAAAAACACACAGGCCAAAAAAAGACATACAAAAAGATATATCAACCAACCAAGAACACCACCCCAAAGCAGACAATCTTTAAATAAGAACCCCTATATCAAAATGGGGAAGGCACACCACCAACACGTCCACATCCCCGAAACCACCACCAAGAAGGATTCCCCCATGACCAGCCATCACCAAAAAAAATTCATTAAAACAACCCATCCCACACTCATCGCCACACTCCTCTGCCTCACCATGCTCACCACCGTGATTCCCACCCAAGCATTCACCACACCCACCCACACCTACACCCTCACCTTCGACCCACACACCCTCACCATCACCACCACCAACGACATCACCACCCTCACCTTCCCCGACGCCACCAACACCGGCACACCAGGCACACCCACCCTCCCCTCACGCACCCTCCAAATCGCGATCCCCGCCACCACCACCATCACCGCCGTCCACATCCTCGCCGCCACCACCCAACCACTCCCAGGCACCTTCACACTCCCCGCCATGCAACCACCACAAACCACCGACACCACCCCCACACCTATCAACATACCCAGCACCACCATCCCCTCCGACCCCTACCCAGCCACACCCATCCAACTCCTCGGCCAAAGCGACCTCTACGGCCAAGGCCTCATCACCCTCCGCTTCACCCCCCTCCAATACCATCCAAACAGTAACACCCTCACAGTCATCACCTCCATCACCATCCAACTCGTTGGCATCCCCGGCAGACACCCAGGCGATTATTTGCCTACCATCACCACAGCAAGAGACCGCCAAGAAAAAACCCAGACCATCCAACGCCTAGTCATCAACCCCGACGACGTCCACCTCATCACGCCCCCCTCACCCATCGCTCCACTCGGCCTACCCTCCGGCGGGCCCTACAGCTTCGTCATCATCACCTCCACCACCGATGCCACCGCCTGGCAATCCCTCGCCGACTGGCACACCAAACGAGGCCTGCGCACCACCATAGTCAACACCACATACATCTACGCCAACTACGCCGGTTCTAGCAACGAAGCCAAAATCCGCAACTTCATCATCGACGCCTACAACACCTGGTCCTGCAGTTTCTTCCTTCTCGGCGGCGAAACCAGCTCCGTCCCCTCCAAAAGCAAGACGTACACCATCGACTGGACTCAATATACAGTCTGGGGCGACCAATACTACACCGACTTCGACGACGACTGGGCCAGCGAAGTCAACGTCGGCCGAGTCTCCGCCGAAGGCTCCAGCCAGGTAATATTATTCACCAACAAAGTCCTCACCTACGAAACCAACCCACCCCTCACCAACTACGCCACCAAAGCACTCCTCCAAGGCATGGACCTTGACTCCTCATCCCCCGCCGAAGACTTCAAAGAAAACGACATCAACAATACCTACATCCCCTCAGAGTTCACCGTCAGCACCGTCTACGACAGCCAACCCTACAGCCCCACCCACCGCACCAAATTCATTAACGCCCTCAACGCCGGCCAAAACCTCGTCAACCACGCCGACCACAGCAACCAAGAAGTCATGGGCATGGGCTACGTCAACCACGATGACCTCCTGGATATCAGCGACGTCGACGCCCTCACTAACACCGGCAAACTCTGCAACATCATCAGCCTCGGCTGCGACCCCAACGACATGAACGACGAAGACAGCATCTCCGAACACTTCGTCCTCTACAACACCAACAAAGCCGCTGTTTCCTTCACCGGCGACACCGGCTACGGATGGTACCAAACCGGCGACCCCGGCGCCCTCACCGGCACGCTTGACAAAGGCTGCTGGCAAGCCATCTTCTCCAACAACAAATACACCCTCGGGGAAATGATAAGCCAAGCCAAAAACAACTACGGCACCCCCAGCCAAAGCGTCGAAAAGTACTGCTTCTACTCCTTCGAACTCCTCGGCGACCCCGCCATGACCCTCTGGACCGACAACCCCAGCACCCTCGCCGTCACCCACCCCAGCACACTGCCCACCGGCTCCTCCACCTTCACCGTCCACGTCACCAGCGGCAGCAGCCCCGTCAACCAAGCCCTCGTCTGCCTCTGGAAAGGCACCGAAGTCTACCTCACCGCCACCACCAACAGCCAAGGCAACGCCACCTTCACCCCCGCCCCCACCACCATCGGCACCATGAACGTCACCGTCACCAAACAAAACTACCTCCCCAACGTCACCACCGCTAACGTCACCACAGGCAATATCCCGCCTGAGGCCTTTGACGACACTGCCACCGTCACCGAAGGGTCTTCCAACAACCTCATTAACGTCCTCGCCAACGACCACGACGACAACCAAGACCCACTCACCATCCAGTCCGTCACCCAGCCAGCCCACGGCCAATCCAGCACCAACGGCGCGTACGCCTACTACACTCCAACCACCGGCTACTACGGAACTGACAGCTTCACCTACACCATCTCTGATGGTCACGGAGGAACAGACACCGCCACCGTCTCACTGACAGTTCTGAGCAACGACATCCCGCCTGTCGCCACAGATGACTTTGCGACCACCAACGAGGACACCCCTCTCTGGGTCTTGGCTCTTGCCAATGATTACGACCCAGATGGCACCTTAGTACCCAGCAGTGTCACCGTCATATCAGCCCCTGCGCATGGGGCAACTTCGGTGAATACGACCACCGGCGCTATCCTGTACTCACCAGAAACCGACTACCACGGTGCGGACAGCTTCATCTACCAAGTCTCAGACAATGAAGGAGCCACTGATTTGGCAACCGTGTCCATGACTACATTGTCAATCAACGACCCACCCATCGCCTCCTTCACATACGAGCCTACACTGCCGCAGATTAACCAACTCATCTACTTCAACAGCACCTCCTACGATGTCGACAACGCCATTGTCAACTGGACATGGGACTTCGGCGATGGAACAACAAGCTATAGGGAATACGAAACCCATTCCTACACACTCGTTCAATCTTACACAGTCACACTTACCGTCAGAGATGAGCTGGGAGCAACCGGGACGGTCACGATGATAGTGACTAGTCATCCACCACCCCTTGAAGTAAACGATGGCGGCCCTTACAGCGGCATGCAAGGCTGCCTTGTTCAATTCACTGGGAACGCGACCGGCGGACTGCCCCCCTACAGCTACGAATGGAGGTTTGGGGATGGGTCGACATCCGACGAACAAAACCCAACACACACATACCACTCAAGTGACGTTTTCATTGTCAACTTCCAGGTCACAGATAGCCTCGGGGATTCTGTCATGGCGATGACTACGACTAATATTTCCTCAGATTCCATTCCACCGAGCATCTCGCTTGTCACTCCAGCGCCTAACATGTTGTATGTCTTCGGTCGTCCAATTCTTCCTCTCTCTCGGACCGTGGTCATCGGCCCTGTGACCGTCATTGTGCATGCTTTGGATGACCAGACCGGCGTTGATCACGTGGAGTTCTACGTCAATGACGGTCTGCTCGCGTACACAAGCGTCGGCCCTGAGTACCAGTGGCAGTGGAGCGTGTTGAATTTCGGTTCAGCAACCTTAAAAGTCGTTGCTATTGACAAAGCAGGCAATTCGAAATCAGCGCAGTTGAACCTCGTGAAAATCTTCTAAACGTTACCCGACGTTTGGAATGAAAGAGAAAGAGGTTACCTCAGGTTGCGTAGGAAGTGTCCGACGTCGCTGCCTTGGCGGTAGAGTTCTGAGAGCTGGAGCGCCATCGTAGGGTCCATCCCTTGGTGTATGAGTTCGTCGTGGAAGATCCTGGTTGCTTGTCTGGCTTTGATTTGCATCCTGAGGAGTTCGCCGCCGCAGCGGACAAGCAGGGAGGGTGTTTTAAGGATGATCACACCGACGAGCTTGGGGAGGTTCGTGTTGCCGGGTGTCCGGGGCTCATCGGTGGTTGCTGGCTGGTTAGTCATGGCCTTCCGTTCGGAATCTACTCATGAGGTTGCCGAGGTTCAGGGTGGAGAGGTACTGACGGGTGAGTTCGAAGGCTTGTTCGTCGGTCATGCCTGCTGCTTTGAGTTCTTTGTAGAAGATGGCGGCGGCTTCGGCGTATTGTTTGGCGCTCTTCGCTCCGTACAGCAGCTCGCTGAGGGTTTTGAGTAGTCCTGGGACTTTTTCGGCGATGACGTCGAAGATTTCCTTGAATTTCTCGGGGTCTGGCATTCCATTGTGGTCGCTCATAGGTTTCATGGCCTCCTTTGGTTTTTCTCTTTGGGTGTGGTATGAGGTGGTCATGGTATTAAGAGAATCCGAGCAGTTGTGTCCACTTTTTGATCACTTCGGGGGTGAGGCTGTAGACCATGCGGGAGCCGTGCTGGTGTTGTTGGGTGATGCCTTGACTTTCTAGGTCAGCGAGACGGTTGCGGATGATGCGTCGTGAGGCGGTGCCGCGTCTGGCTTTGACGAGGTCGGTGATCTGGGAGACGTTCTGGGCGTCGTGTTCCAGGAGTACTCGGATGATGTCTTTGCTGATGGAGTCTTTGACGCTGGGGAGGATGGCTTCGGGGGTGAGGCCGCCGTGGTCGAGGAGGAGGCCGGTGAGTTTCATGTAGCGTTCCGTGGTTTTTTGGGCGCTGGTGAGTGGTTGGGTGAGGGTGGCGAGCATGCGTTCTAGTTCGCTGAGGCGTTTGTTCAACTCTTTGATTTCTTTTTTAAGGTCTAGGTCGTCGGCCATAAGGTGGGGGGGTTAGGTCTTTTTTTCGTCGTCGTAGTAGCGGACGAGAAGTTTGTTTTTAAGGGCCCATTCGTAGGTTTGTTCATTGTGGTCGCCGATGTAGAGGATGTCGCCGACCTCGTGTTTGGTTTTGGTGCTCCAGATGGTGAATTTTTTTCTGACGATGTATTTGGTGCTGCCTGCCATGATGACGTGTTGAGTTGCGTCGAGGTCTGCGAGTTCCTTGCTGCGTTGGAGGCGGAAGCTGGTGTAGTTGCCGCTGTAGGTTTTGACGGTGGCTTGGTCCATGAAGAAGATGGTGTCGGTGACGGCGTCGAGGAAGCGTCGGTCGTGGGAGACGGCGATGACAGTGCCGTGGTAGGAGTTGAGGGCGGTTTCGATGGCTTGTTTGGATTGCATGTCCATGTGGTTGGTGGGTTCGTCGAGGATGAGGAGGTTGTAGGGTTGCATGATGAGGCGCAGGATGGCGAGTCGTGCGCGTTCGCCGCCGGAGAGTTGTTCGACATGGTTGTCGACGATGGTGCCTTTGAAGTTGAATTGGCCGAGGAGTGCTTTGGCGTCGTTGTCGGTGAGTTCTGGGTGGTCTTTGAGGATTTCTTGGATGAGGGTGTTGTCGAGGGTGAGGCTGAGGTGGCCTTGGTCGAAGTAGCCCATGCGGACGCCGCTGCTTATTTGGAGTTTTCCGCTGTCGTAGGGTTCGTCGCCGATGAGGATTTTCAGCAGTGTGGTTTTGCCGCAGCCGTTGGGGCCGATGAGTCCTATTTTTTGGCCGGCGAGGATTTCGAAGTTGGTTTCGTTGAGTAGGATTCGATCGCCGAAGGCTTTGGAGAGGTTGGTGGCTTCGGCGACGTTTTTGCCGGATTTGAAGACGGTTTTAAATTGGAAGCGGAGGAGGTAGGATTTGAGGAGGGGGTTGTCGAGGTGCTGGATTTTTTCGAGTCGTTTCATTTTGCTGGCGATTTGTCGGTCGTATTTGTTGCGTCGGGTGAGGGTCTCGATGACTTTTTTTTGGCGGTGGAGTTCGGCTTGGGTTTTTTCGTATTGTTGTTGTTTGCTGTGTTGGAGGAATTGTTTGGTTTCTTCGTAGTCGGCGAAGTTGGCGTTGTAGACGTCGAGGTGGTGGTCTTCGATTTCGAAGACTCTGTCGATGAGGTCGTCGAGGAGGTAGCGGTCGTGGCTGATGAGGAGGACGGCGGTGGTGAGGTCTGCGATTTTGCGTTCGAGCCATTCGATGGAGTCGATGTCGAGATGGTTCGTGGGTTCGTCGAGGAGGAGGAGGTCGCAGTCGTCAGGGCGTCCCAGGACGCTGGCTAAGGCGATTTTTTGTCGTTCGCCGCCGGAGAGGGTGTTGATTGGTTGGGTGGGTTGGAGGTCGGTGATGCCGATGTCTTTGAGGAGTTTGGTGGCGGCGTCCCAGCGGACGGTGCTGGCGGATTTGCTGGCGGCGGTGCGGAGGTGTTGGAGTTGGTCGAGGGTGTCGGCGTAGCGGGGGCTTTGGTAGATGGTGGGGTCGTCGAGGGTGGCTTCGAGTGCTTCGATTTGTCGTTGGATGGTGTGGGGTTGTGTGGTGCGGTTGAAGAAGTCGGCGACGGTGGTGTCGTGGGGGCTGACTGCGACTTGGCTGAGGTGGCGGATGTTGAGATTTCTGGGTGTCCAGAGGTCGCCGCTGCTTAGTCGTTCGTCGCCGAGGAGGATGCGGAATAGGGTGGTTTTGCCGCTGCCGTTGGGGCCGAGGAGGCCGATGCAGTCTTGTGGGTGGATTTCGAAGGTGACGTTGTTGAAGAGGTGTTTGCCTTCGTAGCTTTTGGAGAGGGCGCTGGCTTTGATGAGGACGTCCATGGTCAGGATGAGGTAACTGGAGTGGCATTTAACTGTTTGCGGTGGGCCATCGAGGGGATATTAATATCTTAGTGGATGTCTTGAAAGAGGCTTTGTATTCCATTTCCTAAGGGGATTTCTTCAGGGGGTCTTTTGTGTTGTCAGGCTAGAGAAAAGTGGGAAAAAGACCGGAGGGAACGGATATTTTTTATTGGCTACCGAGTCTTCCTGATTTTTAGTATCTAGAATTTCAGGTAGTTGTCGTAAATAGTGTATCCTGTGACGTCTTCGGTGATTATCACATGGAACCATTCGTTGTCTGAGGTTTGAACGAAGAGGATATCGCCGACGCTGAGGTTTTCGGCTCCTAAGAATCCGTACCTCCATTCTCCACGATACCTCTGGCCGGAGTCGTTGTACACGGTAACTATGATATTGTGCTCCCATATGGGGTCGCCGGTGATGTTGTCGACGACCCATGTCACTTTGTTCGTCTCGTTGTTTTGAGAGGTAATATGCATAGAGATTGTGGCTTTGGGCAGATAGATTCTGCTGAAGCCGATGATGTGATGTTTGAGGACTATTCCAATGACGGGTTTGATGAGTTGGATCTGCTGATCGGTCCCAAGTACGTGGGAGCGGAAGGGGGCGATGAAGCTGACTGGCATGCGGATCAGGTGGTTTTTACCACCCGATGTGATCACATAGCGATCTCCCGTTGATACGACTGAATCGAAATATCCCCAGATGAATCCTGGTCGAATGGTCCACTTGAGTGGTGTCTGTTCCACCGCGGGATTACTGATTTTGAGTGGTTGGTTGACAGCAGCGGTGAAGGGAAGCAGAGTGCCGATGAGCATCAGCATGCAAACAAATAAAGCGAGGACCTTTCCTCTCATTGAATTTCCTCCAAGTCCTACTAACTCATGTTTGGTATTTAATTGTTACCTTGCTCTATTTAAAAGAAATTTTTGAAAAAAAAGGAATGGTTGAAAGTGATTGTTGTGTAAATTTATTATCGACTTTTTCTTGGGAATGGTTTTGGCTTCAGGCTGGAGGTGGTTCTCCGGTCTTTTTCCGAAGCTTTAAGTAATATGCACAGGGTCCTGGTTTGTGATGGATATCCGGATTCGGCCGGCGAGGGACGATGATCTCCTGGCGCTTGTAGAAATCTTCAATGAGGGGATAGCCACGCGGATGTCGACGGGGTACATCACCAAGGTTTCGCTCGAGGACCGACGATCTTGGTTCATCAGCCGGGATCAGACGAAGTATCCGCTCTTAGTCGCCGAGGATGCCGTAGGAGTCCTCGGCTATGTCAGTCTCGATCCCTACCGCGCGGGTCGCCAGGCGTTCCGCCGTACCACTGAGGCGAGCCTGTTCGTGCGCGAACGCAGCCGTCGTCAAGGAGTCGGCAGTCTCTTGTTGTCCGCCGCTATTGAGGCTGCGCGGCAGGCGGGGTTCGCCACGGTGCTTGCCATTGTCCTGGATAAAAACGTCGGAAGTATCAGGCTTCTGGAGAAGTTTGGGTTCCGTCGATGGGGGCTGCTGCCCAAGGTCGGAGAGATCGACGACGTTATATTCGACCATGCATACTACGGTCTCCATCTACTTGTATAGACAGGAGGATTGCTTCTTTTGTATGGAACTATTGTCGTAGTATCTTTAAGAATCGAAGGAGAAGGTCGTGGAGACGTGGGAAATGCCATGGAGGGATGTATGAGACACGTTGGATGGTGAAGAGTCCTGCCATGTCCACTACTTGGACGGTGATGGTGTGGTTGCCGTATCCTTTCCAGATCCAGAGATACGGTGGATTGGTGATGTTGAATTGAGGGAATCCGTCGAGGTAGTATATCGCGTACCACATCCCGCTCGTGTTGTCATAGACGATTGCACTAATCGTTGTTTTGAAAAGTCTGGTGTGTTTCGCGAGAATCACGACGGGGGGAGTGGTGTCGATTTTTATGGTACAGTTGTCTGTGAACATGGTGCCGTTCTGGTCGATAACTTCGACGACGAGGCTATGGATGCCGTCACAAGTTATCATGAATGGTGCTGTATATGGGACGAACATGTCTCCGTCGAGTGCGTAGAAGATGGTCATCGGTATCGTGCCATTGTCGAAAATAAGCCCGATTGTGGGGAAGCTGATGTACCATCCGTGGGCTCCCATCGTGCCATTGACGACGATGTGGAAGCCGAGTATTCCAGACCGATTCTTGTATGGAATGAGCTGAGGTGTCCCTTGGTTTGTTGCTTGAGTTGTTGAAATACTGATGCCGAGGAAGAGAAGAACGAGACAAACAGCGATGCCTTTCCTTAACGAAATTGTTTCCATCCTTTTTCACCCCATTTGTGGATGTCAAAAAGGTCAATCCAATTAATAAAATCTTGCGCCTGACCACCAAGAAAGATATATTGAAGGATACATAAAGAAATATATACGTAAGATGCTGGGAAAATAAAGAGGAAAAGAAAAGTGAGGTTAGTTTACCTCACTCCGATGATGCTGAACAGGAACAGGAATCCTGTCGCGTTGAAGCTGTAGGCGCCGACCGTCGCTTTCACGGTGACCTTTCCGAATCCCAGGACCGGCATCTTCTCCGCTACACTTTGTCCCATTGTCAGAGAATGGATCGTACCACTGCTGCCCTTGCCTAACATGACATGGGCTCCCTCTAGCTTTAAAGACCAGCGGATGGCGCTAAGGTTGCCGGGGCCGACGTTCTTGATTTTCATAGTCACGGCCAGGCCGCCATGGAGTTTCACATCGAAGATAGGCTGCTTCCAAATCGTAAACGGCGTCGTCTTCGTCTGCTCGGTGTTCCCCATCCTATCCACGGAGTAGTACGACACGGTGTGGGCCGCCTCCGTGGTCACTACAACAGGAGCCGTGTAATCAGACCAGGCGCCATCGTCGACTTTCACCTTGGTTAGTGCCACACCGGAGCCCGTGTCTGTTGCTGAAAGCGTCACGGTCACATCCGAGACATACACAGAACCAACGATAGTTCCGTCCAGCGTACAGGTCGTGACCGGCGGCGTCGCATCCGCATACTTCCAAATATACTCGTACCCCGTAGAACTGATGATCTCGCATGCCTTCAGCTCATTGAGACCATCGGTGTCAAAGTCGCCGACGTTCATGCCCGCCTCCATGTTGGACGTGTCGGTGAATATGTGTTCCATGACGTACGCAGTGCCGTTCCAGCCCAGGACATGGACGTTGCCTCCACCATAACAGAACTCATTGTGCCCGTCATTGTCTACGTCCCCGATGTCGACGGATTCAATGATCCATTGACCACCGGGCCAGGACTGTTGGTAGACCTTCTGGAAGGCGCTGCCGTCCCATTCGAACAGCCAGGCCATGCATTCGCCGCCATAGCTGCCGATGCCGATCTCCGGGATACCGTTGCCGTTAATGTCACCGACACAGTCTCCATAGACGGTGTTGCTGCCATAGTCTGTCCAAATGGGCGTCCCGTCGAAAGTTTCGGTATCCGGGTTCCAGGTTAGCATCCACGTCCCGTAGGTATAGGAGTCCGCATAGGAGACATCCGCGACGATTTCATCAGTACCATCATTGTTGATATCACCACTTGAAACCATGCAGCATTCGCCGCCGTTTCCGCTTGGGCACGCCCAACCAGTCTTGTACACGAGATGACCGTCTACCCATTCCAAAGCGATGACGTATTCCGTGTATTGGCCCCACGGGGCGTTCGAGACGAGCACCTCAAGTTGACCGTCGTGGTCATAGTCCATGGTGTACACATCGTAGATGAAATTGAGGCCATGGCCAGAGAAGTAGTCCAGTTGCGTCATGGTCGTCCCGTCCCAATGATAGACGTAGACGCCGTCAGCACCGGTGTAGCCATACGCGACGATGAGCTCAAGGACCCCGTCGTTATCTAAATCCGCAATCGCCGCACCTGTCGGGATATTGTAGCTGCCGCCCTGTGGCGCATAGGAGTACTCCTCGACATAGGTCCCATTGACATAGGAGATGAGACGGAAATGACCTTGGCTTTCGTACCCGCCGATGGCCACTTCGTTGACGCCGTCGCCATCGAGGTCGCCGACCGGTTGTTTGAACTGGGAATGGCCCATGCCTCCATAATCATGGCTCCATTGCATTGACCAGCCGTCCCGGCCAGAGGATGAAATCTTGTTTGATTGACTCCCGCCCGCAGAAGAGGACGACTGGCTCGTCCCGAGTGCAAGAACTGGAAGCGCAGTACACAGTAAAAGCATACAGATTAGACCGCTGACGATTTTCGTTCGCATGATACTTCATACCTCCCCGTTAAACTCGCGAATACAAAGGAGTCCAAGGTTTAAATCATTCTTAAAATATTTAAGTGTTTTCACCAGGGTTACCCATGCGAAAAAGAAGAAAAAAAGAGAAAAAAGTGGGGTTTAATGGATACCCACGATACCGAACAGGAATAAAAATCCTGTGGCGTTGAAGCTGTAGGCGCCGATCGTCGCTTTCACGGTGACTTTTCCGAATCCCAGGACCGACATCTTCTCCGTCACCGTTTGACCCATGTTCAACCGTTGGATCACTCCGTTGACGCCCTTACCCATAAGGACATGGTCGCCCTCAAGCTTCAAGGACCAGTGGATAGCGCTGAGGTTGTTAGGACCGACATTCTTGATTTTCATCTTAACGGCCAAGCCGCCACGGAGTTTCACATCGAAGATAGGTTTCTTCCAAATGGTGAACGTCGTAGTCTTGGTCTGTTCGGTGTTCCCCATCTTGTCCACGGAGTAGTACAACACGGTGTGGAATGCCTCGGTCGTCACCACGACGGGCGCGGTGTAATTCGTCCAGGCGCCGCCATCGATCATGATTTTAGTGACCGCAACGCCGGAGCCTGCGTCCGTCGCCAAAAGCGTCACCGTCACGTTCGAGATGTACACAGAGCCTACGATAGTCCCTTGTAACGTGCAGGTGGTCACGGGCGGCGTCGCATCCGTATATTTCCAGATGTACTCGTACCCGGTTGCGCTGAGGATTTCACAGGCTTTGACTTCGTTTTGGCCGTCGGTGTCGAAATCAGCGATGTTCATGCCGGCTTCCATGCCGGAGGGCTCCGTGAAGGTCGCCTTGACCACATACGCAGATCCATCCCAGCCGACGACGTGCACTTGACCGCCGCCGATGCAGAACTCGTTATGACCGTCGTTGTCCGCGTCGCCGATGGCGACCGACTCGATGATCCCTTGACCACTGGGCCAGCTCATCTCCCAGACCTTTTGGAAGGCGTTGCCGTCCCACTGGAACAGCCACGCTGTGCAAGTGCCGCCGTAGTTGCCGATGCCGATCTCCGGTATGCCGTCACCGTTGATATCGCCGACACTGTCCCCGTAGACGGTGAAACCGCTGTAATCCGACCAGACCTGGACTCCATCAAAGGTTTCCGTGTCCGTGTTCCAGCTCAGTGACCATGTCCCATAGGTCCACGTGGTCCCGTAGGAGACGTCCGCGATGACTTCATTAGCACCGTCGTTGTCGACGTCACCGAATGAGACCATGCAGCATTCGCCACCGTTCCCATCGGGGCATGCCCAGCCAGCCTGGTACACCAAATTCCCGCTCTCCCATTGCAGCCCGATGACGTAGTAATTGCTGGCGCCCCAGGGTGCGTTCGACACCAGGATTTCTGGATTGCCGTCTCCGTTATAATCGTAGGCAGCCACATCAAAAATGAAGTTGATCCCAGAGCCTGAGAAATAATCCAACTGCGTCAATGAGGAACCATCCCATTGGTACACATACACTCCATCGGCGCTGGAGTACGCCCAGGAGACCACCAGTTCCAAGATGCCATCGCCATTGATATCGACGATGCAGGCTCCAGAAGGATCTCCTCCTGCTTGTTGGAAGGAGTATTCTTGTGTGTAGGTGCCATCGACGTAGGACATGATCCGAATGATGCCTTGGTTCTCATAGCCGCCGATGATGACTTCGTTGACGCCGTCGCCATCGAGGTCGCCGACCGGTTGCGCGAACTGCGAATGACCGTTGCCACCATAGTCATGGCTCCATTGTAAAAACCAGCCATCCCGGCCAAGAGACGACGGGGTTTGAGTCGACGCACTTCCGGTCACCGATGGAGACGAATGTGTTGTCCCCATGGCGATTGCGGGAAGCGCAGAGAAAAGCATCAGCATACACACGAGACTGCTTACAAGTTTTGTCCGCATAGTTTTTATGCCTCCCCAAATAGACTCACAATAATAGAGGAATCCAATGTTTAAATCAAGCTTAGAATATTTAAGTGTTTTCAATTCGACTACCTTGTAAACGAACCAGGAGAAAAAAAGAAATAAAAGGGTGGATTTAATGAACACCCAGGATGGCGAACAGGACCAGTGACCCTGTCGCGTTGAAGGTATAGGCGCCGACTGTGGCCTTCACGGTGACCTTCCCGAACCCAAACACCGGCATCTTCTCATTCACCGTCTGCCCTATGTTCAGCCGTTGGACCACTCCGTTGACGCCCTTGCCGACAAAGACGTGAGCACCCTCCAGTTTCAACGTGTAGTGGATCGCGGTGAGGTTGTTGGGTCCGACGTTCGTCACCTTCATGGTCACGCCGAGGCCGCCGCGCAGTTTGACGTCGAAGATAGGTTGCTTCCAAATCGTAAACGGCGTCGTCTTCGTCTGTTCGATGTTTCCTTCCTTATCGATGGAATAATACGAGACGACATGGGCCGCCTCGGTCGTCACCACAACGGGTGCGGTGTAATTCGTCCAGGCGCCGCCGTCCATCTTAATCTTGGTGACTGCCACACCGGAGCCAGGGTCGGTCGCCGTCAGTGTCACGGTCACATCTGAGACGTAGACGCTGCCAACCAACGTCCCCGTCAGCGTACAGGTCGTCACTGGCGGCGCGGAGTCTGTGTGCTTCCAGATATACTCATACCCTGTGGCACTGAGGATTTCGCAGGCTTTCAACTCGTTAAGGCCGTCGCTGTCGAAGTCGCCGATGTTCATGCCTGCCTCCCTGCCTGTCGACTCGGTGAGGTTTGCTTCAAAGTAGTAGCGGGATCCGTCCCATCCGATGATGTGTGTAGGACCGCCGCCGATGCACATCTCGTTCTGACCATCGTTATCCGCATCGCCTAAAGCGACTGATTCAATGATGTCCTCGGCGCCACCTGGCATATAGGCCTCCCAGACCTTCTGGAAGGTGCTGCCGTCCCATTCAAACAAGTACCCGGTCGGCGTATAGCGCATACCGGTCCCGATCTCAGGTGTTCCATCGCCATCGATATCTGCGACACCACAGCCGTACGCTGCGCCAGAACCATAATCAGTCCAGACCGGAACCGAATCCCACCCTTGGGTGGCTTCATTCCAGCTGAGAGACCAGGTTCCTGCGTCCGCGACGTTGGCGACAATCTCAAGGGCGCCGTCATCATCAACATCGCCAATCGCAACCATGGGACACTCACTGCTTCCCCCCGGGCAGGTCCATGACGCCTGACGCACGAAATGTCCGTTGATCCACTGCAGACCCGTGACGGTATAGCCACCCGGGTTCGGGGCATTACACAGGACCACTTCAGGGGATCCATCGCCGTTATAATCACACGAGTTCACATCAAAAAGGAAGTCCACCCCGACGCCATGATACTCATCAAGCGTAGTCATCGTCGACCCATCCCAATGATACGCGTAAACACCATCATTACTCGTATACGCCCACGAGACGATGAGTTCCAACGTCCCATCACCATCAAGGTCGGCAATCGTCGCACCAGAAGGACAATTATAGCCACCACCAGACGGCGAATACGAATACTCCTCCACATACGTCCCACCCACATAGGAGATGATCCGAAGCGTCCCCTGACTCTCATAGCCACCGATCACAACCTCGTTGACACCATCATTATCAAGGTCACCGACGACATTCGCAAACTGCGCATGCCCATTCCCACCATAATTATGGCTCCATTGCAAAGACCAACCGTCCCGATTCGCCGATGACGGTGTTTGAGACATCATGCTGGCACCAAGCGTCGATGAATGGCTCGTCCCCAACGCAAAGACAGGCACAGCAGAACACAACATAAGCATACACACTAAACCACTGACAAATTTCGTTCGCATAGAGTCTATTAGGCCTCCACAAAGTCCTTCATGAATTTAAGGTTACTATTTTTAATCACCTTGAAATATATAAGTGTTTTCACCCCCCGACACCCAGGCCACGGACACTTTAACACACCATTCATCTCAAAAAACACTCCCGTACCCCAGAAATATTCAATTGACGACATTCAACCAGCTGAAGACGCATTTAAATACACACACCAACTAAGGACCCGACGACCGCCACCATGAACCAACCCACCAAGCACGCCACCATCAAAATCACCGGCATGACCTGCGCCAACTGCCAAACCGCCGTCCAAAAAGCACTCCAACACCACCCCGGCATCACCACCGCCACCGTCAACCTCGCCACCCACACCGCCACCATCGACTACGACCCCACACAGACCACCCTGCAACAAATCGACGACGTCATCAAAAAAACCGGCTACGGCACCGAAACCAACACCACCACCCTCACCGTCGAAGGCATGACCTGCGCCGTCTGCCAACAAACCGTCACCAACGCACTCCAACACCTCGACGGCGTCACCGCCGCCACCGTCAACCTCGCCACCCACAAAGCCACCATCACCTACCACCCCGGCATCGTCGACCCCACCACCATGAAACACACCGTCGAACACGCAGGCTACCACGTCACCGAACCATCACCCCACCACGACCACGACGACCACGACCACGGCATCCGCCACATCCACCGCCTCACACACGCCCGACGACGCATCATCCTCGGATTCCTCACCGGCATCCCCATGATGATCCTCGTGTACATCCCCCTCGCCCCCCTCATCGCACCAGACACACTCATGATCCTCTTGTTTCTCATCGCCACCCCGGTGTTCCTCTACATCGGCGCCCCGATCTTCACCTCCGCAGCCAAAGCCCTCCGCAACAAACGACTCTCCATGGACGTCATGTACTCCATGGGCATCGGCGTCTCCTACACCGCCAGCGTCCTGGGCACCATCTTCCCTACGCAACTCCCCAACTTCATGTTCTACGACACCACCATCCTGCTCGCCACCTTCCTCCTCCTCGGCCGCTACCTGGAGATGAACGCCACCGGACGCACCTCCGAGGCCATCACCAAACTCATCGGCCTCCAAGCCAAAACCGCCACCGTCATCCGCGATAACACAGAAACCGAGATCCCTATCGACGACGTACAAGTCGACGACATCATCCTTGTGAAGCCGGGCAACAAACTCCCCGTCGACGGCATCGTCATCAACGGAGAAAGTAGCGTCGACGAATCCATGATCACCGGCGAACCCCTCCCCACCACCAAACAGAAAGGAAGCACCGTCATCGGCGGCACCATCAACACCAGCGGCGTCCTCACCATCAAGGCCACCAAAGTCGGCAAGGACACCATGCTCGCCCAGATCATCCGCCTCGTCGAAGAAGCCCAAGGCTCACGACCACCCGCCCTCCGCCTCGCAGACAAGGCCGTCACCTACTTCATCCCCACCATCCTTGCCGTCGCCATCCTCACATTCTTCTTGTGGCTCGCGCTCGGTCAATCCCTGCTGTTCAGCCTCACCGCCCTTATCTCCATCATCGTTATCGCCTGCCCCTGCGCACTGGGACTCGCGACACCCACCGCAGTCACCGTCGGCATCGGACGCGGCGCGGAACTCGGCATCCTCATCAAAAAAGGAGAAGCACTCGAAACCATCGACACCATCACCACCATGGCTATGGACAAGACAGGAACACTCACCAGCGGCAAACCAACCATCACCGACATTCAAGGACTTGACGTCGACGAAACCACCATCCTACAGCTTGCGGCCAGTGTCGAAAAGAACTCCTCACACCCCCTCGCAGCCGCAGTCGTCTCCAAAGCGCAGGAACGCAACGTCACATTGCAGAACGTCACCGGGTTCACCACCTTCGGTGGGCGTGGCGTCCAAGCAACCATCGACGGCGCTGATATCCTCATCGGCAACCCTGCATTCATCGAAGAACGACACATCACGATACCACCACACACCAAGGAACAGATCACCAGTCTCGAACAGCAAGGAAAAACCATCCTCCTGGTCACACGCTCAGGAACACTGATAGGAATGCTTGCGGCAGCAGACCCTCTGAAAAAAACCTCCAAGGCTGCAATCCAAGCCCTCCACACTATGGGACTTCGCGTAATCATGATGACAGGAGATAATGCTCAAGCAGCACACACCGTCGCCCAAGAGATAGGCGTCGATGAGGTGCTGGCTGAAGTACTCCCGCAACAAAAAACAGAGAAAATCAAGGCACTGCAGGACAGTGGGGAAATCGTCGGTTTCATTGGAGACGGCATCAATGACGCACCAGCCCTCGCCCAGGCGGACGTCGGCATCGCCATCGGCAGCGGCACCGACATCGCAATCGAAAGCGGAGACATCATCCTTGTCCGCAGCGATCTCCTCGACTCCGTCGCCGCCATTCAACTCGGAAAAAAAGTCTTCACGCGGATAAAACAAAATCTCTTCTGGGCGTTCGCCTACAACGCAGTGCTCATCCCCGTCGCAGCGCTCTTTCCCATGGTTTTCCGTCCAGAGTACGCCGCCCTAGCTATGGCGTTTAGCTCCGTCTCAGTTGTCTCACTCTCACTGTGGTTGAAACGGTACACCCCGCCAATCAAACAAGCAACCACTTAATCGTACGCCCCTTCTTCCAGGAGAAAAACCCGTACAATAATTTGGGAATCTCCGAACATTTTCTCACGGTATAAATAGAAACCGCGCCAATAACCCCCATTGTGGTTACCATGACCAAGAACACCAAACTCTATCTCATCGGGCTAGTCCTCATCGCCGTAATCAGCACCACGACCGTCATCGGCGTGGGCATGCTAGTCACCACACGGCAGCCGACCCCAAACCCCGTCCCCAAGACCAAAGCCATCTCCGCAGCAGACAACGGGACCACCGTCATTATCCAAAAAGGCGATTTCCTTCAACTTACACTCAAAAACTACGGCGACGGCGGCTACTCCTGGACCATCAAAAACCAAGACTCTATCAAATTAGCTCTGAGCTCACAAAACCACATCAACGGTTCCGGCGCCCTCGGCGATTTCGGCTCAGACCTCTGGACGTTCACTGCCCTCCAACCAGGGACCTCCTCCCTAGAACTGGTCTGCGCACGTCCCTGGAACACAAGCGATATCTGCGCGACCTTCAACATCCAAGTGGTGATCCAGTAAAAACACAACAACACCACTTCTCTTCTTTTTTTTATTTCTCATCCCAACGATACCGCTGCTTTCGCTTTGCGATGACCTCCAACTGACAAGCGAAGCACAGACCATTGTAGCAGCAGATCGTCCCACCGCATCGCGGACACCGCCATTTCTCAGCTTCCAAGATAAGAAACCCATCAACACCCTTCTCATGGAAGGTCTTCAGATTCTCGACCAAACTCATATGATACTGAGCACGATATCGGGTATCAATCGTCAGTAAACGTCGCGACTAGTAGTTCATCCATACCAACAAAAACAGACTATGACGCGATACCAATGACCTTGATTTTAAAATGCAACGTTTTCCCAGCCAACGGCGGATTCAAATCAATCGTCACCAGATCGTTGACGATTTTAGTAATCCGCACCGTGTACTGATGGCCGTTCTGCAACGTCATCTTATAACTGGTGCCAACCTCAAGGTCTTTATCCTTCGGAAAACAGGCGCGAGGAAGATCCTTCACGAGATCATGATGATACTCGCCATAGCCCTCAGTGGGCGGCACAACAACCTCTTTTTCGTCCCCGACTCTCATTCCCAGCACCGCGCATTCCACGCCGGCAAGGAGCATGCCTTCCCCTACGGTGAACTCGAGAGGACAGCCATGTATTGCTGTGCTGTCAAACACCGATCCATCCTCCAGGGAACCGACGTATTCAATTTTGACTTTGTCACCTTTCTTAATCTCGGCCATCGCGCAACCACATCCCGAGAAGGCAAATAAACTCTTGCCTTAAATACATTCTGAGAAAAAAAGAAAGACAGATTGACGACAGCCCGAACAGCACAATGAAAGCCGCGACGAGGACTACAAATCATGTCTGATAGTGTTACGTCATCAGAGATTTTCATCGTCAGGATAGGTTCAAATATGGTCGTCCCCTAGTTGTGCGCATGGTGACCTTCAAGGATGTTACGGCTGCCAAGGCGAGGATCAATGAGTTAATCAATCATACGCCGGTGATGACGTCCCGGACGCTTGACAACATGATCGGCGGCTCGGTGTTTGTGAAATGTGAGAATTTCCAGCGGGTCGGCGCGTTCAAATTCCGGGGAGTTACGAACACCTTGTTACAGCTTTCCAGCGAGGAGAAGGCACGAGGAGTAATCACCCATTCCAGCGGGAATCATGCCCAAGCGCTTGCTCTCGGGTCGAAGCTCTTAGGGATTCACGCAGTCATCGTGATGCCAAAGAACGCGCCTGCAGTCAAGGTGCAGGCGACGAAAGGCTACGGTGCTGAGATCGTGTTCTGTGAGAATTCGGTGCAATCTCGTGAGACGACCTGCCGTGAACTGATGCAAACGCGTGGTCTAACCCTGATTCATCCGTATGATGACGACCGAATCATCGCAGGGGCTGGGACCGCCGCCTTGGAGCTGGTGGAGCAGGTCGGTGCAGTCGACATCATGGTCTGTCCGGTGGGCGGGGGTGGTCTGGGGAGCGGAACAGCGATTGCGACCAAGGGTACATGTCCACAATCTGAGGTGTTTCTTGTTGAGCCGAAAATGGCGGATGATGCCGCTCGGTCGTTTCATGATGGTCGGTTGTATCCAAGCGTATATCCTGAGACGATGGCGGATGGGTTGCGGACCGCTTTATGTCCTCGGACGTTTGCGATCATCCGGGAGCATGTGGATGATATTGTGACGGTCAGTGAGGAGGAGATTCTTGATGCGGTGAGGTTCTTGTGGGAACGGATGAAGCTGGTGGTCGAGCCGTCCGGCGCGGTGGGTCTTGCTGGGGTCCTTGCGAAGAGGGTTCCGACACAGTCGAAGAGGATCGGTGTCATCCTCAGCGGCGGGAACCTGGATATTCAGCCGTTGCTTTCGTCCCTGAAAAAATAGGTCATTCGACGGTGTACAGCATCTGGTCTGCAGGGAAGCTGTCGAAAAAAAGAAAGCTACTATTTTATTTGTGTGGTCGAAAAGTAGTTTTAGTAGTGGCAGATGACGGTGCCTTCACTGTTACGGACGATGTAGTCGCCGTGCTCTTCGTCGAAGTCGACGGTGAGGTAGCTGCCGTCGGTGTTGAAGATCACCCCGGTCTCCGCGCTGAACGAGACGTTGTTGAAGACCTGCTGAAGGACGTTGTAGTCCCGCCAGTCGCGCACGATGCCGGCGCACGTCCGGTACTCCCGCTTCTTCGTCTTAGGTACCTCGGGGTCTCGGATGCGCCAGTCCCAGACCATCAGGAGAAAATCAAGCTCCTGGATGGAGAGTTCCTTGCAGATGCGGTCCAGCCAGTACCGCAGCCTGCTGCCTTTGGCGCTGCGGTGCGACAGCTCGTTGGTGGAGGGGTCTTCTTCAAACGACATCCATTTGACGGTCCGCTGCTGCCGCGCCTTCAACCGGGTGAGGTCCTGCTGCTGCTTGCGCTTCTTGCTGCAGGCGGCGCACCGCTTGGCGTTATGGTGCAGGCTGGAGATGTCAGCACCGCAGTCCACGCAGCGTCGCAGGATCGTCGCCATAGGGGGAGATTCCACCGTGTTCCTTTATATGCGTACCACAAAGAATTCCCCGCAGGTATAAACCTTTCTACGTCTCCATATAAAACTGAGCGGAAATCCATCGCCAGCAACAGTGGGTTGCTGCGACAGCCAACTTACTGTGGAAGCTCACCAAGGAACGCGGCCGACTCCACCAAACTAGAAAACCGTTCCACGAACCGCACCAACGGACCCCCATCGATGACCGCATGATCCACCGTCAACGTCAAATGCAGAAACTCCCGCGGCACCACCACGCCATCCACAACACCCGGCTTCGCCGTAATCCCACCCACTGCCGCAATCGCAGACACCGGACCACCCAACGGAATCACCCACCCCGGAAACCGCCCCTTCATCCCAATCGCAGTCACCGCCATCGTCCCAAAATACTTCTTCTTCAACAACCCCCGACGACGAAACAAACTTAAAAACAGCTGCTTCACCCACATCGGCGCACCCAGCACAAAACGCTCAAACCCCGTCAACTCCATCCCCAACACCTGCTGATCAGATACAGCCGCAGCCTCCCGCTGACACAACCGCACCTCACCAGTAATCTCCGCCAGACTCTTCGCCTGCGCCCCCCGAATCAAATGCACCAACGGACGCATATCACCCGCCACCTCACGCTCAATCGTAATCGACACATCCACATCCTCAAACACCACCAACTTATTCCAACCCTGACGATAACTATTCAACTCCGGATGTTCAGACGCCGCCTGCGCCAAACACTTCACCAACCAACCCGTCAACGACACATCACGACCCCGACCCCGCGCCTCACGCATCAAACGACGCGCCACCGTCACATCCAACTCCAACAGCGTATCAATCTTCAACTTCCGATGACCCTCAGACGCCACCACCACAATGTTCTTCCGACTCTTCGTAAAAGGCCTCACAGTGTACTTCCCAATCTTATCCATACAACCCACCCCCCAGGAAACCTCCCAGATTTATTTAAACCCTGCCCACCAACCCCAAAACCCACTCACGAACCCTCAATACCCTCACCCGACTGACGCGCCTCCGTAAACGACAACCCAAAACCCACCCCAGCCAAAAACACATCCGTCACAATAAAACCGGCCACCGACACTACGAACACATCAGCACGCGACACCGCAAACAACGCCGTAAAAATCGCAATCGCCGTAAACTCCCGCGTCCCCAACCCCGCGATACTCACCGGCAAGAACCCCGCCACGTTCGCCACCGGATACAACAACAAAAACACCAGATACGGGATCGGCAACCCCAACGCAAGCACAATGAAATACTCCTGCGTAAACACCAACACCCACGTCAACGCCCCCAACAACAACGGCACCGCCAACAGACGAAGCCTGGGAAAATCCAGATAAAACGTCTCCGTAAACGAACTGACCTGCCCACGGACCTTCTGCGGGATCAACAACCGTACTAACCCCTGGAAGAGACGATCCCCACGCTCCTTCTTCACCAGATACAAAAAGACAGCGAGAACCCCCAGGATCCACACCACCGTCAGCCACAACAACTGCGGCAACATCCCCACCACCAGGATCGCCCCGCACACCATCATCGCATACAACGACAGCGTATGCACAAAAGTCTCCAAGACGACATTCACAAACAACTTCCCATAGGGCGCGTTCGTATCGCCCTTCATATACGGCACCCGCATGATCTGCCCAAGATACCCCGGCGTCCCCACCCCATAGAACAACCCGATGAGATAGATCTTCAACAGCCGAAAACCACCGATATGAATCTCCTGCGACCGACAAATCCACTGCCAGGCATAGATACGAATAACCAACACCGGGACAGTCAAACTCAGCGCTACCAGGATATACCGGGCATCAATCGAAAGGAACGCATCGATGATTTTCCGCAAGTCAATAGTATAAATAAGAAAAAGAAAGAACGCTAACCCCACAAACGGCAGAAGCACCTTCAGCCATCGTGGCAGCGTTCGAGGCATATTCCAGCCTGAATGGCTACCCTGATTTAAAGGGTTGCTTCCTACAGCATCTGCACTTTCAGCAAGAACGGTCCGAACACGAAGCCCGTACCATTCACGCGTGGCGCATAATCCAACGTCACCTTAATTTGGACTTTCCCAAACCCAAACAAGTTAGGCAACGCTGGCGACAAAACCGTCGTGTTCCCCGGGACGATAGTGAATGGCGACCCGCCCGTGGCGATACTGACGCCATGGAAGATACCACCCGAAATATTTACCGCCCAATGGACATTCCTCGCCGTCGAGTTCCCGATGTTTTCCATGGAAATATGCAGGACACGGTTCCCACCGGATAGCGAGATGATGGACAGTTCAGGCGTGGGTGGTGGAGGCGGCGGAGACCCAGCCTTAACAAGGTCAACCGCGGGGTCGCCGAACAGGTTGGTCTCGTAGACGCACCAGCGGATGCAGGAGCGGTTAATGATGAAGATGTTGTCTTCTTTACTGTCGTGGTTGGCTGCACCGACAGTCGTTTTACCTTCACCGAAGACTGCATCCCAGAGTTGGCGGTGGAGTCGTTGGGAGTCGCCGTCGGTGCTAAACGACCAGAAGAACCCGTAGCGGGCGTTCCAGACGCCAGCGAAGGCGCCATGGATGGTTTTCACGGTGAAGGTCTCAGCGATGCAGTCGAAGCTGTCGAACCATCCGGAGTCGCAGCCTTGGGAGTAGATGAAGCCATATTTCGTATTTGTTAGACCGTAGACGTCGGAGTCGACGAGTTTCATGTTGTAGTCGGGGCTAGCATGTCCGAGGTGGTTGAGGAAGTGTACGCCATTGTCGAGTCGCTTGATGATCTCGGAGGGTGGCCAGTACCCGCCATAGTCTTCGTCGTAGAGGGTGTCGATGGTGTAGATAGAGGCGGGGATGCCGACGGTGGTATAGCCGTCGTCGGATGATCCGTTGATGAGTTGTTTGAGGTAGCTGGATCCGTAGGTGGCGATGCCGTAGTCGCCGAGGTATTCACCGGCGAGGGTCACGTTCTTGAGGTACGAGTCATTGTTGGCGATGCTGCTCATGTAGGCGATGGTCTTATCGACGAAGTTGGAGACGTCGTTGAGGTTGTCGACGCAGGCGCGTCCGACCCAGACTTCGGCCATGAGGTCGACGTCGCCGCCGTTGGCGCCGTCATGGGGTTCGCCCCATTTATCGTTTCCATTGTAGTTGTAGGGTCCATCGAGGCAACCATAGTAGAGGTCTGCGGGCATGTTGTCTTCGTAGGGGGTGGTGTTCTCGTCCATGCCGAGGGCATAGAGTTCTCGAACGGGGACGATGCCATCGTCACCTCCGATGAGGAGGTAGGAGATGCCGAGGTTCTGGTACTGGGTGCTGACGTATTGGCGGATAGTCTCGGGATCCATTGACCCAACATCGTCCAGCGTGCGTATGATGGTGCGGTAGCCGGTGGCGTTGTGTGCCTCGGCAAGGGGGATGAACCCTGGTTTGAGTGTGGTGGTGGTCAGAATCATGAGTTCAGCTGAGGAGGTGGGTGATGCCTTTACTTGGTAGCTGGATAGTTCAGAGGGGTTGTCGACGCGGCTTTGAACGAGGGTTTTGTCTTGGGGCAGTCCGCGTAGTAAAGACGTCTGTTCCAAGGCTGGTGCGAGAGTCACGGTGACGTCAAGGGAAGGATAGGCGAGGAGTTCGCCGCTGGCGGGTCGGTATTGGATGGGTGAGAGGGCGACGACCAGGATGGTGTAGCCGCGAAGTTGGTAGATGCCTGCAATGCTGCAGAGGCTGGAGGGCATAAGGTTGTCGGAGGCGTAGACGACAGTGTTGGGCGTCGGTGGGACTGGGTCGCGGTCTGTGGGGAGTGCTTGTCCGATGGGGACGAGGTTGTAGCCGGTGCCAAGACTGTGGCTCGTGCCGTGTGCGGTGACGGCTGTGGCTGTCGTGCCTGCGGGCAGGAGGATATAGGCTCCTGTGACAGGAAGGCTTGGGTCGCCGGCATGTCCCATGATCGCGTCATTCGGGAGGGTGACGCTGTCATAGGTGGTGCCAGCAATGGTGATAGTGGTAAGTGTTGGATTGTTGTAGGTGTAGGTCAGGGTCAGTGTCGAGGCATCCGTGTGTTTCGCCGCGAGGACGCCGGCGGTGGATGCTGTGGCCATAATCAGGGTGAGGAGTAGCGTAAGCTCAATACGAATGTGTGTTTTCATTGGTGAAGGTTCCCCCTAAGCTGTCGCTTATATACCTCTTATGTATGCCAGAGTTTAAGAAGGTATCTGTTCTGGTCTCCTGGAGGATGCTTACGGAAAAAGGAGAGGCGGGCATGGTGGTCGTGGCACCATGCCTTTTGTGCGATGGTGTTGTGGTTACCAGAGGCGTAGGAAGGGTCCGAGGATGAAGCCTTGTTTGTTGGTGATTGAGCCGAGTGCTCTCGCCCGGATGTTGATGTAGCCGAGGCCGAAGACTTTGCTGGATTGGACTGTGGTGGAGGCGCCCGCTGCGAGGCTGTCGATGGTGCCGTTGTCGTTCTTTGCGATCTTGTTGAGGAATCCACCAGTGATTCTAATGCTCCAGTCGATGTTGGCGACGGTCTCGGTGCCGGTGTTGGTGATGGTCGCTGCCACTCTGCCTTTGACGCTGGCGAGGCCGATGGTCAGTGGTGGTTTGAGGATGACGATGCCATGGCCGGGTGACCAGCCGCTTTCATGGTCCGCGGTGTCTTTGGCTTTGGCTTTGACTGCGTATGTTCCTTGTTGGCTCCAGGCGTGGGAAGCTGAGCAGGCGGTTCCCGAGGCGTAGGGTCCGATCCATCCGCTGGTGGTGCCGTCGCCCCAGTCGAAGAGGTAGTAGATCTGTTCGTCCTGGGGGTCAGTGGTCACTGCTTGGAATTGGTAGGTAGCGTATGAGATGCCAGTTGCTGGGCCGTTAGGGGCGGATGGTGCCTTGGGTGATACTCCTTTGACCAGATCGGTGGCGGGGTCGCCGAAGAGGTTGGTTTCGTAGACGCACCAGCGGATGCAGGAGCGGTTGATGATGAAGATGTTGTCTTCTTTGCAGTCGTGGTTGGCGGCGCCGACGGTGGTTTTTTGGTCGTCGAAGACCGCGTCCCAGAGTTGGCGGTGGAGGCGTTGGGAGTCGCCGTCGGTGCTGTAGGACCAGAAGAAGCCGTAGCGGGCGTTCCAGACGCCGGCGAAGGCGCCATGGATGGTTTTCACGGTGAAGGTTTCGGCGATGCAGTCCCAGTTGTCGAACCAGCCGGAGTCGCAGCCTTGGGAGTAGATGAAGCAGAGTTTGGTGTTCGTGAGTGCCATGACGTCGCTTTCGCCCATCTTCATGTTGTAGTCTTGGTTTGCGTGGCCGAGGTGGTTGAGGAAGTGGATGCCTTTGTTGATGAGGCTGATGAGCTCCGAGGGCTGCCAGGAGTACGATGGCGTGTCATAGAGGGTGCCGATGGTGTAGACGGAGGCGGGGATGCCGACGGTGGAAAACCCGTTGTCGTCGGAGCCGTTGATGAGCTCGTTCATGTAGCTGGACCCGTAGGAGGCGATGCCGTAGTCGCCGAGGTATTCAGCGGCGAGGGTCACGTTCATGAGGTAGGGGTCTTGTTCCGTGGTGCTGTTGATATACGAGCAGGTTTTCATGACGAAGATGTTGACGTCGTTGGTGTTGTCGACGCAGGCGCGTCCGACCCAGACTTCGGCCATGAGGTCAACGTCGCCACCATTGTCGCCGTCGGTGGGTTCACCCCATTGGCTGTCGCCGTCGTAGTTGTAGGGTCCATCAAGGCAGCCGTAGTAGATGTCTGCGGGCAGGTTGTCTGTGTATTCGGTGGTGTTCTCGTCCATGCCGAGGACGTAGAGTGCTCGGGCGGGGACGACGACATCGTCTCCTCCGATGAGGAGGTAGGAGATGCCGAGGTTTTGATATTGGGTCTTGACGTATTGGCGGATGGTTTCCTGGTCTGTGGACCCGACGTCATCAAGGGTACGGATGATGGTGGTGGTCCCGGTTGCGTTATGCGCCTCGGCGAGCGGCACGAAGCCGGGTTTCAACGCCGAAGTGGTAAGAATCATCATGTCAGCGGAGGATTTCATTGAACTCTTCGGTTGATAGGTGGCGAGTTGTGACGGGTTGTCGACGCGGTCTTTGACAAGGGCAACGTCTTGGGGGAGGCCGCGCAGCATGTCGTTTTTGGTCTGACTTGGGGCGAGTGTCACGGTCACGTCAAGAGAGGTATAGGCGATGAGTTCGCCGCTCGCTGGTCGATAGTGGATTGGGTAGAGCGTGAGGACGAGAATGGTGTAGCCTCGGAGGTGCTGAATCCCGACGATGCTGCAGAGGCTTGAGGGCATGGCGTCGTTGGACGCGTAGACAGCGGGGTTGGGTGTCGGTGGGATGGGGTCGCTGGAGGTGGGAAGGGCTACTCCGATGGGCACGATGTGGTAGCCGGTGCCGAGGCTATGGCTTGTGCCGGTTGCGGTGACGGCGGTGGCTGTCGTGCCTGCGGGCAGGAGGATGTACGCTCCTGTGGCGGGTAGGCTTGGGTCGCCGGCATGTCCCATGATCGCGCTGTTCGGGATGGTGACGGTGTCATACATCTTGTCCAGGATGGTGATCTTGGCGTGTGTAGGCGTGGCGTAGGTATAGGTCAGCGTCAGTGTGGAGGTATCCGGTCGTGTCGCCGCGAGGACGCCGGCGGTGGAGGCTCCGACCATGACGAGGGTGAAAAGTAGCGTCAACTCAATTCGAGTATTGTTCTTCATAGGTGATGATTCCCCCTAGGTTTTTTTCTTTTGTTGGTTCTTTTATCTTTGCTTGAGTTTAAGAAGGTATGTGTCGTACCTTTTGAAGGGCATGGAAAAGTGTGGCGAGGATGGCGGGAAGTCCTGAGACGGTGGAGATGTCTCCTTTGAGTGGTTTGAGGTGGAAGGTGAGGTTCTGGTTGTCGATGGTCTGAATGTCAAGGAGCACGGATTCGAAGTGGGATGCATTGACGCTGATGCGGTAGGTCTTACCGTACTGCAGGTGGAGGTCGCAGACGCCGCGGTCGTTGGTGACGTTGGAGTCGTTGTGGTCGGTGTCTCTGCCTGTGGCGTTGACGGGGACGCCGGGGATCGGGTTGCAGTCGCAGCCGGTGCCTTGGTAGAGGGTGATCGTCATCGTCAGGTACGGGTCCGTGGTCGGCTTGCTCCTAAGCTGGTTGGGGTGTTGGACGGCGATGCCGGCGCTCGCTGCCAGGATGATGCCAAGACATAGAAAAGAAAAGAAAAAGAGGGTGGTATGCGGTTTTTGCATCATACCAACTCCTTATCGGTTACGAAATCACCGGAGCTTGAGGATCGGTCCAAGGGCAATCCCTTGTTTATCGACGGTCGTTCCGCCGACGATGACTTTGATACGGACGATCCCAAAGCCGAAGACGTGGCCGGATTGTACTGTCGTGGAGGCGCCTGCGGCGAGGCTGTCGATGGTGCCTTGGTTGGCCTTGTTGATGAATCCGAGCATCCCGCCTTTTATGGTGATGCTCCACGCGATGTTGGTGAGGTCCACTGATCCGGTGTTTTTAACCGTGCCGACGATGATGTTCTTGGATGCCGCCACGTCAACACTGACGGTGCCGGCTGAGATGACGATGCCGTGGTTTGCGGACCAGCCGCTTGTGTGCTCAGCGGTATCCTTGGCTTGGACTTTCACGTTGAATGTTCCCGCATGGTTCCAGGTGTGGCTCGTGGTGGCTGTAGCTCCAGATGCATAGGGTCCGATCCATCCGCTGGTGGTGCCGTCGCCAAAGTCGAAGTTGTACAGGACTTGGTCGTCTTGTGGGTCGGTGGTGGATGTGGAGAAGCTGTAGCCGACGTTGACGTTGCCGGTGGTGGGTCCGCTGGGTGCGGCCGGGGTGTCAGGGGCCTGAGGTGAGCCGCCGACAAGGACGCCTGCGGCGTCATCGACCCAGTAGGCAGTGAAGGGGTTGCTGCTGGGTGGGTAGGCGTAGCCTTGGTGGCTTTGGCTGTTGTAGACGACGGCGATGACTTCAATGTTGCCAGACTGGATGCTGCCGAAGTTGTGGCCGTGGCCGTCGTTGTAGTTGTGGCCGTCCCACGTCTGGTCGTTGGTGAACGAGTCGCCGGCATTGATGGAGATGTCTTGGTTGAGGGCGTAGTCGAGTAAGGCCATGGTGTAGACGTGTCCCGTGGTGTCTTTCCAACCCATGGATGAATTGCATTCGACGACGTAGACGCGGATGTGTCCGGTGTAGGTGCTGGCTTCGTTGTTGGTGACCGAGGTGGAAATGTCCATGGCTGCGTTGCCGAGCCAGTTGACGTTGAGGTTGACGTCGATGTCGCTGACGGTGCGGGCGCCGGTTGTGGTGATGGCGCTGCGGTAGGCGGCTTCTGCGCCGGTCCATCCGCCGACGACGACTTGGTTACCCCCGTCGAAAAAGACGGTGGGGAAACCGTACAGATTGTAGTCTAAGGTCCGCGCGTGGGCATGGGTGTCCATGTCGTCAACCAGACAGACGTAGTAGAAAGGATAGTCATGGCTTTGGTAGATCGCGTCGAGGGCTGCACGGGCGAAGTGGCAGTAGCCGCACCAGGTGGCCGTCGCATCTTCCGCAAAGACGGCATGGGTGAACGCTTTAGTCTGTGGTGTGGTGGAGGCAGGTTGGGTCGTTTGCGTCATTGAGCCTGCGGCATAGGTTGTCAGCATCATCAGACAGGTGAGGCTAACGATTAGAAGCCGCTGTGTATTAATTCTGGTCTTCATATTAAAATCCCCTTAGCTACTTCTTATATTGATGCCCTATTAATACTTTTGGTCAAACACCTCTTAAAGAAATAAAGGAATATATTAAATAACGACAGCATGCTTCATCTGGCTGGTGGGTTATAGTGGAAAACGTTGTCTTTATTAAAAAAGGGGACGAGAAAAGCAAGATGAAGCGGCCGGGGAAACTCTACCGGCTCATGGTGAAATCCCCGCATTTAGAGGCGATTATCGCGGAGCTGGAACCACACGCAGAGTCTCGGGAGTTCCAGCATGACGGCGAGGAAATGCACCTCGTGCTCGCCGGCGAGATGGAATACACGGTCGGGGAGAAATCCTACAAGCTTTCCGAAGGCGACATCCTGTGGCATGAGTCGAAACTGAAGCATCGGGCGAAGAACATCGGTGCGGACAAGGTCGTCTACATGACCATCGGCACGCCACCGACCTTCCAATGGACCATGACCTGACACGACAAATTTAGCGAAGGTAGAGGCAGTCGCCAGCGGATACCGTCACGGTCTGACCATAAGGACGGCGGACCTGAATGAACCCCTGCTCGTCGATGTCGACGGCATCGCCTTCGACCGGCCCTTGCGGCGTCAGAATTCGGACGGTCCTGCCCAGCGTATCAGACTTTTCTTTCCAAGCTATCCGCAACCGCGAATGGTTCCCCTTGAGAAACTCCGAGTACAACGTACTGAAATGCTGCAGGAACACCCGCAACACTTCATGAGTCTCAAACGGATGGCCGCAGTACTGAGCCAACGACAACGCCTGCGGTTGAACCTCAGGAGATAACACAGAGAGGTCCACGTTGAGGTTGATGCCGACCCCGATGACGACCGCGACCGACTCCTTCGATGATTCCAATTCTAGCAGGATGCCAGCGACTTTTTTCCCGTCGACCAGAACATCGTTCGGCCAGCGGATCTTCCCAGGAACATGATAGTCCTCCAACGTGGCTGTGACCGCAAGGCCTGCAAGCAAGGGAAGCAACGACAACGTCAACGACACAGGGGGCCGCAACAACACAGAACAATACAGGCCGCCTTCCGGCGACTCCCAGGTCCGGTTTAGCCGACCACGGCCCTTGGTCTGACGCGCAGCCACGACCACCGTCCCTGACGGCGCGTTCCTACTGGCGAGACGCATCGCCTCCAGGTTCGTCGAGACGAGCTCTTGATAACTGAAAACTTGTGTGATGCAGCCTGAAGCGAATTCAGGGGTGATATCAACGGGTTCGTTGGATGCTTTCGCCATACGCAACAAAGAATCTTATCCCTGATGTTGTGGGGGCTTAGAGTTGGCCGCTATCATAACAGCTTGGACGGCAGCCATCGCCGCCGCGGCCTTTGGGGTCTGCGACGGGGCCTTGGTCTCCTGGACTGTCTTGGTGACCAGTTCGAGGATATTGTATTTCGGGATGAAGCTGGTGTTGTAGTCCCCCGCCTGCCATGCGGGATGGTCCATGACGACCTGGTGGAACGGGATGTTGTGACGGACGCCCCCGATTTGGAATTCCCAGAGGGCGCGTTTCATGCGGTTGATCGCCCGCGGGCGGTCTTCTGCCCAGACGATGAGTTTGGCGATCATGGAGTCGTAGAACGGCGGGATGGTGAATCCTTGGTAGACGCCGGAGTCGACGCGGATGCCTGGTCCGCTGGGCTCGGCGTACCGGAAGATCTTCCCTGGGGCGGGGCTGAAGTTGTTGAGGGGGTCTTCGGCGTTGACTCGGCATTCGATCGCATGGCCGCGGCCTTTGATGTCTTCCTGGTCGTATTCCAGTTCGAGGCCTGAGGCGACTCGTAATTGTTCTCGGGCGAGGTCCACGCCGGTGATCTGTTCGGTGATGGGGTGTTCGACTTGTAATCGTGTGTTCATTTCGAGGAAGAAGTATTCGCCGTGGCGGAACATGAACTCGCAGGTGCCTGCGTTGTAGTAGCCGGCGGTCTTGGCTGCGAGCACCGCCTGTGCGCCGATCTCTGCGCGCAGCTCAGGGGTGAGGGCGCAGGAGGGCGTCTCTTCGATGAGTTTTTGGTTGCGTCGTTGCACGCTGCATTCGCGTTCGAAGCAGTGGATGAGGTGGCCTTTCTTGTCGCCGATGACTTGGAACTCGATGTGCCGGGGTGTGTCGATGAATTTTTCGATGAAGACGGCGTCGTCGCCGAAATTGTTCTTCGCAAGGGTTCGGACGTTAGTGAGCGCTTTTTCCATTTGTGTTTCGTCTTCGACTTTGACGATGCCGATGCCGCCGCCGCCTGCGCTGGCTTTGAGCATGACGGGGTAGCCGATCTCATGGGCGATGTCCTTGGCGCGTTCGTGGTCCGCGATCGCCTCGGTGACGCCGGGGACGACGTGGACGCCAGCCTGGATCATGGATTTCTTTGAATGGATCTTGGAGCCCATGAGTTCCATGGCGTGGACGGGTGGTCCGATGAATTCGATGCCGTTCTTCTTGCAGAGTCCTGCGAACTCGGAGTTCTCTGCTAAGAACCCGTAGCCGGGGTGGATGCCGTCTGCGCCGCATTTCAATGCGACGTCGATGATTTTTTGTTTTTGTAGGTAGCTTTGGCTGGCGGGGCTGGGTCCGATGTTGTATTTCTCATCTGCGTACTTGACGAACAACGCGGTCGCATCCGCGTCGGAGAAGATGGCGACGGTCGGGATGTTGAACTCTCGGCAGGCGCGCATGATGCGTATCGCGATTTCGCCGCGGTTGGCGATGAGGACTTTGTTGAGCATGGCCTTTCACCTTTAGAGGATTTGCATGATGATGTCGCCGGTGGAGACGGGTCCGCCTTCTTTGATGAAGATGTCTTTGACTTCGCCGTCGCGTTCGGATTTGAGTTCTTGTTCCATCTTCATGGCTTCGATGGTGGCGAGGACGTCGCCTATCTTGACCTTGTCGCCTTTTTTGACTTTGACTTTCAGGATGGTTCCTTGAAGGTTGGATTTCTGGCAGCCTTCGATGTCCTTGGGTTTCTGCGGAGCTGCGGTGCCGCCACCGGCGACCATGAAGCCGCCGCTGGGGATGACTTTGACTTCGAAGGGTTCGCCGTTGACTTCGACTTGGAACTCAGTAGGGATCTGCGCGGGGCCGCTGCGTTGCTCTGGTGGCAGGGTCTCAAGCCAGAGTTGTTTGACTTCGGGGAAGGATTGTTTGACCATGGCGCGGGTGAGCGCGTGGTCAATGGGGAGCGGGAGCTGCTCGCTGGTGAACTCAGGGCAGGCTTGGCCACGGAGGAACTTCAACGCGACTTGAGGGTAGAGGATGTAGGTCATGACGTCCTCTTCTTTCTTGATGAGGGCGCCGCCGTCGATTTCCTGGAGTTCTTTTTTCTTTTTGTCCCAGAGTGGTTCGAGGAGGTCTGAGGGTCGTTGTTCGATGACTTCGTCTTTCCATTTTGGTCCGAGGACGAGTTTCATGATTTCGGGTTTGATGGGTGCGGGTGGTTGGCCGTACATGCCGCGGCAGTAGTCTTTGGTTTCTTTGGTGATGACTTTGTAGCGGCCGTGGAGGACGTTCATGACGGCTTGGACGCCGACGACTTGGCTGGTGGGTGTGACGAGGGGTGGGAAGCCGAGTTCTTCTCTGACTTTGGCGGTCTCAGTAAGGATTTCACGGTATTTGTCGCGGGCGCCTTGTTCTTCTAGCTGGAAGATGAGGTTAGAAAGCATCCCGCCGGGGACTTGGTGCAGGGTGACGGAGGGGTCGACTTTGAGGGCGTCGAAGCGTTGGAGGTGGCGGTATTTGTCCCAGATTTTGAGGAAGTAGGTGCGGCAGTCGATGAGTTGTTCGAGTGAGTAGCCGGTGTCCCATTCGGTGTCTTTGAATGCAGCGACGACGCTTTCGGTGGCGGGCGCTGCTGTGCCGCCGGAGATCGGTGAGATCACGGTGTCGAGGATGTCGGCTCCGGCTTCCGCAGCCCGCTGGTACGCCATGCCGGTCATGCCGCTGGTGTAGTGGCTGTGGAGGTCCATGGGGAGGTTGACGCCGGCGTCTTTGACTCCCTTAATGATGTCATACGCCCGCTTAGGTGAGATCATGCCGGCCATGTCTTTGATGCAGAGGGAGTCTGCGCCCATTTTGGCGAGGGTTTCGAAGCGTTGGACGAAGTAGTCCACGGTATGGATAGGGCTGATGGTGTAGCTGAGACAGGCTTGGACGTGGCCGCCTTGGTCTTTGACGGCCTGCATGGGTGTCTTCATGTTGCGCAGGTCGTTGAGGGCGTCGAAGATGCGGAAGTAGTCCACGCCGTTTTTCTTGGCGAAGTAGATGAATTTCCTCACGGTGTCGTCGGGGAAGTTCCAGTAGGCGACGATGTTCATGGCGCGCTCCAGCATCTGGAGCGGGGTGTTGGGCATGGCTTTCTTTAACGCCTTGAGTCGGTCCCAGGGGTCTTGGTTGAGGTAGCGGATGCAGACGTCGTAGGTGGCGCCGCCCCAGACTTCGAGGCTGAAGAAGCCGATGTTGTCGAGTTTTTCTGCGATCGGCAGCATGTCTTCGGTGCGCATGCGGGTCGCGAGGAGTGACTGGTGGCCATCACGTAGGACCATTTCATGGAGTTGTACCATAGGAAATATGCCTCCGCAGATCCTCCCGTCTCACCACCGGATTTCCATTGTGGGACGAAGGGAGAATGTCGTCTGAGACTCGTGGACTGGTATTAGGTGACGCTACTTAATTATTATGGATACTCTCCTCTGAACCGCCCGCTCACATGTCAAGATACAGTTCAGGACTCCGTGTTCATTCACACTAGTTTTCATGAAAGCCACATCAGCCACTGAGGAAACTATTAATACTGTCCCCCGAATTAACCGCAAAACCTCAGGGGAATATGGTATGAATCTCCGAACTATCCTTCTCGCAATTCTCTTCATTCTAGGAACATGTTCCATCCCGATCTCCGCCACCATCGGACCCGGCGTCGTCTACCACGGAGCTATCAGCCTCACCTACCGCAACACCACCGTCTACGCCCCCGCTGTCGCCCAGACCGACAATGGAGAAGTCGGCGTCATCTCCACCATCACCGTCACAGTCCAATCCAACGGCACCGGCCGCGTCTTCGTTGACACCCTCCCGTTAACAGACGTGGACATGCAAGGCTCAGCACGGCTTGCGGTCAAAGTCGCCACCGGCCTAGTCAAAAACGACAACCGCACCCACCTCGACCCCACAGCCTGCGACTACTTCTTCGTCGTCCGCACACAGTCATCCACCATCGGCGGACCCAGCGCCGGCGCCATTATGACCGTCGCAACAATTGCTCTCTTGGAAAACTGGACCCTCGACAATAAAACAGTCATGACCGGCATGATCGACCCCGACGGCAGCATCGGACCCATCGGCGGCATCCCGTTTAAGATCGACGCAGCACACAGCGTCGGCGCCACCCACTTCCTCATCCCCAAAGGACAAATGACCTACACCGACACCGTCACCGAAACCATCGGCGGCAACGGCTGGACCCAAATCATCACCCACCCCGAGACCCGCAACGTCAGCGACTACGCCAACACAAACTACGGCATGGCCGTCACCGAAGTCGAAGACATCAACGACGCCATCCAAGCCTTCACCGGCTGGCGCTTCCCCACACCCACCACCAACAACAAAATCACCACCACCGACTACCAAAACATCATGCGACCCATCGCCACCAGCCTCCTCAACCAAACCGAAACCGCCTACACCAACGCCAGCCACGCCTTCAACACCACCACCATCCCCAACCGCTGGCCCACCTACTACCGCAACCAAATCACCGACAACCTCAACGCCGCCCAAGAACGCCTCATCGAAGCACGCGACTGGTACACCAACACCTCCTACTACACCGTCCTCAGCAAAACCTTCCAGTCCCTCGTCGACTCCACCACCGTACAAACCGCCTGCCAACTCTTCACCGCCACCAACCAAACCACCTACCTCACCAACCTCACCACCCAGACCGTCGCCTACTACCACAACCGCACCCAAGAACTCCACACCATCCCCATCCAAGGCCTCGTCAGCCTCCAATGCGTCGGCGCCGCCCAACAACGCGCAGCCGAAGCACAAACCTACCTCACCGCCGCCAACACCAGCCAACAAACCGGCGACATCCTCACCACCCTCTACAACCTCGCCTTCGCCCGCCAACGCAGCGACAGCATCCACTGGTGGCTCACCATCAACGCCGCCTTCAACGACACCGGCACCATCAACCAAACCACCGTCACCACCATGGCCAACGACTACATCGACAACGCACAACAAGCAATCGCCTACAGCCAAGTCCTCCTCCAAGAAATGGGCCAAACAAGCCAATACCTCACCGACGCACAAAACGACCTCCAAACCGCCCAAACCGCCCAAACCGACAACCACTCCGCCGCCGCCCTCTTCGAAAGCTTCCAAGCCCTCACCAAAGCCAACCTCGCCATCGAACTCGTCGACGGCCTCACAGACGCCAAACTCCAACGCGCCCAAACACGCGCCAACGCCCACATCACCCAAGACCGCAACCTCGGCCTCGAACCAGTACTGGCCGTCAGCTACTACGAATACGCCCAAAGCCTCCAAAACGAATCCAGCCAAGACACCGCCATCATCTACTACAAATACAGCGACCTCATCGCCGGCGCCCTCCAATACACCGCCCCCTACGCCACCCAAACCAGCCGCTACCTCGGCATCCCACCCACACCCACGATCCTTTCCACCTGGACCATGCTTACCCCCACCCTCGGCCTCTTCATCATCATCGCCGGCATCGGCGCCCTCGCCGGACTCGGCATCGGACTGCTCCTCGGCGTCCTCCTCATGCGCAAAGACAAACCACCACGCGGACCAACCCCCTACCAACCCGAACAACCCACCCAACCCTACAGCATCAACGACTACTACACACAAAACAAATAACCCCCACAACCAATAGCCCAAACCCATGGACGCCACAGGCGAACTCACCGGACAATCCGTCATCGTCCACAAACCCCGCGACATCGGACGCCTCTACGACAAAAGCCACTTCGGCCACCGCACCAGATCCGGCGACCTCGCCCTCAACTTGCTCGAAGCCGTCTACCTCGCCGACGACGACAAACTCCACATCTACACCAAACGAAAACCCGTCCCCTTCACCGACCTCGTCCACACCGCCGCCGCCGCCATCCACGACTTCGAAACCATCTACCTCGCCTACAAAGACCTCCGCAAACGCGGCTACGCCATCCACTGGACCGCCACTGACGCCCCCATCACCTTCACCCAACCCACACCCTCCACACTTCTCCCAGAACCCCTCTCTGTCTGCGCTTTCTCCGAACGCGACCTCCTCGACATCGACCAGACCAACGCCCTCTGCACCTCCACCCTCAAACACCACGGGAAACTCTGGTACGCCCTCGTCGACGAGGAAGGCGACGTCACCTACTACGACATCTCACCCATCGACCTCCACGGAGAAATTCCGCCTCACGCCTACCCCAAGACCACCGGCCTCCTCCTCAAAGACCGGCTGCTGATTTTCGATGCGAAGGCCGCCTCGCACCTGCTCCAAACCGAATTCTTCGGCAAACCTTTCGGGCCAGGACTACAGGTTTCCCTCGTCGAAGCACTCTACCTTATCTCCCGCGACGCACTCCATGTCACCACCCCCGACGGTGGACAGCTGACGGAGAAACAAAGCGAGAAAGCCATCCTTGACCTCCAGCCAGGCATCCAACGACGACTCACCGTCTACCAGGATCTCAAGCAGCGTGGGCTGTTGGTGAAAACCGGTTTTAAATTCGGCGCTGATTTCCGAGCCTATACCACGGTACCTGACAAATCCCATGCTGAGTTCCTCATCCACGTCGTCAACGAAGGCTTCACTAGCATCTGGGCGGAGATCAGCAGAGCCGTCAGACTCGCGCACACGGTCAACAAAGAATTCATCTTCGCCGTAGTGTCAAAAAAGTCCGTCCAGTACATCCGCCTCGGTCGACTACGACCTTAATTTTTCACAATTTATTTATACGGACTAAGCCATGTCTATGGCTACACAGAATTGCGGGGAGGAGATAATTTATGCTTCAGATCCGGTGGCACGGTCATTCCTGTTTCGAGATTACCAACGACGTCACGATCGTCACCGATCCTCATGACGGTCGATCCATCGGGATTCCAGAGCCCACTGTGAAGGCTGACATCGTTTTAGTCACGCACAACCACTACGACCATAATTCCGTGAAATCCGTGGAAAAGCCAGGCAACAAAGTCATCACCGATGATCGGAAACGGACGATTGACAACGTGCAGATTCAAGGCATCGAGACGTTCCATGATGCCGTCTCCGGGGCGAAGCGTGGCAAGAACATCATCTACAAGTTCGTCTCCGATGGCGTCACGTTCTGTCATCTCGGCGACCTTGGGCACACGTTGGATGAGAAGACGTTGCAGCAGATCGGTAAAGTGGATATCCTGTTCGTGCCGATAGGCGGGATTTATACCATTGATGCTGACCAGGCGTGGTCTGTGATCCGGGCTATTAAACCCGCGATTGCGATCCCGATGCACTATCGCATCGAGGGGTTATCGTTGCCGATTGCTGGCCTAGACCCGTTCCTTGCTCGTAACAATTATAAGATTTTGAAAGTCGGTAACGAGATGGATATCGAAAAGGACGAGTTGCCGAAGGAACCTGAGGTCTGGGTGTTTACTCTCTAAGGTTTTTTTCTGTATGCCTCGGGGTTGACGCAGTTGGGTGGAAGCTGTCCGTGTAGGCCGGCGATCATGTTTTCCGCTGCCATCCTGGCCATGTTGGACCGCGTGTCCATGGTGGCGGAGCCGAGATGAGGCGCGAACACGACATTGGGTAATGTAAGGAGGTCTTTGTGGATTTTTGGCTCGTGTTCGTAGACGTCGAGCCCTGCGCTGAAGATCCAGTGTTCTTTGAGTGCGGTGGCCAGGGCTGGTTCGTCGATGACGGGGCCGCGTGAGGTGTTGGCGAGCACAGCAGTCGGTTTCATCATCCGGAGTTGCTGGCGGCCGATGAGGTGATGGGTCGAGGGAAACAAGGCGACATGGATGGAGATGAAATCTGCTTGCTTGAGTAGTTCTTCGAGGGGGACGCGTTTGGCGTGTAGTTCTCGTTCGAGGGTGGGGTTGGGTTGTGTGTCGGTGTAGAGGACGTTCATGTGGAAGCCTTTGCTTTTGAGGGCCGTGGCGGCGCCGATGCGTCCTGCGCCGATGATGCCGAGGGTTTTGCCGGTGATTTCTTGGCCGACCATGAGGAGGGGTGCCCATCCGGTGAATTTGCCTTGGCGGCAGTAGGTGTCTCCTTCGGGGATGCGTCGTGCTGCGCTGATGAGGAGTGCCCAGGCGAGTTCGGCGGTGGCGTCGGTGAGGACGCCGGGTGTGTTGCTGACGAGGATGCCGCGTGTGGTGGCGGTGGCGATGTCGATGTTGTCGTAGCCGACGGCGTAGGTGGCGATCATGCGGAGGTGGGGGGCGCTGGTGATGACGTCTTTGTCGATGGGGTCGGTGAGGAGGCAGAGGAGGCCGTCTGCGTCTTTGACGCCGGCGATGATTTCTGGTTTGGTGGGGAGTCGGTCGTGGGGGAAGATGTCGACGGTGAATTCTTGTTTGAGAAGGGAGAGTCCAATGTCGGGGATGGTGCGGGTGACGTAGACTTTCATGGATGGTCTCCTAGGGTTTTTTCTGAGATTGTTTGGTGTTCTTTCCAGTGGATGAGGGAGGTGAGGAGGGTGTTGAGTGGTGCTTGGAGGTGGTGGTGGGTTGCGATGGTGGCGAGGGTGCCGTTGAGGGCGTCGATTTCTGTGCGTTTTCCTTGTTCGAGGCTTTGGAGCATGGAGGAGTGGTTGTGAGCGGTGGTGCGGATGATGGAGTATGTTAGTTTTTTCATTGTTTGTTCTTGGATGGTGATACCTGCGGCGTGTGCGATGTGGGTGGATTCGGTGATGATGTGGTCGGTGGTGTGTCGGAGGATGGGGTTGGAAAGGAGGGTGCTGTTTGGGCAGGTGAAGTAGGCAGTGAGGGGGTTGATGGCGGCGTTGGCGATGGTTTTTTTCCACAGGTCGGTGGTGATGTCGGTGCTTATGGTGGTGGGTAGTCCGCTGGTGCGCATGGCGGTGGCGATGGTGTGGATGCGGGTGGTGCGTGTGCCGGTGAGTTCTCCGATGGTGATGGTGCCGGTGCCGGTGTGGGTGACGGTGCCTGGGGTGGTGAGGCGGGCGCCGTGGGTGGTGACGCCGGCGATGAGTTGGTTGGAGGGGATGTGGGTTTGGAGTGTTTCGATGTTGCCCAGGCCGTTTTGCAGGCTGAGTACTGTAGTACTGGGTGTGAGTATTTTTTTGATGTCGGTGGCTGCGGTGGGTGTGTCGTAGGCTTTGACGGTGACGATGATGAGGTCGGGTGAGGGGTGCGTGGTGGTGAGTGTGGTGTGGGCGGGGATGGTGGCGTGGTAGTGGGTGTGTCCGGTGATGGTGAGGCCGTGTTGTTGGATGGTGGTGATGTGTGGTGGATGTCCGATGAGGGTGACGTGATGTGTGCGACTGAGGTGGGCGCCGAGGAGGCTGCCGATGGCGCCTGCGCCGTAGATGGTTATGTGGAGGGGATGTGTCGGTGGATGCATTGGGCGGTGATCTCCTGGTGTGTGAGGGCGATGAGGGGGGTGAGGAGGGGGAGGTGGAGGTGTGTTTTGAGTGTGGTGATGTGGTGGATTGCTTGTGGGTCGGCGAGGGTGGTGGGTGTGGCGAGGGCGTCGCAGTGGTGGAAGAGGCAGAGGTGGTGGAGAGAGTCGTGGTAGTCTGGTGTGGTAGGGTCAATGGTGTGGGTGGTGGCGGTGAGGTTCCAGGTGGTTTGGAACTGGTGGATGAGGGCTGTGAGGGCGGGGTTGGTCGTGATGAGGAGTAGTTGGCAGCCGCGGTGCATCATGTACCAGGCGGCGAGCAGGTCGGTGGGGTGGTGGAGGAGGACTGCGACGGTGCCTTGGGTGCCGACGGGTAGTCCGCCGATGCCGCGGATGATCTGGGTGTAGAGGTACGCGTTTTTGTTGCGTATTTCGATGTGGATTTCTTGGTTGGGGGCCGTGAGGTTGACGGGGGCGTGGGTGTGGTTTTGGAGGGCGGCGCCGATGTGTATAGCGGCGTCTTGGCTGGTGTAGGGGTGGGTGCCGGTGCGGGTGACTCTGAGTGCGAAGCTGGTGTCTTTGGTAAGGAGGGAGGTGGCGTAGTCGATGCTGGCTTGGGTGAGGGCTGCAAGGTCGCTGGTGGTTGTGGTGGTGGGGCTGAAGCTGACGAGGCCGCTGATGTGTTGGAGGATGGGGATGGCTTGGTCTGGGTGTGGTGTGGTGAGGTAGATGCGTCCGCGGCCGTTGGTGATGGTGTGGGGGACGCTGTGTGTGGTGAGGGCGGTGGTGATGTTGTGGATGAGGCGGTGTTCGAAGGATGTTCTGACGTAGTCTGTTTTAAGGCCGATTTCTCCGTAGCGGAGCAGGATGGTGGTAGGTGTGGTGTCGGTCATGGTTTTTGTTGGTGTTGGTGGAGGTAGGTTTGGGTGGCGGTGATTCCTTGGGGTGTGGTGAGGGTGAGGTCGAGGGGGCTGATGCTAATGTGGCCTTGGGTGAGTGCTTGGAGGTCGGTGCCGTCCTGGGGGTCGTCGAAGATGAGGGGTGGGGTGCTGTGGAGGTAGCCGTTGTGGGTTTTGTGGAAGAGTTGTTGGTACGGGTCGGTGAAGGGACAGGTGATGTCGATGGGGGTGTCCAGGGTGGCTTCGAAGGGGATGGAGATGGCGAGGACGTCGACGCCGGGTGTCTTGGGCATGTCTTTGAAGGTGGTGACGAGGCGGGCGGTGATTTGGGCGGCGTGGGTGAAGAGGTGATAGCCGTCAGGGCTGTAGAGGTTCGTGGCTCGTTTGACGGGGAGGGGGAGGCTGAAGCTGCTGGCGATGGCGCGGATGCCTTCGAAGGCGGCTTCCATGGTGGCTCCGATGGTCCCGCTGCTGAGGATGCGGGCGGTGCCTGCGTTCTCGCCGAGGTTGATGCCGCTGACGACGATGTCGGGTTTGCGGGGGAGGAGGTTGTACATGCCGATTTGGGTGCAGTCTGCGGGTGTGCCGTTGAGGGTGAAGACGTCGAAGGTTTCGTGGCGGACGATGGTGACGGTGATGTCGGTGCGGGGTGTGATGGCTTTGCCGATCCAGCTTTTTTCCCGGTCGGGTGCGACTGCGGTGACTGTGTAGTGTTTTGAGAGTTCGCGCAGGAGTGGGTAGTAGCCGGCTGATTGGTAGCCGTCGTCGTTGGTGAGCAGGAGGTCGGTCATGGTGATTAGCGCCTGCTATGGGGCCGTTGTTTATGGGAGTTGCGGTCGGTTTTATTAAGGAGGCTTGCGTTCAAAACATCGTGGTCGTGGAGATGCATATGGATGAGGTTCACGCGGCGATTCAGCGTGAGCCTGCGTTGTGGAGCCAGTTCGTCAAGGACGAGGAATATAGTAGTGAGAGGTACGATCGTCACACGCGGTTCTTGTATTCTTCCAGTCGGTTTCGCAGTCCGGAGGATCCAGCGGTCTCCCGGTATCTGATGGACCAGGGGTTTGTGGCGGAGTATCCGGATGATGCGCCGTTCGCCGTGGTGTTGTCGCATGACGTTGATGATATGTTCGTGGCGCCGCGGCAGATCGCGTTTGCAGTACGCAACAGTTTTCGGCATCGAAGTGTAAAACCGGCGGTTCAGCTGGTGAACGGGTTTTTCCATCCGAAGAAGAGCCCGTATCGGACGATCCAGAAGATATTGGAGGTTGAGTGTCGGTACGATGCGCATTCGTCGTTCTATTTCCTCGCGTCTCCTGAGGACGTCTTCGGCAGGAAATACACCTTGCAGGACGTGGAAGGGGACATGAAGGATGTGCTGGACGCGGGCAGCGAAATCGGGTTCCACACACAGTTCTCGTCTTTTGATAATTTTGAGGAGATCCAGCGGCAGAAGAAAGCCTTGGAAGCGGTCCTCGGTGCACCCGTCATCGGGGCGCGGAATCACGTGATGCGTTTTCAGACGCCGCAAACCTGGTGGGTCCTGAGAGAGGCCGGTTTCCAGTACGACTCCACCTATGGGTATCCGGATGTCGTCGGGTTTCGCAACGGCATGGCACACCCGTTCGTACCGTTTGATCAGACGTCGCATCATAGCATCCCGATTCTTGAGGTCCCCGTCATGGTACAGGATTGGACGATGCTGTGGTGGATGAGACTGTCACCACAAGAAAGTTTTCAGAAAGTCTCGGCGCTGATGGACGCCGTCGAACGCTGCCACGGCATTCTTACCATCCTATGGCACTCGTGGACGTACTCCTATCCTGTTTCCTTCGGAGGGTTCTTCACCCCGGAATGGACCATGTTGTACGAGAAAATCCTGCAGCTGGCGAGACGCAGAAAGGCATGGGTCACGGACACACGAGCGTTGCACGATCACATCGCGTCAGGACACGGCCGCTTGCATCACAGATAGATGACTTATTTCCTGACAAGAGACAGGATCTTCCCCCAAACATTTCGGGGCACCGGGCCGAAGACCGTCACCTTCATGGCAGCATTAGAACATGTTGTTTGCACATAACGCTTTTGCTCGCCATGTTTAAATAGCCCTGATTTCTAGTGATGCAGCATCATATGATCGCCAAGTCCGGGAGTGGTTTTGACATCATCCTCGTCTCCGGGGAATATTACGACGACCACCCGCTATCTCCCGTCGGCATCATCACCCGTGTCCTGGACGCGAAAGGCTATCGGGTCGGCGTCATCGAAAAACCAGTGACTCCTCAGGACTTCACCAAGCTGGGAGCCCCTCGTCTCTGTTTTGCAGTAACCTCCGGGTCCATCGACAGCATGCTGAACAACTACACGCCGATGAAACATCGCCGCAGCGAAGACTCCTATGCCAAACCCTCGGCGATGCCGGACCGCGCGGTCATCGTCTACTGCCAGAAACTCAAAGCAGCCTACAAAGAAACACCACTCGTCATCGGTGGTATTGAGGCATCGTTACGTCGGTTCGCCCATTATGACTACTGGGAGAACCGGATTCGGCGCAGCATCCTCTTCGACTCTCGAGCCACGATCCTGGTCTACGGCAACGGTGAGAAACAAATCGTGGAGATCGCCCGGCGTCTCTCCACGAAACAGTCTTTGCTCGGCATCGAAGGAACCTGCATCGTCAACAAGACCTTGGAGGGCGGCTTTGAGGTGATGCCCTCCTTTGACGAAGTCGATAAAAACCCGGTGAAATTCTGTGAGATGCAGCGGATGTTCTCCAACGACCGCAACCTCGCCCAACCGTACACCAACAACTACGTCCTCCAATACCATGCACCACGGTACATGACCAAGGACCTCGACGAGATCTACTCTCTTCCTTTCACGCGGATGATGCATCCGAAGTCGCTTTTGAAGATGGCGCAGTTCTCCGTCGTCACCCATCGCGGCTGCATCGGCCGATGCAACTTCTGCTCCCTCTCTTTGCACCAGGGAGACCGAATCGTCTCCCGTTCGGAAGACAACATCCTTCAGGAGATCCGACGGCTCACGAAACACCCGCAGTTCAAAGGCTACATCGACGACCTCGGCGGACCTTCTGCGAACATGTACGGGATGGACTGTCCTTCAGCATCCACGTGCCAAAAGACGTGCTTGACCTGCAAGACGTTGGACTGCAGCCACGGCAAGCTCCTTTCTCTGTTGCGCAAGGCGCGGCAGATCCCCGGGGTCAAGAAGATTTTTGTGCGTAGCGGCATCCGCTATGACCTCGCCCTCCGCAGCCCACAGTACATAACAGAGCTGTCCCAGTACCATATCTCCGGCTGCCTGAAGATCGCCCCCGAGCACCTCTCACCGCAGGTCCTCAAGCTGATGAACAAAGAGGCTAAAGGGTTTGATGAGTTCATCCACGTCTTCAGCGAGCGCAATCCCTCCAAGAAACAGGCGTTGCGGTACTATTTCATGGTCGGCCATCCCGGGGACACCGAAAAAGAAACCACTTTCCTAAAGGGGCAGATTCAGAAGAAGAAGCTTTCGAACCTTGACCAGTTCCAGCTTTTCACCCCGACACCCATGACGCCCTCCACCTGTATGTACTGGACCAAGCGTAACCCGTTCACCATGGAGCCGGTACAGGTCGTCTGCGATTACAAGACGAAGAAACAGTTAAAAAGAATTCTTTTAGAAACCGAGAAAAGCCCTAGAACTAGATGATGATGGTGTTAATGGGTGTTTTTCAGGCGTGTCGCCAGGTCCTTCTCACGGCACTGCAGACAGATGTCCAACCCGGTCGGCCGCATTTCGCTGACCTCCCAGTCAGGGTTGCCCCGGACATGGATCGGAATCTGGGAGCAATCCAGATGCCAGTGATAGGTGCCCTCGTCCTTCTTCCAGAAGTAAGTCATCTCATACTCCTCCTACAGGTTGGTATCGGGAACCTATTATAAATAAATTTTTCTCCGTCGAATCCTTGAAATACTACCAGGCTCATGCCAGAGATGGAGGTGAAGAGGATGAACCAAAAATCAATCCTTGAGCGCTGGCTGCAGCAACTCCAAAAAGAGGAGATCACACCCGACGCCCTCGGCCTAGGCACGGACCGCGCCGCTGCCATACGGCACCTGCGCGTCGAACTCGAGAAAATAACACAGATGGAAACCGCAGCGCCACCGCAGCAAACCACGACGAAATAAAAAACAGAAAAAAAGAATTCCTTTACTTCTTCTTGCACTTGCCGGCCAGAAGCCTTGCACGGTTTGCGACCACGAACGACTTGGTGATATATTCGACTTCAGCGGCTTCCTCGGCGCCAGAGATTTGCCCAACGATCATGAACATAGTTTCTCACACCTCACCCCCTCTTTGGTTTTTTACTTTAAAACCTCTTGTTGTACGCACCCTACCCAGTTTCTCGACGCCTAGTACCCGTTCAAGAAAAGACTTCAGACTTCGATGATGATTGGATTACTTTTTCCTTCTAAGATAGGATGGTTATCTTTTCCTTTATATAGGCATGAAATAGACTTAAAAGGCTCTTTAATCATTACTTAGCAGGGAGAAGGAAATGAAGAAGATACTGGTTGTTGGAGTCATCCTGCTGTTTCTCGGTTCAAGTCTGCCTGTTTTTGCGCAATCAACGAAAAATCCAACCATACGTACTCTAGAGAAGGCAAGACAACCAGAATATACGATTAAACTTACAGGGAAAATGGGCTGTAACGGTTATTATGTCAGTCCTGTGACTATTACAATTATAGGGTTATACAATGAATCTGTTTATTACAAACTGAACGGCGGAAATTATCTTCCCTTCATCCCACCGGTTCTCACAGTTGGAGAAGATGGAAATTATTCGTTTGAAGCTCTGGTAGTGGATCAAGATGGCAACCAGACGCATCTCGGACCAGTCCCCTTCCATATTGACCAAACACCACCTGTTATTGTAGATTTTAGCGTAAACAATCGTCACGGTTTGAAAATAGTGGGAACCGCCTATGATAATTACAGTGGTCTCGACCGCTGCGAGATATGGATAGGGCCTTACAAGATGTTCCCTGATTTTATTTTCCAAAATCCCTCCGGAGAACAAACTTTTGGTTTTTTCCTCGGTCCTTCCCTACATCTCCAAGGAATAAATATTACCGTAGTAGTCTATGATTTTACCGGAAATAATGCCAGTGCATCTAAACCATTAACCTTTAATCTCAATCAAGTTCATTCACAAAAGGTTGATTTTCAAAAATTGGTGCAACCAAACATTATAATCAAAAAAGAACAACTCTCACGACTCGAAAAATCAATCCCTTGTATTTCTAGTCCAGAAATAAAGCTCATTATCCAAAATATCGCTGAAAGATTACAAACTCATAATATTGTAACGAGTTCCGATATAGTCACCATATTGAAAAAGAATCATCTTCAGAATTATTCGGTCCATTCAGGATTCTTTAATGCCGGCGGGGTACTTGGGACACTTGTCGCTTTTCCAGGTAGAGTTATTGTAAACAACTTTGCATTTTATTATGGACCTGTACTAATGGGTGATTGGAGTTTCTCAATGGGTGATGTAAGGATTAATGGTAAGTCTATAGCGTATGGTAAGAGTTCTGGAAGCTTCTTCTTAGGTCTTGGAAGATGGGACATTGTACCTGAAAAATCAACTAACAGAGGCCTTGAGGGCGATATTATTGGTTTATACACACTTGTCATAATAATAAATGGGTAAAGGGGGATTCCAATGAAGAAGTTGGTCGTGGCAGGATTCAGTCTCCTGGCTGTCAGTCTCTTAGTTCTTGGTTCTCAGGCGAATGTGGTCGGATATCAAACAGTTCAAGCCTCACAACAAGTCACCATTAAAGGGAACATCAATCAGAAAGACTTACTGTTCCAGACCATCTGTGACCTAGTGAATAACAAGGATATTCAGAAAATTACTATAACTTCACAATTCAATATGAGAGGATTCTTTTCAGATTTAACCCTTCCAACCTTAACTAAAAAGGATATAAGAATTCTCTATCTTCTTGGTCAATTCCTATCAAAGTCAATGAGTAGAACCATGATAGCTTCAATGCTGCAAAATCATAAAATAATAAACCCTGCTGTTAAAAAAGAGATTACTTCGGTTATTGACAGTGATGCAAAACTTACCTCAGAGATAAGCCAGCTTACAAATACCAACAGCGATTGTGGCTGTGGAAACACGACACACTATCCGCTATTGATCTGTTTCGCTCTTTTTTGTCTTATGTTCGCTTTAATACGTCTTGGCGAATCCGTTTTTTTATTGATTCTGAGCATAGCCGAATCTTTGGATTGCCATTGGTACGATTGGATTTTCCCATTACCACCATATTCTTAAAAGAAGTTTTGCCTATTGGAATTAGAAATTAATCCCCTCTCCCAAATGGTTTTCTAATCCTTTAAAGAGGTTTGGTTGCTCATACGTTCATATATTGAAAATTGAAAGTAATTGAGATCCTCCAAGAATCTTCCCCCCGAAACTCTCAATCTCTCCCTATGAATACATTCACCCGTCTTCGAAAGCCTTCTATAGTACCGATGAATTCTCCAGACTCCACCCAGGAACAACCACCTGAATCCAGTACTAGGGGAGCATGAGTAAGAACATCGTTATCAAAGGAGCCCGCGAACACAACCTCAAAAACATCACCGTCGAGCTCCCCCGAGACAAATTCATCGTCATCACCGGCCTCTCCGGCTCAGGGAAATCCACCCTCGCCTTCGACACCATCTACGCCGAAGGCCAACGCCGCTACGTCGAAAGCCTCAGTGCGTACGCCCGGCAGTTCCTCGGCCTCATGAACAAACCCGATGTGGACGCAATAGACGGCCTCTCACCCGCCATCAGTATCGAACAGAAAACCACCAGCAAGAACCCACGCAGCACCGTCGGCACCATCACCGAAATCTACGACTACCTACGGCTCCTCTACGCCAGAGTCGGCATCCCACATTGTCCTATCCACAACATTCGCATCGAAGCCCAAACCCCAGAAAAAATCGCCACCCGCATCCAAAAAGAACACACCGGCATGGTCACCATCCTCTCACCCATCGTACGGCAGAAAAAAGGCACCTACGAACAACTCCTCAAAGACCTCAACACCGAAGGCTACACCCGAGCCCGCGTCAACAAAACCATCGTACGCACCGACGAAAAAATACCGTTGGAACGCTACAAGATGCACGACATCGACGTCGTCATCGACCGCGTCACCACCACCGACACCAGCCGACTGACCGAAGCCGTCGAAAACGCACTCAAAAAATCCGACGGCAACCTCCTCGTCCTCGACAAAAAAGACCAAGAATACCTCTACTCCTGCCGACTCGCCTGCCCTGTTTGTGGCTTAGCCTTCGAAGAACTCCAACCACGCATGTTCAGCTTCAACAGCCCGTTCGGCGCCTGCGAAACCTGCCACGGCCTCGGCATCCGCATGGACTTCGACGCCGACCTCATCATCCCCGACAAAACCAAATGCCTCGCCGACGGAGCCATCGCCCTCTACCGCACCACCCGCGAAGGCTGGCGCAACTACTACCTCGGCGCTGTCGCCAAACACTTCGGCTTCGACCTCTTCACCCCCATCCAAGACCTCACCCAAGACCAATACGACGTCCTCATGCACGGCTCCCAGGAACGCATCCATTACAACATCTCCATGAAAAACGGCGAAGCCCACTGGTCCCACCAAGGCAACTGGGAAGGCCTCATCCCCCAATCCGAACGCCTCTACAAACAAACCGAATCCGCCTACCGCAGAGAAGAACTCGAACGCTTCATGCGCATCAGCCCCTGCCCCACCTGCAAAGGCAAACGCCTCAAAGAAAAAGTCCTCGCTGTGCGCGTCAACGACAAATCCATTTTCGACGTCACCGACATGTCCATTAAAAACGCCATCGAGTTCTTCAACGACCTCCACCTCACCAAAAAAGAAGAAGACATCGCCAAACTCATCCTCAAAGAAATCCTCAGCCGCCTCTACTTCCTCGATCGAGTCGGACTCAATTACCTTACATTAGCCCGTAACGCAGGAACCCTGTCCGGCGGTGAAGCCCAACGCATCCGCCTCGCCACCCAAATCGGCAGCAACCTCATGGGCGTCCTCTACATCCTCGACGAACCCAGCGTCGGCCTGCACCAATGGGACAACAAAAAACTCATCGACACACTCCACAAACTCCGAGATCAAGGCAACACCCTCGTGGTCGTAGAACACGACGAAGAAACCATCCGTAGCGCCGACTACATCGTCGACATGGGGCCAGGCGCAGGCGTCCACGGCGGCTTCGTCATCGCCAAAGGAACACCCGACGAGATCGCCCGCAACCCCAAATCCCTCACCGGCAAATATCTCAGCCACAAACTCACCATCCCCATCCCTAGCACCCGCCGTGCCTCCGACCAGTTCATCACCTTGACCGGCTGCAAAGAAAACAACCTCAAAAACCTCACCGTCAAGATCCCCATCGGCGTCCTCAGCGTCATCACTGGCGTTAGCGGTAGCGGCAAATCCACCCTCGTCTACGAGATCCTCTACAAAGGCCTCATGCGACAACTACATGAATCCAAAGACCAACCCGGCCTGCACGATGCCATCACCTGCGACACCCCCATCGACAAGGTCATCGTCATCGACCAAAGCCCTATCGGACGCACCCCGCGCAGCAACCCCGCGACCTACACCAAGGTCTTCGACGAGATCCGATCCGTCTTCGCCCTGACACAGGAAGCAAAAATACGCGGTTACACCCCCGGACGGTTCTCCTTCAACGTCACCGGCGGACGCTGCGAAGCCTGCGGCGGAGACGGCCTCATCAAAATCGAGATGAACTTCCTGCCCGACATCTACATCGAATGCGAAGAATGCAAAGGCAAACGCTACAACAAAGAAACCCTCGAAGTCACCTACAAAGGAAAATCCATCGCCGACGTCCTAGGCATGAGCGTCGAAGAAAGCCTCGAAGTATTCCAACACATCCCCTCCATCCGAAAGAAACTCCAGACCCTCGTGGACGTGGGCTTAGACTACATTAAACTCGGCCAAAGCGCCACGACCCTGTCCGGCGGCGAAGCCCAACGCATCAAACTCACCCGCGAACTCGCCAAAAGAGACACCGGCCGCACCCTCTACCTCCTCGACGAACCCACCACCGGCCTGCACTTCCATGACGTCAAAAAACTCAACGACGTCCTCAACCACCTCGTCGACAAAGGCAACACCGTCGTCATCATCGAACACAACATGGAAGTCATCAAGATCGCCGACCACATCATCGACCTCGGCCCCGAAGGCGGCGACCTCGGCGGAGAAATCGTCGCCCAAGGCACCCCGGAAGACGTCGCCAGAATACAACGAAGCTACACCGGCCGCATCCTCAAAAACGTCCTCCGGCCCGTCGAGGTCTATGCCTAACCTCCCCACCCTACCCGCCAGCCCCGGCTGCTACCTCTTCAAAGACACCACTGGGACCATCCTCTACGTCGGCAAGGCCAACAACCTGCGCAAACGCGTCGCCAGCTATTTTCAAAAAACACACCACGACCCCAAAACCACCCAACTCGTCACCCACATCGACGACGTCGACTACATCGTCACCGACACCGAAGTCGAAGCCTTCATCCTCGAAAACACCCTCATCAAGAAACACCAACCGAAGTACAACATCAACCTCCGTGACGCCAAGACCTACGCCTACATCCGCATCACTGACGAAGACTACCCTAGAGTCCTCATCGCCAGACAAAAAAACGAAAAAGGACACTACTACGGACCCTTCGTCAGCGCCGCAGAACGCGACTACATCCTCTGGTTCATCAAACACGCCTTCCCCCTGCGAACCTGCAAACGACTCCCCAAGAAAGCGTGTCTGCGCTACCACATCAACCTCTGCGACGCCCCCTGCACCGGCCTCGTCTCCAAAGAAGACTACCACCAAAAAACCAAGAAGATCGCCATGCTCCTCGACGGCCACGTCGACAACCTCATCAAAACCCTCGACACCGAAATGAAAACATACGCCCAGACCATGCAATACGAAAAAGCACTCATCACCCGCAAAGAACGCGACGCCATCGAACACCTCCGAAACCGACAAAACATGGTCCGACAACGACACTACAACGAAGACATCCTCAACTACATCATCCACGACGACACCGTCTACCTCATGCTGTTCAACATCTACAAAGGCACTCTTTGGAACAAGAACGAATACATCTTCCCCACCTCACCAGAATTCCTCGAAGAATTCCTCCTCCAATACTACTCAGAAAACCCAATCCCCCGCGAACTCATCCTCCCCGAACACCTTCATGCCTCACTGACCTCTTTCCTCTCAGCCCAACGAAAGACAAAAATCATCCTCACCGTTCCTCAACGTGGATCGAAAAAACAGCTCCTTGACCTCGTCAAAAAAAACATCGACCTTGCCTTCTTCGGTGACATCGGCAAACTCGAAGAACTCAAAAAACGCCTCCAACTCGAAGAACTGCCCACCGTCATGGAATGCATCGACATCTCACATCTCTCCGGCTCAGCAATGGTCGGATCCCTCGTCCAATTCCGCAACGCCAAACCCGACAAAAACAACTACCGACGCTTCCGCATCCGATCCATCGAAGGCATCGATGACACCGCAGCCATCGCTGAGGTCGTCCGACGACGCTACAGCAGACTCCTCGCGGAAGAAACCGAGCTACCCCACCTGTTAGTCATTGACGGCGGCCGCGGACAACTGAACGCTGCGCTCACCGAACTGCGAAAACTCGAGGTAAGCATACCAGTGGTATCCTTGGCAAAACGAGACGAAGAAATCTACCTTCCTGGCATGGGGGCACCCCTACGATTACCTAAATCCGACCGCGCTCTCCAAGTCCTTCAAGCCATTCGCGACGAGGCCCATCGCTTCGCCCATGCTTACCAACGCGTGGTGCACCGTAAAGAGGTGCTCGCGTGACCGAGTTTCAACTAAAGACACCGTATTCCCCGAAAGGATCACAACCAGAGGCGATTCGACAACTTGTCGAAGGATGCAACAAGCAGTACCGGGCCCAGACGCTCCTCGGTGTCACAGGGTCGGGGAAGACGTTCACCGTGGCGAACGTCATCCAGCAATTGCAACGGCCTGCCTTAGTCATCGCCCATAATAAAACCCTGGCGGCACAACTCTATAGCGAATTCAAGGAATTCTTCCCTGAGAATCGCGTGGAGTACTTCGTCTCATACTATGATTATTATCAGCCGGAATCCTACATACCTTCTAAGGACTTGTATATCGAGAAGGATGCGGATGTCAACCCGAAGATTGAGCAGATGCGGCTGGCGGCGACCGCATCGTTGTTGTCACGCCGTGACGTCATTGTCGTCGCATCGGTCTCCTGCATCTACAACGTTGGGAACCCAAAGGATTATGCCGGGTTAGGTGTTGATTTCTCGGTAGGCCAACAGCTTGGACGACGGGAGTTTCTCCACAGACTTGTGGACATGCAATATGACCGTAATGATTTCGATTTGAAAGCAGGCTGCTTCCGCGTCAAGGGCGATACCGTTGATGTCATCCCTGGCTCTGGGCAGAGCATCTATCGATTTGAGCTGTTTGGAGACTCCATTGAATCGATTAAAGAGCTTGAGAAAACCTCAGGTCTGGTCCTGGATAAGCCGTCGCATGTGTATCTGTTTCCGGCGAAGCACTTCGTGATCCCACAAGAGCGAGTCGTGGAGGCTGTTAAGGGCATCAAGCGGGAGCTTGAGGAGCGGTTACCGCAGCTTGATGATATCCGTGCGTACCGTCTTCGTCAGCGCACCTTGTACGATCTTGAGATGATTGAGGAGACAGGGGCGTGTAAGGGCATTGAGAATTACTCGCGGTATTTCGATGGACGTCGTGCTGGTGAGAAGCCGTTTTGTCTGCTGGATTATTTCCCGGCGGATTTCTTGTTGTTCATTGATGAGAGTCATCGGACGCTGCCGCAGATCCATGGGATGTATAATGGGGAGCGGTCGCGGAAGGATGCGCTGGTGGAGTATGGGTTCCGTTTGCCGAGTGCGTTTGATAATCGGCCGTTGAAGTTTGAGGAGTTTGAGGGGTTCATGCGGCAGGTGGTCTTCGTGTCCGCGACACCTTCGGTGTACGAGTTATCGCATTCGGCGCAGGTGGTGGAGCAGATCATCCGGCCGACCGGGCTTGTGGATCCGCCGGTGGAGGTGCGGCCGTCGAAGGATCAGATGAAGGATTTGATTGGTGAGATCCATGGGGCTATTAAGCTGGGGGATCGGGTGTTGGTGACGACGCTGACCAAGCGTTTGGCTGAGGAGTTGTCTGAGTATCTTGCGTGTCAGGAGATTCGGACGCGGTATCTGCATTCGGAGATTGATACGTTGGAGCGTTCGGAGATCATCCGGGAGTTGCGGTTGGGGAAGTTCGATGTGTTGGTGGGTATCAACTTGTTGCGTGAGGGGATTGATATCCCGGAGGTAGGTTTCATCGGTATTTTGGATGCGGATAAGGAGGGGTTTTTGCGTGATGGGAGTAGTTTGATTCAGATTATTGGTCGTGCGGCTCGGAATGTGCATTCGCGGGTGGTGTTGTATGCGGATTCGGTGACGGAGTCGATGCGTCGGGCGCTTGATGAGACGGAGCGGCGGCGTACGATGCAGTTGGAGTATAATCGGGTGCATGGGATTGTTCCGACGACGATTGTGAAGCCGATTAAGGAGAAGGTGGTGGAGGTCAAGGATGTGAAGCATATCCCGAGGCGGGAGATTCCTGCGGTGTTAGTGGATCTTGACGTGGAGATGCGCAAGGCCGCGGATGCCTTGGATTTTGAGAAGGCGATTCAGTTGCGGGATCGGATTAATCGGTTGAAGCTGGTGCTTGGCCGCTAGTTCGTATACGGTCGTTTCTTTTTTTTACTGCAGGGTTTCGTAGTCGGAAGGTATCCTATTAATACCGGCGCTTGATGTACTGCACGGGTATGATTCACCGGGAAGTGATTCAGAAGAAATTCCGGATTTTCATCTGGTTGTCGTTGTCGGTGCTCCTGCTAGAGATAGCGGGGGGAGTCTTGACGAACAGCCTGGCGTTGTTTAGTGATGCTGGGCATGTGCTTATCGATTTGCTTGCTCTGCTGTTAGCGTATTTTGCGATGCGTCTGTCGAAGCGGGGGACGACGGAGACGTTCACGTACGGGTATTATCGCGCGGAGATCCTTGCGGCGATGGTGAATGCCATCGTCCTGTTCATGCTGACGCTTTTTATCTTCTATCAAGCGTACTTGCGGTTCTTGTCGCCTCAGAAGATCAATGGGCCGGAGATGTTCATTATTGCGGTCATCGGTCTGGCGGCGAACCTGTATGTCGTCTTGCGGATGCATGGACATGAACATGAGAACCTGAACGTCCGCGGCGCGTATTTGCATGTTCTCAGTGATACTATTTCGTCGGTTGGCGTCGTGATCGGCGGTCTACTTATCCTTCTGACGGGAAACTATATCTTCGATCCGTTGGTGAGTGCTGCCATCGGGGTGTTTATCTTGGTGAACTGCCTTGGCCTGATTCGGGAGTCTATTCATATCCTGATGGAGGCAGTCCCCAAGGACATCGATTTGCAACAGGTTTCTGATGACATTCGGAAGATCCCACGGGTTCGAGAGATCCACGATCTGCATATCTGGAGCATCGCGTCAGACGTCCTTGCGTTGAGCTCTCACATCGTCATCGACACGGATGATGCCACTGACCTGAATTCCATTATCAGTCAGATTAATGAGATGCTCAAAGCGAAGTACAATATCACGCATACCGTGATTCAATCGGAATGCGAGCGGTGCGCTGATGGAAGTAGTCATTGCAACTGAGGCGCGTCATTTTCGAAGCTTTAAAATATAGTGTTTTTTCTCAGCGATCTCGTCTAAAATCCTATGCAGAACCTTTGCTTTTTGTTTGATGTCCAATCCAACGGCTTTCTTTCGCGCCTGTGCTAAGGCTTCATTGAGGTCTTCAACATCTACAACGGTTGCGGCGATACAGTAATAACTCTTGGAACGTCCTTCGTTAAATTCATGAAGCATCGCGGTGAGGAGCGATTCTCTCAGTGCTTGATTGCGTTCAAACTCGGAGATTCCGTTTCGTTGGATGCACTCGATGTCCGCTTCGAGTGTCTGATAGCATTTAAAAGAATCAGCATTTTTACCGTAGGTCCTGTGTTTCCGCCAACGTTCACACCTTTGATTTTCTGAGCAGTCCCAGCAGAACTCAATGTTATGTTTCTTCAGCGCACACGTAATGAACGGACAACCGACGTTCATGCGTTTCTCTCGTTTGCATCCATCACACCATCGGTTCGCTCCGGCATGATATGCGGGGCACAGTCTACACGAAAGTCCACAAACTCCAACCTCGGGATAGTTGATCTTCATTCAGACTCTGTCCTCAGGATAGCGGAAGAAATCCATCAATGAATTTATTTTGCTCTCATTCTATTATTTTTCGGGTTGTGTTCAAGTTCCACCAGCCCTAATTTTTCTAAAAGCGGTGGGAGATACATACCGAAACGTCCACGAAGCCCTTTCTTTAAACCATACCAGCCGCCCACAGGGTTTTTCGGTGAACGACCCCATGCTTCGATCGTTCCTTCTTTAGCAGGTTTTTGTTCATCCGCACTGCCAAGTTCCATCCAGTCACCATGTTTTTTTAGCATAGCGTGCAAATCTGCAATACTTCGATAATCGTAATACAGTACTGTTTTACCGACGGTGCATACTAAAACATCTTTTCCATCTTTTGTATCTTTATACATCTCATAATCAGAGATCCCAGACGGTGTTTTCAACTTCCATGGATTTTCTTTTGTACCCAACTCTTTTACCATGTTGATAGTTCCTCCCTTATTATACGGATTTTTGAGTACCATTCATCTTAATTATTTAAACATATTCTTTTATCTCAAAGTGTACTTAAGAAAAGTGCAGGGGAAGGGATTTGAACCCCACTTTAATATTAAAAAAGTATTTTAAAAAAGTGCAAAAGTCTTGATATTATTTTTTCAGGAGACTTTGATAAGGCAATTTAGTCTTTTTAAATATAGTAAGAAATAATAGGCAAATAGACATTATTATTATCGAAACTGCAAGCATAATCCAATCATATTGAATTGGATGCTGATTATAAATTGTTTTGATAATATTAAAGATACTCATTAATCCAATTCCAGCAAAGAAACTAATCGCTA
>Ga0209777_10000222_pt1 | contig 100705 bp, 106 predicted proteins | sample FrelakmetHBP12HB_FD_187147 | JGI IMG/M metagenome (GOLD analysis project Ga0209777, IMG submission 187147) | Freshwater lake sediment microbial communities from the University of Notre Dame, USA, for methane emissions studies -HBP12 HB (SPAdes)... | ecosystem: Environmental > Aquatic >...
CTGGTGGACCGGATCCTCGAGGTCGAGCCGGGGAAGCGGATCGTGGGGATCAAGAACGTCACGATCAACGAGCCGTTCTTCCAGGGGCACTTCCCGGGCCACCCCATCATGCCGGGCGTCCTCATCATCGAGGCGATGGCGCAGGTGGGCGGCATGCTGATGATGAGCATGGCGGGCGAGGAGGAAGTGAAGCGGAAGGTGATGTACTTCATGTCCCTCGACAACGTGAAGTTCCGCCGCCCCGTGGTGCCCGGCGACCAGATCCGCTTCGAGCTGGAGATGCTGAAGTTCAGCGGCAAGACGTGCCGGATGAAGGGCGTGGGGTACGTTGAGGGCAAGGTGGTCGCGGAGGCCGAGATGGTGGCCCGCGTCATCGACCGGTGAGGCGCTCGTGAGCGGTGTCGAGATCCACCCGACGGCGATCGTGGACCCCGGCGCGAAGCTGGCGGACGACGTGCGCGTCGGCCCCTACGCGCTGGTGGGCCCCCAGGTGACGATCGGCCCCCGGACGGTCGTGGCGGCGCGCGCGATCGTGGAGCGCAACGTCCGGCTCGGCGCCGACTGCCTCGTGGGGACGGGGAGCATCGTCGGCGGCGACCCGCAGGACCTCAAGTTCAAGGGCGAGGAGACCTGGGTCGAGATCGGCGACGGCACCGTGATCCGCGAGTACGTGACGGTGAACCGCGGCACCGCGCAGAGCTACAGGACCACGGTCGGCCGGAAGTGCCTGCTGATGAGCTACGTGCACGTGGCGCACGACTGCCACATCGGGAACGAGGTCATCATCTCGAACGCGGTGCAGATGGCGGGGCACATCACCATCGGCGACTGCGTCACCATCAGCGGCCTCACCCCCATCCACCAGTTCGTGAAGATCGGCGCCTACGCCTTCATCGGGGGGCTGTCCCGCGTGACGAAGGACGTGCCGCCGTTCGTGAAAGCGGCGGGGAGCCCGATGAAGCTCTACGGGCTGAACACGATCGGCCTGCAGCGCCGCGGCTTCGCGCCGGAGACGCTGCGCGAGCTGAAGCGGGCGTACATGCTCTTCTTCCAGTCGGACCTCAATCTCAGCCAGGCGCTCGAGCGCGCCCGCACCGAGCTGGCGCCGCTACCCGAGGTCGCCCTGCTGATCAAGTTCGTCGAGGAGAGCGAGCGCGGGGTCCTGGTGTGAAGCCGGAGCCGCTCCCCGTCGGCGTCGTCGGGGTCGGCAGCCACGGCTCCCGTCACGCGCGGCTCTACGCCGAGGTCCCTGCGGCGCGCCTCGTGGGGGTCTACGACATCCGCCCGGAGCGGGGCGCCGAGATCGCGCGGGACTGCCGCACGGTCTCGTATCCCTCGCTCGAGCGGCTCCTCGACGACGTGGAGGCGGTATCGGTGGTGGTGCCGACCTCGGCCCACCTCGAGGTCGGCCTCGCGGCGCTGGCACGGGGCCGGCACGTGCTGATGGAGAAGCCGATCACCGCTACCGTCGCGGAGGCCGAGGAGCTGGTGGCCGCTGCGGACCGCGCCGGGGTGGTGCTGCAGACGGGGCACGTCGAGCGGTTCAACCGCGCGCTGCGCGCGGCGGCGCCGTACCTGGGGAAGCCGGTCTACGTCGAGTCGGATCGGGTCGCCCCGTTCCACACCCGCAACCTCGATGTCGCCGTGGTCCTGGACTTGATGATCCACGACCTCGACCTGGTCCTCACGCTGATCCGCGAGCCCGTGACGGAGGTGCGCGCATCGGGCATCGGCGTGGTCTCCGAGCACGTGGACATCGCGTCGGCGCGGGTGGAGTTCGCCTCCGGCGCCGTGGCCAACCTCACGGCGTCCCGCCTCGCGCGGGACCGGGTCCGCAAGCTCCGCATCTTTCAGCCCGACGGCTACTTCTCGCTCGACCTCCTCGAGGGCAAGGGCGACTTCCTGCGCCTCAAGCCCGGCGGCGTGGCCGCCCTGCTCGCGGGCACCGGCGACATCCGCTCGGCGGTGGAGCAGGTGCGGCTCAAGGCGCCGGAGGCGCAGCCGCTGGTCCTCGAGCTCCAGAGCTTCGTGGACACGGTGCGCTCCGGCGGCCAGCCGGCGGTCTCGGGTCGCGACGGCCTGGCGGCGCTTGCGCTGGCCTTCCGGGTCCTCGACGCGGTCGCGAAGCAGCCGGTGCTCCGACCCTCCTGAGATGGGCGCCCCGACGGTGTTCGTGTCCGCGGGAGAGCCGTCGGGCGACGCGCACGCGGGGGCATTCGTGTCGGCGCTCCGGGCGGCGGTCCCGAGCTTGCGGATCGAAGGCTTCGGGGGCCCGCGCATGGCGGAGGCCGGCGCCGAGCTGATGGCGCGGATCGAGGACCTCACGGTCATGGGGTTTGTCGAGGTCGTCGCCAAGGTCCCGGCGCACGCTTCGCTGTTGCGGGCGATGCGCGCGCGGTTCGCCCGCGGGGACATCGGGCTGGTGGTGCTGGTGGACTATCCGGGCTTCCACCTGCATGTGGCGGAAGCCGCGCGGCGCGCGGGGATCCCCGTCCTCTACTACATCGCGCCGCAGATGTGGGCGTGGGCGGAACATCGGGTGCGCAAGCTCCGCGACCGGGTCTCGCACCTCGCCGTGATCCTCCCCTTCGAGGAGGCGTTCTTCCGGCGCCACGGGGTGGCGACGACCTTCGTCGGGCACCCCCTCCTCGATCGCGTGCCCGCCGCGACGGACCGCCGCGCGGCCGCGCTCGCGCTGGGCCTCGATCCCGCGCGTCCGGTGCTGAGCGTCTTCCCGGGGAGCCGAGGCCAGGAGGTGCGTCGCTTGTGGCCCGCGTTCCGCGGCGCGGCCGAGCTGGTGCGTCGCGCGCGGCCCGAGGTGCAGGTCGTGGTCGCGGGGACTGCCGCGGGCGCGTACCCGGACGCGGGGGAGATTCGCGTCGTGGCCGACCGGGCGGCCCTAGTCCTCGCGGCGTCGGACGCGGCCCTCTGCAAGTCGGGCACCACGACCCTGGAGGCGGCGATCGCGCTCGTGCCGCTGGCCATCGCGTACAAGGTGCACCCGCTGTCGTACGCGCTGGCACGCGCGCTCGCGACGCTCCGGTGGATCGGGCTGGTGAACCTGGTCGCCGGGCGGGAGGTCGCGCCCGAGTTCATCCAGGGGCGCGTGCGGCCCAAGCTGCTGGCCGGCGCGCTGCTGCCGCTCCTCACGGAGGGGAGCCCGGAGCGCGCCGGGCAGCTCGAGGGGCTGCGGGAGGTGCGGCGCCGCCTGGGCGAGCCCGGGGCTTCGGCCCGAGCGGCGGTCATCGCGCGCTCCCTGCTCGGCCTGTGACCGCTTCAGGGGGATTCCTCGGCCGCGCAGCACGCGCCGTCTGGTCGGGGCGCGGCGCCTGGGCGTCCGTGGCGCGCGGCCTCCTCCTGGCGCCGGCGGCGCTCTACCGCGGAGCGGTGGGCCTGCGGAACGGTGCCTACGATGCCGGCCTGGTGCGTAGCCGCCGGCTTCCGGCTCCCTCCATCGGGGTGGGGAACCTGACGGTCGGCGGGACGGGGAAGACGCCGCTCTGCCGCTACCTCGCGGCGGAGCTGGGGCGGCGGGAGTGCCGCGTGGGCATCCTCCTGCGCGGCTACGGCGGGGACGAGGTCGAGGAGTACCGCGAGGAGCTGCCCGCGGCGATCGTCGTGGCCGACGCCGATAGGCACCGGGGTGCCGGGGAGGCGGTGAGGCGCGGGGCCGACGTGCTGGTCCTCGACGACTGCCTTCAGCGGCGGGACGTGCGGCCGGACGCGACCCTGGCCGTCGTGGCCGCGGAGTTCGCCGCGGCGGTGCGCTGGCCCCTCCCGGCGGGCCCGTGGCGCGAGGGGCTCTCGGCGCTGCGCCGCGCCGACGCCGTGGTGGTGACGCGGAAGAGCGCGCTGCCGGAGAGCGCGGCGTCGCTCGCCCGGGCGCTGGCGCCGCGGACCCGCGGCGGGGAGGGACTCGTCGCGGAGCTCTTTCCGGCGCATCTTGTCCCCCTGGCGGGCGGCGCCCCGACGGCGCTGGACATGCTCTGTGGGCGCCGGGTCGTGGCGGTCTGCGGGATCGGCGCGCCGGAGGCGTTCCGCGCGCAGGTGGTTGCCACGGGCGCGGGGTCGGTGGAGCTGCTGGCGTTCGGCGACCACCACGCCTATGGCCCGGGCGACGTGGCGGCGGCGCGGGCGGCGGCCGGCGCCGCAGGCCTTGTGGTGACGACGGGGAAGGACGCGGTGAAGCTCCGGGGCCTCTGGCCGGAGGGCGCGCCGACGTGCTGGGTGGCGCAGCTCGACGTGCGGGTGGCCGACGACGGCGGATTCCTGGCGCGCACGCTCGACGCGATCGCGGCGGCGCGCCGCAACCTCCAGACGGCGGCGGCGACGCCGCCAGCGAGACACGAATGACCGAGACCCGACACTTCATGCGTCCCGAGCAGCACCCGTTCCTGGGCGGCGAGAACCCGTTCGAGGCGATGATGTTCCGCTTCGACTACGCAGCCGAGCTGCTGCACCTCGACGCCGGGCTCTACAAGGTGCTCCGGACCCCGGAGAAGCAGATCATCGTCGCCGTGCCGGTCCAGCTGGACTCGGGAGAGGTGGAGGTCTACACCGGGTACCGCGTGCTCTACAACACCTCGCGGGGACCGGGGAAGGGCGGCATCCGGTTCGACCTGGGCGTCACCCTCGACGAGGTGCGGGCGATCGCCGCCTGGATGACGTGGAAGTGCGCGGTGGTCAACATCCCCTTCGGCGGCGCCAAGGGCGGCGTGGTGTGCGACCCGCTCACGATGTCGGTGGGTGAGCTGGAGCGGCTGACGCGGCGCTACACCTCGAGCATCATCGAGATCCTCGGCCCCGACTCCGACGTGCCCGCACCGGACGTCAACACCAACGAGCGGGTGATGGCGTGGATCATGGACACGTACTCGATGCATCACCGCCACACGGTGCCCTCCGTCGTGACGGGCAAGCCGGTGGAGCTCGGGGGCTCGCTGGGCCGGCGCGAGGCCCCGGGGCGCGGCTGCATGATCGTGACGAAGCAGGCGCTGCAGCACTTGGGGATGTCGCTGAAGGGGGCGCGCGTCGTCGTGCAGGGCTTCGGCAACGTCGGCTCGATCGCGGCCGAGCTGCTGCACCGGGAAGGGTGCGTCATCGTCGGCGCCAGCGACGTGTCCGGAGGCCTGTACGACAAGGAGGGCCTCGACGTGCAGGACGTGGTGGCCTGGCGCGGCGAGCACAAGTACGTCTCCGGGTACCCGAAGGCGGAGGCGCTCACGAACGAGGAGCTGCTGGCCCTCGACTGCGACGTGCTCCTCCCGGCGGCCCTCGAGAACGTCATCACGGCCCGGAACGCGGAGTCCATCAAGGCGAAGGTCATCATCGAGGGGGCGAACGGCCCGACCGCGGCGAGCGCCGACGAGATCCTCGACCGGAAGGGCGTCTTCGTCGTGCCGGACATCCTCGCCAACGCCGGCGGGGTGACGGTGAGCTACTTCGAGTGGGTGCAGAACCGCGGCGGCTGGTTCTGGACGGAGACCGTGGTCAATGAGCGCCTCACCGACATCATGGTGAACAGCTTCCAGAACGTCCTCGCGGTCTCCAAGAAGTACAACGTCAACATGCGGATCGCCGCCTACACCCTGGCGATCGACCGGGTGGCCACGGTGCACCGCCTGCGGGGGCTCTACGCCTGAGCTGCTGCTGCCCGACCTGTCCGAGAAAGCCGTCGCGTCGCTCCTCGGATTCGCCAGCGAGGTGGTCGTCGCGACGGTGCGGCGCGAGCCCGCCCCCGCGCCGCCCACGGCGGCAGGGCTGCTGGAGCCGCGCGGGGTGTTCGTCTCGCTGCACGCGCGCGGCCGCCTGCGGGGATGCCTCGGGCACATCGAGGCGGACCGCCCTCTCGTGGAGGCGACGGCGACCATGGCCGCGGCGGTGACGCGGGAGGATCCGCGCTTTCCGCAGGTGCGGCCCGACGAGTTGGACGGCATGGAGGTGGAGGTGTCGGTTCTCTCGCCTCTCCGGCCGATCGCCCCCGACGAGGTGGTCCCGGGGCGTGACGGCCTCATGATCCGCCGCGGGCGGTGCGCCGGGCTCCTGCTCCCGCAGGTGGCGACGGAGTTCGGTATGGACCGGCTGGGGTTCCTGGACGCGCTCTGCCAGAAGGCGATGTTACCACCGGGCGCGTGGCGCGATCCCGCCGCCGAGTTGCGGGGGTTCACCGTGCAGCGTACCGCCGCCGCGATCCGCGCGTGACGGAGTGGTTCGAGCAGTGGTTCGGTGAGGAGTACCTCCAAGTCTATCCGCACCGGGACGACGAGGACGCGCAGCGCCTGGTGGGGCTGCTGGAGCGGGAGGGCGTCGCCGGAACCGGCGAGCGCGTCCTCGACCTCGCGTGCGGCCCTGGGCGCCACGTCGCGGAGCTGGGCCGGCGCGGGGCGCGCGTCGTCGGGCTCGACCTCTCGCGCGCCCTCCTCTTCGCCGCGCGTCGTCGCGGCGCCGGCCCGCTGGTGCGGGGCGACATGCGGCGGCTCCCGTTCCGCGGGGCGGCCTTCGACGTGGTGCTCAACCTCTTCACGAGCTTCGGCTATTTCGCGAGCGACGGCGAGCACGAGATGGTGGTGCGCGAGGTCGCCCGCGTGCTGCGGCCGGGGGGTCGGTTCGTCCTCGACTTCCTCAACGCCCCGGCGGTCCGCGCCGGCCTGGTGCCGCGCGACGAGCGCCGCAACGGGCACGGGAGCGTGGTCCAGGAGCGGCGCCTCTCCGACGATGGCCGGTTCGTCATCAAGAGCATCCACGTGAGCGACGACGGCCGGACCTTCACCGAGCGGGTGCGGCTCTTCGAGCGCGCGGACCTCGAGGCGCTGCTCGCGGCGCAGGGGATCCGCGTGGAGCGCGCCTCCGGCGACTACGACGGATCACCTCACGGGCCCGCGAGCCCCCGCCTCATCCTCCTTGGGCGGCGCGAATGAGCCTCGAGTTCCACCCGGCCGCGCGCCCCATCGCCGCGGATGCGCGCGTCCTCGCGGCCGTGCGCGATGCCCAGGCGACGCGCCAGATGCCGGCGGGGCTGCGGCCGGCGTTCCTCGCTGTCGGCCGAGCGCGGGCGAACCTCGACGCGCTCCTCTCCGGCCGCGCGCTCGCGGTGACGACGGGGCAGCAGGCGGGGCTCTTCACGGGCCCGCTGTACACGGTGCTGAAGGCGCTGACCGCCACGGCCCTGGCCGAGCGGCTCTCCAGCGCGTGGCAGCGCCCCGTCGTGCCGGTCTTCTGGGTCGCGGGGGACGACCACGACTTCGCCGAGATCGCGCGGTGCGAGGTCATCGCTCAGGACGGGTCCTTGGTGACGGTGCGCCTGCGGGAGCGCGCTGCCGACGCGCCGATGCTCCCCGCGTTCCGCGAGATGCTCGGGGTGGATGCCGAGGCGGCGCTGGCGCGGCTCGAGGCGCTCCTCCCGCCGAGCGAGTTCCGTCCCGGCGTCCTGGCGTGGCTGCGCGCGGCGTACGCGCCGGAGCGCTCGATGGCCGAGGCCCACGCGCAGGCGATCGCGGCGCTCCTCGGCGAGCAGGGAGTCGTGGTCCTGCGGGGGTGGTCGGGCGACCTGAAGCGCGCCGCATCGGGCGTCCTCACTGGTGCCCTGCGGCGCGCGGCGGAGCTCGACGGCCTCCTCGCACGCGAGGCGGACCGCCTGCGCGGGGCGGGGCAGGCAGTGCCCGTGGAGGTCGGGAACGGCCTCGCCCTCGTCATGGTGGAGGGCGCGCGGGGGCGGGACCGGCTGCGCATCACCGACGGCGGTGGCTTCGTGACCCGGCGCTCCGCCGAGCCCTTCGACCTCGCGGCGCTGGAGGGGCTCCTGCGGGACGATCCCGAGCGGCTCTCGGCCAACGTCCTCCTCCGGCCGGTCTTCGAGGCGTCCGTGGTCCCCACCGTGGCGTATGTCGGCGGCCCCGGAGAGCTCGCGTACCTCCCGCAGGCCGCGCCGCTCTTCGCGGCCCTCGGCGTCCCGCGGCCGGTGAGCGTGCCCCGCCTCTCAGGCTTCGTCGTCGAGGCGCGGACCCGCAAGACGCTCGACCGCTTCGGCCTCGCCGTCGAGGCCTTGGCGCGTCCCGAGCAGGAGCTGGCGGGCGATGCCGCGCGGGAGGCGCTCCCCGCGTCGGCGACGGAGGCGCTCGAGGGGCTGCGCGCCGCTCTCGAGGCGGGGTACGCGGCCCTCGGGCGGGAGGCCGCGGCCCTCGACCGTACCCTCGAGCGGCCGGTCGAGACCGCCCGGAACCAGGCCCTCGGCGCCACCCACGAGATCGAGAAGAAGCTGGTGGCGGCCGCGAAGCGGGCCAACGAGACGGCCCTCCAGCAGCTGCTCCGCGCCCGCACGGCGCTGTTCCCCGACGGCTACCCGCAGGAGCGCGTCTACACCGCCGCGTCGTACCTGGCCCGGTACGGGAACGCGTTCCTGGAGATGCTGCGTGCCGCCGCCGGGGCGCATGCCGGGTCGCTACTTGAAGCCGGTCCTGCCGAGACCTAGCTTAGACCGATGCTCTGGCCCGTCGTTATCCTCATCGCCCTGTTGATCCCGCTCACCGTGGTCGTGCTCGACTCTCCGGTGGTGCGAACCTGGGTCGAACGGCGGCACGGGGTCGGGGGGGCGGGCGCGACGCCGGAGCTCGAGGAGCTGGCGAAGAAGGTCGCGTATCTCGAGACCGACCTCGACACGGTGACGAAGCAACTCGCCCAGCTCCAGGAGGAGCACCAGTTCCTACAGCGGCTCCTCGAGGACCCCACCAAGCGCCAGTCGGCGCCGAAGGGCACCTCCGGCACCTCCGCCGGGTAGGCCGATGACCCGCTCGGCGGGGCGGTCCGCCGCGCTGGTGGCGGCCGGCATCTTCCTCTCGCGCATCGTCGGCTTCATCCGCGAGCGCGTCTTCGCCTACTACTTCGGGAACTCCGCCGCCGCCGACGCGGTGCGCGCGGCGCTCAAGATCCCCAACCTCATCCGCAACCTGCTGGGCGAGGGAACGCTGTCGGCGTCCTTCATCCCGGTGTACGCGCGCCTCGTCGAGCGGGACGACCGCGAGGCGGCGCGCGCCCTCGCGGGCGCCGTGGCGTCCATCCTCCTCGTCGCCTCGGCGGTGGCGGCGCTCCTCGGCATCGCCCTCGCGCCGGCCATCACCGCGGTGGTCGCCCCCGGCTTCGACCCTGCGACGCGCCGCCTCACGGTGACGCTGGTCCGCATCATCTTCCCCGGCTCGGGGCTGCTCGTCCTTGCGGCATGGTGCCTCGGCATCCTCAACACCCACCGGCGGTTCTTCCTCCCCTACGCGGCGCCGACGATCTGGAACGTCACCCAGATCGCTGTGCTGGTCGCGGCGGGCGCGACCCTCGCCGGCGGCGACCTCGCGGTATGGCTCGCGTGGGGCGTCCTCGCGGGCTCCTTGCTCCAGCTCCTCATCCAGGTCCCGGCCGCGGTCCGCCTCGCCGGCGGCTTCGCGTTCCGGCCGTCCTTCCGGGTGGCCGGCGTCGCCGACGTGCTGAAGGCGTGGACGCCGGTGGTCATCGGCGCCGGCGTGGCCCAGATCTCGAGCCTGGTGGACACCCAGCTCGCCAGCCTCCTGCCGACGGGCGCGGTGGCGAGCCTCGGCTACGCGCAGCTGCTCACCAACCTGCCCATCGCCCTGTTCGGCGTGTCGGTGGCGGCCTCGTCCCTCCCCGAGCTCTCGCGCGACGCCGTCGGCGACACGGGCCGCGAGGCGCTGCGCGCGCGCCTGGCGGAGGGCTTCCGGCGCATCGTGTACTTCGTGCTCCCGTGCGCCATCGGCTTCGCGTGTCTCGGTCGGCCGCTGGTGCGTCTCCTCTTCCAGACGGGGCGCTTCGACGCGCGCGACACCGCGCTCGTCACCGGCGTCCTGGCCGCGTACAGCGTCGGGCTCGTTGGCTGGGCGACGGTGAAGCTCTTCGCTTCGGGCTTCTACGCGCTTCGGGACACGCGCACGCCGGTCATCACGGCGGCATCCAGCGTCGTCGTGTCGGTGATCCTCTCGTACCTCCTGATGCAGAGGATGGGGCCGGCGGGGATCGGCCTCGGGGCGGGGATCGCGGCGCTCTACAACACGACGATGCACCTCGTGCACCTGCAGCGCCGCATCGGCCCGGTGCTCCTGCGGGCGGACTGGCGCGCGGCGGGCCTGGTCGCGCTCGCCGCCGTGGCGAGCGCCGCCCTCGCGCTGGGAGCGGGCGCGCTCGCCGAGCGCGTCGGGACTGCGGCCGTGGCGCTGGCCGCGTGGACGGTGTACGGCGTCGCCTTCCTCGCCGTTACGCGCGCGCTCGGCCATCCCGACGCCGCGTCCCTCGCGCGCCTCGCGCTCCGCCGCCGGCCGTGATCGCCCCGCCCCCCGCCGTCGAGTCGGCGCTCGCCGGCCTCCCCGACGCGCCGGGCGTCTACCTCTGGAAGGACGCCGAGGGGCGCGTCGTGTACGTCGGCAAGGCGAAGAGTCTGCGCGCGCGGGTCCGCCAGTACTTCGCCGACGATTTCGCCGCGAGCCCGCGGCTGGCCCTCCTGCAGCGCACCATCCAGGGCGTCGAGACGATCGTCGTGGCCAGCGAGTCGCAGGCGCTCATCCTCGAGAACAACCTCATCAAGGAGTACCACCCGCGCTTCAACATCGACCTGCGGGATGACAAGCGGTATCCGTGGCTCGCGCTCACCATGGCGGAGCCCTTCCCACGCCTCGTGGTCACGCGTGCGCCGGTCGACGACGGATCGCGCTACTTCGGTCCCTACACCGACGTCGGCAACCTCCGGCAGCTGCTGCGCGTCATTCGCCGGATCTTCCAGGTACGGAGCTGTAGCTACGACCTGCCGCACGACGCCCCCGACCGGCCGTGCCTTGATTACCACATCGGCAAGTGCAAGGCGCCGTGCGTGGGGTGGCAGAGCCGCGAGGCGTACGGGCGCATGATCCAGGATGTCCTTCTCTTCCTTGAGGGGCGGACGCTCGAGGTGCGCTCCCGGGTGCGCGAACGGATGCAGGCGGCGGCCGACGCGATGCAGTTCGAGCTTGCCGCGGAGCTGCGCGACGCGCTCCGGCGCCTCGACCAGATCGAGGAGCCGCAGACGGTGGACCGGGTGGGCGGGGGCACCTGCGACGTGATCGGCCTGGCCCGCGACGAGGACGACGCCTGCGCCGTCGTCCTCAAGGTGCGCGAGGGACGGCTGGTGGGCCGCGAGCACACGTTCCTGGTCGGCGCCGAGGGCGCGAGCGAGGGGGAGGTCCTCACCGCCTTCCTGGTGCGCTCCTACCTCGCGCTCCCCGCGCGCGCCCGCACGGTGCTCCTCCCCGCGCCGCCCGCCGACGAGGAGGCCCTCGCCGAGGCCCTGGGCGAGACCCGCGTGGCCGTGCCGCAGCGCGGGATCGGCCGGCGCCTCGCCGACCTCGCCGATCAGAACGCGATCCACCTCCTCGAGACGCTGCGGCTTGAGACCTTCGAAGGGGCGGAGCGGGCCGAGGATCCCGTCTACGCCGTCGGGCGCGATCTGGGGCTCGCGATCGTCCCGCGGCGGCTCGTGTGCGCCGACATGAGCACCGCGCAGGGCAGGGACACGGTCGGGTCCATCGTCTGGTTCGAGAACGGACGCCCCCGGCGCGGCGAGTACCGCACCTTCAAGATGAAGACCGTCGAGGGGCAGGACGACTTCGCTTCGATGGGGGAGATGGTGGGCCGGTACGTCCGGCGCCGCCTCGACGAATCGAAGCCGCTCCCCGACCTCCTGCTCGTGGATGGCGGCCGCGGCCAGCTCAACGCGGCCCTCGAGGCGACGCGCGCCGCCGGCGCCGATCGCGTTGCGGTCGCGAGCCTCGCCAAGCGGGACGAGGAGGTCTACCTCCCCGACCGCGCCGAGCCGCTCCGCCTGTCGCGCCGAAGCCCCTCCCTCCGGCTCCTGCAGCGTGCGCGGGACGAGGCGCACCGCGTCGCCGTCACGTTCAACCGCAGGCGGCGCACCGTGCGCGCCCTGGGCTCGGAGCTCCTCAACGTCCCCGGCGTCGGGCCTGCGCGACGGCGCGCACTCCTGGAACGCTTCGGCTCCCTCGCCGGCGTCCGCTCCGCAAGCCGCGAGGAGCTCGCCACCGTGCCGGGGGTATCCACCCAACTGGCCGAGCGCATCTTCGACCACCTCCAGCGGACGAGCTGACCCGATGGATTGGACCCTCGAATGCTCCGGCTGCGGCGCGCGCAGCGACGCCGAAGGGTTGCGTACCGTGTGCGAGCGGTGCGGCGCGCCCTGGCTCGTCCGCTACGTGCGCCAGGCGCCGCCCCCCGCGCTCAAGGCCGCCTTGGCGGCGCGACGGGGCGGGATGTGGCGTTACCGGGAGTTCCTGCCGCTCGGCCCGGACGACGCGCCCGTCACCCTCGGAGAGGGGAGCACGCCTCTGCTGCGCGCCCCCCGCCTCGGCGCGCGCCTGGGCCTGTCCGATCTCTGGGTGAAGGACGAAGCCGTCAATCCGACCGGCTCGTTCAAGGCGCGCGGACTCTCGGCTGCCATCACCCGCGCAGTCGCGGCGGGAGCCACCCGATTCACCCTCCCCACCGCCGGTAACGCCGGGGTCGCGGCAGCCGCGTACGGAGCGAGGGCCGGGGCGGAGGTCCGCGTCTTCGCGCCGAAGACGACCCCGAAGCCGCTCCTCGACCAGATGACCTTCTACGGGGCCGACCTTGTCACCGTGGACGGACACATCGGTGACTGCGGTCAACTCTCGAGGGCGTACGCCACGGAGCAGTCGGCGATAGACCTCTCCACGCTCCGGGAGCCCTACCGGATCGAGGGGAAGAAGACGCTCGGACTGGAGATCGCCGAGCAGCTCGACTGGACGCTGCCTGGCGCCATCATCTACCCGACCGGGGGTGGGACCGGCCTGATCGGGATGTGGAAGGCCTTTCTCGAGCTGATCGCCGCGGGGTGGGTGAGCGGCCCGATGCCCCGGCTGGTGACGGTGCAGAGTACGGGCTGCGCGCCGGTCGTGCGGGCGTTTGAGGCGCGGAAGAGCGCCTGCGAACCGTGGGAGGACCCCTGGACGGTGGCGTCCGGGCTCCGGGTCCCCGGCCCCCTCGGCGGAGCGCTGATCCTCCGGGGGATCCGGGAGAGCCAAGGGACCGCCTTGGGTGTGACGGATGACCAGCTTCTCGAGGGGGCGGGGCTGCTGTCGGCACTCGAGGGCGTGGACGCGTGCCCGGAGGGCGGCGCGGCCGTGGCTGCGGCGCGCATCTTGCTTTCCCAAGGCTCGCTGGCACCGGACGAGCGCGTGGTGGTGTTCAATACCGGGGCCGGCGTGCTGTATGGCCATGACTTCAAGTGAGCTGTTGACGGGGTGTCGTAACGCGTTAAGATTTCATCACTTCGGCGTTTTCATACCACGGACAATTCAGGAGCCTTGGATGCTCGCACGCTGTCTTAGGACCTTGACGACGCTCGCGGCGTTGACGCTTGTCGGGGGCGCTGCCTTCGCACAGAGCAGCCAGCACTCGGCGGAGTGCACCGGACTGCGGTACTCCGGGAACTTCCGCCTCAACAGCGCGAAGCTGTACCTCGACCTCGCTGTCTCGAAGCAGCGCACCGATCCGGACCGGTTCCAGGGCGCGATGCGGGACGCGCAGCGCCAACTGGACGAGGCGTCGCGGGCCGGCGGGGCGGACGAGATGACCCTGCAGTTCTTCTATGGCGAGATCGGGACGCTGCGGGAGGACCTCGTCGGGGCCGACTCGATGTTCACGAAGGCCGAGTCGAAGGCGGGCGACGAGTGCAAGCGCGAGATCAACCGGATGCGCCGCAACGTCTGGGCCGTGTATGCCAATGGCGCGGTCAACCAGCAGCGCGGCGGGAACGTGGATTCGGCGCTCGCCCTGCTGCGGAGAGGCAACATCATCTGGCGTGGGGAGCCGACGGGATTCCTGCGGATGGCCGCGATCTTCGCCGCCCAGACCCAGACCGACAGCGCGATATTCTACGCGCTCCGGGCTGCCCGTGCGTCGGACGAGGCCCGTTTCGCGGAGCTGCGCAAGGCGGCGTGGTTCACGGCGGCCCAGTTGCTTCAGGGCGCGAACCGCCAGATCGAGGCGGAGTCGGCGTTCCGCCAGTACCTGCGACTCGCGCCGCGTGACCTCCCCGCGATGGCAGGGCTCGCCGGGACGCTCACCGCGCAGAACAAAGCGGCGGAGGCCACGGCGACGTACGACACGCTCAGCGCCGCGGCGGACACGGTGTCCGACGCGGACAACCTGTTCGACACCGCCACGCAGCTGGTGCGGGCGCGGCGGTACTTGCTGGCGGCGCGGATGTACGAGCGCGAGCTCACGTTGAATCGCTGCCACCGGGACGGGCTCTACAACCTCTCGAGCACCTATAACTCTCTGCGCGACTCGGTACGGATGCTGGCGACGGCGCAGCGTCTGGTTGCCGTGGACCCGATGAACCGGGGTTCGCTGGCCATGCTGGCGCAGGCCTACGTGCTGATGCGCGACACGGCCTCTCTGGGGACGCTCCAGCGCCTCCAGGCGTTGCCGTGGACCTTCGATCTCGTCCGGTTCACGCCGGGCGATACGTCGGCCGCTCTGCTGGGCGCCATCGCCAACACGCAGGATCGTGTGCTCCCGCCGTTCCGCGTCACGTTTCAGTTCCTGAACAGTGCCTGCGAGCCGGTGTCGGAGCTGGTGGTCGAGGTGCCGGCGGTGGACCCGAACGGCTCGCACACGGTGGACGTGACGGGCCGCGGGCGGGGTATCCAGGCGTACCGGTACAGGGTGAACTGAGGATGTTGACACGAGGCGGAGACGGCCTAGTTTCCGCCTCATCTGCGGGCGTAATTCAGTGGTAGAATGCCAGCTTCCCAAGCTGGACGTCGCCGGTTCGAATCCGGTCGCCCGCTCTGAAGGCGCGGAGGCGCCCCCGGCGGGGGTCCGCCTCCGCGTCTGGCGTTCCTGACCGTACCGTGCTGCGCGTCGCCGCCGTCCAGCCCTCGTCGCTCGCCGCCGAGCTCGGCATCGAGCCGGGCACCGAGCTCCTCGCCATCAACGGGCGGGCGCTGGTGGATTTCCTCGACTTCGAGTTCCTCTCCGCCGACGAGGAGTTCCTCCTCCACGTGCGCACCCCGGCCGGAGAGGAGGTCGAGCTCGACATCGAGCGCCCGGAGGACCTCCCCTTCGGCATCACGCTCGAGCCGCCCGGGATCCTCCGCTGCGCCAACCGCTGCGACTTTTGCTTCGTGGACGGGAACCCCGACGGCGCGCGGAAGGCGCTCTTCATCCGCGACGACGACTACCGCCTCTCCTTCCGCCACGGCAACTTCGCCACTCTGACGAACCTCCGGCAGAAGGACGTGGACCGGATCATCGAGTACCGCCTCTCGCCGCTGTACGTCTCCGTGCACGCTACCGACCCGGACGTCCGGCGCCGGCTCCTGCGGAACCCGAAGGCCCCGGCCGTCCTGGAGCAGCTGGCGATGTTCAGCGCGCACGGCATCCGGTTCCACACGCAGATCGTCGTCGTGCCCGGCGTGAACGACGGCCCCGTGCTGGCGCGCTCCCTCGCCGACCTCTACGAGCTGGGCTACCGGGTGCTGACGGCGGCGGTGGTGCCGGTGGCGCTCACGGCGCACTCGAAGCTGGACCTGGTCCGGGCCCTGACCTGCGCCGAAGCGGCCGCGGCGGTGGACGAGGTGGAGCGCTGGTCGGAGCGCGCGCGGCGGGAGCGGGGGGAAGGCTGGGTCTACGGGTCGGACGAGCTGTACCTCGACGCCGGCCGGCCCCTGCCGCCCGCCGCGGCGTACGACGGGTTCGCGCAGGCCGAGAACGGCGTGGGTGCGGTGCGCTACCTCCAGCAGCTGATCGCCGAGGGGCAGGGCGACCTCCAGGACCTCCGGGGCCGCCGCGTGCTGGTCTGCACGGGGACGGGGATGGCGCGCCTGATGCCCCAGATCCTCGAGACGGTGGCCGGAGCGACGGGGGCGGCGTTCGACCTCGCCGTCCTCGAGAACGGCTTCTTCGGCTCGAGCGTCACGACGGCGGGCCTGCTGCCGGGAAGCGCGTTCCTCAAGGCGCTCCGCGGCAGGGAGGGCTACGACCTGGCGCTCCTTCCCGCCGAGTCGGTGAGCGACGCGGGCGTGTTCGTGGACGATGTCCCCCTCGCGGAGGTGGAGGCGGCGGCGCCGATGCCGCTGCGGCTCTCGTACCACTTCACCGACGCCCTGGGCGTGGAGCGTGCGGCGTGACCACCGCCTCCGTAGCCACCGTCGCGATCGTCGGCCGGCCGAACGTCGGCAAGTCCACGCTCTTCAACCGGATCGTGGGCGGGCGGCACGCCATCGTGGACGATCGCCCGGGCTCGACGCGGGACCGGCACTTCTCCAAGGCGGAGTGGAACGGCCGGGGTTTCTGGCTGGTGGACACCGGCGGCCTCATCCCCCGCTCGGACGTGGAGATGGACGCCGCCATCCGCGCGCAGGTCGAGCTGGCGGTCGAGGCCGCCGACGTCGTGGTGTTCCTGGTGGACGTCCACGACGGCCCGACGGCGGCGGACGAGGAGATCGTGCAGTACCTGCGCTCGCGCGGCACGCCGGTGCTCCTCGTCGCCAACAAGGCCGACGACCTCGCGGGCACGACGAGCCACCTCCCCTTCTACGAGCTCGGCATGGGCGATCCGGTGCCCATCTCGGCGGGAACAGGGAAGGGCATCGGCGACCTGCTCGATCTCGTCGTGGCGGTCCTGCCGCCGGCCGCGCCGCCGCCGGACGCCCTCGCCGTCGCGGTGGCGGTGATCGGCCGGCCGAACGTGGGGAAGTCGAGCCTGGTGAACCAGCTGGTCGGCGAGCACCGGGTGGTGGTCTGTGCCACGCCGGGCACGACGCGCGACGCCATCGACACGCCGTTCACCTACCAGGGCCGCGAGCTCATCTTCGTGGACACGGCGGGGCTGCGCCGGCGCGGGAAGATCGACGAGGCGGTGGAGTTCTACGCCTCGCTCCGGACGGAGCGCGCGATCGAGCGGGCCGACGTGTGCGTGCTGGTGGTGGACGCCGCCGACGGGCTGCACACCCAGGACTTCAAGGTCGCGTCGCGGGCCTGGGAGCAGGGGACGGGGCTCGTGATCGCCGTGAACAAGTGGGATCTCATCGCCAAGGAGACGAACACCGCAGAGGAGGGGCGGAAGGCCGCGGTCGAGCGCGTCCCGTTCCTCGACGCGGTCCCCTTCGTCTACTCCTCGGCCCTGACCGGGCAGCGCGTGAACAAGGTGCTCGAGGCGGTCCTCGAGGTGGCGGATGCGCGCCGCAAGCGGGTGCAGACGGCGGACGTCAACGAAGCGCTGCGTGAGATGATCGCGATCCGCCAGCCGCCGCAGGAGGGCGGGGCGGAGGTGAAGCTCCTCTACGGCACGCAGATCGCGATCGAGCCCCCGACGTTCGCGGTCGTCAGCTCGCGCCCGGACACCATCCCCGACAGCTACCGGCGGTACCTGGTGAACGGCCTGCGGGAACGGTTCGGCTTCACCGGCTCGCCGATTCGGCTGCGCTTCACGCGCCGGCGCCGCAAGAGCCACACGTGAGCCAGCCCGTCACCTTCCTGGCTCTCGCCTGGCTGCCGGCCGCCTACCTCCTCGGCGCCGTGCCGAGCTCGTATCTGCTGGCCCGCTGGATGGGCGGGCTGGATCTGCGGACGGTGGGGAGCAGGAACCTCGGCGCGACGAATCTGTATCGGGTGCTCGGGTGGAAGGCGGCAATCCCGGCGGCCGCGTTCGACGTGGCGAAGGGCGCGGTGCCCGTCGTCCTGGCCGTGCGGACCGGCGTCGGACCGTCGTGGTGGCCGCTGGCCGTCGGACTCGCGGCCGTGCTCGGGCATGTGTACTCGCCGTTCGTCGGCTTCCGGGGGGGCAAGGGTGTGGCGACCGCGGCCGGCGTCTTCCTGGCGCTGGCGCCGGCGCCGCTCGGCGTCGCGGCGGTGGTGTGGGTGTCGCTCCTCAAGGCCACGGGCTACATGTCGGTGGCGTCCATGACGGGAGCCGTCGCCTTCGCCGTCGCGATGCCGCTGCTGCGCGCCGATCGTCCGTCGCTCATCGTGGCGGGCGGCCTGGTGTGCGCTTTCATCCTCTTCACGCACCGCTCCAACATCCGGCGCCTCCTGGCGGGAACCGAGTCACGCTTCGGGGGCCGACGCGGAGGCACGGCGTGACGCGCATCGCCGTCGTGGGCGCGGGGAGCTGGGGGACGACCCTCGCGGACCTCCTCGCGGCGAAGGGCGACGAGGTGGTGTTGTGGGCGTACGAACCGGAGGTGGCGGAGGAGATCAACCGGCGCCACCGCAACGACCTTTTCCTCCCTGAAGCGCCGCTGCACCCTGGTGTCCGGGCCACGACCGATCTCGGCGCGGCGGTGCGAGGCGCCGCCGTGGTGGTGTGCGCGGCGCCCTCGCAGGCAGTGCATCGCGTGATGGGCGAGGCGGCGCACGCCCTCGCCGCCGGCGCCATCGTGGTGAGCGCGTCGAAGGGACTCGACGCGGAGGGCCGGAAGCGGATGACGGAGGTGCTCGGAGCGGTGCTCCCGGCGGGGACGGGCGTTGCGGCGCTCTCGGGCCCGACCTTCGCCCGCGAGGTGTACGAGCGCCAGCCCACCGCCGCGGCGGTCGCGTCGGCGTCGCCGGAGGTGGCCCGCGCCGCGCAGGTGGCCCTCGCGGCGCCGCACTTCCGCGTGTATACCAACGACGACGTCATCGGCGTGGAGCTCGGCGGGGCCCTCAAGAACGTCATCGCCATCGCGGCGGGGATCGGGGACGGGCTCGGGCTCGGGCACAACGCGCGGGCGGCCCTGATCACCCGCGGCCTGGCGGAGATCACCCGACTCGGCGTCGCCCTCGGCGCCCGGCCGGAGACGTTTGCGGGACTGGCGGGGATGGGCGACCTTGTCCTCACGGCGACCGGGCACCTTTCACGGAACCGGAGCCTCGGGGTGGAGCTGGGGCGGGGCCGGACGCTGGACGAGGTGATGGCGAGGCGGCTCTCGGTGGCCGAGGGCGTCGGGACGGCGCGGGCGGCGGTGGCGCTCGGGGAGGCCACGGGCGTGGTGCTGCCGATCTCGCGCGAGGTGGCGCGCGTGCTGTTCGAGGGGAAGTCCCCGAAGCTGGCGATCGGTGATCTGATGGAGCGCACGCTGAAGAGCGAGACGGGGAGCGGGCGGTGACGGAGCCGCTCCAGGAGTTCTTCTCGATCGGCGAGGTCTGCAGCCTCACCGACCTGAAGCCGCACGTGCTGCGCTACTGGGAGAGCCAGTTCCGGTTCCTCAACCCGGCGAAGAACCGCTCCGGGAACCGGGTCTACCAGCGGCGCGAGATCGAGCTCATCCTGCTGGTGAAGCATCTCCTCTATACCGACAAGTACACCATCGAGGGCGCTCGGCAGTGTATCGAGCTGTACCGGCGGACCGGCCAGCTCAAGCCCGCGGCGCACGAGGCGATGAAGGCGGAGACCGTCAACGACCTCCGGGCCGGCCTCGATCAGGTGCTCCGGACGCTCGACGGCGACCACATCCCATCGGATGCGGGTGGCTGAGCCGGGCGCGGTCGGCGGCGGTCCTGCGGCCGTGGTGATCCCCGCCTTCGAGGCCGAGGCGACGCTGCCCGCCGTGCTCGACCGGCTGCGGCGCGCCGCGCCCCTCGCGCAGGCGATCGTCGTGGACGACGGTTCCACCGACGGCACCGCCGGCGCGGCCGAGCGTGGCGGCGCCACCGTGGTCCGCCAGTCCACGAACCTCGGGAAGGGCAGGGCGCTCGCGGCGGGCATCGCGGCGGCGCGCGCGCGGGGGGCGCGCTTCGTCGTGACGATGGACGCGGACGCGCAGCACCCCCCCGAGTCGGTCCCGGCGCTCCTGGCCCCGCTGGCGGAGGATCGCGCCGACCTCGTCGTCGGCGCGCGGCGCCGGGAGGCCGGCACGATGCCGTGGCCGCGCCGGGTCACCAACGGGCTCTCCAGCGCGCTCGTCTCCCGTGCCACCGGGGTGCCGGTGCGCGACTCGCAGTCGGGGTTCCGCGCCTTCACACGCCGGGTGGCGGACACGGTGCGCCCGGCCGGCGCGCGGTACGAGTTCGAGACCGAGTTCCTCTTCCTCGCGTCGGAGGCGGGCTTCCGCATCGCCGCGGTGCCGGTGCCCACGGTGTACGCCGGCGCGCGGAGCCATTTCCGCTACGGCGGGGACACGCTGCGCCTCGCGCGCGTGCTCCTCCGGCACTGGCGGTCCATCCTCCTCGGGAGACGCGGGCGATGAGGATCCTCTGCTCGAACGACGACGGCATCGGGGCCGAGGGCCTCGCGATCCTCGTCGCGGTGTGCGGGACGCTGGGCGAGGTCACGTGCGTCGCCCCCGACCGCGAGCAGAGCGCGACGAGCCACTCGCTCACGCTTGCGCGTCCCCTCCGGCCGGTGCGGCGCGGCGAGCGCGCGTGGCAGGTGGACGGCACGCCCACCGACTCGGTGCTCCTCGGGCTCGGCGCGCTCGCCGGAGCGCGCCCCGACTTCGTGGTCTCCGGGATCAACCATGGCCACAACATGGGCGAGGACGTGCTCTACTCCGGCACCGTGGCGGCGGCGATGGAGGGCCTCGCCTTCGGCATCCCCGGCGTCGCCGTCTCGTTCGCCGGCACTGAGCACGCGCTCATCCGCACGTATCACGACGTCCTGGAGCGACTGCTGCGGCAGCTGCTCGTGGTCGAGCGGTTCCCCGCGGACACGCTCCTCAACGTGAACCTCCCCCCGCGGCCCGCGGCGGAGGTGAAGGGTGTCCGGGTCACGACGCTGGGGAAGCGCATCTACTCGGAGTCTCTCACCAAGATGAAGGACCCGTGGGGCCGGGACATCTGGTGGATCGGCGGCGGCCAGCTCTCGTGGTCGGGGCGCGAGGACTCCGACTTCCAGGCGGTCGAGGACGGCTTCGTCTCCGTCACGCCCCTCCACGTGGACATCACGAACTACCGCCTGCTGGAGACGGTCCGCGGATGGGACCTCCGCGTGTGAGCGGCGCGCCCGGCGACAGCTACGGCGGATACCGCGAGCGGCTGGTGGACGCGCTGCGCGAGAAGGGTATCCGCGACCTCGCGGTGCTGAAGGCGGTGTCCGAGGTGCCGCGGCACCTGTTCGTACCCGCGTCGCTCCGCAAGCAGGCGTACGAAGACACCTCGCTCCCCATCGGCAACGGCCAGACGATCAGCCAGCCGTCCACGCAGGCGCGGGCGCTCGAGGCGCTCCGGCTCACCGGGCGCGAGCGCGTGCTCGAAGTGGGACTCGGCTCGGGCTACCAGACGGCGCTCCTGGCGCAGCTCGCCGCGCAGGTCTTCGCGATCGAGCGGATCCCGGCGCTCGCCGACGCGGCGCGCGCGGCGCTCGCCGAAGCCGGGGTGCGGAACGCATCCATCCTCGTGGGCGACGGCACCCTCGGCTGGCGCGCCTACGCGCCGTACGACGCCATCGTCGTCGCCGCGGCGTCGCCCGACGTGCCGCAGCCGCTGGTCGAGCAGCTCGGTCCGGGCGGACGACTCCTGGTCCCCCTCGGCCCGCGCGACGCGCAGGTCCTTACGCTGGTCACCTTCGGCGCAGCGGGGCCCGTGCTCGAGCCCCTCGCCGGCGCGCGCTTCGTCCCGCTCCTCGGCACCCACGGCTTCGATGCTTGAGCGCTTCGGGCTCTGGCTCGTCGAGGTGATCGGTGGCCTCGGCTACGGTGGCCTCGTCGCGCTGATGGCGCTCGAATCGTCGGTCTTCCCCGTTCCCGCCGAGCTGGTGATGCCCCCCGCGGGGTACCTCGCGGCGAAGGGGAGCATGAACTTCCTCGTGGCGCTGGGGTGCGGGACGGCCGGCAGCCTGGTCGGCGCCTACGCGAACTACTTCGTCGCCAGCCGCCTCGGGCGGTGGGTGTTCGTGCGCTACGGGCGGTGGGTCCTCCTCACCGAGCGCTCGCTGGAGCGAACCGAGCGGTTCTTCGCGAGCCACGGCGAGATCGCGACCTTCGTCGGGCGCCTCTTCCCGGTCCTCCGGCACCTTATCTCCATCCCGGCTGGGATCGCGCGGATGCGACTCGACCGGTTCTTCCTCTACACCGGCCTCGGCGCGGCGCTCTGGTGCACCGTGCTCCTTGGCATCGGGTGGGTCATCGGGAAGGCGGGGGGGACGCTAGCGCGGGATGTGGTCGAGCTCTACACCCGCCACGCCGTCCTGGTGATGGTGCCCCTCACAGCGCTCCTCGTAGGCGGGTACATCTGGTGGCACCGGCGGCGCTCACGCCGGGCCCGTGCCCCCTCGCCGCCGGCTGACGGCCGACGGCCGATGGCCGATGGCTGACGGTCCTTCGCTGGCCTGCCGCCGCTGGGTGCTCGCCGGCCGGGTGCAGGGAGTGGGCTTCCGGTGGTTCGTTCTCAACAACGCCCAGGCGCTCGGGGTCCGCGGGTGGGTGGCGAACACGCCGGACGGGTCCGTGGAGGTGGCGGGGCTGGCTTCCCCTGAGACGCTCGGCCAATTCGGTGCCCTGCTGGCGAAGGGACCGCCGGCCGCCCGGGTGACGAATATCACGAGTCAAGATGTTCCACATGACTATGTGGAGTCTAAGTCTTTCATTATCAAGCACTAAGTTACGTCATATCACAGAGAATCGAGTGCCCGCGTGTTGGAATCCCTCTATCGCCTCGTGCGCGACGTTCCGGACTTCCCGAAGCCCGGGGTCCTGTTCAGGGACATCACTCCCGTCCTCCTCGACCCGAGGGCTTTGGGGGAGGCGGTAGACGAGGTCGTGGCACCTTTCCGCCAGGCCGGAATCACGAAGGTGGTGGCGGTGGAATCTCGCGGCTTCGTGTTGGGGGCTCCGGCGGCGCTGGTGCTGAACGCGGGGTTGGTGCTGGTGCGGAAGCCGGGGAAGCTGCCAGCGGCCACGCGGCGCGCCGAGTACCAGCTCGAGTACGGCACCGACGCGCTCGAGGTTCACACCGACGCCTTGGGGGCAGGGGACCGCGCGCTCATCGTGGACGATGTGCTCGCCACCGGCGGCACGGCGGCGGCGACGGCGCAGCTCGTCGAAGGGTCGGGCGCGACAATCGTCGGCCTCGCTTTCCTCATCGAGCTGACGGACCTCGGCGGGCGCGCGCGCCTCGGCCGCGGCCGCACCGTGCACGCGGCGCTCGCGTATCCGCGGCGCTGACGCGCCTCTAGCCGGTCGCGCGGGCTTGAGAAAGCCCCGCCTGCAGGCGAGGTTTCACGGCTGCGCCGCCCCTGTAGCTCAGCATGGATAGAGCAGCGGTTTCCTAAACCGTTGGTCGCGTGTTCGAGTCACGCCAGGGGCATGGTGATGACCGGGCATCCAGGGACCGACCTCGAAGACGAAGGACGTCATGACAGCGCCAACAACCGGCGGGGCCGCTCCGGCGAGCGTCCGTCTCGACTGGCAGGATTGGACCAGGACGAACATCCGCCGCGTGGGGTACGGCGCGGCCGCCGTCGTGATCGTGGCGGGCGCCGTGCTCGCGTACATCGCGTCCGAGCGGAACAAGGAGCAGTTCGCCGCCCAGGCGCTCTCGCAGGCGTGGTCCACGGTCGAGGCAGGGAACATGGCGCTCGCGGCCAACGACTTGTCGCGTCTCACGGAGCGTTACGGCGGCACAGCGGCGGCGGACGAGGGGCTGATCCTCCTCAGCGAGATCCGACTGCTGACCGGCGAGAACGACGCCGCGGTGCGGGACCTGCAGCAGTTCGTGACCAGGCGGCACCCGAAGTACTTCGTCGCATCGGGCTACGCGTTGCTGGGGGGAGGCCTGGAGAACCAGGCCAAGTTCAAGGACGCCGCCGCGGCCTACCGGAGCGCGGCCGAGGCAGCCGACCTCGGGTTCCTCAAGGCCCAATACCTGATCGACGCGAGCAGGGCATACGTCCTGGCCGGCGACACGGCGTCCGCCAAGACCGCCCTCGGCGAGGTCCTGTCCAAGTTCAACGAAATCTCTCAGGCGGCCGAGGCGCGGGTTCGGATGGGCGAGTTGGGCGGGCCGGTTCCGCCGGCCCCTGAGCCCAAGCGCGGCAGCGAGCAGCCCCAGGCCAGCTGACCGGCTTGGGGGTGTGGACGTCAGGAAGGGGCGCCTGGGACGGCTGGGGCCCCTGTTTCTTGGCCTCCAATCAACGTCGTATAAGATATGTTATGTTAACTAATGGTGTGTGTGACTGTGGATAGTGTGGATGGGCTTCGTAACTCCTTCAGGATCTGTTGGTTGGAAGACTGCCGAGTATCCCCCGGAAGACCACGCGTCCCTCACCGACCAACCTTATCGACGTTGCCTGGCTCCCCTTCCTGACCCAGGAAACGTCCAACGGAAGCCCGCTCCTGGTCCACAGGCGCACCGGAGAGTCGGCGTATCCGGCGACGCCGAGGGACAAGGCGCAGGCGATGGCCCCGGTCCCGCACGCCATCGTCTCGCCCTCGACCCCCCTCTCGTAGGTTCTCATCCGCCAGGTGCCGTCCGCGGCCTTGGCGACCCAGTTGACGTTGGCCCCGCCGGAGTCCAAGGCCGGGTCGTGGCGGAGCCGCAGGCCCCGGGCCGGGAGGTCGACCTCATCCAGGTTGTCAACCTCAAGCACCAGATGAGGCACCGACGGCCGGCTCACCATCGGGTGTCGCTCACCGGCGATGGAGGCGACCGCCGGCCTGGCAATCGGCAGCTCGCAGTCCGGAAGCTGGATTTCCGACCGATTCTCTCCCGCCAGCCGGCCCCGGTGCACTCCGGACTCGGTGCTGAAGCACACCTCCCCATCGGCCGAGGCGAGCTGGAGGACTGTGGCCAGCCTAGTGGCGCAGAGGGCTCCGTTCCCGCACATCGGGCCCGGAGAGCCGTCGCTATTCCAGAAGTGGAAGGTGAAGTGCGTGCCAGGCTGGGTGGCGGGCGCGAGGAGTATCACCCCGTCGGCGCCCACGCCGTGCCGGCGGTCGCACACCGCGGCGACGAAGGCCGGCGTGAGGTCGCCGGGCCGGACGTCGCGACCATCGAAGGCCACGAAGTCGTTCCCGGACCCCGTGAGCTTATGGAAGACGACGCCCGCTCTCACAGCTTCCCGAACATCGAGGCGAGGCGCAGCCACCACACCATCCAGATCGCCTCGTAGACGATCGTGCGCGACATCTTGCTCTGGCCCAGGCTCCGGTCGGTGAACGTGATCGGGATCTCCTTCAGCCGGAACCCCTTCTTCCACGCGCGGAACGACATCTCGATCTGGAACGAGTAGCCATTCGACTGCACCCGGTCGAGCGGCACCGCCTCGAGGACCGCGCGCCGATAGCACTTGAAGCCGCCCGTCGCGTCCCAGAGCGGCAACCCGGTGACCCGCCGGGCGTAGATGTTGGCGAAATACGACAAAAGTAGTCGGGTCATCGGCCAGTTGACGACCGTCACCCGGTGATGGAAGTAGCGGCACCCGATGACGAGGTCGGCGTCGTGGATCGCCTGAAGGAAGACCGGCAGGTGCTTCGGGTCGTGGGACCAGTCCGCGTCCATCTCGAAGACGTAGTCGTAGCCGTGCTCGATGGCCCAGCGGAACCCCATACGGTAGGCGGTGCCGAGCCCCTGCTTCCCCGCGCGGTGGAGGACGTGGACGCGTGGCTCGGCTCCGGCGAGTGCATCGGCCAGCTCCCCGGTGCCATCGGGGGAGCCGTCGTCGATGACGAGCACCTCCAGCCGGGCGTCCTGCTCGAGCACGGTCGGGGCGATGAGCGGGAGGTTCTCCCGCTCGTTGTAGGTCGGGATGATGACGAGTGCGCGCTCAGCCACGCTTCCTCCGTCGGATCAGCCCCGGGAGCAGGATGAGCGCGAGGGTCGCGCCGACCGACGCGATGGAGATGTCGCGCCCGAGCGCGTAGCCGGGCGACTCGAACGACAGCTCGACCTTCCGGGCGCGGGCGGGGATCGGCACGGTGATGAGGGCCCAGTCGCCCCGGACCACCCGTGCCGGCGCACCATCCACGGTCGCGTGCCAGTCGGGATACCAATTCTCGGCCACGACGAGGTAGCTCGCGCTGTCGGGTGCAGGATCCAGCGCGATACTCATCCGGCCCGGTGACCATGCCGTGAGCGTGGCACGCGACGCGCTCGGCTCCGGCATGGCAGTGACGGGAGACGGGTTCAGCGGCACGTCGGGCGTCAGGAGGACGATCCGCCCATAGTCCATGCGCGGATTGACGAGCGTCGGGATCACCTGATTCGTATCCACCTTGATCGCGGCTGGGACGACGCGCACCCAGGGGGCCGGGTCGGTGCGCTCGAGCAGGTTCGCCGTCTCGCCGCTCGCCGTCGGCACGGCGCTCAGCACCCGCCGGAATCCCGGGATGCTGTCGAGCCTGTGCTCTTCGCTCGGCACGATGGCGTACCGGACCGCGTACAGGTCCCACAGCCAGGGATAGCGCAACCGGTTGCTGAAGCCCTCGTCGCGGTTCCACAGCTCGTCGAAGTACCGGATCTCGTTGAACGGCGCGCCGAGGAGCTGGGGCACGTCGAACGCCATCAGGGTGACCCCGTTCCCCGGGTACACGCCGGCGAGATCGAGCGCGCGATACGGCAGGGGCGTCTGGCGCATCCGGTCGATCACGCCGTCGGTCTGGAAGATCGTCGCGCGAGGGGGCGGGCTGTACAGCCAGAACGCTCGCGCGTCGAGCCACAGGTCGGCGCCGAGCACGAGCAGCAGGAGCGCAAGCAGCGGCGCGCCGGCGCGCGGCACGCGCTGGTGGAAACGCGCGATGACGGCCAGCGCGAGCAGCGCCAATCCGCTGGTGAGGGCTCCCCACATGATCGCCCCCGCGTCGGCCCGCGCCATCTCCACCCGGGCGGGCGCCTCTGCCCCACCGGCCAGGTTGACGGCGACGTTGCCGAGCGCGCCCGTCACCGCCAGGACGATCACGACTCCGGCGGCGACGAGCCAGGGCATGAGATGGCGCGCGCCCTCGCGGCGCTCCAGGCGCTCGACACCGATCCCCGCGAAGCACGCGGTCACGAACGCCGGCACGAAGAACGCCATCCCGGGAGCGCGGGTCTTGCTCACCAGGGGCATGACGGACCACCACAGGCGATAGAACGGTGTGGCGGCGCCCATGCTGATCAGGAGGAAGAGCAGCCCGATGCCCCCGAGCCACAGGATCAGTCGGCGCCGCGCGGCTGACGCGGCCCCGAGCACGGCGAGCGCGATGACCGGGAGGCCGAGGTACTCGGAGTGGAGCTTGATGGGGTTCGGGCCCCAGTAACTGTCGCGCGCCCCGACGAAGTCGCGCAGGAAGAACCCGGGAACGTGTGCCCACGGCACGGCGTACGACGTCGCCCCTTCGAAGCCGTGGTAGCCCTGCGCGCGTGGGGAGAACGGGATGTACTGGATGAACGGCAGCACCTGGATCATCGCCAGGCCGTACCCCAGCAGGACAGCGGCGAGCGCGAGGCCGAGCCGGCCGAGGCGCGCGCGCAGCGCTCCAGGGGTCTCGGGATCGAAGGTCAGGTAGAGCGCGAACAGGCCCGACGCGATGAGCACGTAGTACGCCATCTGGAAGTGACCCAGCAGGGCGAGCGCCACGGCGACCGCGAGCAGCCCGTAGCCCTCCTTACGACGCTCCCGCAGCGCCAGGACCAGCGCGAGCAGCACCAGCGGCAGCGCCGTCGAGGCGAACAGCTTCCCATCGTGGCCCGGCGAGGGGTACGAGGCCATGAGCCCCGTCAGCTCGTAGGCGAGTCCGCCCGTCACCGCGCCCGCCCAGGAGAGGCGGAAGCGCCGGAGCAGCAGATACGTGAACAGTCCTGCGGCTATGAAGTGGACCACGAAGTTGAGGTTCACCACCGTCGAGACGGGGAGGAGGAGGCGCAGGAACGACGTCGGGTAGAAGATGTCCCCGTGGCTCGCTCCGACGAACGGCATGCCGCCGAACAGCTCTGGCTCCCACAGAGGCACGTGCCCGAAGCGCTTCCACCACTCTGTGCCCCACGCTCGAAACGCGTAGCCGGTGGCGAACTGATCGCTGTACGGGTTCGCTAGCCACTTCCCTGCCAGCATCGGCAGCGAGAGGATCGCCACCCACAGCGCGAAGAACCCCGCGGCGACGAGGGTGGGCCGCTTCGGCTCGTAGGGGACGACGGCGGGCTCAGCGTCCGATCGCGTCACGGGCGACCTTCTCCTTGTGTCTGCCGATGAACAGGGCGCCGAGGCCGGCCGCGGCCTCGGTCAGCGTCAGCTGCAGGCGCGACGCCACGCTCAAGGCGATGGCGCCTCCGCTCCCGATGAACGGGGTGAGCAGCCCGATGAACAGCACCTCGCGGACCCCGATGCCGCCGGGCGCGAAGAGCGCGAGGAGGCCGAGCACGTACCCGAGGGCGAAGACGCCGACCGCAGCTCCCACCGGCAGCGCACCCGGCAGGCCGAGGCCGAGGCCGAGGAGCCAGAAGGCGACGCCGTACACCACCCAGCTCGCCGCCGTGAGCAGCGCGCTCGCCAGCACGGTGCGCAGCGGCAGCGCCGTCCACTCCGCGGCCGAACCGGCGAACCGCGCGAGGCGGCGGAGCCCGCCATCCCAGGCGAGGACGCCGATCGTCGCGGCGGATACCACGCCCGCGACAACGAGACGCAGGCCCGATGCGGCGCCGGGGATCGTCGCAGCCACCACGGCGGCCGCCGTCCCCAACCCGAGTGCCTGCACGGCGACGGCCGAGGCCGCTGCGGCCCAGGGCTGGACGCCGTCCTCGCGGGCCAGCACCACCATCCCCGCGACGCTCCACACCTTCCCTGGAACGTAGCGCCCCAGGTTGGCCAGAAACCAGATGCGGGCGCCTCGCGCGAACGGGAGGGACTGGCCCCAGCCCGCGAGGACCCTCCGCCACGATTCGATCTGCAGGACGCTGACGAGGGCCAGGCACGCGAACGACAGGAGGAGCCAGCCGAGCTGGACGTCCAAGGTCACGTGGAGGGACCGGAAGCGGTCCCAGTTCCCGGCAATGGACCGCAGGATCATCACGGCCACCACGAGGGCGACCACGATCTGAATGGCCCAGCGCCACTTCCTAGCCAAGGCGCCGCCCCGCCATCGCCCGATGGTAGACAATGTCGAAGCGCCGAGCGACGGCATCGGCGTCCAGTTCCTCCTTGAAGCGCGCGCCCTCGGCCGCGGCGAGGCGCCGGGCGTCAGGGCTCGCCGCCAGCTCGTCGATGGCGCGGGCCAGGGCGTTCGCGTCGCCGGCCGGCACCACGCGCCCCGCGCCGCCGCGAGCGGCGATCTCCGTCGCGCCGCCGCCGTCCGCCACCACGACCACCGGCACGCCGAGGGCAAGGGCCTCCGCGGCCGCCAGCCCGTAGCCCTCGCCCATGGCCGGGAACGCGAACACGTCCGCGTCACCGATGGCGCCGGCTACCTGATCGGGCGCCACCGCACCCACGAAGCGGGTCTCCCCCGCGATGCCGAGGCGGGAGGCCTGCGCCTCCAGGACCGCGCGCTCGGGCCCGTCCCCCACGATGGTGAGCGCCAGCGGCCGGCCCCTGCCCTTCAGGGCTGCGACCGCGTCGAGGATCCAGCCCACGCGCTTCTGCGCCGTGAGCCGGCCCACAGTGACCACGCCGCCCCCGCCGGCGCTGGCGCGCGCCAAGCGGCGCGTGTCGAGCGGCATCGGCTGCACGACAATGCTCCCGGCCTCCAGGCCGGCGACCGCCGCCGCCTTCTTGGCCAGGTACGCCGACACGGCGGTGACCGCGGCGGCGCGGCGCAGCACCCGGCGCGCGAGCGCGCGGGCGAGGGCCGAGCGATCGAGGAGCGCGACGTCGGTGCCGTGCAGTGTTACGACGTATGGCACGCCGCCGCCGGCACGCGCCAGCCACGCGCTCGCGCCGGCCGGGATCCACCAGTGGGCGTGCACCAGGTCCACCGCCCCGCCCTTCGCCATCCGGCGGGCGGCGCGGGCCTGCGCACTCACCAGCGAGGCGAAGGTGGCCAGTCCCACAGGGGAGCCGAGGGCCGATGCCATCGTCCCGGTGTGGGCGAGGGTCTCCAAGCGAGCCGGCGCATACCGCACCCGGTGCACTGTCACGCCGCCGCGCGTGACATCGCCGGCGGTGCCCGCATCCGAGGGGGTCAGCACCGCGACATCGTGGCCGAAGGCAACCTGCGCGAGCGCGAGGCGCTCGATGAACGCCCCGGCCAGGTCACCGTTGTGACGGGGGTAGTTGTGCGTCAGGTGGAGGATGCGCACGCGGATGCCGGGGCGCCGAGGGGGGGGGACGCGGGGCCGATCCGCGCCGCGCTCACGCCTTGCGGAACCGGTAGACGATGGAGCGCGCGAGCAGGGCGACCATCGGGATGGGCGGGTGCAGGTACGTCCCGCCCCACGCTTCCAGCCGGAACCCGTTTATCGCACCGAGGGCCGTCATGTTCTGCCGTGTCCAGCCGTAGATGTGCCCTTGCCGGTCCGGGATCCGCAGCAGGTTCCAGATCAGCTCCTTGACGTGGTACGGGTTCGGCACGGAGAGCACCAGCACCCCGTCCCCCTTGAGCACCCGCCGGATCTCGGTGAGGGCGCCATAGGGGTTCGGCACGTGCTCCAGCACCTCGATGCAGAAGACGTGGTCGAAGCTCGCGTCGGGGAACGGGAGCCCGTCGGAGACATCGCGGATCAGGATGTCGCTCGCCGCGAACTCGGGCGCGATATCCATCCCCTGGTAGCGGACGTCGGCGGGCAGGTAGCGACGCAGGCCCCCGTCGCGGCAGCCGATCTCCAGCACGGCCGCGCCGGCGGGCACGCGGGCCAGGGCGGCCGCCTTGCGCTGGCGCATCCCCTCCTCGCCGCCGCTGCGCCAGCCGCTGCGCCGGCGGTAGAACGCCTTGAGCTCGTCGGATCCGGGCGCGATCCCGGTCATCCCTCCCGCCCCCGGATCCGGTCCACCTCGCGCCGGATCTCGCGCAGCTCCTCCCGGTTCCCGGCGAGGAGTTCGCCAATGAAGCCGAACCCGAACAGCGCGATGCCGGAGATGACCAGCGTCTCGATGAGGTTGAGGAGCGGCCGGAATCCCACGCCGAACCCGAAGCGGATGACGAGCGCCGCGATGCCCGAGAGGAACCCCAGTACGAAGAGGATGCTCCCCGAGACGCCGAAGAAGAGCATCGGCTTCCTGCCGTAGCGCAGCTGGAACCACACCGACAGCAGGTCGAGGACGCCGACGGGGATGCGGCCGAGGCCGAACTTGCTGTGGCCCGCGCGGCGGGGGTGGAGCGTCACGGGGCGCTCGGCGAGCCGGAACCCCTCGGCGGCGGCGACCACGGCGAAGTAGCGGTGCCAGTCGGGGCGCAGCGGCACGATGTCCATCACTTCGCGCCGGTACGCCTTCACGGAGTTGAGGTCGGTGACGTTGAGGCCGAAGAGGAGGCGGCAGAGCCTGTTGTACACGCCCGAGACGAAGGCCTTCTCGTACTGCCCCTGCTTGGCGCCGGTGACGAGGTCCGCGTCGCCGGCGAGGATCGGCGCGACCAGCGCGGGAATCTCGGCCGGCAGGAACTGGAGGTCGGCGGGATAGAAGACGAGCACCCCGCCCCTCGCCGCGAGCCCGGCGGTGTGGAGCGCCTCGGCGATGCCCTGGCGCGAGCGGTGGCGGAGCGAACGGAGGAAGGGATAGCGCGCGCCGAGGGCGGCCAGCACCTGGGGGGTCTCGTCCCCGCTGCCGTCGTCCACCACGACGACCTCGGCGGCGAAGGGGGCGTCCTGGAACGCCGCCTCGCACTGCGCGAGAAACTCGGGGAGGTTCTCGGCCTCGTCCTTCGCGGGGACGAGGACGCTGACGTCCACGGGACCGGTCTGCGTTGCGAGGCTCATACGCGTTTCCGCATCCGGGCGGAGAGGATGCCGAGTTGATCGCGGTACTTGGCCACGGTCCGCCGGGCGATCCGCACGCCCTTGGCCCGCAGCCGCTGGACGATCTGCTGGTCGGTGAGGGGGTCGGTCGGCCCCTCCTCGTCCACCAGCTTCTGGATCTGCGCCTTGATGGCCCGGGCGCTGGCGTCCTCTCCCGTTGTGGTGGAGAGGGCGCTGGAGAAGAAAAACTTGAGGGGGAGCACGCCGCGCGGCGTCTGGACGTACTTCTCGTTGGTCACGCGGCTCACCGTGCTCTCGTGCATGTTGATGACCTCGGCCACCTCGCGGAGCGTGAGCGGCCTGAGGTGCTCGATCCCCTTCTCGAAGAAGTCGTGCTGCCGGTCCACGATGAAGTGCATCACCTTCAGCATCGTCTGCCGGCGCTGCTCGATGGCCTGGATCATCCACTGCGCGCTGTTCATCCGCTGGGTGATGAACTCGCGGTTCTCTCCGACGAACTTCTTCTTGTCGCGGGCGACTTCCTGGTACGAGCGGGAGAGCCGCAGCCGCGGGAGGTTGTGGTCGTTGAGGTAGACGTGGTACTTGCCGTCCACCTTCTCGACCACGAGGTCGGGGATGATGTAGTCGCCCTCGTTCGAGCTGTAGCGGAGGCCGGGCTTCGGATCGAGCTTCGCGATCTCGTCGGCGGCGTCCTGCACGGCGCCGGCGTCGAGGCCCATGCGTTTCGCCAGGTCGCTCCAGCGGTGGGCGATGAGGTCGTCGTAGGCCTCGCTGAGGAGGCGGAAGGCGAGGGTGTCGGTCTGTTTCTGGTCCTGCAGCTGGAGCATCAGGCACTCGCGCAGGTCGCGGGCGGCGACGCCGGCCGGATCGAGTCCCTGCATCACGGTGAGGAGCGCCTCCGCGTCGGCGACGGTGTACGGCGCCGGGAGGGTCCGCCCGGCCGCGCGCTCCGCGTACTCGGCCTGGACCTCGTTGGCGCCCTGCGCCACCTCATCGAGGGAGGCCGAGAGGTAGCCGTCGTCGCCGATGTTGCCGATGAACTGCTCGGCGAGAAGGAGCTCCCGCGGAGAGAGCTCGAGCATCATCAGCTGGTCGCGCAGGTGGAACGCGAGGTCGGCGGCCTGCACGCGCACCGGCTCGATGTACTCGCGCTCCTCGGTCTCCTCGCGCCGGCCCCCCTCGTCGAAGCCCGAAAGGAGGATGTCCTCCCAGTCGATCGGCTGGGCCTCGGGCGGCTCCGACGCCTCCTTCTTCTCCGTCGCGGTGAGGGGAAGGTCCTCGTCCTCCTCCGGCTCCAGGAGCTCGAGGAACGGGTTGTTGAGGAGCTCCTGCTTGAGGTGCTGCTGGAGGTCGAGCAGCGGCATGTACAGCAGGTCCATGGCCTGATACAGCCGCGGATTGATCCGCAGGTCCTGCCGCAGGAGCGTGTGCTGCCCGAGCGTCTGCTTCACGCGGCGGAGGCCAGGCGCGCGCGGAGGCGCGCGGTCAGCGTGGGCCCGAGGTACATCTCGGCGACGCGATCGTCGAACACCAGCTCGCGGACGGTGCCTGAGACCTGGACGCGCCCCTCGAACATGATGTAGGCGCGGTCCACGATGTCGAGCGTCTGCTCCACGTTGTGGTCGGTGATCAGGACGCCGATCCCCTTGTGGCGCAGGCCGGCGACGATGGTCTGGATGTCGTGCACCGCGATGGGATCGACGCCGGAGAAGGGCTCGTCGAGGAGCATGAACTTCGGCTGCGTGACGAGGGCGCGGGTGATTTCGAGCCGCCGCCGCTCCCCGCCGGAGAGCGAGAAGGCCTTGCTGTGCCGGACGTGGCGGATGGACAGTTCGTCGAGGAGGCGCTCCAGCCGTTCGGCCCGCTCGCGGGGACCGATGGGAAGCGTCTCGAGGATGGCCATCAGGTTCTCCTCGACGGTGAGCTTCCGGAAGACCGAGGGCTCCTGGGAGAGGTAGCCGATGCCCCGCCGCGCTCGCTGGTACATCGGCATCCGGCTGATGTCCTCGCCGTCGAGGAGGATGCGGCCGGCCTGCGGGGCGATGAGCCCCACGAGCATGTAGAAGGTGGTGGTCTTCCCCGCGCCGTTCGGGCCGAGGAGGCCGACGATCTCGCCCTGCCGCACGGCGACGTCCACGTCCTGCACCACGGCGCGGCGGTTGTAGGTCTTGGTGAGCTGCGTCCCCTCGAGGACGCTCCCCCGCCCCGCCACGGGCGGCGCATCGGCGGGGTGCTCACCCGTGGTGTGGAGGAGCATCCCCTCGTACGCGGCTTCGAGCAGGCTCGCACGGTCGCCCGCGACGTCCGCGCGCAGCGTCTCCCAGATGGCCGGCCTCAGCCGCACCAGGTCCGCCTCGGCCCAGGCGCGGAGAGGCGCCTCGATCAGCGCCTCCGTGGCGAGGCGCGGCAGCACGGAGACGGCGAGGTGCCGCCGCACCTCGTCCACCGAGAGGGTGCCGGCGTCCGTGCCACCGGTGTCGCCCGCGACGCGACGGAGCGCCGCGAGGTAGTCCTCCCGGTAAGCCACGGCCAGCGCGCCGAAGGCCGCGGCCCCCGACTCGTCGGCGAGCTTCAAGAGGGCCGCGACCGCGAGGCAGAGCGAGGGGTCGCGGGTGCGCAGGTGCGTGAGGAGGCCGGGATCGGTCATGGCCCGGGCTCCGGCATCGCGCCGGGCGGACGGCGCACCGGGGTTGGCGGAGCCGCTGGGGGTGGCGCGGCGCGGCCGGTCGAGTCCGCCGGGAGACGCGCGGCGCCGGTCGTCGGCGGCTGGCGCGCGTCCCGTCCGGTCGAGTCGGCCGGAGCGTGCGTGCTGTCGGCAGCGGGCCGGCGGGGGACCGGCTCGAGGTACACGCCGTCCACCTGCCCGACCACGTCCACCGTGGAGACCTTCCCCTTGGCCATCGCGATGGCGATGCGCGCGCCACGGGAGTAGTTGATGCCCGGAGGCAGCTCCCGGTGGGCGTCGTCCACGATGTGGTACAGGGCGCGGGCGCTCCCGTGGGAGGTGAGGTGCCGGAGTTCCTGCTTGCGCCGGCCCGCGGAGTCGGGCGCGACGGAGTCGGCCGGGGCGAACTCCGCGTGCAGCGTGTCGCCCACCATCCAATCGTCCTCGGTCACCGTCGAATCCGGTCGGTTCGTCGCGCGGCCGTGCCCGAAGCCCCACGTCTCCCGCATCACCTGCCCGGGCATCAGGATGTGGAGGGAGTCGGCCACGACCGTGTAGCTCCCCGACAGCGCGTCGGGCCGGTGGCCGCGCCCCCATGCCTCCGCCCGCTGGATCTTCCCGCTGTCGAGCGCGAGGTCGAGCGTGTCCGAGCGGAGGTGCCAGTCCGGCCCCACCGCGTCCGCCTGGCCTTGCGCGAGGACGCGGCGCAGGTCGTGGTCGGGGGTCAGCCCGACCTGGATCCGGGTGCCGGTCAGCCGGTAGTGGTTCTCTCCCTTCCCGTCGACGACGGGCGGTCCGCCGACGAGCGAGCCGGCGCCGGCGCCCAGGTCGAGGGCCGCGGAATCGGAACGCGCCGCGAGGTCGGAGCGGTCGACCGTCACGTTCCCGCCGCCCCACATCTGGTCATTGCCGCGCATCCGGGCCCGGTCCGCGACGATGACGAACGGCTCCGCGCTGTCGCCGCGCGCGGAATCGCGGGCGGAGTAGAAGCGGATGGTGGGGCGGCGGGTGGCGTACATCTCCGCCGTGTCCCGGATGCCGGGCCGCGCGCGGCGATAGTCGAGGTTCGGTCCGCGCAGGCTCGAGCGCGTATGCAGGTTGACGGTGAAGACGTTCCCCTCGGCGTCGAGGCGCTCCTGCTGCACCAGGTACATGAGCCGGTCGGCGTCCAGCGACGCGGTGCTATCCCGGAAGCGCACGCTGCGCAGGAACCGCGCCTCGGACCGCTCCGGGTACCACGCCAGGGACTCGGACTGCATGGTGGTCCACGGCTCGTTCGCGCAGTGCCCGAACACGCCGCCGCCGGCGAACGCCTGGTAGTCCTCGCCGGTGCGCGTCCGGACCTTCACGAACAGCGCTTCGCGGCCCGTCGAGTCGATGGACACCGAGCAGGTCCGCGGAGCCACGCCCGTACCCGGCGGCGCGACCGGCTGCTGCGCGGCCAGGCCGGCGGCAAGGGGCGCGAAAAGCGCGGCGCAGACCGCCACCCGCAGCATCTCACCGTCCCGGGAGGGTGAAGCTGCCCGCGGAGCCCCGCGGGCGGGTGGTGCGGAACGTGGACAGCGACGGGTCGGTGACGAAGCCCTGCCCCTCCATGTTGCGGTCGGGGGAGACGTACACGTAGTGCTGGTCGGTGCTGACCTCGTTCTTGATCTGGTCGTACCGGAGCACCGAGGTCGTGAGCCGGCCGCCGTTCGACAGCAGCACGACGACGTCGTCGATGGCCTCCATCCGGCCGGTGCGCCAGTCGTACGTGCCGCGCAGGGACGTCACCACCGACGACGTGTCCCCCGCCAGCCCGAAGAACGTCACCTTCACCTTCTTGAGGTCGGTCCGGCCGGCGGTCTCGTACAGGAAAGCGGAGTCGGCCTGCAGGAAGGCCTTCCGGACGCCGTCCTGGGTGATGTAGTGCGTCATCCGGATCAGCAGCTGGTCGGCGGTGTCGGCGGCGGCTTCGACGGCGGCGACCGCGTCATGCTTGGCCCTGCCGCCGCAGGCGGAGGCCAGAAGGACGGACGCCAGGACGCCAACAGTCGAAGCGAAGGCACGGCGGCGCTCCGGAGCAGCGGTGCGCCGGTACGTCGGTGCGCCGCAGTCCCGTGCGCCGGTATGCCGGTCCATCACGCCGCTCCCGCGCGGAGGAGGTCGTGCAGATGCACGATCCCGACCAGCACGCCCGTGCCGTCCACGACCGGCATGGCCATGATGCCCTTCTGCTCCATCCGCAGCACGACCGCGCCCCCCAGCTCCTCCGGGTGCGCCAGCTGCGGCGTGCGGGTCATCACCTCGCCGACGCGCGTGCCGAGGAAGTCGGGCCGGCGCTCCATCAGCCGCGTGAGATCGCCGGCGGTGAACACTCCGACCACGACCCGCCCGCCGTCCACCACCGCCACCGTCCCGCGGCGCTCCGCGAGCAGCACCACGCACTCGCGCATCGACGCGTCGGGGGCGAGGGCCGGCAGGTCGCCACTGACCATCACGTCGCCGATGGTGAGGAGGAGCCGGCGCCCGAGCGCCCCGCCGGGGTGGAGCGCGGCGAAGTCCTCGGGGCGGAAGCCGCGCGCCTCGTACGCTGCGATGGCGAGGGCGTCGCCGAGGGCGAGGGCCACCGTGGTCGAGGTCGTCGGCGCGAGGTCGAAGGGGCACGCCTCCGCGTCCACGGCGGCGTCGAGGACGACGTCGGCGTGCCGCGCCAGGGTGGACGCGGGCTCGCCGACCATCGCGATGATCGGCACGCCCAGGCGCTTGAGCTGCGCCACGAGGCCGAACAGTTCCTCCGTCTCCCCGCTCTTCGAGAGGACAATGGCCACGTCCTCCCGTCCGACGATGCCGAGGTCGCCGTGCAAGCTGTCCACCGGGTGGACGAACAGAGCGGCCGTGCCGGTCGAGGTCATCGTCGCGGCGATCTTGCGCGCGATGAGTCCCGACTTGCCGACGCCGCTCACGATCACGCGGCCGCCGCACCCGGCCACGAGCCGCGCCGCCGCGCCGAACCGCTCGTCGAGTCGCCCGGCCAGCGCCGCGACCGCCGCGGCCTCCTGCCGGAGGACCTCCCGGCCGCGCTCCAGCGCGTGGGCGCCGCCCTCAGCGGGCCGTGGCATCGCCCCGCTCCTTCAAATAGGCCCGCGAGACATCCGCCCACGAGCCGCGCGCCTTCAGGAACGCCTCCGCGAACTCGCGGACCGCGCCGTGGCCCCCGCCGAGGCGGGTGGTGATCGCCGCGACTTCCCGCACCTCCGGGCAGGCGTTGCCGGTGGCGACCGCGAGCCCGACGCGCCGCAGCAGCGGCAGGTCGGGGAGGTCGTCGCCGATGAAACACGCCTCCTCCCACCGGATGTTGCGCCGCTTCAGCAGGGCGTCGAACGCCTCGAGCTTGCGGGCCATCGGATCCGCCACGAACTCGTCCACCTCGAGCTCCGTGGCGCGGAGGCGCGCCACCTCGCCGGAGCGGCCGGTCACGATCACGACCGGCAGTCCGGCCATCCGCAGGAAGAGCACGCCGAGGCCGTCCTGGATGTCGTAGCGCTTCAGCTCCACGCGCTGTGACCCCGCGAGGCCGATGTAGACACCGCCGTCGGTGAGCGTCCCGTCCACGTCGAGGCCGACGATCCGGACGCGCCGGGCCACCATGGGCTCGATCATCGCGGGGCCTCCCGCGCGGCGTACCAGACGTCGAGCGCGCGCCGCAGGACCGGCTCGAGAGCGCTCAGGGGGAGCATGTTGGGCCCGTCGGACGGGGCGCGGTCGGGATCGGGGTGGGTCTCGAGGAAGAAGCCGTCCGCGCCGGCGGCGGCGGCGGCGTAGAGGAGCGGCGGGATGCACTCCCGCAGGCCGCCGCTCGCGCCCTCGGCGCCCTTCCCCGGTTGCTGGACGCTGTGCGTGGCGTCGAACACGACCGGGGCGCGGCACGCGGCGGCGAGACGCGCGAAGCTTCGCATGTCCACCACCAGGTCGCCGTAGCCGAAGAACGTGCCGCGCTCGGTCACGGCCACCTGCGTGGCCCCGGTGCTGCGCACCTTCTCGATCGCGCCCGCCATCCCCTCGGCCGACATCCACTGCCCCTTCTTCACGTTCACCGCGCGTCCCGCGCCCCCGGCCGCGAGGAGCAGGTCGGTCTGCCGGCAGAGGAACGCCGGCACCTGGAGGACGTCGGCCACCTCGGCGGCAGCCGCCACCTGCCGGCTCTCGTGCACGTCGGTCAGGATTGGCAGCCCGGTGGCCGCCTTCACCCGCGCAAGCGCGGCGAGGCCCTCGTCCAGCCCGGGGCCGCGCGCGGCGCCGAGCCGGGAGCGGTTCGCCTTGTCGTACGACGCCTTGAAGGTGACCGGCAGCTTCAGCGCCTGCGCCACCTTCGCCAGGTGCTCGGCGACAACGAGGTTGAGGCGGTCGTCCTCTACCACACAGGGGCCGGCGAGGAGGAACGGCCCGGGGCCGAACGGAGTGGAGGGCATCGCGCTCAACGGCGAGCTGCGCGTGGCGTTCATCGGGTGGGTCCCTGCCGCGGCGGGCGCATCGTCAGCGGGCGGCTTCGGCGAGCTGGGAGGTGGCGCCCGCGCCGTTGGTCTCGCGGCGCCGGCGGTAGTCGCGCGCGGCGGCGACGAAGCTCGCGAAGAGCGGGTGCGGCCGGGTCGGGCGCGAGCGCAGCTCCGGGTGGAACTGGCAGCCGACGTACCACGGGTGCTCGGGCAGCTCGATCATCTCCACCAGCGAGCCGTCGGGGGAGAGGCCGGTGCACCGCATCCCGTGCTCCGCGAGGATGTCGCGATAGCCATTGTCCACCTCGTAGCGATGCCGGTGGCGCTCGCTCACCTCCGGCGCACCGTAGATGGACGAGACGCGCGAGCCGGGGCGCAGGCGGCAGGTGTAGGCCCCGAGTCGCATCGTCCCACCCATGTCCGTCACGCCACGCTGCGACGGCAGGAGGGAGATGACGGCCTGGGCGCACTCGGGCTCGAACTCCGAGCTGTTGGCGTCGCCCACGCCGCACACGTTCCGTGCGAACTCGATGATCGCCACCTGCATCCCGAGGCAGATACCGAAGAGGGGGACCTTGTTCGTGCGCGCGGCGCGGGCCGCCTGGACCATCCCCTCGATCCCGCGGATCCCGAAGCCCCCCGGCACCAGCAGCCCGTCGTACGGGGCCAGGATCGCGGCGGCGGTGTCGGGGTCGGTGAACCGGTCGCTGGACACCCACTCCACGCCCACCCCGACGTCGTTCGCGATGCCCCCGTGGACGAACGCCTCGGAGATGGACTTGTACGCGTCGTGGAGCTCCGTGTACTTGCCGACCACGGCGATCCGCACGCGGTCCGCCGGCCGCAGCACCCGCTCGACCATCTCGCGCCAGGGCCGCAGGTCGGGCTCGGGGGTGTCGAGGCGGAGGCGCTGGCACACCTCGCGGTCGAGACCCTGCTCGTGGAGCCGCAGGGGGACCTCGTAGATGGTCGCGACGTCGGGCGCCTCGATGACGCATCCGAAGTCCACGTTGCAGAACAGCGCGATCTTGCGCTTCAGGTCCTCGGGGAGCGGGTGCTCGGTCCGCGCGATCAGGATGTCGGGCTGGATCCCGATCTCCATCAGCTCGCGCACCGAGTGCTGGGTCGGCTTGGTCTTGAGCTCCCCCGACGCCGCGATGAAGGGCACCAGCGTCAGGTGGACGAAGAGCACGTTATCGCGCCCCAGCTCCTGGCGGAACTGGCGGATCGCCTCGAGGAACGGCAGCGACTCGATGTCGCCCACCGTGCCGCCGATCTCCGTGATCACGACGTCGTGGTCGGGGGCAAGGCGCCGGATGGCCGCCTTGATCTCGTCGGTGATGTGGGGGATGACCTGGACGGTGGAGCCGAGGTACTCGCCGCGCCGCTCCTTCGTGATGACCGACTGGTAGATGCGGCCGGTGGTGACGTTGTTGGCCTGCGAGAGGGAGCGGTCGATGAAGCGCTCGTAGTGCCCGAGGTCGAGGTCGGTCTCCGCCCCGTCGTCGGTGACGTAGACCTCGCCGTGCTGGAACGGCGACATCGTTCCCGGATCCACGTTGATGTACGGGTCGAACTTCTGGATCGTGACGCGGAGGCCCCGCTGCACCAGCAGGCGCCCAAGCGACGCGGCGGCGATGCCCTTCCCGAGGGAGGAGACAACGCCGCCGGTCACGAACACGAACTTGGTCGAGTGCTGCGTCGTCATCCGCCCTCGCTCATCCGCTGATGTGGTCCCCGTGCGCCGCCAGGTGGGCTTCCGCCCGCCGGAGGTCGTCCTCGGTGTCGATGCCCGGCAGCGCCGGCACGTCCACCCGCGCGACGCCGATGCTCAGCCCGTTCCCCAGCGCCCGCAGCTGCTCCAGCTTCTCCGCCTCTTCCGGCGCCGTCGGCGGCAGCGTCAGCCACAGAGCCAGCGCGTCGGGCCGGTAGGCGTACACGCCGAGGTGCTGCCAGTAGCGGACGGAGCCTGTCCCTGACCGGTCGTGCGGGATCAGCGCCCGCGAGAAGTAGAGGGCGCGCCCCAGCTCGTCCAGCACGACCTTCACCACGTTCGGCGACGCCGCCTCCGCCGCGTCGAGAGGCACCGCCGCCGTTCCCACGTCCCAGCCGTGCACCACCTCGCCCACCGCCGCGCGGATCGCCGCCGCCGGCAGGAACGGCTCGTCCCCCTGCACGTTCACCACCACCGTGCATCCGGCGAACTCCGGCATCGCGGCCACCTCGCCCACCCGCGACGTGCCGGACGTGTGGTCGGCGCGGGTCCGCACCCCGCGGACGCCCACTGCCCGCGCCGCCTCGAGGACCTCCTCCGCGTCGCTCGCGACCACGACCTCGTCGAGCGCGCCGGAGGCCCGGGCATTCAGTGCGACGCGCTGGATCAAGGGCTTGCCGCCGAGGAGGCGGAGAGGCTTGCCGGGGAGCCGTTCGGCGCCGAGGCGGGCGGGGATGACCCCGAGGACCCTATCGGCCGACACGGAGGCGGCCGCTCCAAGCAAGATTCACGCCAACAAGCTAACGATTGGGCAGGGTGGCTGTCAAAAGCGACTGATCCATTAGCAGTTAGCGCATCGCCACGCGGCGGGCGCCGGCCTGGCGCGCCAGGTCAAGCGCGGGGGTGGAACTGCCGGTGGACCGACCGCAGGTACTCCCGGTCCACCTGAGTGTAAAGCTGCGTGGTGCTGAGGTCGGCGTGGCCCAGCATCTCCTGCACCGCCCGGAGGTCGGCCCCCCCCTCCAGGAGGTGGGTGGCGAAGGTGTGCCGGAAGGTATGGGGCGTGACGCGCTTGGTGATGCCCGCGGCCCGGGCCAGCTTGCGGATGATGCCCCACGCTCCGACGCGGGAGAGGGGTGCGCCGCGGCCGTTGAGGAAGAGGATGCCGCGGCCCTTCCCCTTCTCGAGCCCCGGGCGGATCTCGCGGCTGTAGAGGGCGACAGCGCCCATGGCCCGTCTGCCGATGGGGACGAGCCGCTCCTTGCTTCCCTTCCCGAAGAGCCGCACCAGTCCCTCGTCGAACAGCACGTCCTTCACGGACACGTGCACCAGCTCCGAGACCCTCGCGCCCGTGGCGTAGGCGAACTCGACGAGCGCCCGGTCGCGCCAGGCGAGACGGTCGTCGGCCCTGGGCGCTGCGAGGATGCGCTCGACCTCCGCCAGCGAGAGGACGGACGGCACGGTCCGCCATTTCTTCGGACTGGTGAGGCGGTCGGTGGGATCGCGCACGACCAGCCCTTCGCCGACGAGGAAGCGGTAGTAGGTCCGGGTCGCGGAGATGTGCCGGCGGATGCTGGTCGGCGCGAGGCCGAGGTCCTTGAGGCGGAAGACGAACTCGCGCAGCTGGGCAGCGGTGGCCTGGGCGGGAGACGCGACGCCCTTGCCTTCGAGGTAGTCGGCGAGGTGGCGCAGGTCCCGCCGGTAGGCGGCGACCGTGTTGGGCGACGCACCGCGCTCCAACGACAGGTACTGGGCGAAGCCGTCGAGGCCGAAGGCCCCCGGGTCAGCCGCCATCGCCCCTCCGGGCGCGGTGGCGCCAGAGGAGCCACGCGATCGCCACCGTTGTGGCGAGAGCGGCGAGGCCGAGGACGGTGGACACGCGGGCGATGGCGTGCCGGACCGCGTACCAGTTGGAGCCGAGGTGGTACGCCAGGACGCAGACGAAGCCGTACCACAGCGCGGACGCGAGGACCACGGGCGGGAGCGCCTTGTGGGCGGGGAGCCCGACGGCGCCGGCGAACGGCGCCACCACGGCACGGTAGCCGGGGAGGAAGCGGCTCGCGAAGATGCCCCAGAAATGGTGACGCTCGTAGAGCCGGCCCACCGCCTGCATCGCCGCGTGGCCGAAGAACCGCCGGCCGATGCCGGTCTCAGCGAAGGCGCGCCCGGCGGTCCGGGCGATCCAGTACATCCCTGCGGCCGTCAGCACGTTGGGGACGACGGTGGCCGCGTAGACGCCCCACGGATGGATGGCGGCCCCCTGTGCGGCGAGAAAGGCCCCCAGCGCCACGGCCGTGTCGGCGGGCACTGGGGGCACGATGTTCTCGAGGCCGGCGAGCAGCGCGATGACGCCGTAGAGCTCGGCCGGTGGGAGCCCGGCCAGCCAGGCGATCACCTGGTCGATCAAGGGGAGCCCGTCTCCCGTACGGTGGCGACGGCGATGGCGCCGATCCCCTCCCCCTTCCCGACCCAGCCCATCCCTTCGTTCGTCTTGGCCTTGTAGCTCACCGCGCCGGCATCGAGGCCGAGGGCCCTCGCGGTGGCCTCGCGCATCGCGGCGATGTGCGCAGCGAGCTTGGGGCGCTCGCACAGAATCGTGACGTCCACCTGTGCCGGCTCGAGCCCGTGATTGGCGAGGATCTCACGCACGCCCCTGAGGAACACGGTGGAGTCGAGGCCCTTCCACCGGGGGTCGTCGTCCTTGAAGTGCTGGCCAATGTCGCCGAGCGCGGCGGAGCCGAGGAGCGCGTCCACGATGGCGTGGATCGCGGCGTCGCCGTCGGAATGGCCGGCGAGGCCGTGGGTGTGCGGCACCGTCACGCCGCCGAGGCGGAGCGGCCGCCCCGCGGCGAAGCGGTGCGAGTCGTAGCCGATCCCGACCCGGGCGCTCACGCGGCCTCCTCGATGTGCGAGTAGTCCTGCCGCCGCCGCACCGGGGTGAACCCGGCGCCGCGGATCAGCGCCTCCATCTCCTCCGCCGTGGTACGGAAGGTGGTACCGGCCGCGGAGACGACGTTCTCCTCCATCATCAGCGAGCCGAAGTCGTTGGCGCCGAAGCGGAGCGCGATCTGGCCGATCTTCATCCCCATCGTGACCCAGCTCGCCTGGAGGTTGGCGAAGTTGTCGAGCGCGAGCCGCGCGAGGGCCAGCGTCTTGAGGTACGTGACGGCGCCGAGCTTCGGCTGGTCGGCCATCGCCGAGTGCTCCGGCTGGAGCGGCCAGGAGATGAAGGCGGTGAAGCCCCCCGACTTCGCCTGCTGCTCGCGGAGCCGCAGCATGGACTCGATGCGCTCGGCGTGGGTCTCGCCGATGCCGTACATCATCGTCGCCGAAGTGCGCATCCCGTGGCGGTGCGCGGAATCCATGACCGCGAGCCACTCGTCGGTCAGCGCCTTCTTGCCGGCGACCAGCTTGCGGACGCGGTCCACCAGGATCTCGCCGCCCCCGCCGGGGATGGAGTGCAGGCCGGCCTTGGCCAGCTCCTCGACGACCTCGTCCACCGACATCCGGAAGCGCGCGGCGAAGAACTGCACCTCAGGCGGGGAGAAACCGTGCACGTGGATCGGGTGGTTCCGCTGGATGTACTGGAGGAGGTCGAGATACCACTGGAACGGGATGTACGGATTGTGCCCGCCCTGCAGCAGGATCTGGACGGCCCCGATGGCCTTGGCCTCGTCGATCTTCTTCCCGATCTCCTCAAACGACAGGACGTACCCCTCGGGGTGCTTCGGGCGGCGGTAGAACGCGCAGAACTTGCAGTCGGCGACGCACACGTTCGTGTAGTTGATGTTCCGGTCCACGATGAACGTGACGATGCCGTCGGGGTGCCGCGCGCGGCGCTCGGCGTCGGCGAGGGCGCCCAGCTCGGTGAGGGGGGCGCGGTCGTACAGCTCGAGGAGCTCGGAGGCTTCGGACACGGGTGCTCCTACGCCGCGCCGACGAACGCCAGCGTGCCGTCGGGCACGACGCCGCGCGCGGCCAGGCGGCGCAGGAAGTCGGTGAGGCCGGCAAGGTGCCGGTACGAGAGGCCGTAGTCGAGGCCGCTCAGGTACTCGGCGCACGCGGGCCGGTCCACGCCGGTGTTGGCCGCGGCGAGCGCGGACAGGTCGTCGAGGTGCGCGAGCCCCCACTTCCGACTCGCAAGGAGGGCGCGGTGCACGTCGCGCACGGCGCCGCGGTCGGCGTCGCGCCGCGCGGCCCAGACCGCGAAGACGAACGGGAGCCCCGTCCACGCCTTCCACGCCTCGCCTAGGTCGGTCACGTACGGATAGGCGTGGCGCGCGCCGAGGAGGAGGGCCGCGTCGCCGATGACGAGCACCGCGTCGTGGGGCACTGCCGCCAGCCGCTCGAGGTCCCCGGGCTCCGCCGGCGCCTGCGCCATCTCGACGGCGATGCCCCAGCGGTCCCGGGCCAGCAGCTCAAGGAGGAGGACGGAGGTCCGCGAGCTGGTCGAGACGAGCACGCGGGCGCCCTCGAGCCGCTCGGGGGGTCGGCGGCAGAAGAGCAGAACGCTGCGCACCGGGCCGTCGGAGCTGATCGCCAGGTCGGGGAGCAGCTCGAAGACGCTCCCGTGTTGCGCGTACGCCACCGCCGACACCACGCTCACCTCGAGGCGGCCGTCGGCCAGACGGTCGTTCAGCTCCGCGGGGGTCCCCGTCACGACCGTCGCGGGGCACGCCACAGCGCCGCGGTCCATCGCGGTGTAGACCGGGTAGCAGTTGACGTAGGGGATTCGCCCGAGGCGCATCAGTCGAAGGTGCGGACGACGTTGTAGAGGGAGTCGCGCTCGACGGGCACCTTCCCCGCGCCCTTGATCAGCCGCACCAGCGCCTCGTACGACATCTCCATCGGCGTCTCGGCGCCCGCCTCGTGGTAGACGCGCTCGTAGACGACGGTCCCTTCGATGTCATCGCAGCCGAAGTCGAGCGCCACCTGCGAGACGAAGGCGGTCACCATCGGCCAGTGCGTCTTGACGTGCGGGATGTTGTCCAGCGCCAGGCGAGCGACGGCGACGTTCTTGAGGTCGTCGATGCCCGTCGTCTGCCGGCCCGCCCACCCCATCTGGTCGCCCAGCTCGTTGTGGTCGGGGTGGTACGCGAGGGGGATGTACGTCAGGAAGCCGCCCGTCTCGTCCTGGAGGCCGCGCAGCGTCAGCAGGTGCTCCGCGCGGTCCTGCGCGGTCTCGACATGGCCGTAGAGCATCGTGCAGTTGGACGGGATGCCGAGCGCGTGCGCCTCGCGATGGACCGCGATCCACTCCTCGCCGGCGAGCTTTCGGTCGGCGATGGTGGCGCGCACCGCGGTGCTGAACACCTCGGCGCCGCCCCCCGGCAGGCTGGTCAGACCGGCTTCCCTGAGCGCGAGGAGCACCTCGCGGATGGAGCTCTTCTCCAGCCGAGCCAGGTGCGCGATCTCGACGGCAGTCAGTGCCTTGATGTGGACTCCGGGATGGGCCTCCCGCAGCGCCCGCATCATGTCGGTGTAGTACTGCAGCGGCAGGTTCGGGTGGAGCCCGCCGACGATGTGGAACTCCTTGGTGGGGGCCGACTTCGCCCCTCCCGCCTCCAGCAGCACTTCCTCGATGGTGCGGGTGTACGCGCCGTCTTCCTTCGGCAGGCGCGCGAAGGAGCAGAAGACGCACACGTTCCGCAGGACGCAGACGTTGGTCGGGTTGATGTGCTGGTTCGCGGCGAAGAAGACGCGGTCGCCGTTGCGGGCGCGGTTGGCCCGCTCCGCCAGGGCCCCCAATCCGACGAGGTCGTGGCTCTCGTAGCACGCCACGATGTCGCTGGCGTCCAGCCGCTCGCCGGCGAGGACCTTCTCGGCGATGGGCAGAAGGGCGTCGTCGGCGACCGGGGGGGTGCCTTCACGGAGGGCGGTGGCCATCGGGGGGGCGGGCTTCCTAGGCGGCGAAGCGCTTGACGGCGAGGCTGACGTTGTGCCCGCCGAAGCCGAACGAGTTGGACAGCGCTACGTCCACACTGCGCCCGAGGGCCCGGTTGGGGGCGCAGTCGAGGTCGCACGCGGGGTCGGCGTGGAACTGGTTGATAGTCGGGGGGATCACGCCGCGCTGGATAACCAGGGCGCAGATGCCGAACTCCACCGCGCCCGCGGCGCCCAGGAGGTGCCCGGTCATGGACTTCGTGGACCCCATGACGAGCGAGCGGGCCGCGTCGCCGAACAGCGCCTCCACCGCCCTGGTCTCAGCGATGTCGCCGTGCGGTGTCGAGGTGCCGTGCGCGTTGATGTACTGGATGTCGCGGACGGACAGGCCCGCGTCCGCGAGGCAGACCCGCATCGCCTGTCGGGCCCCCGCCCCGTCGGGCGCGGGCTGGGTGATGTGGAAGGCGTCGGCGCTCATCCCGAAGCCGGCCACCTCGGCGAGGATCGTGGCTCCGCGCGCCTGGGCGTGCTCGAGGTCTTCCAGGATCACCGCCCCGGAGCCCTCCCCCAGCACGAAGCCGTCGCGGTCGAGGTCGAACGGACGGGATGCCGTCGCGGGATCGTCGTTGCGCGTCGAAAGGGCCTTCATCGAGGCGAACCCGGCCACCGTCAGCGGAGTGACCGCGGCCTCCGCGCCCCCGGCGATCATCACGTCGGCGTCGCCCCCGCGGATGAGCCGGTACGCCTGACCCACGGCGTGGGCCGAGGAGGCGCACGCCGACACGGTGCAGTAATTGGGGCCGGTGAGGCCGAAGCGGATGCTGACGATCCCCGCCGCGATGTCGGGGATGAACATCGGGACGAAGAAAGGAGAGACACGCGAGGGGCCCTGCTCGATGAAGATCCGGGCCTGGTCCTCGAACGTCTGCATGCCGCCGATGCCGGAGCCGATGACCACTCCCGCCCGGTCCTTGTGCGGGAAGCCGCCGGCGAATCCCGCCGCCTCGACCGCCTGCTGCGAGGCCGCGATGGCGTACTGCAGGAAGAGGTCGTAGCGCCGGGCCTCCTTCTTCTCGATGTAGGCCAGGCCGTCGAAGCCCTTCACCTCGCAGGCGAACGTCACGTCGAGCGCGGACGGATCGAACCGCGCGATTCGCGCGGCCCCCGAACGCCCGGCCACCAGGCCGGCCCACGTCTCCTCGACGCTGTTGCCCAACGGCGTCACCAGGCCGAGGCCGGTGACGACCACCCGACGCCGCACTACTTGTCGCCCATCCTCTGATGCAGGTAGCCGAGCGCGTCGCCGACGGTGCGGAGCTTCTCGGCTTCCTCATCCGGGATGTCGATGTCGAACTCCTTCTCGAAGGCCATCACGAGCTCGACGGTGTCGAGGCTATCGGCACCGAGGTCCTCCATGAAGCTCGCCTCGCTGGTGAGCTTCTCGCGCTCGACGCCGAGCTCCTCGGCGATGATGTCCTTCACTTTGTTCTCGAGCTCAACCTTGTCCGCCATGGGACGCACTCCCCCCTGGTGAGTGGAGACCTACATCACCATCCCGCCGTCGACGACGATGACTTGGCCCGTAATGTACGATGCGGCATCCGATGCGAGGAAGCCCACGACGGCGGCGACGTCCTCGGGCGTCCCCAGGCGGCCGAGCGCGATCTGCGCGCTCAGCGCCTCCCGGGCCTCGGCCGGCAGCCGGGCGGTCATGTCCGTCTCGATGAAGCCCGGCGCCACGGCGTTCACCCGGATGTTCCGGGAGGCCAGTTCCTTGGCCACACTCTTGGTCAGGCCGATGAGTCCCGCCTTCGAGGCCGCGTAGTTCGCCTGCCCCTTGTTCCCCGTCAGCCCGACCACGCTGGTGATGTTGATGATGCGCCCCGAGCGGCGCTTCATCATCCCGCGGGCCACCGCCTTCATCGTGAGGTAGGCGGCCTTGAGGTTCACATCGAGCACCTGGTCCCACTGCTCCTCGGAGAGCCGCACGAGGAGGTTGTCGCGGGTGATGCCGGCATTATTGACCAGCACCTCGATCGGCCCGAGGTCGCGCTCGATCTCCGCGACGCACGCCTCGACGGCCGCCCCGTCGACGACGTCGATCCGGAAGGCCTTGGCGCCGCAGGCGATGTCGGCGGCCACCTCGAGGGCGTGCTCGTAGTCGCGGTCGAGGACCGCCACCTTCGCGCCCCCGCCGCAGGCCAGCACCGTCGCGATGGCCTTCCCGATCCCCCGGCCCGCACCGGTGACCATCGCCACCTTGCCGTCCAGGTCCAGATTCATCCCGCCTCCACGAACGACGCCACCTCGGCCGCCGTGCCGAGGTTGACCGTCTCACAGCCGTCCACGATGCGCTTCGCCAGGCCCGTGAGCACGTTGCCGGGCCCGATCTCGACGAACCGGGCACCCGCCCCGCCCAGCTCCGCGAGCCGCCGCACCCCCTCCACCCAGCGGACGGGGCTGGTGAGCTGGTCCGCCAGCCGCCGACGGGCCGTGGCCGCGTCGCGGACCGGCTCCACGCTGGCGTTCGCGACCACGGGGAAGGCTGGCGCCCGTACCGCCGCCGCCTCGAGATCGCCCGCGAACGCACGCGCCGCCGGCTCCATCAGGGGCGAGTGGAACGCACCGCTCACCCGGAGCGGGATCACCCGCTTGGCGCCCGCCGCCTTGAGGAGCGCTCCGGCGCGCGCGACCGCCGCCGGATCGCCGGAGATCACCGTCTGGTCGGGGGCGTTGAGGTTGGCCGCCACCACTACGTCGTCCGCCGTGCTCGCCTCGCGGCACACCGCGACCACGCGGTCGGCGTCCAGCCCCATCACCGCCGCCATCGTACCGGGTCGCACCTCACCCACCGATCGCATCAATTCCCCGCGGCGCCGCACCAGGCGGGCAGCGTCCGCCACGCCGAGGGCTCCGGCGGCCACGTAGGCGCTGTACTCCCCGAGGGAGTGGCCCGCCGCGGCGGCCACTCCTCCGGCCAGGCGCACCCCCACCACGGCCCATACGGCGGCCGAATGCGCGAGGATGGCGGGCTGGGCGTGGTCGGTCCGGGTGAGCAGGTCCTCCGGACCCTCCCACATCACCCGCGAAAGCGCGAACCCGAGAGCGTCGTCGATGGCCGCGAACGTGTCGCGGGCCGCCGGGAACGCCTCGGCGAGGTCTCGTCCCATCCCGACGCGCTGCGCGCCCTGGCCGGGACACAGAAGGACGGCGGTCACCACCGGAGGAGGATCGAGCCCCAGGTGAAGCCGGCGCCGAACGCCACCAGCAGGATGGTCATCCCGGGCTCGACGCGGCCGGCCCGGCGCGCCTCGTCCAGCGCCAGCGGGATGGACGCCGAGCTGGTGTTGCCGAACCGGTCCACGTTCACGAACACCCGCTCCATCGGGATATGCGCGTGTTCCGCCGTGGCCTCGATGATCCGGATGTTCGCCTGGTGCGGGATCAGGAGGTCCACCTGCTCGCCGGTGATCCCCGCCTGCTCCAGCGCGCGGTCGGCCGCGTCCACCATCGAGCGGACCGCCGACTTGAACACCTCTCGGCCCGCCATCTTGAGGAAGTAGCTGCGCTCCTTGAGCATCTGCTCGCTCGGCGGCGCCAGCGATCCGCCTCCGGGCCGGTAGAGCAGCTCGGCCAGTGTCCCGTCGGACTTCAGGTGGCCCGCGAGGATTCCGCGCGTGCCGTCGCTCGCGGTGACGACCGCGGCTCCGGCGCCGTCGCCGAAGAGGACGGCGGTGGAGCGGTCGGTGTAGTCGGTGATCGCGCTGAGCTTCTCCGACCCGACAACCAGCAGGCGCCGGGCGAAGCCGGACGCCACCATCGACTCCGCGATGATCAGGCCGTAGATCCACCCGCTGCACGCCGCCCCGATGTCGAACGCCGCGGCGTTCGACGCCCCGAGGAGCGCCTGCAGGTCGCACGCCGCCGAGGGGAGAGGCCGGTCGGGTGTCGCGGTGGAGACGATGATGACGTCGATGTCGGCCGCGGCGAGTCCCGCCTCCTTGAGCGCCTTGACGCTCGCCTCGCGCGCCATCATCGCGACCGTCTCCTCCGGACCGGCGATGTGCCGCTCCCGGATCCCGGTCCGCTCGCGGATCCAGGTGTCCGAGGTGTCCAGCATCCGCTCGAAGTCGGCGTTGGTCAGGATCTTGCCGGGGCTGTAGGTTCCCAGCCCCGCGATGGTCGCGACGGGACGCTTCACGCCGTCCGTCCGCCTTCGGCGAATTCCCGGCTCATGTCCTGGGCGAGGTGGTTGCGCGCCGCACGCTCCGCGACGCCGATAGCGTTGCGGAACGCCGCGGGCGAGGAACGGCCGTGGCAGATGATCGACACGCCCTGCACGCCAAGGAGGGGCGCGCCGCCGTACTCGGCGTAGTCGAGGCGCCGGACCACGCGGCCGAGCCCCTCGCTGGCCGCCGCGACCTCGCCGATCTCGCGCCGGACGAGCTCCTTGAAGAGCTGCGCCACGGACTCGTAGAACTTGAGGAGCACATTGCCAACGAAGCCGTCGCAGACCACGACGTCGAACGGGCCGGTCGCCGTGCGGCCGGGGACGATGTCCCGCCCCTCGACGTTGCCGATGAACCGGAGCCCGCTCTCCTTGAGGAGCCGGTGCGTCTCGCGTGTGGCCGCGTTCCCCTTCTCCTCCTCTTCGCCGATGTTCAACAGGCCGACCGCGGGGTCGGGCCGGCCGAGGCCGTCGCGCGCGTAGATCACGCCGAGGTGCGCGAAGCCTACGAGCTCCTGAGGGGAACAATCCACGTTGGCCCCGCCGTCGATGAGCAGGACGGTGTGGTCCACCGTGGGGAACGGCGTGCCGATGGCCGGGCGCTCGAAGCCGGAGTAGAGGCGGAGGATGAGGGTGGACGCGGCCATCACCGCGCCGGTGTTCCCCGCGCTGATGAAGGCGTGGGAGTGGCCTTCGCGCTGCAGCTCGAGGCCGACCTGGATGGAGGAGCGCCGCTTGCTGCGGAGGGCCTGGAGGGGCTTCTCCCCCATGCCGATGACCTCCGGCGCGTCCACGATCTCGAGCCGGCCCGTGGCGCAACCCTGAGACGCGATCTCCCGGTGCAGGGTCTCCGCCGGGCCCACCAACTGGATCGCGACGTCGTCCGAGATGTCGGCGAGCGCCGCGGTCGCCCCGGCGACGGGCGACGCGGGCGCGTGGTCGCCGCCCATCGCGTCGAGCGCGATCCGGATCACCTCATTCGTCCTCGATCGTGATCCGCCGCTCGCCGCGGTAGTACCCGCAGTTCGGGCACACCCGGTGCGGCACGCGCGCTTCCCCGCACTTCGGGCAGGGGGAAAGGGTCGGCACCGCCGCCTTGTAGTGCGTGCGGCGCATGCGCTTCTTCGACTTGGAGGTCCGTCTCTTCGGTACGGCCATATGGGCTGTCAGTCCTCGTTCGCCCGCTCGGGGAGGAGGTCGCCGAGGGCCTCCCACTGCGGGTCGCGCTTGGGCCGGCACCCGCAGGGGCCGGCGTTGAGATTCGCCCCGCACTCGGGGCACAGGCCACGGCACTCCGGGCTGCACTCGACGAAATGCGGCATCGCGAGCACCAGCTCCTCGCGCACCGCGTCCCGGAGGTCGAGCTCCATCACCCTGCTCGGGATCACATAGCAGCCGACGTCGTCATCGAGGGCGTCCTCCTCGGCGACGAACAGCAACCGGAGGTCCTGCGCGAGCGGCGCATCCACCGGCATCAGGCATCGCCGGCACTCCAGCCGCAGGACGGCCTCCATCCTAGCGTGCCAGAAGTACTTCCCCTCCCCGGCGCCGCTGAACCGTCCGTAGATTCGGACCGGTCCCGCCAGGGTGACGTCGGTGCCCTTCCAGAGGGGGTCTGACGCCTCAACCTGCCCCGGCGTCTCGATGGCACCGGCGCGCACCAGCCCCAGGTCGATGCGCAGCATAACCAATGAAGCTAAGCCCTTGTCAGAATTGGGTCAAGCAACTTCGGGGGGCGTCGGAAAGCGACCCGCCGCACCCCCAGCGCGCCGGCTCACCAGTGAGCTACCGGAGGTCGGCCTCGGCGAAGAAGAACCCCACCTCGCGGCGGCCGTTCTCCTCGCTGTCGGAGGCGTGGATGGCGTTCCGCTCCTTGGACTCCGCGTACAGGGCGCGCACAGTCCCGGGGGCCGCTTCCTTCGGGTCCGTGGCGCCTATGACGGTCCGGAGGTACTCCACCGCGTCGTCACGCTCCAGCGCGAGCGGGATGCAGGGGCCAGACGTCATGAAGGTGACGAGAGGGCGGAAGAAGGGCCGCTCCCGGTGGACGGCGTAGAAGGCCTCGGCCTGCGCCGTCGAGAGCCGGAGCATCCGGGCGCTGCGGATGGTGAAGCCGGCGCCCTCCAGGTGCCCGAGCACTCGGCCCGCCTTCCCCGACGCGACGGCGTCGGGCTTGATGATCGCGAGAGTCAGCATGCGGTGGTCAGGTCCCCAGAAGTTTGCGGACGATATCGCCGCGGGTGAGAAAGCCGACCAGCGCCCCGTCGCGGGTGACGGGGAACCGGTCCACGTCCTTGGCCAGCATCAGCGCCGCGATGTCGGCGATGGTCTGGTCCTCGTCGAGGCAGAGTACGCTCTTCTCCATCACCTCGCTCACGGCCAGGCCGCGCGGGTCCGTGGGCGCGCCCTTCGCCGGCCGGCGACGCACCGCCCGGACCTGTCCCGTGCTCAGCTGCTGCACCGTCTGCGGCAGGAGATGCCGCAGGAGGTCGCCGTCGGTCAGGAGGCCGACGACCTCCCCCGCCTCGCCCGTGACGGGGAGCGTGCCGATGCGGCGGCGCAGCATCAGCGCCGCGGCCTCGGCGAGGGTGGTGTCGGCCCGCACGAACACCGCGTTGGACGTCATCACATCGCGCACCGTGACGTCCGCGGGCACGGGCGTCTCGCCGAAGGGGGCGACTGCCAGGACGTCGGCGGGGGAGCGGGCGGCATGGAGCCCTGCCAGCACCTCGTCGGAGCCCAGCGCCCGTGCCAGGGACCCCATCGTCCGCAGATACTCGGAGGCTTCGCGCAGCGGCGCCACGATGAGGGCGACCACCCGTGCGGTGCGGCCCGGGTCGCCGACGCGTGCGATGGGCTCGGGAGTCACGCCGAGCGCGAGCGCGACCGTCCGGACGGCGTCGGTGCGGAAGTGCGGGAGGAACGCCCGGCCAGCGACGGAGACGATGTCCTCCGGCCAGTCGCTCTTCAGCATCTCGGCGAACCGCTCCCCGTCGCCCACCACGCCGGTGGCGACGAGCGCCTGCGCGAGGCGGACTGTCGCCTCGCGCACGCTCTCGGTTTCGAGCGGCACGATCACCCGCCGCTCGTCCAGCAGGTCGCGCAGCCTCACAGGCGCGCCTTGATCAGTTCCACGACGTCCATCGGGCGCTTCATCACGGCGATGCCCGCCGCCTCGAACGCGGCGATCTTCTCCGCCGCGGTGCCCGACGACCCCGAGATGATGGCACCGGCGTGGCCCATGCGGCGCCCCGGGGGCGCGGTCTGGCCGGCGATGAACCCCACCACCGGCTTCTTCACCTTCGCCTTCACGAAGGCTGCAGCGTTCTGCTCGTCGGTCCCCCCGATCTCACCCATCATCACGATCGCCTTCGTGGCCGGATCGTCCTGGAAGGCCTGGAGGCAGTCGATGAAGTTGGTCCCGATGATCGGGTCGCCGCCGATCCCCACGCAGGTGGTCTGGCCGATGCCCGCACGAGTCAACTGGTACACCACCTCGTAGGTCAGCGTCCCCGAGCGCGACACGAGCCCGACCGGCCCCGGGATGCAGATCTGCCCGGGGATGATGCCGACCTTCGCCTGGCCGGGGGAGATGATGCCCGGACAGTTCGGCCCGATGAGGCGGACGCTCTTCTCCTTGAGGAACGGCATCACGCGCGTCATGTCGAGGACCGGCACGCCCTCGCTGATGCAGACCACCAGCCTGACGCCGGCGTCGGCGGCCTCGAAGACGGCGTCCACCGCGAACTTCGCCGGCACGTAGATGACCGACGTGTTCGCGCCGGTGGCCTGCACCGCCTCGGCCACCGTGTTGAAAATCGGGACCGCTTTCTCGAACTTCTGGCCGCCCTTCCCCGGCGTCACGCCGGCGACGACCTTGGTCCCGTAGGCCAGCATCTGCTTGGTATGGAACGAGCCATCGCGCCCGGTGATGCCCTGGACGACGAGCCTGGTGTCGTTGTTGATGAAGATGCTCACGCGGCCGCCCCTCCCTTCTTCGCCACCTCTACCGCCTTCTGGACGGCCTGGTCCATGTCGGTCATCGCCTTCATCCCCACCCCCTCGAGGATGCGCACCGCTTCCCGCTCGTTGGTGCCGGTGAGGCGGATGACGATGGGCACCTTCACCGTGAACTGCTTCGTCGCGGCCACGATGCCGTTGGCCACGTCGTCGCAACGGGTGATGCCGCCGAAGATGTTGAAGAGGATCGCCTTCACGTTCGGGTCAGCCGTGATGATCTGCAGCGCCGCCACGACCTTGTCGGGGTTCGAGGAGCCGCCAATGTCGAGAAAGTTGGCCGGCTCGCCGCCGTAGTACTTCACCAGGTCCATCGTCGCCATCGCCAGGCCGGCGCCGTTCACCACGCAGCCCACGTCGCCGTCGAGCTTGATGTAGGTGAGGTTGGCGTGTCGCGCCCGGACCTCCGAGGGGTTCTCGGAGGACACGTCCCGCAGCGCCTCGATGGCCGGCTTCCGCTCCAGCTCGTTGTCGTCCACCACGATCTTGGCGTCGAGCGCCACGACCTCGTTCTTCGGCGTCACCACCAGCGGATTGATCTCCGCCAGCGACCCCCCCGCGTCCACGAAGGCGCGGTACAGCTTCTGGAGGATGTCCGCGGCCTGCCGGACCAGCGCGACGTCAGAGTAGAGATGGAATGCCAGCGCCATCGCCTGGTGGGAGAGGAGCCCGTACCGGGCGTCCACCCGCGTCCGGAAGATCCTCTCGGGCGTCTTGGCGGCCACCTCCTCGATGTCGATGCCGCCGGCCGGGCTGACCATCATCACCGGGGACTGGCTCCCCCGGTCCACGATCACGCCCACGTACGCCTCGCTCGCGATCTGCGCCGCGGGCGCCACCAGCACCTTCTCGACGGTGAGCCCCTTGATCTTCATCCCCAAGATCTTCGACGCCACGTGGGCGGCCTGGTCCGGTGTGTCGGCGAGCTTCACGCCGCCGGCCTTGCCGCGGCCCCCGGCGTGCACCTGCGCCTTCACTACCACCTTGCCCGTGCCGAGCCGCTCGGCGGCGGCCTTCGCCTCCGCGGGGGTCGTCGCGACCTCCCCCGGCGGAACGGGAATGCCTGCGCCGCGCAACAACTCGCGCGCCTGATACTCATGAAGATTCATTGGCCCTCGGCCACGATGGTTGTACCCGTCTCGCCCCGCAGTGCCGCGGGGCCGGAACCCAATTCCGCGATGACAGCCCGGCTGCCTCCGCTCCGCACGAAGCTGACGGCGGCTTCCACCTTGGGGCGCATGGATCCCGTCCCCAACTGCCCCCCCGCCAGCATCGCCTCGGCTTCCCGGACCGCCATGCGCCGAATCGGTGCAGCAGACGGCGTGCCGAAGTCCCGGAATACGCCCTCTATATCCGTGAGAATCAGTAGGATTTCCGCTTGCAGCGCATGGGCGAGGATGGCGGCGGTGCGATCCTTGTCCACGACGGCGTCCACCCCTTCCCAGCCCAGCTTCGGGTCGTGGTAGACGGGAGGGCCGCCGCCGCCGCAGGCGACGACGATGGTCCCAGCGTCCACGAGGCGGCGGATTGATTCGCCCTCGACTAGACCGATGGGGAGCGGACTCGCGGTGAGTCGGCGCCAGGTTCCGCCCTTGTCCTTGCCCACGGCGACCCCCGCGGCGGCGAGCTTGTCCTTGCGCTCCGCCGACAGATGGTGGCCGATGAACTTGGTGGGGTGTCCGAGCGCGGGGTCGTCGTGCGCCACGACCGTTTGGGTGACCACGGTGATCACATCGCGGCGGATGCCCGAGCGATCGAGGGCGTTCTGAAGCGACTGCTGGATCATGTAGCCGATCCAGCCGGCGGTCTCGGCGACGAGCACGCCGAGGGGGAGCGGCTCGACCTCCGGCGCGGCCAGCTCGTTGCGCGCGAGGGAATCCCCGACCTGCGGCCCGTTGCCGTGCACCAGCGCGATGTGCCAGCCCTCGCGGGCGAGCTCCACGACCGGCGCGAGGCTCTCGCGCGTGTGCCGGAACTGGTTGGTGATGGTGGGCGCCTCGCCCGCTGGGGCGAGCGCGTTGCCGCCGAGTGCGATCACGACCGTCCTGGACATCATTCCCCCCACCTCAAACCTAGCTACGCGGCTGCGCCGGGACTGTCACGGCCTGCCGCCGCCCACCGCAAGGGCGCGGCGGAGCGCTTCCATCGCCCGGGCGAAGGCCGCCCAGTCGCTGCGCCGGGCGGCCGAATCGAGCGCCATGAAGGCCGCCCGGGCGGCCGCCAAGGCGTCGCCGGTCCTGGCCTCGGCGGCCGCGGTCGTCTGCGCGGTGCCGAGCGCGCGTGCGGCGCTTTCGACGTCCGGTCCGACGCCCACTCGCCCTCCCGCCATCAAGGCGACCGCGCTCGCGCGAAGCGGCTCGGTGAGCCGGTGCGCCGACGCGAAGAGCGTCTGCTCATACACGACCGTGCCTCCGGCCGGGAGCGCTTCCACGGGGCTCCGGTGCACCGCCCCGTCCGGGCCGGCTGCTGCCGCGACCGCGCCGACGACGGCAGGTGTGGCGTTGAGGCGGCTCTCCGCCGCTGCAAGCGTCGGGAAGTCGGCGGAGGCGAGTCGCAGAATGCGCGGGACCAGCGGCCCCGCGGCGGACTCCTCGCCCGCGACGAAGGCCACCAGGCGGTTGCCGCCGCCGTCGGCCAGCGGGAGCAGCCGCCACAACCTCGTCCGGCCGTCCAGCGAGAGCACGGCCTCCAGCGCGGCCGGCCGTCGCTCGGCGGCACCTTCGCCGGAGTCGCCCGAGGCCTGGCGGGCGAGCACCCACGCCGCCTGGCCGGCCTCGCCGTGGTGCCGAGCCAGCGCTTCCGCTTGGGCGACGAAGAGCGACGCAGGATAGCCGAGGTGCGCCCGGAGTGCTGCGGGGAGGCTCTCCAAGGGCAGCGGCGACGCGCCGTCGAGCCGCGCAAGCCGGGCCGCGAAGGCGGTGTCCTGGCCGCGCAGATAGAGCCGCGTCACGCCGGAGAGCCCGTCCACCGTGGCCACGTAGGGCGCGCGCAGGTAGTTCACCGGCTCTCCCTGCCAGTCCACACGCTCCGCCAGCGGAAAGCGGTCGGACGCCAGGAACCCCGCGGCGACCCACACCAGCCGTCCGTCGGCCAGCACCGCCCTCGGCGACGCGAAGGACGCGAACCGGAAGAGCCGATCGAGCCGCTGAGGGACGTCGCGCCAATACAGCACCCGGTCGCCGGCACTGGTCCGGTCGCCGAGGAGCGGCGGGGACTGGAGCGCCCACGCGAGGAGCAGACGCCGCACGAAGCCGCTCAGCCGGATGCCGACCGGCCCTTCTCCGGGCAGCCGGGCGTCCTCCCCCACCACCGCGAGTTCGGCCGCATGCGCGACGAACCGCACCGGTACGCCCGGCGCTATGCGCGTGAGGCGGGCCGCGCCGGAGGACGGCAGGTCCACGAGGAGGGGCGGCCCGCCCCAGGCGAGAGTACCCCGGTGGGTCACGGTCCATGCGGGACGGTCCCGGGAGCGCAGCAGGCCGAGGACGTCGGTCTCCGGCACCGCCACGGCCTGGAGGCGCAGCGTTCCGTCCGGCCCCGGGTACGCGGAGAGGGTGACGGTCCAGAGGCGAGGGCGCGCGGAATCGGGCGCCGCGCCGTCGATCCAGCCGGCGAGGAGCGAGGGATCGCCGCTCCAGGACGAGAGCCCCGCGAGGGCGCCGCCGAGCGCGTTCAGACTGTCGGCATCGGCGGAGCCGCGCGCCGAAAGCGCCGCGGGCGACACGCCTGAGACGTCGAGCCCTGCCCGGGCATAGCGGTCGGCAAGGTCCCCGAGGGCCAGCGCGACGGCCGGCTCGGGCCGCCCGCCCCACGCCTGGCGGACGACGGGCGCGACGTACCGGCCGCCGATGGCGAGCACGCCGAAGACCCCCCAGATCGCGATCAGCCCGCCGCCGCTTCCCCAGCGCAGGTACAGCACCGTGAGCGCGGCCACGACCAGGCCCACGGCGCTCAGCGCGGTGGACGCCGGGATCCGCAGCGCGCGGTCCACGGCCGTCAGGGCGCCGGCGTCGCTGCCGCCGCCGCCCACGAGCTGATATGCGTCCACCTGGAAGCCCCACGCCACCACCAGGGCCAGGACCGCGAGGAGCGCCACCAGGTGGGCGCGGGCATGCGGCGTGATCGCCATCCGGCGGTGGCGCACGAGGAGGCTGCCGGTCAGCGCGTACAGGCCCCCGGCCAGCAGAAGCGCCACCACGACGCCGATCACCGCCCCCAGGTGCAGGGTCTCGACGAGCGGGAGGCGGGCCAGGTAGAAGGACGCATCGCGGCCAAGCACCGGCTCGGGGAGGCCGAAGGGCACGGCCGCCCGGTAGAGCGCGACGTAGTCCGAGAGGTCGTGGAAGGTGATCGCCGTGACCAGGCCGAGTACCGCCGCCACGCCGCCAGCGATGCCGCGAAGGACGCGACGCGGCACGGCTTCGGCGATCTCCAGATTGCCGATGCGGCGCGGGAGGTGGACCGAGCCGATGGAGAGGTAGACGATGGAGACGTGGATCCCGTACCACGCCGTCGCCGCGAGGAAGACGGCGCCCTGCCAGAGGAGTCGGTCGGCGACGAGGCGACGGAACTGGGCCCCGAACCCGAGGTCCGCGTACCACAGCGCCTCGGTGTACCGCGCGGCGATCCAGCGGCCGCCGAAAAGGGCCAGCAGCACGCCCGCCACGGCCACCACGGCGACACGGGTGCGGCTCATGACGCCTCGATGCGCACTCCCTCCCCCGCCAGCACCCGCAACGCTTCGTCCCGGATGCGCGAGAGCCCCGCCTCGGTGCGGGCCTCGAAACGCATCACGAGGATGGGCTGGGTGTTGGAGGCGCGGATCAGCCCCCATCCGTCGGGGGTGCGCCAGCGCACGCCGTCAATCGTGATCGTCTCGTAGCGCGCGCCGAAGTACGCGGCGGCCACCGCGACGAGGGGCGCCTTCTGCTCCTCAGTGCAGTCCACGCGGATCTCCGGCGTGGAGACGTACTTCGGCATGTCGGCGAGGAGCGCGGAGAGGGGCCGGTCGGCGGCAGCCACGATCTTGAGCAGCCGGGCCGCGGCGTAGAGCGCATCGTCGAAGCCCAGGTAGTCCGGCGGGCCGAAGAACATGTGCCCGCTCATCTCGCCGGCGAGGGGCGCCCCCGTCTCCTTCATCCGCTTCTTGATGAACGAGTGTCCGGTCATCCACATCGTGGGCCGCGCGCCGACGGCGGTGAGCGCCTCGGCGACCGCGTCCGAGCTCTTCACGTCGAAGATGATCTCCTGCCCCGGGCCCACGCGCCGCGTCAGGTCCCGCCCGTAGAGCACCAGGAGCTGGTCGCCGAAGAGCACCGTGCCTCGCTCGTCCACCGCGCCGATCCGGTCGGCGTCCCCGTCGAAGGCGATGCCCAGCTCGGCGCCGCGCGCGGTCACCTCGCGCCGCAGGTCCGCGAGGTTCTCGAGGACGGTCGGATCGGGATGGTGGTTCGGGAAGGTGCCGTCGGACTCGCAATACAGCTCGATCACCTCGGCGCCCAGCGCGCGGAGCAGCTGCGGGCCGGCGATGCTCCCGGTGCCGTTGCCGCAGTCCACGACCACGCGCACCGGCCGGGCCAGCGGACCGATCCGGAGCACGACCTCGGTGCGATACGCCTCCAGCACCTCGTGCCGCGACACGTGGCCGCGGCCGGTCACGAAGCGGTCGCCCTCGATGCGCAGGCGGAGGCCCTGGATATCCTCCCCCGCGACCGGGAGGCCTCCGAGGACCATCTTGAGGCCGTTGAACTCCGGGGGGTTGTGCGAGCCGGTGACCTGCACACCGCCGTCGGCCTGGAGATGGTGGATGGCGAAGTAGAGGACGGGGGTCGGCACCAGCTCCACGGAGAGCACGTCGGCGCCCGTGGACGCGAGCCCCTCGACGAGCCCGCCGAGGAGGTCGGGCCCGCTCGGGCGGTTGTCGCGCCCGACGACGAGGCGCGGGGTGCGGCCGAGCCGCTCCCCGGCCTCGGTGCCGACGGCACGGCCCACGGCCCGGGCGACGTCCGGGGTCAGGTCCTTCCCGACGACGCCGCGGATGTCGTACTGGCGGAAGATGACGGGGTCGATGCGCATGGTGGGATGGGTGTGGGGGTCGGGGCGGTTCCCCGGGGGCTCACTTGGGGGCTGCGGGCACTCCCTGGGAGATCGGGACGATCTCGTCGGGGAGGAAGCCGCGCGCGCCGGCGCGGGCGCTGCTGAGGAGGCGGCCGGGCCAGACGCCGAACACGATCAGCGCGAGGGCCAGCGCGGCCAGGACGCCGCGCATCACGCGCGGCACCGTGACGTCCGCGTGGACCTCCGCGTGCAGCCGCGGCTTCATGTACATGGCCATGATCACTGGGAGATAGTAGCCCGCCGACACGACGCTGGCCAGCACCATGATCGTGGCGAGGAGGCCGTAGCCGGAGCCGATCGCCGACGTGAGGATGTACCACTTCCCGATGAACCCGGCGGTGCCCGGGAACCCGAGGAGCGACAGGAGGAAGACGGTCATCAGCAGCGCGAGCCACGGGTGGGTCTCGGCGAGGCCGGCCAGGTCCTCCGTCGTCACGGTCCGCTCCCCCTCCCTGCCCTTGTAGATCAGCACCGCGAACGCGCCGAGCGTCATCAGCGTGTAGAAGAGCAGATAGTAGAGAAACGCCGCCGCCCCCGCGACCGAGCCGCTGACCAGCGCGGTCAGCAGGTAGCCGGCGTGGGCGATGCTGGAGTACGCCAGCATGCGCTTGAGCGACTTCTGGGAGAGCGCCACGAGGTTGCCCACGACCATCGTCGCCGCGGCCATCCACCAGAGCACAGGGCTCCAGGTGTCATGGAGCAGCGGCACGGCGCGCAGCAGGACGCGGATCAGGGCGGCGAACGCGGCGGCCTTCGTCGAGGCGGCCATGAACGCGGTGACCGGCGTCGGCGCGCCGTCATACACGTCCGGCGTCCACATGTGGAACGGCACCGCGGCGACCTTGAACCCGAAGCCGACCAAGAGGAGCGCCACCCCGGCTAGGAGCATCGGGTGGGCGGTGAGCTGCAGCGTCTGCACCTGGAACCCGATGAAGCCGAGCTTGGTGCTGCCCGTGGCCCCGTAGACCATCGCGATGCCGTACAGCAGGAAGGCGGACGCGAAGGCGCCGAGGAGGAAGTACTTCAGGGCGGCCTCGGCCGACGCCGCGCGCCGGCGGTCGATGCCGGCGAGCACGTAGCTGGAGACCGACATCAGCTCGAGCCCGAGGAACAGCACGAACAGGTCCTCGCCGCCCGCGAGGAGCATCATCCCCACCGTGGCGAAGAGGACCAGCACGTAGTACTCGGGGATCCGGATCCCCTCGCGGTCGAGGTAGTCGATCGAGAGGAGGACGGCGAGGCCGGCGCCCAGAAGGACGATGGCGTCCACAGCCCACCGGAACGGGTCCACCGCCACGCTGGTCGGGAGGCCCTGGAGGCGCGGGTGCGCGAACCAGAGCCAGGCCACGGCGAGGAACGCCGTGCCGATGCCGGCGAGGGAGAGCCAGCCGATCCGCCGGAGCGCGCGGGGGTCCTTGTGCGTCCACGCCGCGACGAGGAGCAGCGCCATCGCCCACAGCGAGAGGATCGTCTCCGGGAGGAGCGCGATCAGCAGGTCGAAGCCCTTCTGGAGATCGAGGCTCATCGGAGGCTCGGGGCCTGGTCCGCTGCGCTCGCGCCGCCGGCGGGCCGCGCCTCAGGCACGCGCAGCCGCACCAGCTCGATGAAGCGCTCGCTCGACGGCTGCAGCCGGCGCAGGACCGGGCCGGGGAAGAGGCCCAGCCAGACGATCACGACGAGCAGCGGTACCAGCACGGCGCATTCCCGCCGCGTGAGGTCGCCGAGGGCCGCGTTCTCCGGCTTCGTGATCTTCCCGTACAGCATGCGGAGCAGCGCCCAGAGAAGGTAGGCCGCGGCGAAGATCACCGTGGTGGTGCCGACGGCCGCCGCCACCGGATGCGTGCGGAAGGTGCCCAGCAGCACCAGGAACTCCCCCACGAAGCCGTTCAGCCCTGGCAGCCCGATCGACGAGAGGCTGACGACGGTCAGGATCGCGGCGTACGCCGGCACCACGCGCGCGATGCCGCCGAAGTCGGCGATCATCCGGCTGTGGCGGCGCTCGTAGATCATCCCCACCAGGAAGAAGAGTGCGCCCGTCGAGATGCCGTGGTTCAGCATCACCATCACGGCGCCCTGGACGCTCTGCACGGTGAGGGCCCAGATGCCGAGGACCACGAACCCGAGATGGCTGACCGACGAGTAGGCGATCAGCTTCTTGAAGTCGGGCTGCACCATCGCCACCAGCGCGCCGTAGACCATCCCAACCACAGCGAGGACGATCACGGCCTTCCCGACCGGCCCGCTGAAGGCCACCGCCGGGAAGAACGGCACGGCGAAGCGGAGGAAGCCGTAGGTGCCCATCTTGAGGAGCACTCCGGCCAGGATCACGGAGCCCGCCGTCGGCGCCTCGACGTGCGCGTCGGGGAGCCAGGTGTGGAACGGCACCATCGGCACCTTGATCGCGAATGCGAGGAAGAAGGCGCCGAAGCACCAGAACTGGAGGTGCGGCTCCATTACCGCGTAGCGCAGCAGGTGCTCGTACTGGAACGAGTACGTCCCCGAGTTCCGCCCGGCGGCGAAGTACAGCATGAGGATCGCGACCAGCATCAGGAGCGACCCGACCATCGTGTAGATGAAGAACTTGATGCTGGCGTAGAGGCGGCCCTTCCCGCCCCAGACCCCGATGATGAAGTACATCGGGACCAGCATCACCTCCCAGAAGACGTAGAAGAGGAAGAGGTCGAGGGACACGAACACGCCGATCATGCCCGTCGTGAGCACGAGCATCAGCGCGTAGAACCCGCGCTCCTTGTCGGTGATGCCCTTCCAGCTCCCGAGGACCGCGAGCGGCATCAGGAAGGTCGTGAGCAGGACGAGGAAGAGGGAGATCCCGTCCATCCCCACGTAGTACTGGATGCCCCAGTCCCGGACCCACGCGCGCTGCGCCACGAACTGGACCGCCGGGCCGTCGGGGACGTACGCCCACCACAGGCCCGCCGAGAGGACGAACTCGAGGAGGGTGACGCCGAGCGCGATGTGCTTGGCGCGGGCCGCCGGCGCCAGGAGCACCGCCGCGGCGCCCGCCACCGGCAGCCACAGGAGCGCCGCGATGATCCAGCGGTCGTAGGCGAGGCCGGCGAGGAGTGTGTGCATGGCCTAGAGCAGCCCCATCAGCGTGCCGAACACCGCGAGCACCCCGAGGACGAAGACCACGACGTAGGTCCCGACCTGGCCGGTCTGGAACCGGGAGCCGAGCCAGCCAAGTCCCCGCGCTACGGCGGCGGAGCCGTTCACGCCCGCGGAGTCGATGAGGCCCGCGTCCACGCCCTTCCAGAGGAGGACGCGGGACACTCCCACCAGCGGCCGAACGATGGCGCGGTCGTACAGCTCGTCCACGCGGTACTTCTCAAGGAGGAGCTTCGCGAACCCGGTTTCGGCGGGGGCGCGGTCGGCGCTCACGAGCGCCTCCGGGCGCAGGAGGCGCGCCGCGAGGAGCATGCCGCCCGCCGCGATGAGCACCGCGAGGCCCATCAACCCGAGCTCGAGGCCCGTCGAGGCCTCGCCCGTCCCGGCGATCACCGCGGCGTTGCGGGTCACCGGCTCGAGCCAGTGATGCAGAGTGCCGAGGTGCGGCAGGTTCAGCGCCCCGCCGAGGACGGTGAGCACCGCGAGCGCCACGAGCGGCGCGGTCATCACCGCCGGCGACTCGTGGAGGTGTGGCCGCTCGAGGTCGCCGGTCCGGTTGGGCCCGTGGAAGGTGTAGAGCATCAGGCGGGTCATGTAGAACGCCGTGAGCAGCGCGCCGACCAGCCCGACGGCCCAGACTGCGTAGTAGAACGGATCCTGCGCCCCGCGGGTGAACGCAGAGAGGAGGATCTCGTCCTTCGAGAAGAAGCCGGCGAGGGGCGGGATCCCCGCGATGGCGAGCGTGGACACCCACATCACCTTCGCGGTGACCGGCAGGTGCGCGGCGAGGCCCCCCATGTTCCGCATGTCCTGCGCGTCGGCGTGGCCGTGGGTGTGGCGGTAGGCGGCGTGCATCGCGTGGATGACGCTTCCCGACCCGAGGAAGAGGAGCGCCTTGAAGAACGCGTGCGTGACCAGGTGGAAGACGCCGGCCGCGTACGCCCCCGCCCCCACGCCGATGAACATATAGCCCAGCTGGGAGACGGTGGAGTACGCGAGCACCTTCTTGATGTCCCACTGCTTGAGGCCGATGGTCGCGGCGAGCAGCGCCGTGAGGGCGCCCACCCCGGCCACCACCGCCGCCGCCACGGGGGCCAGCGCGAAGAAGATGTTGGCCCGGACGACGAGGAAGACGCCCGCTGTCACCATCGTGGCGGCGTGGATCAGGGCCGAGACCGGCGTCGGGCCGGCCATGGCGTCCGGGAGCCAGACGTAGAGGGGGATCTGGGCCGACTTGCCCGCACAGCCGAGGAAGAGGAGGAGCGCGATCGCCGTGGCCACGCCCCCGCCCTTCGCGAGCACCTGGGGCGCCGCCGCCGAGGCGCCGGCGAAATCCAGCGTGCCGAGGCGCGCGAAGATCAGGAACATCGCGAGCATGAAGCCCGTGTCCCCGATCCGGTTCACCAGGAAGGCCTTGAGCCCCGCGGCGGCCTTCTCCTCATCCTCGTACCAGAACCCGATGAGGAGGTACGAGCAGAGACCCACGCCCTCCCAGCCGATGAACATCACCGGGAAAGAGGCGCTGAGGACCAGCACGAGCATGAAGGCGATGAAGAGGTTCAGGTACGCGAAGTAGCGCGCGTAGCCCGGGTCCTCCCCCATGTAGCCGACGCTGAACACGTGGATGAGGGCTCCCACGCCGGTGACCACCAGCAGCATCACGACGGAGAGCTGGTCCACCTGCAGCGCGGCGGCGATCCGCAGGTCGCCCACCGGCATCCAGGTCCACAGTGTCCGGACGTACGGCGCGTCGGGATGGGCGCCCAGCACCGCGAGGAACACCGCGACGCCCACCGCGAAGGACAGCGCCACCGACCCCACGCCCACCGCGGTCACCAGCCCCTTCGCGCGCGGCCGGAGGAAGGCGAGGGTCCCGTTCACCAGGAAGCCGAGGAACGGGAGGAGGATCGTCAGGCCGACGAGGTCGGCCGCCGTGCCGGCGAGAGGGGTCACCCGCGGAGGAGGTTGATGTTCTCGAGGTCCACCGTCTCGCGGTGACGGAACACCGCGATGACGATGGCGAGCCCGACCGCGGCCTCGGCCGCCGCGACGGTCATCACGAAGAACACGAACACCTGGCCGTCCACGCCGAGCTGCTGCGCGAGCGCGACGAACGCGAGGTTCACCGCGTTGAGCATCAGCTCGATGCACATGAAGATGATGATCGCGTTCCGGCGCAGCAGGACGCCGGCGGCGCCGAGCGCGAACAGGATCGCCGAGACCGCAAGCGCGGGTCCGAGGAGCACGGTCACAGCCTCCGCTTCGCGAGGACGACCGCGCCGACGATCGCGGCCAGGAGCATCAGGGACGTGATCTCGAACGGCACCAGGTAGGCCTGAAACAGCGGCATCGACAGGGACTGCACCGCCCCCCGGTCCGCCATCTCCGCGGCAACCGCACCGGCCGGGAGCCGGATCGCGTCGGGCGGGACGGCGTGCCGCAGCACCAGGAGCTCCGCCAACAGTCCAAGGCCCGCGAAGAAGCCGACCACGCGGCTCGGCGACCAGCGCGGGCTCTCACCGGGGTCCCGCTCTCCCAGGTTGAGGAGCATGATCACGAACAGGAACAGCACCATGATCGCGCCGGCATAGACCAGCACCTGGACCGCCGCGAGGAAGTGGGCGTCGAGCAGCACGAACAGGGCGGCCACATTGAACAGCGTCGTGATCAGCCACAGGGCGCTCGACACGGGGCTGCGGCGCGTGATGCACAGGAACGACGCCACGATCGCCGCCACCCCGAAGAACCAGAATGCGAACGTCACGGTCGCCTCACTCGCCCTTGGGATCCGACGGGTCCCAGAGCGTCGACATCTCGTGGGGCTGGGCCATCAGCCGCTGGAGGTCGTAGACGAAGCCCTCGCGGTCATACTCGGCGTTCTCGTAGTGCACCCCGACGTGGATGGCTTCCTCGGGGCAGACCTCCTGGCAGTACCCGCAAAAGACGCAGCGGAACTCGTCGATCTCGTAAACCAGCGGGTAGCGGTTCCCCTGCTCGTCCTCGCCGGGGATCAGCTTGATGCAGTTGGCGGGGCAGACCTGCGGGCAGAGTCCGCACGCCACGCACTTGGCCTTGCCGTTCTCGTCCACCGCCATCCGGTGCGTGCCGCGATAGCGGGACGAGATCGACCACGTCGCCGACTCCTTCTCCTCGGGGTACTGCATCGTCCATTTCGGCTGCAGGAGGTGCTTGAACGTCAGCGCCATCCCCTTCAGGGCGGCGCGAACGTACGACGACTCAGACGTCGGTCGGCTCACGGTCTTCACGGAGATGGGCATCTCACAGCCTCCTGGTCGTCTCGGAGGTGCGCCACACCTTCCGGCCGCGGTTGGCCGGCCCGCCGAGCACGCGATTGCGGTCCAGCACCCGGAAGAAGAAGTAGCCCAGCACCACATTGGCCCCGGCGAGGATCAGGCCCTCCCGCACGCCGAAGGCCCGGCCCGGCACCTCCAGTGCCCACGTCGCGACGGCAGTGAAGATCACGTAGCCCAGCGCGGTGGGGAGCAGCACCTTCCAGCCGAGGTCCATCAGTTGGTCGAAGCGGAACCGCGGCAGCGTCCAGCGCACCCAGACGTAGAAGAGCAGGAAGAAGAGCGTCTTGGCCGAGAACGCCGCGAAGGTCGCGAGCGATTTCCACACCGTCCACGGCGGGGTGTTGTCCCAGTTGGTGAAGGGGATGTCCCAGCCGCCGAAGAAGAGGCAGACGAGGAGCGCCGAGGCGGTGATCATGTTGGAGTACTCGGCGAGGTAAAACATCGAGAACTTCATCGCGGAGTACTCGGTGTGGTAGCCCGCCACCAGCTCCGACTCGGCCTCAGGCAGGTCGAAGGGGAGCCGGTTGGTCTCCGCGAACGCCGCGACGAGGAAGAGGAAGAACGCGAGGAACAGCGGCAGCACGTACCAGACGCTCGCCTGCTGGCGCGCGATGATCCCGTTGAGGGTGATGTCCCCTGCGAAGACCAGCACCGCCACAGCCGAGAGCCCCATCGCGATCTCGTACGACACCAGCTGAGCGGACCCGCGCAGCCCGCCGAGGAGGGCGTACTTGTTGTTCGCCGACCACCCGGCGAGGACGAAGCCGTACACCCCCAGCGAGGTGATGGCCAGGATGAACAGGAACCCGATCGGCAGGTCCGCGACCTGCATCCCGACCAGTCCCCACGGCGTGGGCAACGGCGACGCGAAGGGGATGACGGAGAAGGTCAGGAACGCCGGGATGAACGCCATCATCGGCGCGAGGACGAAGAGGGCTCGGTCGGCGAACGGGGGAAGCGTCTCTTCCTTGAAGAAGTTCTTGAGCCCGTCCGCGACCGGCTGGAGGAGCCCCCCGGGGCCTACCCGGTTGGGGCCCAGGCGGTTCTGGATGAAGGCGGCCCCCCGCCGCTCCACGAGCGTCCAGAAGGCGATGGTGATCATCAGCAGGGTGAAGACCACCAGGATCTTCACCGCCGAGATGTACACGAAGGCGGACCCGGTCACCCAGTTCACGCGGCCACCCCCGCCCCAGCGCCCAGCATCGCCAGGACCTCTTCAAGGATCCAGGCCGCCGGCCGGGCCATCCCCGGGGCGGCCTTCGCTTGGTAGTAGGGCTGCCGGCGCCCGCGGAGGTTCACGAACGAGCCCTCCTCCTCCGCCACGCTGGCGCACGGAAGGACCACCGCCGCCCCGCGCGCGGCCTCCGGCAGCGCCGTCCCGATGTAGAGCACGGGCACCCCGGCGGCGGGCGCCTCCACGCCGTCCAGGGCCTCGCCGAGCACCACGACGAGCCCGGCGGAGCGCGTCCTCGCCACGGCCCCCGGCCAGTCCCGGTCGAAGCCCGCGGCCTCGGCGCCCTGGACGTTGGGGGCGCGGTCGGCGCGAAGCGCGAGGTCGGGCACCCCCGCGAGCGGCGCCTCCTCGCCCTGCGGGACGCGGAAGGCTCCCGTCCCCTTCCCGAGCGCCAGGAGCCGCGCCGCACCCTCCAGCGCCTCCGACGAGACCCCGGGGGACACGAGTCCCACCCACGGCGCCTTCGCGGAGCGCAGCAGGTCGGCCATCTGCCCGAGCGCCTCTTCCCACGACACCGCCGCCAGCCTGCCGTCCTTACGGACCAGCGGCGTCTCGATCCGGTCGGAGCGATTCATCCAGTGGTAGTCGAGCCGGCCACGGTCGCAGATGAAGTGCCGGTTGACCTCGGGATTTGGCCGCGGTCGCACCCGCACCACCATGTTGTCCCGCGTCTCGAGCGTCACGCTGCACCCCTGCGTGCAACCGGTGCATACCGAGGCGGTCTTGTCGAGGTCCCAGGCCCGGGCCTTGTGCAGGAAGTCCTTGGAGATCAGCGAGCCCACCGGGCAGAGGTCCACGACGTTCCCTGACCAGGGGTGCTCGAGCTTGTGCCCGGCGTCGATGCCGATATACGCCCGGTCGCCACGCTCCGACACGTTGAGGACCGGCGCCTCCGCCACGTGCTCCATGAAGCGCACGCAGCGGGTGCACAGGATGCACCGGTTCGGGACGTAGAGGACGTCGGGGCCGAAATCCTCAACGGGGTTGTACCGCTTCGCGAACGACCCGTAGCGCGTCCCGCTTCGCCCTTCCTGGAAGGTGTAGTCCTGCAGCTCGCACTCGCCCGCCTGATCGCAGACCGGGCAGTCGAGGGGGTGGTTGATGAGGAGGAACTCGAGCACCCCCTGCCGGGCGGCCTTGGCCTGCGCGCCGGAGACGCTCACCGCCATCCCGGGAGCGACCGGCGTGGCGCACGCGGCCGCGAGCTTCGCCGACCCCGCGACCTCCACGAGGCACATCCGGCACACGCCGGCGACGGGGAGGGACGGGTGATAGCAGTAGTGCGGGACGAGGACGCCGGCGAGCTTGGCTGCCTCCAGCACCATCGTGCCCGGGGGAACCTGCACCTCGCGGCCGTCGATCGTGAGCGTGACCAGGTCGCTCATGCCGGCACTGCCCGGCCGCTGCGGATGTACGCCTCGAAGTCGGGGCGGAACTTCCGGATCGCGCTCACCACCGCCGCCGCGCACGAGTCGGACAGGACGCAGATCGTCTTCCCCGTCATCTGCTCGCCCAGGTCGAAGAGGAGGTCGAGGTCCTCCATCCGGCCCTCGCCCCGCAGCATCCGCTGCAGGATCTTGGTGGTCCACGCCGTGCCCTCGCGGCACTGCGTGCACTGCGCGCATGACTCGTGGGCGTAGAACTGGGCCAGCCGCATCACCTGGTAGACGATATCCGTGGCGTCGTCGTACACGATCATCCCGCCGGAGCCCAGCTGGGTCCCCATCGCCGCGCACCCCTCGTAGTCGAGGATCGTCGCGTCGGCCTCTTCGGCGGTGATGAACGGCACCGAGGAGCCGCCCGGCTGGACCGCCTTCAGCGTCCGTCCGCCCCGGATCCCGCCGGCCAGGTCGTAGAGCAGGTCCTTGAGCGGGAAGCCCATCGTGACCTCGTAGTTCCCCGGGTTCGCGATGGCCCCGCAGACGGAGAAGAGCTTCGTGCCCGTGCTCTTGGGATTCGAGAGGGAAAGGCCCTTGTACCAGCCCGCGCCCCGCAGGAGGATGTGCGGGACGGCGCACAGGGTCTCGACGTTGTTGATCGTCGTCGGGCACCCCCACAGCCCCGCGGCCGCCGGGAACGGGGGCTTGATGCGCGGGTTGCCGCGCTTCCCCTCGATCGAGTTCATCAGCGCCGTCTCTTCGCCGCAGATGTAGGCGCCGGCGCCGCGGTGGATCGTCATGTCGATCCGGACGCCCCGGCCGAGGACGTTCGGGCCGAGAAGTCCCCTCGCGTACGCCTCGTCGAGGGCCGCCTGCAGCACCCGGATCGGCTCAGTGAACTCCCCGCGCACGTAGATGAAGACCTGCTCCGCCTGGATGGCGTACGCGCAGATGGCGCTCCCCTCGATCAGCGCATGGGGAGTCCAGCGCAACAGCTCCCGGTCCTTGAAGGTGCCGGGCTCCCCCTCGTCGGCGTTGACGCACAGGTAGTGGGGCTTGGTCTTCTGCTTGGGCATGAAGCCCCACTTCACGCCCGCCGGGAAGCCCGCCCCCCCGCGGCCGCGCACGAGCGACGCCTTCACTTCCTCGATCACCTGGTCGCGGCTCATCCCCAGCGCCTTCTCCAGCGCCTGGTAGCCGCCGCGCTTCATCCAGAGCGTGAGGCTGCGCGCCTCCGCGTCGCCGAAGTGCCGGCTGAGGATGACCGTCTCGCGGGGGTGGCTCGGATGCGGATAGCCCATGGCGCTACCGGTAGCGGGCGACGAGCGCCGGCACCGACTCGGCCGTCACGCTCTCGATGAGGTCGTCGTCGATCAGGACGGGCGTCGCGAATCCGCAGGCGCCGAGGCACTCGGCCTCCACCACCGTCCACAGCCCGTCGGGGCTGGTCTCGCCCAGCCGCTTGCACCCCGTGGCCGTGAGGAGTGCCGCCACGACGCCCTCCGCGCCGCACAGGTTGCATGGCGAAGTGGTGCAGACCTGGGCGAAGTGCTTCCCGACCGGATGCTGGTGGTACAGCGTGTAGAAGGTCACGACCCCCTTCACGTACGCCACCGTGAGCCCAAGCACCTCCGCCACCTCCGCCATCGCGCCGGGGGACACCCACCCCTGCCGTTCCTGCACGATCCACAGCGCGGGCAGCAGCGCCGACTGCGCCGTGGGGTACTTCTTGAGGATCGCGTCGAGCTCCCGGCGCGCCGCCCCCTCGAACACCCTGGAGGCCGCCGCCGTGGCTTCGTGCGTCCCGGTCCCCGTGCCCGTCTGGCTCACCGGTCGATCTCCCCCATCACGATGTCCACGCTCGCGTTGATGGCGATCAGGTCCGACAGGAGGTGCCCCTGCGCCATGAACGGCAGCGCCTGGAGGTTGATGAAGGACGGCGGGCGGATGCGCCAGCGCACCGGCTTCGCCGTCCCGTCCGACACGAAGTAGTTGCCGAGCTCGCCCTTCGGGCTTTCCACGGCCATATAGGCCTCACCGACCGGTGCGCGGACCCCCTCCATCACCTGCTTGAAGTGGTAGATCATCGCCTCCATGTCGCTCATCGCCCGGTGCTTCGGCGGCAGGATCACCCGCGGATCATCGGAGTTGACGGGCCCGTCCGGCAAGCGGTCGAGCGCCTGGTGGAGGATCTTCACCGACTGCCGCATCTCCTCCATCCGGACCAGGTAGCGGTCGTACACGTCGCCGTGCTCCCCCACCGGCACCTCGAAGTCGTACGTCTCGTAGCCGAGGTAGGGCCGGTCCTTGCGCACGTCGTACGCCACGCCGCTCGCCCGCAGCATCGGCCCCGAGAGGGAGCGGTTCACCGCCTCCTCCGCCGTCACCACGCCGATGTCCTGCGTCCGCCCCAGCCAGATGCCGTTCCGCGCGAGCATGGCGTCCACTTCGTCGAGCGTCTTGGGGAGCGCCTCCAGCCACACGCGGAGCCTCGCGGTCCACCCGTCGGGCACGTCGGCCATCATCCCGCCGACGCGCGTGAGCGTGGTCGTCAGCCGGGCGCCGCACCACTCTTCCAGTAGATCGTAGATCCCCTCCCGCTGCTGCCACGACCACAGGAAGACCGTGAACGCGCCGAGGTCGATGGCCGTCGTCCCCGCCCACACCAAGTGCGACATGATCCGGCTCATCTCGCACGCGATCACCCGCAGCACCGTGCACCGCGGGGTGATCTCGATCCCCATCAGCTTCTCGGCCGCCAGCGCGAGCGCGACGTTGTTCGAGGGCGCCGCGAGGTAGTCGGTCCGGTCGGTGAGGGGGATGATCTGGTTGTAGTGCCGGTACTCGCCCAGCTTCTCGAAGCCTGAGTGCAGGTAGCCGATGTGCGGGATCACCCGCGCCACCACCTCGCCGTCGAGCTCGACGACCAGCCGGAGCACGCCGTGGGTGGCGGGGTGCTGCGGGCCGATGTTGATGAGCATCAACTCGGAGCGCAGCTCCGGCGCGGCGGCGCGCTCGCCGCCGGCGACCCCAAGTGGGACGCGGATCGGCCGCCCCTTCGCGTCCACCCCGGGCGTCGCCAGCTCGAGCTCGAGCGTGCGCTTCTCGCCCATCAGGCCGCCCCGTCCCCGGCGGGGCGCTCGACCCGCTGCCGCACGTCCTCCGGAAGGCGCTGGTACGCCTCGGCGACGGCCAGCTCCTCCACGGCGTGATGTGCCTCGGGGGTCTTGGTGAGGGCCTGCCGCACCTGCTCCGCGCGGCTGAACCGGCCCCGGAGCGGGAAGTCCTTCCGGAGGGGATGCCCCTCCGCGTAGCCGTCCCACATCAGGATGCGCCGCAGGTCGGGGTGGCCGCGGAAGGCGACGCCGAACATGTCGTAGACCTCGCGCTCGAGCCAGTCGGCCCCGCGCCATAGGTCCACCACCGAGTCCACCTCGAGCGCCCCCTGCTTCGGCAGCTCCACCTTGACCCGCAGAAAGACCTTCCGGGGAAGCGACCAGAGCTGGTAGACCACCTCGAGCGAGCGCTCCCGGTCCCGGTACTCGACCGCCGTGACGTCCACCAGGTAGTCATAGGCCTCCGATGGCGTCTCCTTCAGCCAGCGGAGGATCTCGTGCGACCGCTCGCGCGCCACGACCACGATGGTGTCGCCGCACGACACGAGCGCGCCCACGATGGCCGCCCCGAACCGCGCCTGGAGCGCGGCGGCGGAGGGGCTCGGCGCGGTGCCGTTCACGGGATCAGGCGGACCGGGTCTGGTGGACGGAATTGCCGAACGGCTCGGACTGTTCGTCCACCGCCGCCGGCCGAAGGAACATCCCCCGCTCGTCGGGGAGCTGCTCGACCCGGAGCGCGGGGTCGAAGATGGACTCCCCCTTGATCTTCTTCTGGAGCAGCATGATGCCGTACAGGATGCCCTCGGGCCGCGGCGGGCACCCGGGGACGTACACGTCCACCGGGATGATCGCGTCGATCCCCTGCACCATCGCGTAGGTGTCGAAGATGCCGCCGCTGGAGGCGCACGCGCCGACCGAGATGCACCACTTCGGCTGCGGCATCTGATCCCAGATGCGCCGCAGCATCGGCGCCAGCTTGAAGGGCACCCGGCCCGCGCAGATCAGCACGTCGGCCTGCCGCGGCGTGTACCCGAGCCGTTCCATCCCGAAGCGCGAGATGTCGTAGCGGCTCGCGGCCGTCGCCATGAACTCGATGGCGCAGCACGCCGGGAAGAACGGCATCGGCCACAGCGAATTCGCCCGCGACCAGTTCACCAGGTCGTCGAGGCGGCTGGTGATCCAGTTCGGCGAGCCGATCAGTCCCGCGGCGGCGTCGCTGCCGTCCGCCGGCGCGGCGTCCGACCTCACGTCCACTCGAGCGCCCCCCGCTTCCACACGTAGACGTACCCGACCACCAGCACCACCACGAAGGCCGCCATCTCCAGCAGGCCCCCCAGCGCGCCGAGGCCGAGGATGTCCAGCTGCCGGAACGCCACCGCCCAGGGCATCATGAACACGACTTCGATGTCGAACACGATGAAGAGCACGGCCACCAGGTAGAACTTCACCTCGAACCGCTCGCGGGCGGTGCCGAAGGGCGGGATCCCCGACTCGTACGGCTGGCTCTTGATCGGCGTGGGACGACTGGCCGAGAAGAGATGGGACAAGCCCACCATAGCTGCGGCGGACCCGATCACCAGCACCATCAGCATCAGTAATGGTACGTACGATTCGAGCACGGAGTCTCCGCATTCGAGACGACCGAAGGCGCTCAGTCGTCCGCGCATCGCAGCCAGCAGCGTCCACTTCCGGGTGACCGGCGAAAGCTAGTTATGCCCGCAACGCATTTCAAGAAAGGCGTTTATATTGTCCGCACCTCACATCCGCAGGGGCAGCGATGGGCGTGAAATCCGACCGATGGATTCGCAGAATGGCCCGCGAGCACGCGATGATCGAGCCGTTCGCCGACGAGCAGGTTCGCGACGGGGTGATCTCGTACGGCGTGTCGAGCTACGGCTACGACATGCGGGTGGCGCGGGAATTCCGCATCTTCACCAACGTGCTCTCGGCCATCGTGGACCCCAAGCACTTCGACTCGCGCTCGTTCGTGGAGTTCGAGGGTGACGTCTGCATCATCCCCCCGAACTCGTTCGCGCTGGCGCGGTCGGTCGAGTACTTCCGGATTCCGCGGGACGTGATCACCATCTGCGTCGGCAAGTCCACGTACGCGCGCTGCGGCATCATCACCAACGTCACCCCCTTCGAACCGGAGTGGGAGGGATTCGTGACGCTGGAGATCTCGAACACGACACCGCTCCCCGCCCGGATCTACGCCGGTGAGGGGATCGCGCAGGTGCTCTTCCTCGGCGGCGAAGAGCCCCCCGAGAAGTCGTATGCGGACAAGAAGGGGAAGTACCAGAAGCAGCAGGGTGTCACCCTGCCCAGGCTCTAGCGAGGGCGGTGGACGCGCGGACCACGGGACGCGGCGAGGGGCGGGAAGGACCCCGCCCCTCGTGCGTTCCGCCGGGCCCCCGCCCGACGGCGTCAGTCCTCGTTCTCCGGGTGCGACTCGCGCACCAGCACGAGGATCGCGGCCTGCGGGACGACCAGGTACTTCTTCCCCTCGAAGGTGATCTCCACCGCCGCCTTGCGGAAGAAGAGGGCGTAGTCGCCGAGGCGCGCCTGCATCGGGATGTAGCGCACCCCTTCGCGCGAGCCGATCTTCCACGGTTCGTCGTCGAGCGCCGTGGGCTCCGGCACGGGGTTGCCGGGGCCGGTGGCGACGATGCGGCCCCCCTGGACCGCCAGCGCGTCCACCGCCGTCTGCGGCAGATAGAGGCCCACGCGCGAGCGCTCCTCGCCCTCCTCCGGGATGACGAGGACGCGGTCCCCGACGACCACCAACTTCTTCGGTTGGTCCATCAGCACACCCCCAGCGTCGGACGGCCCCCGCCCTGCCTGGGGCCCGGTACCGGAAGATGGGCCCGATCGCGCACCGCCGCCACCCACATCAGCAGGCGCGGCGCGAAGATTGCTGCGATTCCGAGGCCGATGGGAACGGACCGCACCACAGGGAGCAGTCCCGCGGCGCCCCGCCCCCGGGGCCGCAGCGTCGCACCGCGCCGCTCAGCCGTAGGCGACGGCGAACATCTCGTGCAGATCCACCGAGAGCAGGCCGGCCAGCACGGTCGGCTGGGCCTCGACGAGGACCTCCGCCTCCTTGAGGGACTGCACGTCGTAGACGACGAGCCCGGCCGTCCCGTCGGCCAGCGGGCCGGAGAGGAAGATCTCGCCGGAGCGCTGGAGGCCCGCCAGATACGACTTCTCGCGCTGCGCCAGATGATCGTCGTAGCGGGAGGCGAACACCTCCGGCGCGACGCAGACGCGCACCCAGCCCATGATCATCTTGCGTTCGGTAGACATGTGGTGCGTAGCATAGGGACGCCCTTGCCGCCGGCGCAAGGCATCGCCGATATTCGCAGGGAGCCGCCGGACGATCCCGCCGTCGAGACGTACCCCCGCTGGGAGCCGTGATCTGATGACCGTGAGTGCTCTGGCGTTGCGCGCGAATGCGACCTTCCTCGGGTCCACCGTGGGCCGCAAGGCGGTCATGGCGGTCACGGGCCTAATCATGATCGGGTTCGTGTTCGTCCACATGATCGGGAACATGCAGCTGTACCTGGGCCCTGCGGCCCTCAACCACTACGCCGTCTTCCTCCACACCTTCCTGCACGGCGGCGGCATCTGGGTCTTCCGTGCGGTGATGGTCACCGCCGTCGTCCTTCATGCCTGGATGGCGACGACGCTGACCCTGGACAGCTGGGCCGCGCGGCCGCAGGGGTACCGGCTCTGGGAAGCGAAGGAGTCCACCTACGCCTCGCGCACCCTCCGGTGGGGCGGCGTGATGCTCGCACTGTTCATCGTGTACCACCTGCTCCACTTCACCATCGGGAGCGCGCATCTCGACTTCCAGCCCGGCGACGTGTACCACAACGTCGTGGCCGGGTTCCGGGTCTGGTACGCCTCCGCCATCTACATCGCGGCGATGCTCGTGCTGGGTCTGCACCTCGACCACGGACTGTGGAGCCTGTTCCAGACCCTCGGCCTGCAGCACCCTCGCTACAAGCGGTACATCCGGCTCTTCTCGCACGGCTTCGCGATTCTCATCGTCGCCGGCAACATCTCGTTCCCCATCGCGGTCCTCACGGGGGTGGTGCGGTGAACCTCGACCCCAAGATCCCGTCGGGGCCGCTGGCCCAGAAGTGGTCGAAGACCAAGTTCGACTACAAGCTGGTGAACCCGGCCAACAAGCGGAAATACTCGGTGATCATGGTCGGGTCGGGCCTGGCGGGCGCCGGCGGCGCCGCGAGCCTGGCGGAGCTTGGCTACTACGTGAAGTGCTTCTGCTACCAGGACAGCCCCCGCCGCGCCCACTCCATCGCCGCGCAGGGCGGCATCAACGCCGCGAAGAACTACCACAACGACGGCGACAGCGTCTGGCGGCTCTTCTACGACACGGTGAAGGGCGGCGACTTCCGCGCCCGCGAGGCCAACGTCTACCGCCTCGCCGAGGTGTCGAACGACATCATCGACCAGTGCGCCGCGCTCGGCGTGCCGTTCGCGCGCGAGTACGGCGGCCTCCTCGACAACCGCTCGTTCGGCGGCGCCCAGGTTTCGCGTACCTTCTACGCCCGCGGCCAGACCGGCCAGCAGCTGCTCCTCGGCGCCTACCAGGCGCTGGAGCGCCAGATCAGCCGTGGCCAGGTCGAGATGTTCCCCCGCCACGAGATGCTGGAGCTGGTCGTGGTGGACGGACGCGCGCGGGGCGTGGTGGTTCGGGACATGGTCACCGGCGAAGTGGCGACGCACCTCGCCGACGCCGTCTGCCTCGCCACCGGCGGCTACGGCAACGTCTACTTCCTCTCCACGTACGCGAAGGGGTGCAACAGCACCGCGATCTGGCGCGCCTACCAGAAGGGCGCCGGCTTCGCGAACCCCTGCTTCACGCAGATCCACCCCACCTGCATCCCCGTCACCGGCGAGCACCAGTCGAAGCTCACCCTGATGAGCGAGTCGCTCCGCAACGACGGCCGGATCTGGGTCCCGAAGAAGAAGGGCGACACCCGCGCGCCGGGCGACGTCCCCGAGGAGGAGCGGGACTACTACCTCGAGCGGAAGTACCCGAGCTACGGCAACCTGGCCCCGCGCGACATCTCCTCCCGCGCCGCGAAGCAGGTCTGCGACGAGGGGCGCGGCGTGGGCTCCACGGGTCTCGGCGTCTACCTCGACTTCGCCGAGTCCATCGGCCGGCTGGGGGTGGACGCCATCCGCGAGAAGTACGGGAACCTGTTCGAGATGTACGAGCGGATCACCGCGGAGGACCCGTACACGGTCCCGATGCGAATCTTCCCCGCCACCCACTACACCATGGGCGGCCTCTGGGTGGACTACAACCTCGAGAGCACGATCCCCGGCCTCTTCGTGCTGGGCGAGGCGAACTTCTCCGACCACGGTGCCAACCGGCTGGGCGCGAGCGCGCTGATGCAGGGGCTCGCCGACGGCTACTTCGTGATTCCCTACACCATGGGCGACTACCTCGCCCGAACGCCCAAGACGGCTGTCCCGGCCGACCATCCGGAGGTACGTGCGGCCGAAGCGGCGGTGCGGGAGCGGGGTGCGCGCCTCCTGGGCATCAAAGGCAAGCGCACGGTGACGTCGTTCCACCGGGAGCTCGGCCGGATCATGTGGGAGCACTGCGGGATGGCGCGCAACGCCGCCGACCTCAAGGCCGGGCTCGCCAGGATCCCGCCGCTGCGCGAGGAGTTCTGGCGCAACGTCACGGTCCCCGGGTCGGGCGGCGAGATCAACCAGTCGCTTGAGATGGCCGGCCGCGTGGCCGACTTTCTGGAGCTGGGCGAGCTGATCATCCGCGACGCCCTGGAGCGGGACGAGTCATGCGGCTGCCACTTCCGAGAGGAGCACCAGACTCCGGACGGGGAGGCTCTCCGCGACGACGAGCGGTTCACCCACGTGGCCGTCTGGGAGCACGCCGGAGGGGACAGGGCGCCGGTGAGGCACCAGGAGCCTCTGGCCTACGAGAACGTGCACCTCGCGACCCGGAGCTACAAGTGATGAACCTGACCCTGCACGTCTGGCGCCAGAAGAACGCGCGGACCCCGGGCCGCTTCGTCACCTACGAAGCCCACGACATCAGCCCCGACATGTCCTTCCTCGAGATGCTCGACGTCGTCAACGAGCGCCTCATCGAGGGGGGCGAGGAGCCGATCGCCTTCGACCACGACTGCCGCGAGGGGATCTGCGGCACCTGCGGCGTGGTGGTCAACGGCCGGCCCCACGGGCCCCGCGAACGGACCACGGCCTGCCAGCTCCACATGCGGAGCTTCGCGGACGGCGACTCCCTGACCATCGAGCCGTGGCGCGCCAAGGCCTTCCCGGTCCTCAAGGACCTCATCGTGGACCGCGGTGCCCTCGACCGCATCATCGCGGCCGGAGGGTTCGTCTCCGCCCCGATCGGCAGCGCGCCGGACGCGAACGCCATCCCGGTCCGGAAGGTCCTCGCCGACCTCTCCATGGACGCCGCCGCCTGCATCGGGTGCGGCGCCTGCGTCGCCGCCTGCCCCAACGCCTCGGCAATGCTCTTCACCGCGGCGAAGGTCTCGCACCTCGGCCTCCTGCCGCAGGGCCAGCCCGAGCGGTTCGACCGGGCCCGGGCGATGATCGCGCAGATGGACGCCGAGGGCTTCGGCAGCTGCACCAACCACGAGGAGTGCCAGGCGGCGTGCCCGAAGGGGATCACCGTGGAGACCATCGGCCGGATGAACGCCGACTACGTCATGGCCAGCCTCACCGTGGGCCGGCGCGCGGCTCGACTGGGGGATAGCGGAGGGGGCTGAGGACAGCCTCCAGACGGACAGACGCCAAGGGACAGAACGACAGGTGCCAGACGCCAAGACGCCAAGGAGACCGATGCCGGCCCCCTTGGCGTCTCTGCATCCGGTAGCTATTACAGCCGCACCAGCTCGAGCGTCTCCCGGACCGCATCGGCGGACTTCACGAGCGCCGCACGCTCGGCCGGGTTCATCTCGATCTCGATGATCTGCTCCAGCCCGTGCGCGCCGATCTTGCACGGCACGCCCAGAAAGACGCCCTTCATCCCGTACTCCCCCTCGAGCCACACCGAGCACGGGAGGATGCGCTTCTTGTCCTTCACGATCGCCTCGGCCATCTGCACTGCGGCCGACGACGGGGCGTAGTACGCGGAGCCCGTCTTCAGGAACGCCACGATCTCCGCGCCGCCCGTCCGCGCCCGCTGCACATGCTTCTCGATCTCCTCCGCCTCCATCAGCTGGGTGATCGGGATCCCCGCGACCGTCGTGTACGACACCAGCGGCACCATCGTGTCGCCGTGGCCGCCCAGGACCATCGCCTGGATGTCCTCCACGCTCACGTCCAGCGCCTGGGCGAGGAACGACCGGTAGCGCGCCGTGTCGAGGACGCCCGCCATCCCCAGCACCCGCTCCCGCGGCGCGCCGAGGGTCTCCTTCATCACGTAGCACATCGTGTCGAGGGGGTTGGAGACCACGATGACGATGGCCTTCGGGCTGCACCGCCTGATCTCCAGGCCCACCGACTTCACGATGTCCACATTGGTGCGGAGCAGGTCCTCCCGGCTCATCCCCGGCTTTCGCGCGATCCCCGCCGTCACAATGAAGAGCTCGGAGCCCTCCGCCGCGTCGTAGCCGTTCGTGCCGATGACGCGCGAGTCGAAGCCCTCGATCGGGGCCGACTCCCACTGGTCGAGGCCCTTGCCCTGCGGCACGCCGTCCACGATGTCCACCAGGACGATCTCGCGGGCCAGCTCCTTCTCCGCCAGGCGCTGTGCCGTGGTCGCTCCCACGTTGCCGGCGCCCACGACGGTGATCTTCTTCACTCGGGGACCTTTGCCTCGGTTCGGGTGTGGTGGAGCCGCTTCAGGACGTCGTACAACGCGATGCCGGCGGCCGTCGCCAGGTTCAGGCTCCGCACCGGGCCGCTCATCGGGATGCGCAGCACCCGCTCCGGATGCTTCTCCAGGATGCGCCCCGGGAGGCCGTCGCGCTCGTTGCCGAACACCAGGCACGAGCCGTCGGGGATCTCGGCATCCCAGAGCGTCTGCTCCCCGTGCGCCGAGAAGTACCAGCAGCGCTCCCGGGCCATCGCCTCCCGGAAGTACCGCCACCCCGGATGCACCCAGAGATCCACGGCGTCCCAGTAGTCCACGCCGGCGCGACGCAGATCCGCGTCGTCCAGCGAGAATCCCAGGGGTTCGATCAGATGCAACGAACTATCCGTCGCCGCACACAGGCGCGCGATGTTCCCCGTGTTCGGCGCGATGAGCGGCTCGATGAGCGCGACGTGCAGCCCCAGGGTCACCCCCCGACTTGCGACAGTGCCCGCAGCCCTCCGGCGTCCATCTGCAGCAGATGATGCTCCGGGGGCTTCTCGGCCAGCGCCCGCTCGAAGTGCGGGGCGAGCGGTTCCCCCCGCCGGAGCGGGCCGCGGAAATCTACTTCGTGCCTGCCGAAGAGGCACGTCCGCAACTGCCCGTCGGCGGTGAGGCGCACCCGGTTGCACGCGCCGCAGTAGGTGTGCGTCATCGGGGTGATGACGCCCACGGAGCCGGGCGCCCCCTTGGCGCGGTGGTACGCTGCGGGGCCGTTCCCCGTCGGCCCGTCGGCCGCCTCGAGCCCCCCGAGAGCGGCCGCGCAGCGATCCAGGACCTCCGCGCTCGGCACCACGTGCTCCCAGGTGAGGCCGCTCATCCCCCCCACCGGCATCAGCTCGATGAACCGCACGTGCCAGGGGTGCTCGAGCGTGAGGCGCGCCAGGTCCTCCACCTCGTCGTCGTTGATCCCGCGCATCACGACCATGTTGAGCTTCACCGGCAACAGCCCCGCCTCCTCCGCCGCGCGCGCCGCCGCGACGGGATCGAGGCCGAGGTCGCGCTGCGCGATCTGCGCGATCCGGGCGGGCCGCAGGCTGTCCACCGACAGGTTCACCCGGTCGAGACCCGCGGAGCGGTACAGCCGCGCCACCTTCGCCAGCGTCACGCCGTTGGTGGAGAGGGCGATGTCCTCGATGCCCGGGATGGCCTTGAGGTACCCGAAGAGGACCTCGATGTCGGGGCGGATCGTCGGCTCGCCGCCCGTGATGCGGAGGCGCCGGATCCCCAGCCGCTGCAGCTGGCGCACCAGCTCCGCGATCTCCTCGTAGCGGAGGATCTCCTCCCGCGGCAGCCAGACGAGTCCGTCCTTCGGCATGCAGTACAGGCACCTGAAGTTGCAGCGGTCGGTGACGCTGATGCGTAGGTACGTGATGGCGCGGCCCTGGGCGTCACGCATGCGCGTGCTCGACCCAGCGCGCCACGCCGCTCGCGAGATGCTCCTTCTTCCAGACGGGCACCCGCCGCTTGATCTCGTCGATGATCCAGCGGCACGCCGCGAACGCGTCCGCGCGGTGGGGGGCCGCCGCCGCGACCGCCACACTCGCTTCCCCCGTCGGCACGTAGCCCAGTCGATGCAGGACGTCGACGCGCGCGTCCGGCCAGTGCTCCTGCGCCTCCCCGACGATCCGCGCGAACTCCTCCTCCGCCATCGCCGCGTAGGCGGAGTACTCGATGCCGGCGACCTCCCCGTCCTCCGCCGACCGGCGGACGGTGCCCAGGAAGAGCGCGGTCCCGCCGAGGCCGTCCCCCTGCACGGAGGCGAGGAGGGCCGCTGCGTCGAGCGCGTGGGTCGTCAGGCGGGAGGACATCGTCGAATGGTTAGTGGAATACTCGTAGATGAGCAAGCGCGCCGAGCGCCCGCTCAGCCCCCGGCTATCGGGGGAATCAGCGCCACTTCGTCCCCCTCCGCCAGCGAGGCATCGGGCTTCGCGTACCGCCGGTTGACGGCCACCAAGGGAGCCGGGGGGACGCGGTCGCCCGTCAGCCGCCGCACCGCTTCCACGCACGCCGTCACCGTGGCGCCGGCCGGCAACTCGACAACGAGCGCGTCGCGGCCCAGCGCCTCGGCGTAGGAGGCGAACACCAGCACCGTCACCTTCATCCGTTGCCCCTCTTACCGTGTGGCCGCTCCGTCCCGGCGGGCCCCTGCCCTTCCGGGACTGTGCCGCGCACGAGTAATCTAGGCGTCGGCCGCGCCTGCGGCCCAGTCCCGGAGGACCTTCGACATGGCGATGCTCGGCCCCGACGCGGCCCCGAGCCGGATCGGGCGGTTCGCCTTCGGCGCCGCGACCCTGCTCAGCGTGCTGCTCGGCCTCACGGTGGACCCGCGCTGGTTCGCCGCGTCGGCGTCCTTCGGAGCGCTCTGGTGGCTCTGGGACTTCGTCTGGGACAACGTGCTGGGGCCGCTGGGAGCGTGGGTGAACGGGCTGCTCACGGGGACCTTCGGTGAGGAGGACGCACCGGGGCTCACGGTCGACGACACGATCCGGATGCTGGAGGACCACCTCCGCAGCGAGGGCGTCCCTCGCCACGTTCAGATCCAGTCAGCCATTCGGCTGGAGGAGCTGTATCGTCTGGGCCGGAAGGACCCGGCGAAGGCCGAGGAGGTCATCCGGCTGGCGCGCGACCGCTGGCCCGATGCCCCCGAACTCCAGGCCTATGAACGCCGCGAGGCCGGACTCTGACTCGACCCCGGCCTCACGCTGCTCCCATCACCTATCACCTATCACCTCTCACCCATCACGTACCACCCATCACTCATCACCTACCTCACGTCGTACTTCAGGAACTTCGCGAACGCCAGGAGCAGCGCGCCGGCCGCCCACAGTCCGAGGATGACGAGGTCGGGCGCCGCGCGCCCCAGCGCGGCTGCGAACGATTCGGCCTGCGGCGCGAACTGCGGCAGTGTGGAGAGGTCGAGGCGGGTGTCCGCGCTCGAGGGCCCGCCGAAGGTGATCGAATTACTCTGGCGGCCGCCCCCGGTCCCGCCCTGCGTTGACTGGGTGCGGATCGCGATCCGGAACCCGCCGAACTGCACCCCCTTCGACTTGAGGTACTGCTCCAGCTCCCGCCGGTACCCCACCAGGTCGTCGCGCCAGGCACGGTGGGTGTCGAAGTCCGTCCCCGCGAGCACCTCCACCGCGTGGCTCATCGCCTCCGCGGGCGAGAAGCGCGCGAAGACGAGCGAGAGTTTCGTCATCGCGTCCTGCTGGTTTCGGTACCCCTCCTCGAGCCGCTGCAGCTTCAAGTCGCGCTCCTGGCTGAGGGAGTCCCTCCCGCGATTCACCAGGGAGTCGATCGTGTGCTGCCGCCGGTCCTGCTCTTCCGGCGTGTTGACGGGCGCGGTGCCGACGAGGGCGAAGGTCTGGCTGAAGGTCCGGAACATCCCCTGCTGGAAGTCGGCCTGGATGCGATCGCGCTCCGACTGGAGGGTCGCGAAGCTCGGGGCCGGCCGGAGCTGGCCCGCCAGCATCGGGCTCGCCTTCGGGATCACCTCGACAAAGGCGACCCAGACGAGGAGGAGGACGAGGAGGGCGACGCTGCTCCTCGTGGTGAGTGTGGAGACGAGGAGCCCGATGGCGAAGATCGCCAGGAGATAGAGCCCGCAGGAGAGCGCGATGCCCGCGAGGTGCACCCACGCGCGGCCGGAGAGCGCAACGCCGAAGCCGACCTTCATCACCAGGAGGCCGAGCACCGCCGGCACCAGGACGGCGGCCAGGAGCGTGCCGAAGAGCCCCAGCGCCTTGCCGAGGAGGAGCTGGGTGCGCGGCACCGGGTTGGCGAGCACCGCCTTGAGGGTCCCGCCCTCTTTCTCTCCTGCCACCGCGTCGTAGGTCAGGAGGATGACGAACAGCGAGAGAAAGACCCGTGCCACCACGTTGAAGTCGAGCTGCCCGAGGACCGCCAGCACGGGCGTGTCGGCGATGGGCGGCGGCGCCATCTCCGGCTGCGCGTCGGGGCGCACTCTGGCGGATCGGCCGAGCGCGCTGCTGACGCCCCCCGCCACCGCGGACAGGGGCGACGGCGCGCGGGCGATCTTCACCCCGTACTGCGACAGCTCGTCGTAGCTCCGCCGGTTCTCGATCTCCGAGCGCGACAGGGCCTGGGTGGCTTGGTACTCCGAGCGCGCCCCGACGTAGGCGCTGCTCCCGGTGTACATCGAGAACACCACCAGGACCGTCGAGACGGCGAAGAGAAAGATGAACTTGGGGCTCGAGAGCTGGTCGAGCAGCTCCTTCATCGCCAGGACCTTGATCACCGCGCGCTCCGTTCCATCGGCGCCCTACCTCTTCGTGAGCTTGAGACCGAACCACACGATGCCTGCCACCAGGCCGACGAGCAGCAGCACCAGGAGCACCGTGCCTACCCATCCGGCCGGCTGGGTCACGTGCACCCGCACCGTCTTGTCCTCCGTCTCCACCTGCCGCTCGGCCGAGAGCGCGACCGTCCGCACCTTCACGTCGTAGTCGCCCACGGGGATGTCCTTCGGCGGCACCAGCACCAGGCGGACCCGCGCTTCGCCATCCACCGGCACCGCGCGCACCAGCTCCGGCGCGAAGGTCGCGCGCCAGTCGGGTTGCAGGTCGGCCGCGAGCCGCACGTCCGTGACGAGCCGGCTGCCCGTGTTGCGGAGGAGGAACTCCATCACCACCGAGTCGCCGCGCGTGATCTCGTGGTACAGGTTCGCGGCGCCGACGTCGACGTGCCCGACCCCGCGGGCGATCAGCTCCAGCCGCACCTTGCCGGAGGGCACCGCGGCGGCCCCGGCGGCCGTCAGCGAGTCCCGCGCCACCTGCGCGAACCGCGCCGCCCCCTCCCGATCCAGCGCGAACGCCCAGAAGGCGATCGGCTGGTCCACGGGGAAGCGCGCCGCGTCGCGCTGCGGGAGGAAGAGGACCAGCGAGAGCCGCTGCGAGGTGGTGCCCTCGGGGAAGCGGAGTTGGGTGAGGCGCGCGTTCGTCGTCGGGTCCCGGAACTCGAAGCGGATGTCCCGCGGCAGGCCCCCCACCTCCAGCCGCACCCCCGCCTGGTCGGCGGTGAACCGCTCGAACTGGAGATCGTAGCTGACCTGGGTGCCGAGGTCCCCCTCCTGCGAGAACTGCGACGACTGGATGGTGACGATGTTCGCCGCCGCGTCCTTCTCGAGGAGCACCCGCCGCTCCGACGACTGGTTGGCGTAGCTCATCGCCACGGTGACGACGTCCACGTCCTTGAGGAGCCGGAAGTCGAGGGTCACGGGCTCACCGAACCGCAGCACTGCGATGCGCGCCTCGTACGGGCTCGAGATGATCGCGCCGCCTCCGGGGGAGTCGTCCTTGAGGGAGACGTAGACGTTCGGGACCTCGTCGGGCTTCAGCTGGCGCAGGAGGGTCGAGTCGATGACGTCCGAGAGCTTCATCCCCTCGGCGGTGCTCTCCGACTCGTTGCGCAGCGTGACGCGCACGCACTTCTGCCCGTCGCGGCGCTGGTACTTGAGGGCCCGGTCGATCACGACGTGCGGGGCCGCGAAGACGATGGCGAGTGCGGCCTGGAGGTAATTGACCCGAGCGCCCTGCATGAGGGACGTCGCCTGCTCGAGGTCGGCGTCGGAGGCGAGGTTCCGCGCCCGGAGATCCCGCACCCGCTCGAAGCTCCGGAGCGCCGTCTCGTAGTCGGCCTGCGCCCGCGTCATCCCGAGGAGCCGGTACTGGTCGTCGCGGGGATTGTAGTTGCCGTAGTTCTGGGCGCTGCCGCCCTGCGGCAACCCGGCCATGAGACCCAGCCCGAGCAACGACCCCACTACCGCCAGGCGGACGGACGCCCAGACGCCACGTCGTCCGGAACGGCGCGTCCCCTTGGCGTCTTGGCGTCTTGATGTTCTGGCGACTGGCATCACGCCGCCTCCATCGCCTCGAGGTAGAGCCGGTGCAGGTCCTCCTGGCGCAGCTCCTCGGCGGTGCGGACGGCGAGGAGGCGCCCCTCCTTCATGATCCCCACGCGGTCGGCCGACTCCCGGGCACGGAAGATGTCGTGGGTGCTCATGAAGATCGCGCGGCCCTCCCCGCGGAGCGCGTGGAGCAGCGCCATGAACTCCGCGCCCGCCTTGGGGTCCAGCCCGCTGGTCGGCTCGTCGAGGACGATGTTCATCGCGTCCTTCATGATCGCGATGCCGATGCCGAGCTTCTGCCGCATCCCCTTCGAGAAGGTGCGCAGCCGCCGCTCGAACGCCTCCTCCTGGAGCCCGACCCGCCGCAGCACCGCGTAGCAGTCCTCCCGTGTCACCCGCGGCTTCCCGCCGAGCTTTGCGAAGAACTCCAGGTTCTGCCGCGCGGTGAAGTTCTCGTACAGCATCACGTTCTCCGACACGTACGCGAGGTGCCGCTTCGCCGTCAGGGGATCGTGCGCGACGTCGATGCCGTCCACCAGCGCTTTCCCCTCAGTGGGCTCGAGGAAGTTCAGGAACAGATTGATGGTGGTGGTCTTGCCCGCACCGTTCGCGCCGAGGAGGCAGAAGAGCTCCCCCTCGCGGACGGTCAGGTTCAGATGGTCGAGGGCGAGCAGGCCGTCCTCATAGCGCTTGGTGAGGTCCACCGCCTGCAGCATCGCAACGTCCTCCGGATCCGCTTGGGGAATCGACGACGAGCGGGCGCCGCGCGCCCCCCGCTCCGGTGTAAGGATGCACTCCGTGCTCGAGTGGTCGCAAACCGGCACTCCGCCGCCGGATGCGCGCGGGCAGCGCAGCAGGTGTCAAATCCGACTACCGCTTGGGCCTATTCCCTTCAGGTGAACCCTCCTACGTTGGCACCTCACACCTTGGCGGATCGCGAAGGCAACGGAGGTCCCGACGCTCCGGACCGCTCACGCGCGCCGCTGAAGAGCCTGGCCGAGCCGCATCGCCCGCATCCGCTCGCCGCTCACAACTCGGAGGAGGCCCTGCATGCGCAAGCGCTTCATCGCGGTCGCCCTCGTGCTCACTTCCTGCATCGGGGCCGAGTCGGCCTTGGCGCAGTTCAAGAGCCAGCCAGGGGCGACGCAGTTCGGCGTCGTAGGGGGCGCCAATTTCGCCACGTTCACGGGAAGCGACGCGTCCGGCGCGACGACGCGCACGGGCTTCTACGGGGGATTGTCGCTCACGATGGGCCTCGGAGGCTCGCTCTTCTTCCAGCCGCAGGCACTCTACTCGATGAAGGGAGCCACGGCCTCCGACAGCGGCGTCACCGGGGAGTACAAACTGGACTACATCGAGGTCCCTCTGCTCCTCGGGCTTCGCGTCCCGCTCCGAGGCTCGAACATTCGCCCCTACCTCGTGGCTGGTCCCACGCTTGCCTACCTCGCGAGCTGCAAGGTCAAGGCGTCCTTCGGTGGAATCTCGGTTGAGGCCAAGTGCAGTGGCAGCGGGTCCGGCACAAGCAACTTCGACGCCAGCTTGGCGGTGGGCGGCGGCGTGGAGCTGCCGATGGGCCGAGGACTCCTGGCTCTCTCGGCTCGCTTCGCGATGGGCATCACGAAGCCGTTCGAAGGTACCAACATGCGGAACAGCGTCATCAGCGTCGGCGCGGGCTACTACTTCCCCACGTCCCGGTAGCATCCAGGTCTATCGGCCACGCTGCGGAACGGGCGGCCGGGCTTCTGCCCTGGCCGCCCGCGCCATCGAGCGCCCCACGCCTGCTCGCGTGCGCCAAGCCGAAGGGCCGACCCCGCCTTGGAGCCGGCCCCTCGCGTTGTCTGAGCGCACGCCGCCGCCTTCGCTAGGCGAGCGCCCGCGAACAGGACGAAGCTAGAACAGCAGCCCTACCGTGAGTGCGAACGCCCCGCCGCCGCTCAGCTCGAGCCGCGCCTCGGCGTACGCGTTCATCTTCGCGCCCAGCTTGAAGCGCCCGCCGCCCAGGACGTTGAGCCCCGTCTCCGAGGCGCTGGCGCTCACGCCCAGGAAAGACACCGAGCTGTGCGCGTAGTTGAGCCCGGCGCCCACGTACGGGGCGACGCCGTTCAGGCCGTTGATCTTCACGTCGTACGTCGCGTTGGCGTTGATCTCCCAGTAGCTCGGGCTCACGCCATAGCTACTGCCGGGGAAAAAGTAGTCGAACGACCCGTATGCCGCGAGGCCCGGGACCTTCAGTTGCGTGCCGAGCCCGTTGTACACCACGCGCGCGCCCACACCAGGGCCGACGCTCTGGGTCATGAAACTGCCCTGGACGCCGAACTGGATCGGCTTCACCGCCACCGTCTGCGCCGACGCCGCCTGCGCCGCCAGCCCCACCACCGCCACCAATGCCGCCGCTGCCATCAGCTTCCGCATGAAGCCCTCCAGTGTGACACCGCGTGAATGAGAGAGCGGGGGCCGCCGGCGCCCGCCGCAGCCCCCGACTGTGCGTCGGTCGTCCCTGCTACTCCGCCTTCGGGGCCATCTCCTCGCGCTCGGCCACCATCGCCCGCAACTCCTTGCTGGGCTTGAAGACCGGCACCGGTCGCGCCGCCACCTCGACGGGGTCCCCCGTCCGGGGGTTCCGGGCCATGCGCGTCTTCCGGCTGCGGATCTTGAAGGTGCCGAATCCCCGGATCTCGATATTGCGCTGCTCGGCCAGCGCATCCTTCACCGCGTCGAGGAAGCTATCTACAACGCGGGCACAGTCTTTCTTGCTGATCATCGGACCGGCCGTCCGCGCGATCTGTGCCGTGACCTTCTCGACCAGGTCGGCCTTGGTCATCGAGCCCTCCGGGTTCGCCTGTCCGCCCGCAACGAGCGGACGGAGGGGAGAATCTGGGAGCTTACCTGTTGACTGTCAAGGGGTTGGGGTCATCAACCGCACGAAGTCGTTGAAGTGAGGCCTCGCGTCGTGCGGTCCGGGGCTCGCTTCGGGGTGGTACTGCACGGCGAAAACCGGCAGCTCCCGGTGCCTGATTCCTTCGACGGTGCCGTCATTGAGGTTACGGTGCGTCACGACGAGGTGAGGGGCCCCTGGCACCCGGTCGGAGCCCTCTTCCCCCCTCACAGCGAAGCCATGGTTCTGGGAGGTGATGAGCACGCGCCCCGTGGCCTCGTCGCGGACCGGATGGTTCCCGCCGCGATGCCCGTACGGGAGCTTCACCGTCGCGGCGCCGAAGGCCAGCCCCAAGAGCTGATGTCCCAAGCAGATGCCGAACAGAGGGAGCCCAGCGCCCACCAGCTCGCGAATGATGCCGGGCGCATAGGAGACGGCCGCGGGGTCGCCGGGGCCGTTGGAGAGGAACACGCCGTCGGGCTTGCGCTCGAGGACCGCCGCGGCGGGCGTTGTCGCCGGCACCGCCGTGACGCGGCAGCCCGCGGCGACGAGGAGCCGGACGATGTTCCGCTTCATCCCGTAGTCGTAGGCGACCACGTGGTACCGCGCGTCCTGCGGCCCCGACGGTTCCCAGGCCTTGCACGTCACGCGTGAGGCGAGGTCGAGGCCCTCCATCGAGGGCGAGGCGGCGAGTACCGCGCGCACCGCATCCGTCGGCGCATCCCCCACCGCCACGACGCCCCGCATCGCGCCCTTCTCTCGGATATGCCGTGTGAGCCGCCGCGTGTCCACGCCGGTGATCACCGGGATGCTGTGCTCGGCGAGCCAGCCGCCGAGCGTGCCGGTCGCGCGCCACGACGACGCCCGCTGCGACAGCTCCCGCACCACCACGCCCGCGACCATCGGGCCCTGCGACTCGAGGTCCTCGCCGTTGATCCCGTAGTTGCCGATCATCGGCGCCGTCATCACCACGATCTGGCCGGCGTACGAGGGGTCCGTGAAGACCTCCTGGTAGCCGCTCAGGTTGGTGGTGAAGACCACCTCGCCCGCCTTGACGTCAAACGGGGCGCCGGTGGCGCCCCGATACCAGGTGTCGTCTTCGAGCAGGACGTACGCGCTCTGGAGCTCGCTCGTCACGGGCCTCAGCGCGCCGGGCGAGGGGCCGGCGTCTGCTGGCGAGCCGGCGCGGTCGGCGCCGCGTTCGGTGACGCCGCCGGGGCGGCGTTCTGCAGCGGCAGCGGCGCGAGCGGAGCGGGCGCCTGCTGCTGGAACTGCCCCTGGAGCACGGACCGCGGCTGCGAGCTCCGGGCCGACAGGAGGGAGAGGATGAAGCAGAGGCCGAGGAAGATCCCTCCCGTCCACCAGCTGGCACGGGTAAGGAGTGTGGCAGCCTGCCGCCCGCCGACGAACGAGTCGGTGGACGAGGCGCCGCCGAACTCGGCCGACAGACCGCCGCCCTGGCCCGCCTGGAGGAGCACGGCAGCGGCCAGCAGGAAGGCGTCGATGACCAGGAGGATCATGAAGAACGTGAACATAGACTTGCAGTATACCCAGGGCCGATGGCCCGGGTCAACGACCGGACCGCTGCGTCGCGACGATCCGGAGCCAGCTCTGGGCGGTGAGACTCGCCCCACCGACGAGCACGCCGTCGAGTTCCCTCTCCGCCAGGAGCGACGCGATGTTCTCGGGGCTGACGGAGCCACCGTACAGCACCGAGCAGCCGGCGGCGGACGCGCCGCGGCGGCCGAGCCAGTCGCGGATCGTCCGGTGCATCGCCGCCGCGTCGGCGGGGGTCGCGTTCACGCCCGTCCCGATCGCCCACACGGGTTCGTACGCAATGGCCACGCGCGCAAGCTCTCCGGCGTCGAGCCCGCCGACGCCGGCCTCGAGCTGGCGGCGCACGACGTTCTCCTTCTCGCCGTCGGTCCGCTGCTGCAGCGTCTCGCCCACGCACAGCATCGGCCGCAGGCCGGCGGCGAGGGCGGCGCTCACCTTGAGCCCCGTCTCGTCGTCCATCTCGCCGAACTTGTGGCGCCGCTCGGAGTGGCCGACCAGCGCCCACGTCGCGCCGGCGTCCGCCGCGAGCGGCCCGGAAAGCTCGCCGGTGAAGGCGCCTTTCGGCTCCCAGTGGATGTTCTGGGCGCCCACCGCCGCGTCGGCCCTCCCCCGTACCGCCTCGGCGACCGCCGCGAGGGAGACCGCGGGCGGGAAGAAGAGGAGCAGGCGGTCCGGGAGGGGCTCCGCCCCCGCGAGGACCGCCTGCGCCAGCGCACGGGCCGCGTCGGGCCCGAAGTGCATCTTCCAGTTCGCGGCGAAGATCAAGGGGCTCACGCGGCCCGGTCGTCCAGCGCCGCTACCCCTGGCAGCACCTTCCCCTCCAGGAACTCGAGCGAGGCGCCGCCGCCCGTGGAGACGTGGCTCACCTTCTCCTCGAGCCCGGCCTCGGCGATGGCCGCCGCGGAGTCGCCGCCGCCGACCACGGTGACCGCTCCCGCCGCCGTGGCGTCGGCCAGCGCCTGCGCGACCGCCCGCGTCCCGCGGTCGAAAGGCTTCGTCTCGAACACCCCCATCGGCCCGTTCCAGACCACGGTCTTCGCGGCCCTGATCAGCGCGCCGAAGCGGTCGCGCGCGGCCGTGCCGATGTCGTAAGCGCCCCACCCGTCGGGGATCGCGTTCCATGCCACCTCGCGGAGCGTCTCGGGCTTCTCGAGCGCCGCCGCCACCACCACGCTGTCGGGGAGCACGAGCTTGCCGCCGGCGCGCTCGAGGAGCCCCTTCGCCATCTCGAGGCGGTCGTCCTCCACGAGGCTCGTGCCCGTCGAGGCCCCCTTCGCCTTGAAGAAGGTGTTCGCCATCGCGCCGCCGATGATGATCCGGTCCACCAGCGGAAGCAGGTGCTCTATGACGTCGATCTTCCCCGAGATCTTCGCCCCGCCGAGCACCGCGAGGAAGGGCCGCTTCGGCTCGGCGAGTGCCTTCCCGAGGTACTCCAGTTCCTTCTCCATCAGGAAGCCCGCGACGGCAGGCTTCAGGATGTGCGCGATCGCCTCCGTCGAGGCGTGGCCGCGGTGCGCCGAGCCGAAGGCGTCGTTCACGTAGAAGTCGCCGAGCTTGGCCAGGACGTCCGCCGTGGCGGCGTCGTTCTTCTCCTCGCCCGCGAGGAAGCGGGTGTTCTCGACCAGCGCCACCCCGCCCCGCGGCAGCGCCCGCGTGGCGGCGGCGGCGTCCGCGGTCGCCGCGTCGGGGATGAAGATCACCGGGCTGCCGAGCAGTCCTTCGAGGGCCGCCGCGACGGGCTTGAGGGAGTACTTCGCCTCGTAGCCCCCGCCCTTCGGCCGGCCCAGGTGCGAGAGGAGGACCACCCGCGCGCCCATCTGGCTGAGCGAGCGGATGGTCGGCAGGGCGGCCCGGATGCGGGTGTCGTCCCCGACCACCCCATCCTTGAGCGGGACATTGAAGTCCACGCGGACGAGGGCCCGCTTCCCTTCGATGGCACGGGGGTCCAGATCCGCGAGCGTCCGCTTGCCGATCATAGCTTCGCCGCCACGAGCTCGAGGAGATCCACCACGCGCATCGAGTAGCCCCACTCGTTGTCGTACCACGCGGTCACCTGCAGCAGCGTGCCATCCACGACCGTCGTGCTCAGCAGGTCCACGATGGACGAGTACGGGTTGCCGATGAAGTCGGTCGAGACCAGCGGCTCGTCGCTCACGGCCAGGAAGCCCTTGGTCGGCGGCGTCGCCGCGGCCTTGGTGAACGCGGCGTTCACCTCCGCGGCCGTGGTCGGCTTCTCGAGGTTCACCACGAGGTTCACCAACGAGACGTCGCAGACCGGCACCCGCAGGGCAACACCGTCGATCTTCCCCTTCACCTCCGGGATGACGAGCGCCGTCGCCTTCGCGGCCCCGGTCGTGGTGGGGATGATGCTCATCGCCGCGGCCCGGGCACGCCGCAGGTCCTTGTGCGGCAGGTCGAGGATCTTCTGATCGTTCGTGTAGGCGTGCACGGTGATCATGAACGCCTTCTGGAAGGCGAAGTTCTCCCGGATCACCTTCACCACCGGCGCGAGGCAGTTCGTGGTGCACGACGCGTTCGAGATCAGGTGGTGCTTCGCCGGGTCGTACGCGTCATGGTTCACGCCCATCACGATGGTGATGTCCTCGCCCTTGGTCGGTGCGGTGCAGATCACCTTCTTCGCCCCGGCGGCGAAGTGCGGCGCGGCCTTCTCCTTGTCGTTGAACTTCCCCGTCCCCTCGACCACGAGCTCGACACCGAGGTCCTTCCAGGGGAGCTTGCCCGGGTCCTTCTCCGAGAGGACCTTCACCGTCTTCCCGTTGATGACGATGCCCCCGTCGGTGGCGGCGACCTCGCCGTCGAACCGCCCGTGCACCGAGTCGTACTTGAAGAGGTGGGCCAATGTCTTCGCGTCCGTGACGTCGTTGACCGCCACGAACTCGAGGTTCTTGCGGCCCGTCTTGAGCGCGCCGCGCAGCACGAGGCGCCCAATGCGCCCGAACCCGTTGATCCCGACTCGTACCGCCATGGTCAGCGTCTCCTCGGATGAGTGCCTCAGCCAGGTACCGCGGCCCGGGCGAACGTCACCACGCCGGCCGCCCCTGCTCCACCCGCCGCGAGGGCGGCCGCGCACGCGGCCAGCGTCGCCCCCGTCGTCAGGACATCGTCCACCACCGCCACCTTGGCCCCCGCCAGGTCGCCCGCCGCGGCGAAGGCGCCCTCCACGTTCGCCCACCGCTCCACCGGCCCGAGCGCGGTCTGGGTCCGCGTCTCCCGCACCCGTGCCAGCAGGCGCTCGTCCACTCGCGCCCCCACCCGCTCGCCGAGCGCGCGGGCCAGCACCGCGGCCTGGTTGTACCCCCGCGAGCGCAGGCGCCGCGCACCCAGCGGCACCGGCACCAGCAGCTTCACGTCCGCGAGCCGCGCCCCGCACGCGCGGGCGATCGCCGCCGCCATCGGCGCCGCGGCGACCCGCCATCCACCGTACTTGAGCGCGTGAACCAACTCGCGCGCCGGCCCGTCCACCATCCAGACCGCCGACGCCGCCCACGCCACGCTCTCCGGCCACGCGCGGCAAAGACCACACCGCTCCCGCGCCCCGTCGCCCGGGCGCGCATCCCACGGGTCGAGCGGCTGCCCGCAGCGCCGGCAGGCCGGCGCCGGTAGAGTGCGCATCCGGCTCCGGCACGCCGCGCAGACCCCCGCGCCGTCCGCTCCCGGAGGAAGGAACGCACCGCAGCCCAGGCACGCCACCGGCAGCGCCAACGCTTCCAGGTCCCGCAACAGCGCGCCCGGTGTGGCCAAGATACTACGCACCGAGGGCGTCCTCCACCGCGGCGCGCATCACCTCGCGCGGCGGCTGGGCATCGAAGAAGAGGCGCAGCGCGGCGGCCCCCTGCTCCACGAGGACGCTACGCCCATCCTCAGCCGCGATCCCCGCCTCCCGCGCCCCGCGCACCAGCCGCGTCCGCCCCCGCAGGTACACCAGGTCCAGCACCGCCGCCGGCCCGCGCGCCTGCAGGTGGGCCAGGTCCAGCGGCAGCGGGTCCGCAGCGGAGAGGCCGAGGGGCGTCGCGTTGACCACCAGGTCCACCGGCCCCTCGCCGGGCGGCGCGACACGCACGCCGGCGGACGACGCCCAGGCCTGGAACTCCGCCGTGCGCCGGGCGTCCCGCGACAGCACCTCCACCGTTGCGCCCGCCCAGCCGTCGGCGATGGCCACCGCGGCCGCGCGCGCGGATCCCCCGGTGCCGAGCACGAGCGCGCGCCGCACCGGTCGGTCGGCGAGGAGGCGCGCCGCCTCCGACCGCACGGCCTCGACGTCGGTGTTGTCCCCCGAGATGCCGCGAGGCCCGCCCCACACGACATTGCAGGCCCCGGTACGGCGGACCACCGGCGACGCCTCGTCGAGCAGCGCGAGGACGGCGCGCTTGTGAGGGACCGTGACGTTGAGAGCGCCGCCGGTGGCCAGCACGCCGCGCACGACCAGTTCGAGCGTGTCCGCGCAGGTCCGGAGCGCGACGTACACGGCGTCGAGGCCGAGCGCCGCGATCGCGGCGTTGTGCATCCGCGGGGAGAGGGAGTGGGCGACGGGATCGCCCACCACGGCGAGCAGCCTAGTGCTGCCCCGGATCCGCATCGGGCCGCTCCGCCAGCAGGCGTGGGAGGGCCGCCTCGATCAGCTTCACGAGGCGGTCGTACGTGGCGCGGTAGTCTTCCAGCTCGCCCCCGAACGGGTCGGCGACCTCCGCGGCGTCCCCCGCTTCGCCCGCGTACGCGCCGAGCAGGTACGCCTTGCCGGTCCCCCCCAACTGCACGACGCGCTCCACGTGGTGAGGACTCATGCCGAAGACGAGGTCCGCGTCCGCCACGAGATCCGTCGTGAGCTGGCGCGCGCGGTGCTCGGAGAGGTCGAGGCCGTGTTCGAGGGAGATGAGGTAGGAGCCCTCCGACGCCGGCGCGCCGTCCCACGGCGCCGTGCCGGCCGACGCGACCTCCACTCCGGTCGCGCCCCGCTCCCCCAGCCGGCGGCGCAGGATCGCCACGGCCATCGGGCTCCGGCAGACGTTCCCGGTACAGACGACGAGCACCTGCATCGGTCAGCCGGACAACGCGGGGACGACTGCGCGGAGGGCCGAAGCGGCGATCGCGCCCTCGCGCACCAGGCGCGGGACACTGCCCGTACAGTCGATGACCGTGGACGGCGCCGATGCCGCGAGGCGCCCCGCGTCCAGGACGAGCAGCGCGCCCCTGGCGACATCCTCGGCGAAGATGGCCTCCACCTCCGGGCCGCCCGCCGCTGGCTCCTGCCGCGGGCGGTTGGCGCTCGTGGACGTGATGGGCGAGCCAAGGACCGAGACGATGCGGCTCGCCCCGGGATGCGACGTCCACCGGACGGCGATGCCCCCCTCGGGACCACGGAGGATGTCGGGGAGTGTGCGCTCGCCCCCCGGCACGACCAGCGTGAGGGGACCCGGCCAGAAGGCGGCCGCGAGCCGCTCGCCCGCATCGGTGAGACGCAGCCCGACCCGCACCACCATCTCGCGACCGGCCGCGAGGACCAGAAAGGGCTTCCCCGCGGGGCGGCCCTTGAGCGCGCTCAGGCGGTCCACCGCCACGGAGTCCACCGTGGAGCCCAGCCCGTAGATCGTCTCCGTGGGATAGGCGATGACGCCCCGGCGCGAGAGGTGCGTGACCACCGCCGGTATGGCCGCCGTGATCTCGGCGGGAGTCCGGAAGGGGATCACGAGGTCCCGTCGAGCGCCGCGAGCGCCTCGGCGAGGGCGAAGTCCTCGCTCGTCGTGACCTTGAGGTTCCGCGGGCTGCCGGCCACGACGCGCACCGCCGTGCCGAGGCGCTCGCACAGCGCGGCGTCGTCCGTGGCCGGCGGCTCGGCCCTCCCCCGCTGGTGCGCCGTCTCCAGCGTGGAGCGGGGGAAGCTCTGGGGCGTCTGCACCGCGACGAGCCGTTCGCGCGGTACCGTGCGGATCACCAGGCCCGCCGCGTCGGTCTCCTTCAGCGTCTCCGCGAGGGGGAGCGCCGGAACGCCGACCGCCCCGAGTTCTGCCACACCGATCACGCGGTCGAGGAGCGCGCGGTCGGCGAAGGGACGGGCGGCGTCGTGCACCAGGACGATGGACGGCCCGGGCGGCAGCGCGGCGAGGCCGCTGGCCACCGACTCCTGCCGGGTCTCTCCGCCGGCGGCGAAGACGAGGCGCCCCGGCGCGACCTCGGTGAGCCAGGAAGGCGGCGACACGGCGTCCTCGCGCGGCAGCACCACGACCACGGGGCCCACGCGCGGATGAGCGAGGAACGGCCGCACCGCCCGCAGGAGCATCCGCTCACCGCGGATCGGCCGGTACTGCTTCAGCTCCGCGCCCGGCGCCGCAGCCCGTACGCCGCGGCCCCCCGCCACGACGATGGCCCCGACGTCAGGCGGCGAGGCGATGGGCCAGCTCCTCCAGGTGATCGAGCCGTACCAGTTCCAGGCCAGGCGCGGCCCCGCCCCGCAGCGAGGTGCGCGAGCCGACGAACGCGCGCCGGAAGCCGAGCCGGGCGGCCTCCGCCAGCCGCCGGTCCGCCGCGCTCACCGCGCGGATCTCCCCGCCCAACCCGATCTCGCCCAGGAACAGCGCCTCCGGCGGGAGGGCGCGGTCCCGCACGCTGGAGATCAGCGCGGCCGCCACCGCCAGGTCGCTGGACGGCTCCGTGAGCCTCATCCCGCCGACCACGTTCACGAACACGTCCAGTTCGGCGAGCGGTAGCCGCGCCCGCCGCTCGAGCACCGCGAGCAGCACCGAGAGCCGGCGGTGGTCGAGTCCCGCGCTGACCCGCTGCGGGGTGCCGAACCCCGCCTTCGACGCCAGCGCCTGGATCTCCACCAGCAGCGGGCGAGTCCCCTCCATCAGCGCCGTCACCGCCGACCCGGGGATGCCGGCGTCGCGCGCGGCGAGGAACGCCTCCGACGGGTTCGCGACGGGCACGAGCCCCGACGCCGTCATGGCGAAGACGCCGATCTCGTCCACGCCGCCGAACCGGTTCTTGGTGGCCCGCAGCACCCTGTGGTCGAGGGTGTTCTCCCCTTCGAAGTAGAGCACGGTGTCCACAATGTGCTCGAGCGTCTTGGGGCCCGCGATCCCGCCGCCCTTCGTGACGTGGCCAACCAACAGGACGGCCGGGCCCGCCTCCTTCGCGAACCGCATCAGCCGCGCGGCGCACTCCCGTACCTGCCCCACGTTCCCTGGCGCCCCCTCGAGCGCGTCGGTGTACGCCGTCTGGATCGAGTCCACCACCACGACGCGGGCGCCGATCGCCTGAGCCTGTTCGATGATGCGCTCCAGCACCGTCTCCGCGAGGACCGGCACGCGGCCCGTCGGCTCCTCGAGCCGGTCCGCCCGCAACCGCACCTGCTCCGGCGACTCCTCCCCGCTCGCGTAGAGCGTCGGCACCCCCGCCGCCTCGAGCCGCGCCGCCACCTGGAGAAGGAGCGTGGACTTGCCGATGCCCGGCTCTCCGCCCACCAGCACCAGCGAGCCCGGCACGATGCCCCCGCCGAGCACGTAGTCGAACTCCGCGAGCCCGGTCTTCCACCGCGGCGCCGCGTCGGCCGCGATCTCGCCCAGGCGCACGGGTGCCGGCCCCCCGTGCGTCGGCGCGCCGGCGCGCCGGTGCGCCGGCTTCCTGGCCACCACCTCCTCCACGAGCGTATTCCACTCGCCGCACGCCTCGCAGCGCCCCGCCCACTTCGGCTGGGACGCACCGCACTCCGTGCAGCGGTAGGCCGAGTGCGCCTTACCCGGCATCGCCCGCCGCGCCCGGCGCCTCGCGCCCGCTGTAGTTGTCGAAGCGGGTGTACGCCTTGTGGAAGAAGAGCTTGATCGTGCCGGTCGGACCGTTGCGCTGCTTCCCGATGATGACCTCCGCCTGGCCTTCGAGCTCCTCGCGCTCCTCGTCGGTGGCGTACATCTCCGGGCGGTAGATGAACAGCACCACGTCCGCGTCCTGCTCGATGGCGCCCGACTCGCGGAGGTCAGAGAGCTGCGGCCGGCGGTGCTCCCCGCCCCGCTGCTCGGGCGCCCGGGAGAGCTGGCTCAGCGCCACCACCGGCACCGCGAGCTCCTTCGCCAGCGCCTTGAGGGCCCGCGAGATCGCGCTGATCTCCTGCGTCCGGTTCTCCGATTGCTCCGCCGAGCGCATGAGCTGGAGGTAGTCCACGATGACCAGCCCGACATCCGCCTCCGCCTTGATGCGGCGGGCCTTCGCGCGCAGCTCGAGGGGCGTGAGGGATGCCGAGTCGTCGATCCAGATCGGCGCGCCGGACAGGTGGCCGGCGGCCCGCGCCATCAGCGCGTAGTCGGCGTCCTTGAGGAGCCCCTGCCGCAGGCGGTGCGCGTCCACGCGCGCCTCCGCCGTCAGCAGCCGCTGGACCAGCGCCTCCTTCGACATCTCCAGGCTGAAGATGGCCGTCGGGATCCCCTTCGCGATGGCCGCGTTCGCGGCCACGTTCAGACAGAACGCCGTCTTCCCCATCGACGGCCGCGCCGCCACGATCACCAGGTCCGACGCCTGAAAGCCCGCCGTCTTGTCGTCCAAATCTGCGAACCCCGACGGCACTCCGGTAATCGATTGTCCGCCGCCGTGGAGCGATTCGATGCGCTCCATCGTCGGCCACAGCAGCTCCTTGAGGCGGACGAACCCCTCGCGTTGCCGGACCTCGGCCACCTCGAAGATCCGCTGCTCGGCCGTGTCGAGGATCTCGCCCGGCATCCGCTTCCCCTCGTACGCGTCCTGCACGATCCCCGTCGCCACCTCGATCAGGCGGCGCAGCAGCCCCTTCTCCCGCACGATGCGGGCGTGGTACTCGAGGTTCGCCGCGGTGGGCGTGAAGTCGAGGAGGTAGGAGAGGTACTCCGTGCCGCCCGCGGCCTCCAGCTCGCCGCGGCGCTCCAGCTCGTCGCGCAGGGTGATCGGGTCCACCACGGCCCCGCGCTCGATGATGGCGCGCATCGCGCGGAACAGCCGGCGGTGCCCTTCACGGTAGAAGAGGGTCTCGTCGAGGAGCTCGGCGGCGTCGAGACACGCCTGCTGGTCCAGCAGCATCGCGCCGAGCACGGCCTGCTCGGCTTCGGCGCTGTACGGCGGCTGGCGGCCGCCGAAGGGGTCAGACGGCTTCGCCGTCGAAGAGGCGGCGGGCGATGCGGACGTCATCCCAGGTCGGTCGCTTCCAGTGAGGGTTCCGGAGCAGCGCAGCGGGGTGATAGGTCACGATCAGCGGGATTCCGCGGTACCGGTGCAGCTTCCCCCGCAGATCGCCCAGCGAGGCGGTGGAGCCGAGCAGCGCGTGCGCCGCCGGCCGGCCCAGCGCCAGGATCACCCGCGGGCGGATCAGCTCGAGCTGACGATGGAGATACGGCGAGCAGGCCTGGACTTCAAGCGGCTCGGGGTCCCGGTTGTTCGGCGGGCGGCACTTGAGGACATTGCAGATGAA
>Ga0209777_10000223_pt1 | contig 100587 bp, 84 predicted proteins | sample FrelakmetHBP12HB_FD_187147 | JGI IMG/M metagenome (GOLD analysis project Ga0209777, IMG submission 187147) | Freshwater lake sediment microbial communities from the University of Notre Dame, USA, for methane emissions studies -HBP12 HB (SPAdes)... | ecosystem: Environmental > Aquatic >...
CTTCCGATCTCTCTACGTTACCGGCCTCTCGCTCCTGTACGTCGGAGTCCTTCGCTTCCTCAGCCGGCGCGAACGACGGAGCTGGCTCGTGGGCTACTGCGCGTCCGCGGTCGCAATCGTCGCGTACTTCAGCTTCGTCCAGAGGAGCCTGACCGCCTACATGCTGATCGTGTCGGTATCGGTGGTACTGCTGGCCTGCCTCGGCGCCCGAGCGCTGCTCGGGCCCGCGACCCGGGGCTTCGCCGAATCCGCCCGCATGCTCGCGGCCGCCCTGCTGGCATTCGGCGTGTACCACGCCGCGCGGATCCCGATTTTCCTGGTCAACGGCCTGCCTGGCGCGGATCCATTCTCGCCGCAACCCGTGCTCATCGTGACCCAGGTCGCCACCCTGATCATCGTCATGCTGGTCACGTTCGCCTTCGTGCTGATGGTCAAGCAGCGCCTGAGCGCGGAGATCGCCGAGAGTCGCGACCGCCTCGACCGGGCCCAGCGGGCCGAGGTCGTGGCCCGGCTGGCAGGCGGCGTCGCCCACAACTTCAACAACCAGCTGACGACGATCAACGGCTTCGCCGAGCTCCTCGCCGGAAGCTTCGGCGAGGACGACCCCCGCCGGGCCGACGCGAACCGGATCCTCGAGGCGGGATCGCGAGCGGCGGCGGTCACCGGTCAGCTGCTTGCCTTCGGGCGCCGGCAGACCCAGTCCCCGGCAATCCTGGAGGTCGACGCCGTCGTCGTCGGACTGACCTCGATGCTCGCGAGCTTCGCCGGCGACGACGTCGAGGTCGCCGTCCGGCCCGGCGCTCCGGGCGGGCTGCCCCTGGTCGATCCGAGCCAGCTCGAGGAGATCGTGGTGGCCCTCGCGTTCAACGCCCGGGACGCGATGCCCGCCGGCGGCCAAATGACCGTCGGGACGGCGCGCGTGTCGATCGGGCCGGGGGAACTCCGCCTCAGCCCGCGGGCGGCGCCCGGCGACTACATCCGGGTTACAGTCGCCGACACGGGGACCGGAATCCCGGCGGACGTTCTGCCCCACGTCTTCGAACCGTTCTTCTCTACCAGGGCCGTCGGCTGGGGACCCGACCTTGGGCTGTCCAGCATCGACGGGCTCGTGGCGCAGGCCGACGGCTTCACGGCCGTTGCCAGCGAGATGGGAGGGGGCAGCGCCTTCTCCGTCTACCTCCCGGTGGCTGCGGGCGGTTCCGGGGCCTGATCCGCGCGCATCCGAGCCGCCTCGGATCGGCCGGACGGCTCGGCCTCCGGCCGGGCGGCTCCCATGTACTCCAGAATACCGTCCGGCAGACCGCGACCCCCGGCCATATCGATCTGCTATAACTCTCTCTGCTCCGAGAGGGAGTGACTCGGCCGGCGGCGTGCCTGCGTCCAGGCGCGACGAGGGTCTGAGGGCCGGCCCGTCGCCACGTGCGCAATCTGGGCCGGCGGGACCGTCAGCCGCCGGGGATGAGGATGAATCCGACCAAGGCCATCTTTGCTCGCATCAACGGCTTGCTGACGGGGCTCCAGGGCAGCGGCCGTTCGGTCATGACCATGGTGGCCCTGGTCGCGGTCACCGTGCTGGCCTTCGCCGGCACCGTGGCGGCCATCGAACTGGGTTCCTCGGGGGGCCCGTCGGCAACCCCCAGCCTCGTCGCCGCAGCGCCGGTGCAGACCCAGGCGGAGACGGCCGCGCCGACGGAAACGCCGACCGAGACGCCCACTGAGACTCCGACCGAGACTACGACCGACGCTCCGACGCCCGAACTCACGCCCTCACCCACTGACGGACCGCCCACTCCACGCCCGACCCGGATCCGATGCACCCCGACGCTCGGGGCCCCGCCGGCCGCCTCGGACACACCGACGCCCGGTGGCTCGGCGGGGCCGACGCCGACCCCGGCCGAGCCCACAGCGACGCCCACGCCCACGCCCACGCCGACAACCGCGCCGGCCGATCCCACGGCCACGCCGACACCCACAGCCGCTGCCGTGGCACCGCCCGCGGTCCTGCCGGCGCTGGCCGCTCCTCAGACCGCGGCGCCCGTTCGGGTCGCCGCGGCCGCGGCCTTCACCCTGTGCGTGCCGATCCTCGAGTATCACCGCATCATCCCGATCAGCGAAGCGGGCGGGTCGCTGCCCGGCCTGGTCATGCCGCCTGATAACTTCTCGGCCCAGCTGGACGCCCTCAAGGCGGCCGGATGGCACGCCATCACCCTGGGGTCTCTCGGCGACGACCTGATAGCTCATCGGGCGCCTTCGGCCCGCTCCTTCGTCATCTCCATCGACGACGGCTGGAACGACAGCTACAAATACGCCCTCCCGATCCTGCAGAGGCACGGCTACGTCGCGACCTTCTTCGTGATCTCTAGCCGCATCGGCGGGGCCGGCTTCCTGAGCGCGAGTCAGATCCAGGCCCTGCGGGCCGCCGGCAACGAGATCGGCAATCACACGGTCAGCCATGTCGGGCTGTCCTACCAGACCGTGGCCAACATGAAATACGAGGTGAACACGGCGTCGGACCAGATTGCCGCGGTGACCGGTGTTCGCCCGAGGTCCTTCGCCTATCCCATGGGGGCCATCAGCAACCTGGCGATGGCCGCGGTGGCCGCCTGCCCCGGAATGGAGATCGCGGTAACCGAGTATCGGGCGATCGGTGAAACCGACGTCGGACGCTTCGACGCGCCGCGCCTGGAGATCGGCCCCTACGTGAGTCCGCAGAGCCTGATGATCATGCTGGCGGGTTAGCCCGCCGCGCTGGACGAGCAGGCCGGGGTGCGGGGCGGCCGGACGGCCGCGCCGGCGCCCGCGCCCGATGCCCGCTGCTAGAGTTGCAATCCTGCGGTCAGAGCCAGATCAGGAGATGGCCCCGTGACGACCTCCGGCAAAGAGATTCGCTTCGGAGCCTCGACTTGCCGGCCGCCCGATGAAGACGTGAGCGGCGGTTTCGCGACGGTCGAGGGCGAGCGATGGGCCCGCATCCAGAACGTCGACCGGATGGCGCCGTTCCTGATGAGCCTCGCCACCGACAGCGACGGATGGCTGTTCATAGGCTCGAACGGCCCGTTGGTGGCCGGCCGCCGCAGCCCGGACACGGCCCTCTTCCCCTACCAGACCGTGGACAAGATCCTCCGCTATCCGACCACCAGCGGAGCGCGCACGATCTTCCTGGTATCGCGCGCAGGCAAGACATCCCTCTGGGAGCCGTGGCTCGACGACCCCCGCGTCTACCGCATCGCCAGGAACCTGTACAAGCGGATCGACGGGACGGCCGTCGTGTTCGAGGAGATCAACCACGACCTGGGCCTGCGGTTTCGCTGGAGCGTTTCGGCATGCAACCGATTCGGGCTCGTCCGGCGTGCCGAGCTCGACGAGACGGCCGGCCAGCCGGCCGGAGTCCGCTACCTCGACGGCTGGCATCAGCTGATCCCGCCCGGGGTCGACCAGGAGACCTATTCGCGGTACAGCTACCTCGCGGCAGCCTACATGCGCCACGAACGCGTGCCCGATGTGCCGCTCGGGATCTACTCGCTCAACGCTGTAATCACCGACCGCCCCGAGCCGTCCGAGTCGCTTCGCGTCGCGGCGGCGTGGTCGGCCGGGCACCCGGACCCGGTCATCCTGTTGAGCGACCGCCAGCTGGAGCCGTTCCGGTCCGGCGCAGAGGTCCGGCCGGAGCTCGAAACCCGGGGCGAGATCGGCGCGTATCTCGCAGCCGATCGCGTCCACCTCCCGGCCGGAGGCCGGCACGCCTGGTACACCGTCGCCGACACCGGTCTCGACCACCCGGCGATCTGCGGCCTTCGCGATCTCCTCGCGGCTCCCGAGCGGCTGGGGCCGGCCCTCGAAGAGGCGCTGGCCGCGAACACCTACGGGATCCGGCGCCGCGTCGCCGGGGCGGACGGCCTGCAGCAGTCGGCAGACGAGGCGGCCTCGGCGAACCACTTCTCCAACATCCTGTTCAACATCATGCGCGGCGGAGCGTTCGAGCATGGATACGATGTCTCGCTCGAGGATCTCGCGTCCTACCTCCGGGATCAGAACCGGATTCTCTTCGAGCGCCACCGGGCCTGGGTCGAGGGGTTGCCGGACGGGTTAACCCTGCAGGAGCTGTGGCGCCTGGCTTCCGGCCGGGGCGATCCGCAGCTCGTCCGCCTCGTCCGCAGCTACCTGCCGCTGACGTTCAGCCGGCGGCACGGCGACCCGAGCCGGCCGTGGAACAAGTTCTCGATCCGAGTCCGGGACGCCTCGGGACGGCCCGTCTACGGATACCAGGGCAACTGGCGCGACATCTTCCAGAACTGGGAGGCGCTCGGCGCAAGCTTCCCGGAATACCTGGGACAGTTCATCGGCGTATTCCTGAACGCCTCCACCGCCGACGGCTACAACCCCTACCGCGTCGACCGCTCCGGGTTCGAGTGGGAGATAGAGGATCCGACCGATCCCTGGAGCCACATCGGCTACTGGGGCGACCACCAGGTCGTCTATCTCCTCCGTCTCCTCGAGAGCTTCGACCGGCACCAGCCAGGCGCCCTCGCCGCGTCCCTCGGCGAGCGGAACTACGCGTACGCGAACGTCCCGTACCGGATTGCCGACTTCGAGTCCGTGCTGGCCAACCCGCGAGCGACGATCGAGGTGGACCGGGCTCTCCACGAGTCGCTGCTGGCGGCCAGCGCGGACCTGGGCGCGGACGGCAAGCTGCTCCGCGACGGCAGCGGCGAGGTACGGCTGGTCAGCCTGCTCGAGAAGCTGCTCGTGCCGCTCCTCGTCAAGCTCACGAACCTGGTCCCGGGCGGCGGGATCTGGCTCAACACGCAGCGCCCCGAGTGGAACGACGCCAACAACGCCCTGGCCGGGTGGGGCCTCTCCATCGTCACCCTGAGCGCGATCCCGCGCTACCTGGCCCTGCTGGGGGACCTCGCCTCGGCCGATCGCGACATCCTTATCTCGGCCCCGGTCGCTCGCCTGCTCGAGAGCGTTACCGCGATCCTCGACGGCTCCCAGGGACCGTGCGACGACGCGCGGCGATATCAGATCCTCGTGGCGCTGGGGCAGGCCGGAGAGGCGCATCGCCGCTCCGTCTACGCCGAAGAGATCGGGGGCGACGTTCCCACGCCGACCTCGGCGGTGCGGGTTCTCGTCGCGGCCGCGGCCCCCGTGATCGAGGAGACACTGCGGGCCAGCCGGCGCCCGGACGGCCTCTACCACAGCTACAACGTTCTCCGGATCGACGGCGAGAGGGCGTCGGTGGACCGCCTCGGCCCGATGCTCGAGGGCCAGGTAGCGGTGCTCGACTCAGGCCTGCTGGGCGACGGTGAGGCCGTGGCCCTGCTGCGGGCGTTGAGGGCGAGCGACCTGTATCGCGCCGACCAGCACAGCTACCTCCTCTACCCTGACCGGGCACTCACGCCGTTCCTGGAGCGGAACACTCTCGACGGCGCGCCTCCCATCACGGATCCCGGGCTGTTCGTCGCGGATCGTTCGGGTGCATGGCACTTCCAGGCCGACCTGAGCACGATGGCCGATGTCAACCGCCAGCTTCAGCTCGCGGGCGCCTCCCCAAGCCAGGCGGCGGCGGTCCGGAAGCTGTGGCGTGAGACCTTCGCCCACGACCAGTTCACGGGGCGGAGCGGCACCTTCTTCGCGTTCGAGGGCCTGGGCAGTATCTACTGGCACATGGTCGCCAAGCTGCTCCTCGCGGTCGCGGGCTGCCACCGCCGCGCCGCCGACCCGGCCGGAGCAGCGGCCCTGGCGGAGGTCTACGACGACATCCGGAACGGTCTCAACTTCCGCAAGACCGCGGATGGGTACGGGGCATTTCCGACCGATCCCTACTCCCATACGCCGCGCCACCGGGGAGCCCAGCAGCCGGGCATGACCGGCCAGGTGAAGGAGCAGATCCTGGCTCGATTCGGCGAACTTGGGGTCGAGGTCGAGATCGGCTGTTTGCGCTTTCGGCCGCGCCTCCTCCACCTCGGCGAGTTCGCCGCCGAGGCGACCGAATTCCGCTGGATCGACGCGGTGGGCGTCGAATCGACGGTCGGCCTGCCGGCCGGGAGCCTCGCCTTCACCTATTGCCAGGTCCCGATCGTCTACCGCCTGGGTAGCGGTCCCTCGATCGAACTGGAGCGGACGGACGGCCGAGTCGAGCGCGTCAACGGGACCGAGCTCGGCCGGGAAACCAGCCGGGCGATCTTCGAGCGCCGCGGCACGTATCACCGGCTGACCGTCACGTTGCCGCCCGACACGCTGCGGCGATAGCCGGGCACGCTAGTACGGGGCGACCGCCGGCGGCTACAGCGATCTGCGTCGGGAATCGGTCCGCACTCGGCACCGTGACGCGGTAACCTGAATCGTCGGCACATGAACCTCGGGGAGACCATTATCGACTTCCTCAGACGCCTTCTCGTGGGCGATCGACAGGAACCTCGGGCAGAGCTTCAGCCCGGCGCCGGAGGCACAGCGACATCCGGCTCGGAGAACGCGGCGCCGCCGGTCGCGCCTGGGACGCAGCCCCCGCCGAAGCGCGACCTGGCCGCGTCGTGCCCCTATTGCGCTGTGCTGCTGGATCCCCCGCCGGAGCGGGGACGCCTGTGCCCGCGCTGCCGGCGGAGGATCGTAGTCCGCATGGTGAACGGCAGGCGGGTGCTGCTCACGGAAGAGGCGCTCAACGTTTTCGAGGCCCAGCGCAATCGCGAAAGCAGGGAGCATACCTGGGCCGGCGAGCGCGCTCGCTGGCTTGCCCTGGCCAGAGGGGTGTCGGCGCCGGACAACCGGGTCGCGCGGCTTGGCGCTGCACCGCCCTCGGATGCGGCAGTGGCGGCGTCAAAGGACCTGTACCTTGCCGCTGCCGAGCGCGCAGTGCGGACGGCACGACGCGACAAGCGCTGGGATCAGGTGGCGAGGATCCGGCGGGCGCAGGCGGCGGCTCTGTATCTCGCTTCCGGCTCGGCCGTGCCTCCTTCCGACGACGTCGTGGCGTTGCACCGTGAATGGTCGGTCGCGGCGCTTCGCTCGATCGTCAGGTTCGGCAAGAACGCGGAACTGGTCGCCGAGGGCTGCTGCGCGATCTGCCGGCAGGACGACGGCCGAGCCTTCCGTATAGCGGCCGAGCTGCGGACGCCGCGCCTTCCGCATGCGGGCTGCCCGAAGGGCTTGTGCCCGTGCGACTGGTTCCCCGTGCCGGACACGAAAGGGCCGCGGAAACGCATTCGACGCCGAGCCTCGCCCCGGCCGAGCCCCGTGCCCGAACAAACGCCGGCACCTGAGCAGACCGTGGACAGCTCGGAGCTTCCGTCCGGCCGTCCAGTCGAACCGTTCCCGCCCGCCGATTGGGTGGGAACGAAGCGGGCGGGCCCAGCACGGTGACGATCGTGCCGATCCTGACACCGAGCCGCGATTGGGGCTCCCTGGCCGCGGTCCCGCCCAGGGAGCAGCGGTACTACGAGGGCTTCTGGTCCCTCCAGTACGGAACGTCGCTCGTGGCGCTGACCCTCGAGCGAGACGCCAGGAAGTGACAGGCGGCAAGCCCGCCTGGTCAAGCCGGATCGCCGCCGGTCGGCCGCCGTTCGGGCGGTCCGTCATCAGGGCCGATAGAGTTCCGCCGACGCACGCGCCTTGAAGTCGTTGCCCATGCCACCGGCAACGAGCACCCGCCCATCGGAGAGCAAGGTCACCGTGTAGCCGCTGCGAGGGGTCGCCATGGCGCCGGTCGGGCCGAAGGCACCGGCCGCCGGGTCGAAGACCTCCGCCGAGCCCACGGAGTTACCCGACCCGTCGTGACCGCCGGTGACCAGGACCCGGCCATCTTGCAGGGGCGTCGCGATGTGGCCGTTCTGGCCATCCGGCATCGACGCAGTGTTGCCGAACTTGCCGGTCTTCGGGTCGTACACCTCGGCCGTGGAGGTTACGTTGCTCCCCTGCGAGGGGCCTTCGATCACAAGGGCTCGCCCGTCCTGCAACTGAGCCGCAGCCGAGCCATAGCGCCCCGACGCCATCGACCCGGCGGTGCCGAACTTGCCTGCCTTCGGGTCGTACAACTCAGCCGAGGCAAGAATGCTGGAGCAGCTGGCGCCGCCCGGCGAGTATGGGGCGTTGTATCCGCCCACGATCAGGACCCGGCCGTCCTGGAGCAGCGTCGCCGCGTGGGTGCGCCCGTGGCGTGCTCATCGAGCCGGTCGAGGTGAATGCGCCCGTCTTGGGATCGAAGATCTCGGCCGACGCGAAAGCCTGCCTGGTCTTGGTGTCGTAGCCTCCTGAAACCAGGACGCGGCCGTCCGCCAGCAGGGTGGCGGTGGCATCGGCCCGCGCGGTTGCCATGGAGCCCGTGGGGGTAAATGTCCCGGTCTTGGGGTCGAACAGCTCCGCCGATGCGTACGCCACCAGGCCCTTGATGCCGTAGCCCCCGGCAAGCAGAACCCGGCCGTCCGACAGCAGGGCGGCGGAATGCCCCTCTCGCGCCGTCTTCATGGAGCCGGCCGGGGTGAACGTGCCGGTCTTGGGGTCGAACAGCTCGGCCGAGGCGAGCGTGACCAGGTCGGCCACGCCTCCGGCGACCAGGACCCGGCCGTCCGCCAGCAGGGTCGCGGTGTGGTTCTCCCGAGCGGCCGCCATCGATCCGGTCGCGCTGAAGGCGCCGGAGTTCGGTCGGGCCGTCGGCTGGGCTGCAGAGCTTGAGGCGGCCGAAGGGCCAACGCGGGGAGCCGTGTCGCTGGGTGCCGCCGCAGCCGAATCGGTCACCGCCGGCGGCGGGACCGTCGGCTCCTGCCCAGGTGCGGTCGCCGAGCCGGAGCCGCAGGCTCCAACAGCCAGGCCGACCAGGATCAGCAACGCCGCCGGAACCGTTCTTACAGTCACCTTGCGCTCCTCATGAGACAGGCGGCACGAAATGCGGGATCGCCGCGACGTGTTTCCTTTCGCAACGAATGTTCAACGGACGCCGCCGACGCGTCATACGAAGTCTTGCACGGTGCTCCGATTTCTGGGCATGCCGTCGCGCTGCCGGCCGCGACACAGCGGCGGCGGGCCGGCCCTCCGGCCGCGCTCCGGTAGACTCAGCCGCCATGAGCGGACCGATCGCGCTCGTCGGCAGCGGCGAGTTCACTCCTTCGATGGCCGAGGTGGATCGATACCTGCTGGCCGCCACCGGCCGCAACCGGCCGCGGGTGGCGATCGTGCCGGCGGCCTCCTGGCCGGACGGCGAGGCCGTCTTCATGCGCTGGGCGGCCCAGGGCGAGGCCCATTTCACCGCCCTGGGGGCGGTGCCCGTGCCGGTCCTCATCCGCGATCGGGCGTTGGCCGACGACCCGGCCTTCGTCGCGGAGATCTCCGCGGCCGATCTCATCTACTTCTCCGGCGGCAAGCCGGGCCACCTCCTGGCGACTCTTCGAGATAGCGCGGCGGGTGCCGCCCTGCGAGAGGCGCACGCCCGCGGGGCGGTCATCGCGGGCTGCTCGGCCGGGGCGATGGTCCTGGGCGGTCATCAGCTCAGGGCGGGCGGCCGGCGCTTCCTCGAGCCGCCGTTCGGCTGGCAGGACGGGCTCGGCCTCGCGCCCGGTCTCGTGATCATTCCACACTACGACGCCATCCCGGAGACACTCGTCGCGCCGCTGGTCCTTGCCGCTCCAAAGGGCTCGATCGTCGTGGGCATCGACGAAGACACCGCCGTCGTGGGTCGCGACGGCGCGTGGCAGGTCATGGGCCGTGGCCGCGTGACGATCTGGCATGGGCTCAGACGCGAGCGTCGCCGCGCCGGCGCGGCCGTCTCGATCTGATCCGGCCGGTCGCGGAGAGTCCCCTCCAGTCGTAATCCCGACCAACGCCCGCGGCCGGCGGGACCAACGGGCTATACCTAGGTCGGTCCGGTCCGTACTACGCTCGCCTCGTGATCGCAGACGAGGAGCGGACACTGGCAAGAGCGGCATTACGCTCGGCCGACCCCCTCGCGGACCCCCTCTTCCCGACCTCGCTGGTAGGGGCGCAGCGCCGGCGCTTCGGGTCAGACGTCGACTCAATCCCACTCCTGGCCAAGTGGTCCGAACAACACACAGGCGGTTCCAGCCGCCGGTATCCATGGGGGATCTCGACCCATCCCATCCGGTACTGGCCGTCGTACGTGGGCCCCCGGGAGAGCTGGCGACCGTGGCGGGCCCGCGACATGGCGGCTCTCGTCGAGGAGGGCGCGCGGGCCTTCGAGGATCGCTTCCTCGTCCCACTCATCCTCGCCGACACGGTCGAGTTCCTCGCGTCGAACGCCGAGAAGGCCGGCCCGGCCGGCAAGCTTGCCGACGGCCTGCTCGAGCCGGCACGCTCCGCCATCCGCCGGGACGCTGCCCTGTACACGCGGGAGTCGCACGCCTGGGGTGACACCTGGGCCCTGTGGTGCTTCGCCCGCCGGCCGCACATGTTGCGTTTCGTCTACCCGTACGCCCTGGCAATCGCCGATGCCTACGCCGACGCGGCCTGGCGGAGCGGCGGTCGTGGGGTCCTCGGCACGGGCTATCCGTTCCACGACGTCCCTCTCGTCTCGGCGTCGGCACAGCTGGCCTCCGGCCTGGCCGGTCTCGGCTACCACCCACAACTGCTCGCCAGCCTCACGGGCTACGTTGCGGCCCGGCAGGATGTCCGGGGTGGCTGGGGCGACTCCGATGGCCCACCGGACGTCCTGACGACATTCGTGTCGGCCGAGCTCCTGGCCGGGCTCGATCCCGACTACGATCCGGCCCCGACGGCCGCCTTCCTGGCGCGGCGCCAGCGCCCGGACGGCTGGTGGACTGCGTACGGGCCGGAGACGGCCTGGCTGACGGCGGAGATCGAAGCCTGGCTGCAGAAGGCCGGTCTTCCGTTCCCGGCCCGTTTCCACTGGCCGCAGCTGGCCCTGGCCCAGCGCGACCGGCGCACCGGCCTGCCGCTCTACGGCTACTACGCCGACCTCGCCGCGCTCTGTCGGGCGTTGCCGGGATTGGCCTCGTCCGGGGTTGAGCTGGCCTTCCTCGACCTGGTCGGCTTCCGCGAGGTCAATAACCGCCTCGGCATGGCCGCCGGGGACGAGGTCCTGGTTGCCTTCGCCAACGCGCTCGCCGCGATCCCCGAAGCCATGGCGGTCCGCGATGGTGGCGACGAGTTCCTCGTCGTGGGGCCGCCGGGCGGCCGGGACCTGGCCAGGAAGATGGACGACTTCCGGCACAGCTGGCCGGCGATCTATCACGCCCGCTTCGGGGCGGACGCGCCTCCGGTCGTCCCTCGGGTTCTCGTCGCCCAAACCGAGGGCCGTCACCTCGTCTGGCTGAGAGACGACCTCGGAAGGCGGGTCGGCGATCTCAAGCAGCAGTTCCGGGACGTCGGCGCCACCGGCGTGCAGCGCGATCTCGGGATGCAGTGGCCGGGGCGCACGGGAGCCACCTCCCCGGGGGCCGGCCAGCTGCCCGTGGAGGCAGTCAGCAGCCGCGCCGCACCGACGCGCGACGTCGAGGTGACGGTGCAGGTTCCGCTGCAGGCGAACCCGATCGAGGGCCAGGCGACGCAGAAGCTCGTCGTTGTCGGCGGCCGGGCCTACTTCGGCAGCGGGGCCAACCATCTGGAGTTGTTACATGCGGCCGGCCTCGACCCGTCGGCCGTAGATACCACCGGCCTGGCCTATTTCCCTCCGAACTGGTCGCTGGCCGGCGAGAAGGCGAAGCACGCGAGCGGGGAAGACACCACCACAAGAGGAGGCGAGGCCGGCGACACGGGTACCTGACAGCCAATCAACCAGGCGCACGCGAGATCCAACGGGGAGGTTCATCTCATGCCGGTTGTAAGAGCGGGTCCAAACCGGTATCTGCTGGTCGGTCGTCGAGGGAAGCTGGAGAACCGGGGCTCGGCCGTACAGGCCATCCTGCGGCCGGGCACCATCTGGGTGCTCGTGCCCGCCACCAAACAGGAAGCGACCTTCGAGTTCACGCAGGAAACCAGGGACGGCATCCCCTTGCGATTCAAGGGGATCATCATCTATCGCATCACCGACCCGGGAGCCGCAGCGAAGCTCTTCGACTTCAGCACGGGCAACGGGCTGAGCCAGATCTCCACTCTGCTCACTCACGTCTGCCTCGGTGAGCTGCGCCACGCCGTCTCCCACATGACGATGGTCGAGTGCATCGAGCAGCGCAAGACGACGCTGAGCGAGGTCGTCGAAACCGCCCTGCGAACCACGATCCACACCGAGAGCGCCAATGCCAACGACTGGGGCATCAGCGTCGAAGTTGCCCAGGTGGCCCAAGTGTTCATCGTGGACGCCCAGCTGCGCCAGCAACTGGAAGCCGAGGTCCGCAACGAGATCAAGCTCAAGAGCGACCAGTCCAACATCCTGACGCAGGAAGAGACGCGGCTGGCGGAGATGGAATCGGCGGGCCGGGTCGACGAGAGGAAGCTCGCCAACGACCGGGAGAGTCTGCGCCGCCAGGAGGAGATGGAGCTGGCCCAGATCGCCCGCCAGCGCCGCATGCAGGCCGAGAACCTGGCGACGGAGCAACAGGCTCTTCAGCTCGACCAGGAGAGATTCCGCGCTCAGATGGACGCGGAGCAGGACAGGGTCAACACCGAGACGCCCGTGAGATTGCTGAGGATCACGAAGGAGAGCGGGATCCTGCGCGAGGAGCTCGAGCTGCGCAAGCTGCAGAACCAGGTCAAGGCCTTCGACGTCGAGACCGACCTTCTGCGCACGCGTGCCGAGCAGGAGCTGCGTCGCGAGATGCTACCTATCGAGCAGGCACCTCAAATGGTGGAGGCCGCGTCGAGAGTCCTTCGGGGCACGAACCTGTCCATCTACGGCGAGGACGGGAAGCTCCTGGGCCAGCTCGCACCGATCTTCGACTACCTGACGCGTGCGGTTCAGCAGGCTACCCAGGCCGGTGTCTCGCGAGCACCCGCAAACGACGATCCGGCCGTGGTGGTCCGGCCCGAGTCATCCTGACCGGGCTGGTGGCCGGCTCAAATCGTGCCGTTGTAGATGCGGCCTCCATCCCGGGCGTAATCGGCCAGGACTCCCGCGGCCTCATCAGTAAGGATCCCGCGATACATCGCGATCCCCCGGCGTGCCAGTGCCTCGGGCCAACCGCCCGGCTTGTCGCCCTCGTCGAAGCCGATGCTCTCGGCATCCTCTGCGCACGCGCCGCAGACCACACTCTTGATGCCGCTCCAGGGAATGGCTCCCAGGCACATGGCACACGGCTCGGTACTCGTCACGAGCTGTAGCGCCGGCAGCCCGGGCGCACCCAGGTCGTAGGTCCCGGCCAGCTGTTGGGCGATGGCGATGGCCACCATCTCGGCGTGGGCCAGCGATGAGCTCAGGGGCACGACCAGGTTCACGCCGGGGGCGACCACCTTGCCGCAGTCCGTTTCCACGATTACGGCACCGAACGGGCCACCGCCGTTGTTGACGTTCTCGCGGGCCAGGGAAATGGCCAGCATCATCCGCTCCTCGAGGGTGGCCAGAGAAGCGGGCCGGGCGGCCATGAAAGCGGTCACCCACTCGGGCAGCGAGATGACGAGGCTGGGATAACGGGACGGCACGGCAACCTTCTCCTGTGCGCGACCGCTCGACAGAAGACCAGCCTACATCCTCATGCGGCGGGCTACACTGCCTACCTGTGACCATGCGTGAGGATCGCCGCCCCGGCTTCCCGACCACGTCCTTCGATGTGGCCGTCGGCGACCTTCCGGCGATGGAAGCAGCGGACAGAATGGCGAGAAGAGACTTCTACGCTCGTCCGTCCGCGTCCAGGTGATCCCTCGAAGACAGGCGCGAATTCGGCAACCAGGCGGCGCCCAGAATGAGCTTCTTCTCGGCTCCACAGGTGTCTGCTCGCGGGCGTCGCGCGGCTCAAGCGCAGAGTGTTCGTGACCGTGCCCGGCCGACGATGAATGGAGCAGGCGATGCAGCAATTCGGGCTTGAGCGCCAACTGGTCGATTCCGCAACCTACGAACGGGCGGTGCGTCGATTCCGCGAGGCGCGGATCGTGATGCCGACCTTCGCCGAACTCGCCGATCCCGAGCGCATACCACCGGCGGTCACGGCCGACCTCGCCGCCGTCGACCCCGACGCCCCCGATCCACGCAACCTGTTCCGCGTCCATTGGGGAAACGACCGGACGCGGCGGGCTCGCGTTCGCGTCTCCGAGCACGTGGTGCTCCCGCCGGCTCTCACCGGTGTGGATGCGCAGATCGTCGTGGCCCTCGGCGACCGTTTTCCGATGATCGCCGCGCACAAGGTGCTGGCCGCTTTCGCATGCCTGGCGCCGCGACTCGTCACCGGGCAGTTCGACCCGACAACCCAGCGCGCGGTGTGGCCATCGACGGGCAACTACTGCCGTGGTGGCGTGGCGATCAGCCGGATCATGGGTTGCCGGGGCGTGGCGGTGCTTCCCGAAGGCATGAGCCGGGAGCGCTTCGCCTGGCTCGACCGTTGGGTCGCCGATCCCGCCGACATCATCCGAACGCCCGGGACGGAGAGCAACGTCAAGGAGATCTACGACCGCTGCGCCGAGCTCAGGCGCGATCCCGCGAACGTCATCCTCAACCAGTTCTCCGAGTTCGGGAACTACCTCGTCCACTATCTCGTCACGGGCCGCGCTCTCGAGCGGGTCTTCGAATCCATGCGGGATGACCGACCCGAGCTTCGGCTGGCGGCCTTCACCTCCGCCACGGGGTCGGCGGGCACGATCGGCGCGGGGGACTACCTGAAGGAGCGCCACGGCACACGGATCGTGGCCGGCGAGGCGCTGGAGTGCCCGACGATGCTCCGCAACGGCTTCGGCGAGCACAACATCCAGGGCATCGGCGACAAGCACATACCCCTGATCCACAACGTGATGAACACCGATCTCGTGGTGGACGTCTCCGATCGCGCCACGGACCACCTGCTCGTACTCTTCAACACCGCCGCGGGGAAGCGCTATCTCGCCGAGAAGCGGGCGGTACCCGAGGCCATCCTGGCCGAGCTGCCCGCCTTCGGCATCTCCTCGATCTGCAACGTGCTCCTCGCGGTGAAGACCGCGAAGAAGCTCGGACTCGGCCCGGACGACGCCATCGTGACGGTGGCGACCGACGGGGCCGCGATGTACGGCACCGAGGTCGAGAAGATCCTCGCCCGCGACTTCCGAGACGGCTTCGACGCCACTTCGGCGGCGGAGACCTTCGGCGAGCACCTGCTGGGCGCCGGCACGGACGACCTGCTCGAGCTCGGCCGGGAGGAGCGCGAGCGGATCTTCAACCTGGGCTACTACACCTGGGTGGAGCAGCAAGGGGTCACGATCGAGGCCTTCGAGGCTCGCCGCGAGCAGGCATTCTGGACGGAGCTGCGCGGCATCCTGCCGGTCTGGGATCAACTCATCGACGAGTTCAACGCCCGCACGCGAGCCGCCTCGTGACCGCCCATGCCGCGCTTCGTGTGGCGGACGAATCGGCCGGCCGGCCCGCAACCTGGTTCGAGTGCACGGGGTGCGGCCGGCGGGTCCCGTCGGGCGAGCCGGTCCCGCTCCGCTGCCCCTCGGCATCGGGCGGCGACGACGTCGACCATGTCCTGGCCCGGAAGCTCGATCCGGCCCGAGCGTCCTTCCCGCAGGGGAGCGAGGACACCCCCTTCGTCCGCTACCGGACCCTGTTCCACGCCTGGCACGCCGCGCGCGAGCTGGGCTGGAGCGACGCGGAGTACGTCGCCGTGGTCGAACGGTTGGACGCGGCCGTGGCCGCGGTCGACGGGCACGGCTTCCGCGTCACGCCGTTCTTTCGCGCGGCCGAGCTGAGCGATCGCCTCGGCTTCTCGAAGACCGGCGGCGTGTGGGTAAAGGACGAGACCGGGAACGTGTCGGGCTCGCACAAGGCCCGCCACCTGATGGGAACGCTGCTCGAGCTCGAGGTCGCCGAGGCGATGCGTCGTGCGGGCGGAGCGCCCGTCGCCGGCCCCGCGCCCCTGGCGGTCGCCAGCTGCGGGAACGCGGCCCTCGCCGCGGCGGTGGTCGCCCGCGCCGCCGGCCGGCCGCTCGACGTCTTCATCCCGCCCGAGGCCGATCCTGCCGTCGTGGCCCGGCTGCGCGAGCTGGGCGCCCGCCTGACGGTGTGCGAGCGCCGGCCCGGCGTCAACGGCGATCCCACCTACCACCGCCTGCTCGAGGCCATGAGCGCGGGGGCCCTAGCCTTCAGCTGCCAGGGGAACCTCAACGGCCTGGCGATCGAGGGCGGCGAGGCGCTCGGCTGGGAGATGGTCGACCCGCTCGCGGCGGCCGGCGCCCAACTCGACCGGATCTTCGTCCAGGTTGGCGGCGGCGCCCTTGCCGCGGCCTGCGCGGGCGGCCTCGGCGAGGCCAGGGCCCTCGGCCGGCCCGTCGGAAGCGGGCGTTTCCACGCTGTCCAGACCCGCGGCGCCTACCCGCTCGAACGCGCGTATGTGCGTCTCGCCGACCGGGTGGCCGCGGGCGAGACGCCGGCCGACGCGCTCGCCTATGCGGCCGGCCATCGCTCGGAGTTCATGTGGTCCTGGGAGGAAGAACCGCACAGCATCGCCCACGGCATCCTCGACGACGAAACCTACGACTGGTTGGCGGTGTCGAGGGCCATGTTCGAGACGGGCGGCTCCCCTATCGTCGTCGACGAGGACACCCTGATGGAGGCCAACGACCTGGCCCGCTCGGCGACCGGCATCGACGTCGATCACACCGGCTCGGCCGGTCTCGCCGGGCTGCTCCGGCTCGTCCAATCGGGGGCGGTCGATCCCGCCGAAACGGTCGCCGTGCTCTTCACCGGAGTTCGGCGCTCGACCGGCGACGCCCCAACATCCCCTTCCCCGGCCGCCGACGGCCGGTCCGCCAGCCCACCGAAGGAGGCACGGTCATGAGAGGCTTCATGGGTCGGGACATCCTGTCGCTCAAGGAGTTCAGCCGGGACGAGTTCTTCAGGGTGTTCCAGGTGGCCGACGACCTGCGCCCATTCGCCCGCGACCGGCGCAACACGGACCTCCTGAAAGACAAGACGCTCCTGACCGCCTTCTACCAGCCCTCGACCCGCACGCGCCTCGCCACGGAGGCCGCCATGCACCGCCTGGGCGGGCACGTCCTCGGGTTCTCCGACTCCAAGATGACCCGCGCGGGCGACTTCTACCAGGAGTCGATCAAGGACACCTTCCACATGCTGGAGTACTACGCGGACGTGATCGCGATCCGCCATTTCCAGCAGGGCGCCCCCGCGGAGGCGGCGCGGTGGTCGTCCGTCCCGGTCATCAACTGCGGCGACGGATGGGGTGAGCACCCGACCCAGGTCCTGACCGACCTGTACACGATCCTCCTCGAGAAGGGGACCCTCGACGGGCTCACCTACGTGCTGGTCGGCGACATGCGCATGCGCACGATGCATTCGATCCTGTACGCGCTCTCGCAGTTCGACGCCGAGGCCATCGTCGTCGGGCCTCCGGAGATGTCGCTGCAGCCCGACTTCAAGGCCGACCTCGACCTTCTCAACGTCGCCTACCGCGAGGCCGGAGACGTTCGCGACGTCATCGGCGAAGCAGACGTCATCTACATGGAGCCGGTCGTGCAGGCCGACTACACGCAGTCACGCGTAGAGCGCCAGGGCGAAACCGGCCTGACGCCCAAGGAGTACCAGGTCACGCGCGAGCTGCTCCGCGACAAGGCCAAGCGCAGCTCGATCATCCTGCACTCGCTGCCGCGCATGGACGAGCTGCTGCCCGACGTCGACCAGACTCGCCATCAGCGGTATTGGGCCGAGGCCTTCAACGGCGTGGTCCTGCGAATGGCGCTGCTTTCACTAGTCCTCGGGGCCGCCGAGTAGGGCGGGAAAGGAGACTGCGATGCAGACGGGCCTCCGTGGCCGCGACCTCATCTCACTCCAGGAATGGACGCTGGAGGAAGTCGAGACGGTCCTCGACGTTGCCGCAACGCTCAAGCTCGACCGGGCGCTCGGGCGGCCGCACCCATACCTCGAGGACAAGGTCCTGGCCATGCTCTTCTTCTTCTCGAGCACGCGGACACGAGCGTCGTTCGAGGCCGGCATGGCCCAGCTCGGTGGCCATGCCCAGTTCATCGAGAGCCGCACCACCCAGATCGCTCACGGCGACACCGCGAAGGAGATCGGCGAGATCCTCGGCCGATACAACGACGGGATCGCGATCCGCCACGTCACCTGGGGTGAGGGCAACAAGTACATCCGCGAGGTCGCCGCGGCCAGCCGCGTCCCCGTGCTGAACATGCAATGCGACCTGTTCCATCCCCACCAAATCCTCGCCGACCTGCTAACCATGCGCGAGAAGAAGGGCGACCTGTGGCGGCGGACGATCACCGTCAGCTGGGCCTACGCCGCCAGCTACCAGAAGCCCATGAGCGTGCCCCAGGACTTGATCCTGGCGGCCACGCGCGCGGGCATGAACGTGCGCCTCGTCCACCCACCGGAGTACAAGCTCGTGCCCGAGCTGGTCGACGAGGCCGCCGCCAACGCGCGACGCTCGGGCGGAAGCCTCGAGCTGATGGACGACTTCGAGTCGGGCTTCCGCGGGTCGGACGTGATCTACGCCAAGAGCTGGGGACCCCTCCTGGTCGCCAGCGACGACGAGGCCGGCGCCGCAATCGGGCGCAAGTACACGGACTGGATCACCGACGAGCGCCGCATGGCCCTCGCCGCGGACGACGCCATCTTCATGCATCCGCTCCCGGCCGATCGCAACATCGAGGTGACCGACGCTGTCATAGACGGCCCCCAGTCGGTGGTCTACGATCAGGCCGAGAACCGCCTCCACGTCCAGAAGGCCGTCATGGCCCTCACCATGCGCTGAGCCTGTGGCAGCAACCGGGTGGCCTACCCGGGGAAGCGTGCTGGAGGATACGAGAGTGGCCGGCCAAAAGGTCCTCGAACGCCGCCTCGAGATGGACGTGGTTGGGACGTCCGTGCCCCGCCGCGATGCCCCGTCGAAGGTCGCCGGGCTGGCCCGGTACACCGACGACCTCCAGTTTCCCGGCGCCTGGTACGGGCTCACCGTCCGCTCGACCGTGCCGCACGCCCGCCTCCTCGGGATCGAGCGCGACCCGGCCTTCGACTGGTCGGGCGTAATCCTGCTGACGGCGGCCGACATTCCCGGAGAGAACGTCGTCAACCTGATGGTGGACGACCAGCCGGCCCTCGCCGCGGACGTCATCAACCACTATGCCGAGCCGGTAGCTCTCGTGGCCGCGGCGGACCGTGCCACCGCCCGTGCCGCGAGAGACCACGTCCGAGTCAGGACCGAGCCACTCCCGCCCCTGTTCGATCCGCTGGAGTCGGACCACGCCTTCGCCTCATACGAAATCGGGCGAGGCGACGTCGAAGCCGGCCTGGCCGCGGCCGACCTCGTCGTCGAGGGCACCTACCGTGTCGGCCACCAGGAGCAGCTCTACATAGAGCCGCAGGGGATGATCGCCGTGCCTGGCGAGGACGGCGGCGTCACCGTCTACGGTTCGCTCCAGTGCCCGTACTACGTCCACGCAGCTATGAAACGGGCGCTCGCCCTGGACGACGCTCGCTGCGTGGTGATCCAGGTCGAGACCGGCGGCGGTTTCGGCGGCAAGGAGGAGTACCCCTCGGGCCTGGCGATCCACGCCGCGCTCCTGGCCCTGAAGGCCCGGCGGCCGATTCGGATGATCTACGACCGCCACGAGGACATCGCGGCGACGACGAAGCGGCACCCGGCGATCATCACGCATCGCACGGGTGTGACCCGCGACGGGCGTCTCGGCGCCCAGGACATCGATATCGTCATGGACGCGGGGGCCTACTCCACGCTTTCCCCGGTAGTTCTGTCCCGTGGCTCGATCCACGCCGGCGGCCCGTATGCCTGCCCGAACGTTCGCATCCGCTCCCGCACGATGCGGACCAACACGCCGCCGAACGGAGCGATGCGCGGGTTCGGGGCACCGCAGACGGAGTTCGCCGCCGAGATGCAGGTGAGCCGTGTTGCCGACGCGCTCGGAATCTCCCCGGCCGAGCTGCGGCGTCGCTGGGCTTATCGTGTCGGCGACGTCACGCCCACCGGCCAGGTCCTGCGCCAGAGCGTGGCCGCGGTCCGGGTGCTCGACCGCGCGGTCGAGGCGGCCGAATTCGAGCGCATCCGCGAGCGGACGGCCGCGGAAAGGCTGACCCGGGAGCGTGCCCGCCTGGCAGGCCCGGACCCGGCGGCCCGGACGGCCCGCGGCATCGGAGTTGCTCTCGCGTGGCACGGCGCCGGCTTCACCGGCGGCGGAGAGCGGCACCTGGCGAGCGTCGCGGCCATCGAGGTCGACGCGGACGGCCGCGTGAGGTGCCTGGTCGACTCCACCGAGATCGGCCAGGGCTCGCGGACGGTGCTGGCGCAGCTCGCCGCGGACGCCCTCGGCATCCCGCTCGACGAGGTGGAGATCGCCCCGCAGGACACGCGCGTCGTGCCGAACAGCGGACCCACCGTCGCTTCCCGGACGACAATGGTCGTCGGCGGACTTCTCGTGGCGGCCGCCGGCCGGCTTCGAGAGGAGTTCGAGGCGCGCACCGGCAAATCCTTCGCGGCGTCGTATCGCGACGATGCGCGGAGCCACGGACCGGCCCGGGCCGAGGAGCGGTTCGACGGCTTCTCGGACATCAGCTGGGACGACGCGACACACCGCGGCGACGCCTACCCGGTCTTCAGCTACGCCGCCGCCGTGGCTGAGGTAGACGTGGACCTCGACACCGGCGAGGTGGCGGTTCGCTCGGTCGTGGCCGCCGACGACGCGGGCCGGATCGTCAACCCGCAACTCGCGACGGGGCAGATCGAGGGCGGCACGCTCCAGGCCGTCGGCTATGCCACGATCGAGGAGATGAAGGTCGAGGGCGGCCGCTACATGAACGACCGGCTTGCAACCTACCTGATCCCGACCTCGCTCGACGCGCCCCGGATGACGGCGCTGCTTGTAGAGGAGCCTTTCTCCGGCGTTCCCCACGGCGCCAAGGGGCTCGGCGAGCTGCCGGCCGACGTCGCCGCTCCGGCGATCGTGGCCGCCATCCACGACGCGACCGGGGTCTGGATCCACCAGCTCCCGGCGACGGCCGAGCGCGTCCTCGCGGGCATGATCGAGCTGGAAGGATCGGACCCGGGCCCCGCGCCAGAAGCGCAGGGGGCGGTGTCATGACGCTCGACACGCTCGCCCACCCGGGCGTCATCCGGTTCAAGGTGAACGGAGCTCCGGCCCAGGTGACCGCGAACGGCGGCCGCCGCCTGCTGGACGTGCTGAGGGAGGACCTGGGGCTCACCGGCACGAAGGAGGGGTGCGGCGAGGGCGAGTGCGGAGCCTGCTCCGTGCTGCTCGACGGTCGTGTCGTGGACAGCTGCCTCGTCCCCGTGTGCCAGGTCGAGGGTCGCGAGGTGCTCACGGTCGATGGTATGGCCGACGGAGGGCGCGTCGATGTGCTCCAGTCGGCATTCGTCGCCAGCGGCGCGGCCCAGTGCGGCTTCTGCACCCCCGGCATGCTCGTAGCCGGCCGGGCGTACCTCGATTCGGGCGCGCCTGTAACGGAGGATGCGGTCCGCGAAGCGATCGCCGGGAACCTCTGCCGCTGCACCGGCTACACCAAGATCGTCGAAGCGATCGAGCTTGCCGCCGTGCGCGAGTCGGGCGACGGCGGATGGCAATTGCCCGAGACGAAGCCCGTTCACCCGGCACCGGGTGAGGGTCCGTCCTACGCCCGGCCCGGCGCGCCGCCATCGGGGTCGTGGACCGTCGCGACGAGTAGTCGCGGGTACTCGGAGGTCACCTCTATCTCGCCCGGGTCTCTCCAGGAGGCACTCCGGCTGCTGGCTGAGCACGGGTGCCGGCCGGTCGCCGGGGGCACGGACCTCATGGTCATGCTCGCGACGGGGGCTGCCGATGACAGGCAGCCTCTCCTCGACATCTCGAACCTCGACGAGCTGCGAGGGATCCGGCTCGAGACGCCGGCGAGTTCGGTCGGAGGGCCCGGCCCGCGCGCCCTCGTGCTCGGAGCGCTCACGACCTTCGCCGAGATACGGCGCTCGCCCATCGTCACCGAGCACTTGCCCGTCCTCGCCGAAGTGGCCGCCACGATCGGCGCCGCGCAGATCCAGAACCGGGCGACTCTCGGCGGGAACATCGCCAATGCCTCGCCGGCAGGCGACACTCTGCCCGTCCTGCTGGCGACGGACGCGGTGATCGTGATGGGCGGGGCGAGCGGCGAACGCCGATGCCCGGCCTCGGCCTTCTTCACCGGCTACCGCGCGACCGCCCGTTCCCCCGAGGAGCTGATCCTGCGCATCGAGATCCCCCTACCTTCGGGCCGTCGGGTCCGCTTCCGCAAGGTCGGCACCCGGCGGGCGCTTGCGATCTCGAAGGTCGTCATGGCCGTCTCGTGGCGCGAGGATCAACCGGAGACTCCGGCCCCGCCCGGCGACGCCGGGAACCTTTCAGCCTGGCGCGACGTTCGAGTGGCGGTCGGCTCCGTCGCCCCCGTTCCGATGCGGGCGCTCGCGACCGAGGGGATTCTCGACGGGTCGACTCCGACCCGGGTGGCCGCGGACCGCGCCGCCGCCGCGTTGGCGGCCGAGATCGTTCCGATCGATGACGTGCGCTCGACCGCGTCGTACCGCCGTGCGGTGACGGCCCGGATCCTTCGCCGCGTCATCCGGGACGCCGGCGGCTGGTAGCGGACCGAGGGGAGGCCAGGCCGTCGTGCGGACCCTGATCGTGAAGGGCACAGTCGTCAACGCGGACGGCTCACGGCAGGCCGACGTGCTCGTCGAGGACGAGAGGATCGTCGCGGTCGAGCCCGGTCTGAGCGGGCCCGCGGACCTGGTCCTGGACGCCTCGGGAAAGCTCGTGATACCCGGTGCGATCGACGCTCACACCCACATGGAGATGCCGGTCGGCGACGTCGTGTCGAAGGACACTTTCGAGAGCGGCACCCGGGCCGCGGCCTTCGGCGCCACCACGACGATCATCGATTTCGCGACGCAGAGCCGGGGCCGCTCGCTCCGCGAGGGGCTGGATGCCTGGCACGCTAAGGCCGACGGACACTGCTGCGTGGACTACGGGTTCCACATTGCGATGTGCGACGTGAACGACGGGACCCTGGCCGAGATGGACGGTCTGGTCGCCGAGGGGGTCTCGTCGTTCAAGCTGTTCACCGCGTACCCGGGCCGGATGTACAGCGACGACGGCGAGATCCTGCGGGCGATGCTGCGGGCCGCGGACGACGGCGGCCTGATCCTGATGCACGCGGAGAACGGGCTCGCGGTCGACGTGCTGGCGGAGCGATTGGCCTCGAGGGGCGACACCGATCCACGGTTCCATGCCGTGGCGCACCCTTCCGGGCTCGAGGGAGAGGCGACCAACCGGGTCATCGCCCTGGCCGGGATCGCCGGCGTGCCCGTGTACATCGTCCACGTGTCTGCAGCCGAAGCGGTCGAGGAGATCGGCGCGGCCCGTGCGCGCGGCTCGGAGGTGTACGCGGAGACGTGCCCGCAGTACCTCTTCCTGTCGGTCGATGCCCTGGGGGGCGCGAGTGAGGCCGGCTCGCGCTCCGGCTCCGGCCCGCGCCCCGGCTCCGATGCGAGCTTCGAAGGCGCGAAGTTCGTCTGCTCGCCGCCCCTGCGCACGCCCGAACACCAGGAGGCGCTGTGGCGGGGTCTCCAGGTCGGCGAGCTGCAAGTGGTGGCAACGGACCATTGCCCGTTTGACTTCCACGGCCAGAAGGACCTGGGCCGCGGCGACTTCCGCAAGATCCCCAACGGCCTGCCCGGGGTGGAGGAACGAGTCGATCTGCTCCACGACGGCGGCGTGGTCGCCGAACGCATCTCGCGCGAGCGATGGGTCGAGCTGATCTCGGCCGGTCCCGCCCGCATGTTCGGACTGTGGGGCCAGAAGGGGGCGGTGGCCCCCGGCTTCGACGCCGACCTGGTGATCTACGACCCGGATTCCCGCCACACGCTGTCCGCTCTCACGCATCGGATGAACGTCGACTACTCCTGTTATGAGGGGCGGGAGGTCCGGGGCGCGGCCAGCGTGGTCATGAGCCGGGGCGAGGTCGTCGTCGAGGACGGTGAATGGAAGGGTCGCCCCGGGCACGGCCGCTTTCTCAGAAGGAGGCCTCGGGCCGCGACCGCCGGCCCGGGAGAGAGGAGTTGACGTTGCCGTCGCCGCTGCGCTTCATGCTCAACGGCCGGTCAGTCGAAGTCGACGTCGAGGCGGGGACGAGCCTGCTCGATCTCCTCCGCGACGGGTGCGGCCTCAGGTCGATGAAGGACGGCTGCGCGCCCGAAGGCTCGTGCGGGGCCTGCACGATCCTCGTGGATGACCGGGCGGTGGTGTCGTGCGCGCGCCCCGCCGAGCGCTGCGCCGGCCGCCGGGTCGAAACACTCGAGGGTCTCGCGCCCGCCGTTCGGGACCTCTGGGCCGGCGCGTTCGTGGCCGCCGGTGCCGTCCAGTGTGGCTACTGCACGCCCGGAATGATCATGAAGGCCGAGGGCCTGCTGAGACGAGCCACGCGGCCAACCCGCGAGGAGATCGCGCACGCGCTCGCCGGAAACCTCTGCCGCTGCACCGGGTACGTGAAGATCATCGAGGCGATAGAGGCGGTGGCCGCCGCGCGGCTGGGAGAGGCGGCCGCGGAGGCGCAGCCGTCCGGACGCACGGGCGATTCGAGCCGGTCGATCGGCTCCACGAGGCTGGTCGGAACGCGGGCGCCGCGCCACGAGGGCCGAGCGCTCGCCCTCGGAGAGAAGCAGTTCGTCGGGGACATGGTGGTCCCGGGGATGCTGCACGGGGCATTGCGCCTGGCCGATCATCCGAGGGCCGTCGTCAGGAGGATCGACGTCTCCCGCGCGGCCGCTCACCCGGGCGTCATTCGCGTCGCCACGTGGCGGGACGTCCCGGGCTGTCGCGAGCAGGGGCTCATCGTGCCGGATTGGCCTGGGCTGGTCGCCGAGGGGGAGACCACACGCTACGTCGGCGACATCCTGGCGGCGGTGGCCGCCGAGTCCCGCCGAGCGGCCCGCGAGGCCGCCGCACTCGTCGACGTCGAATACGAAGTCCTCGAGCCGGTCACAGACCCGTTCGCGGCTCTCGCCGTAGACGCCCCACTCGTCCATTCGGGCGGGAACCTGCTCTCCGAGTCGATCGTCCGCAGAGGCGATGTCGATGCGGCCCTCGCCGGGGCAGCTCACGTCCTGACCGAGACGTTCCGCACCCAACCGATCGAGCATGCGTTCATGGAGCCGGAGGCATGCCTTGTCGTGCCGGACAACTCGACCGGGGAGACTCCCCTGCTCCGCGTCCACTCCCAGGGGCAGGGCGCCTGGGAGGATCGACGGCAGATCGCTTCATTCCTGGGCCTCCCCCAGGGGAGCATCCGCGTCACGCAGGTCGCGACGGGTGGAGGGTTTGGGGGCAAGGAGGACCTCAGCGTCCAGGCCCAGACGAGCCTCCTGGCAATGCTCACGGGCCGGCCCGTGCTTCTGAGGCTGTCGCGCAAGGAGAGCATCCGCCTCCATCCCAAGCGCCACGCGATGGCGATGCGCTATACGGTCGGATGCGACGCGGAGGGGCACCTCCTCGCGGTCCGAGCCCGCATAGTCGGCGACACCGGGGCGTACGCCAGCGTGGGCGGCAAGGTCCTGGAGCGGGCGGCCGGACACGCGTGCGGCGCCTACCGCGTGCCCAACGTCGACGTCGAGGCTCGCGCGGTGTACACGAACAACCCGCCGGCCGGCGCCATGCGCGGCTTCGGCGCGGTCCAGGTCGCCTTCGCGATCGAGGGCATGCTCGACCGCCTGGCGGAGCGTGTCGGCCTGGACGGCTGGGAGATGCGCTGGCGGAACGCCCTCGAGGCGGGCGATCGCTTCGGCACGGGCCAGCTGCTCGGTCCGGGAGTCGGCCTGAAGCGCACGCTGCTGGCCGTGCGCGATGCGTATCGCTCGGCCCGGTACGCGGGCATCGCATGCGGGGCCAAGAACGTCGGCCTGGGCAACGGGACGGTAGAACGGGGCCGGGCGATCCTGCGCCCGGAGGCCGACGGCAGCGTGACCCTGTTCCACTCGTGGACGGAGATGGGCCAGGGCGTCCACACCGTCCTGCGCCAGATCGCGGGCGAGGAGCTGGGCATCGCGGCCGAGCGCATAACCGTGATCGTGGACACGGAACGCGAGCTCGACACGCTTGAGACGACCGCATCCCGGGCGACCACCCTGGGAGGCCAGGCCGTCATCGACGCGGCGCGTCGCCTCAGGGCGGCCCTCGGCGGCCGGCGCCTGGAGGACCTCGCCGGGCAGGAGTTTCCGGGCGAGTTCATCGTCGATTGGACAACCACGAACGAGGCGGACGAGCCGGTCACGCACTTTGCCTACGGCTGGGCCAGCCAGGTCGTCACCGTCGATGACGTGGGCCGCCTCGCCAGGGTGGTGGCCGCCCAGGACGTTGGGCGGGTGATGAACCCGGCCGCGATGGAGGGCCAGGTCGAGGGCGGCGTCCACATGGGCCTGGGCTACGCCCTGACCGAGGAGCTGGTCCTCGAGGGCGGCGTACCGGTGAGCGACACACTCAAGTCGCTCGGCATCATCCACCCGGCCGGGATGCCGCCGGTCGAGTGCATTCTCGTCGAGGAGCCCCAGCCGGAGGGTCCGTACGGGGCGAAGGGTGCCGGCGAGGCGGTGCTCGTCCCCACCCCGGGAGCGGTGGCGGGTGCGCTCTACGCGTTCGACGGGGTGAGGCGGAACGCGCTGCCGATGCGCGACTCGGCAGCGGCGCGGGCAGTCGCCCCGCACGTCGTCCACAGCCCCGCCGGGGATCAGTAGCCATGGCCGCGACCACGCCCGGCCTCGTCTGCGCCCACCACCACCTCTACTCGGCGCTGGCGCGGGGGATGCCGGCGCCGCCGCGAGTGCCCACCAACTTCGAGGAGATACTGGAGCAGGTCTGGTGGCGCCTCGACGCGGCGCTCGACCTGGAGATGATCCGCTGGTCGGCGATGCTGGGCGCTCTCGAGGCGCTGGAGAGCGGCACGACCGCCATCGTCGACCACCACGAATCCCCGAACGCCATCGAGGGCAGCCTCGACACCGTCGCCTCCGCGTGCGCCGAGGTCGGCGTGCGGGTCGTGGCCGCCTACGGGATCACCGACCGGCACGGCCCCGACGGCGCGCGGCGGGGACTCGCCGAGAACGAGCGGTTCATCCGGGCCGGCGGCCGCGGCATGGTCGGCATCCACGCTGCGTTCACCTGCACGGACGCGTCGCTCCGGGACGCTGCCGGCCTGGCTGAGGACCTTGGGGTCGGCGTCCACGTTCACGTGTGCGAGGGCCCGGTCGACGCCGATGCGCCCCGGCGGCTGGCGGGTTTGACGCGAGACAACTGGCTCCTGGCCCACTGCGTTCACCTGCCGACGGAGCACGCGCTCCGGGGGACGATCGTCCACAACCCCGAGTCGAACCTCAACAACGCCGTCGGCTATGCCGGCCCGGCCCGGTTTGCGAACCCGGTCGCGCTCGGCACGGACGGGATCGGCGGCAACGTGCTCGAGGCCTTCCGGCTCGCGTACATGCTCCAGCGCTCCGTCGACGTCACGTGCGGTCCGGACGCGGCGTGGTCGTGGCTGCGGCGCGGCTGGGACCTTGTCCCCGAGGCTCTCAACGACGACGTGACGTGGTCCTACGACCCGATGGATCCGTGGCATATCGCCTTCACGCCGGGGATCCGGCCCCTGCGGATCACGATCGACGGCGCGCCGGTGTTCGCCGACGGGCGGCCGACCAGGGTCGACGGCGGCGAGATCCGCGCCAAGGCCCGAGAACAGGCGGCTCGCCTCCACGCCCGCCTCTGAAGACATAGCCCCCGACAACCGCGAGCGACGAGGTAGACGCGATGCCCGACCGATTCCGCCCCATCTCGATGGAGCAGCTCACGCACTGGGCCTTCACCGAGCTGGCGGAGAAGGACTCGCTCTTCAACGTGCCGCGGTCGGCGTTCTTCGTCCCGCGCTCCGACCATCGCTTCAGGGTGCACGCCTTCGGGGCCGCGATCGAGACACCGTTCGGCGTGGCGGCCGGGCCGCACACGCAGATGGCCCAGAACATCGTCGCCGCGTGGCTGGCCGGCGCCCGGCTGATCGAGCTCAAGACCGTCCAGACCCTCGACGAGATCGACGTCAACAAGCCGTGCATCGACGTGCAGGACGAGGGCTACAACGTCGAGTGGTCCCAAGAGCTCAAGATCCACCAGTCGTTCGACGAGTACCTGCGGGCGTGGGTGCTCATCCACGCCCTCCACCACCGGTTCGGCTGGCCCGGCGACCGCCCCGGCGTCGTCTTCAACATGAGCGTCGGATACAACCTCGAGGGCATCCGCCGGCCGAACGTCCAGTGGTACCTGGACGCGATGACGGACGCGTCCGAATCCCTGCCGGGCTGCGTCGAGATCGTGGCCCGGCGCTATCCGGCCGTCCGGGAGATCGAGATCCCCACCCGTCTCTCGGACACGGTGACGCTTTCGACGATGCACGGCTGCCCGCCCGAAGAGATCGAGGCGATCTCGCGCTACCTGCTCGAAGAGCGCGGGCTCCACACCTCGGTGAAGTGCAACCCGACCCTGCTCGGCGCCGACCGCGTGCGCGGCATCGTAAACGGCGACCTCGGCTTCGACGAAGTGCCGATCCCCGACACGGCCTTCGAGCACGACCTCAAGTACGTGGACGCCGTACCCATGTTCCGGAACCTGAGGCGGGTCGCGGCGGCAAGGAGCCTGACATTCGGCCTGAAGCTCTCGAACACGCTCGAGGTGGACAACTGGCGGGGCGTCTTCGACCGCGATCCGACGATGTACCTCTCCGGCCGGCCGCTCCACCCGGTCACGGCCGGCCTGGCGGCGATGCTGACCGAGGATCTGGGCGGCGACATGCCGCTTTCGTTCGCCGGCGGGGCGGACTGCTTCAACGTCGCGGACCTGCTGGGCGCCGGCATGCGCACCGTCACCGTCTGCTCGGACCTCCTCAAGACGGGCGGCTACCTGCGGCTGCTCCAGTACCCGGAGAACGTCGAGGCGGCCTTCGACGCGGTGGGTGCGCACGATACGCCCGATTTCGTCTGCCGATCGGCCCTGCGGCGGCCGGAGATCGCCGGGCTCGTCCCCCTGATGGCCGAGGGTGGCCTTGACCTTGCGCCTGAGCAATGCCGCGCCCTCTTGGGGGCGCTCGAAGAGACCTCCGGTGCGGAGCGCGTGCCGGACCGGGCACGAAGGTGGGCGCGGCAGGCCGGCTTCGATGCCGCGGGCGCCGCCCGGGTGGCCGATCTCACCGTCTCCGTGCTGGGACGGGTCAATCTCCGGGCGTATGCCGAGTCGGTTCGAAGCGACCCGCGCTACAAGAAGGCATCGTTCCGGATGGACCGGTCGAAGACGCCGCGGCAGCTGGGCGCCTTCGACTGCATCGAGGCGCCGTGCATGGACGCCTGCCCGGTCGACCAGGCGGTTCCGCGGTACATGGACGCGGTACGCCGGGGGGAGTTCGAGGAGGCGGCCCGCATCACCCGGCGGGACAACCCATTGCCATCCATCCTCGGCCGCGTGTGCGACCACCCCTGCGAGGACACCTGCGTCCGCACGCACCTGGACCAGCCGCTCGCGATCCGGCACATCAAGCGCTTGATCATGGAGCGGGAGCGCGCGGCCGGAGCTCCGGTGCCGGATCGGGCGCCGGGAATCTCGACCCGAGTGGCCATCGCCGGTGCAGGCCCGGCCGGCCTGGCAGCCGCCCGCGATCTCGCCCGTGACGGCTTCATGGTAACGATCTTCGAGGCTCGTCTCCATTCAGGCGGCATGGCCGGGGGTGCGATCCCGGCCTACCGGCTGCCCCGGGAGCCGATCGACCAGGACCTCGCGGTCCTCGAGCGCCTCGGCGTCGAGATCCGGTACGGCCTGACGGCCGGCCTCGACTTCACGATCGACAGTCTCCAGGCGGACGGATTCGCCGCGGTCGTCATCGCCACCGGCGCCCAGGGCACAAGGAATCTCGGTCTGCCGGGCGACGACGCCGATGGCGTCATGGACGGCATCGAGTTCCTCGGACGCGTCCGCGAGGGTCATCCCGTGGGAATCGGCCCGCGGGTGGGGGTCGTCGGCGGCGGCGACACCGCGATGGATTGCGCGCGGTCGGCCCTCAGGGTCGGCGGTCAGGCGGTTTCGCTCATCTACCGTCGCACCATCGACCAAATGCCGGCCGACCCCGAGGAAGTCCGCGCGATCCAGGACGAGGGGGTCGAGATCGTGGAGCTGGCCCGGCCGGAGACCCTGCATGTCGAGGGCGGCAGGCTCGCCGGTCTCATCTGCACCCGGACCGAGTACCGCGGAGCGCGGGACGCGGCGGGCCGCAAGATACCATTCGACGTGCCGGGCTCGGCGTTCGAAATCGGGCTGGATACCCTGATCGTGGCGATCGGCCAGGGCGCGGCCCTCGGCCTGTTCGGCGCCCGGCGGCCCGAGTTGACGCCCTCCGGCTACATCGCCGTCGACCCCGAGACGCTGGAGACGTCGCTCCCGGGGGTGTACGCGGCCGGAGACATCGCGAGTCACGGACCCGCGTCTGTCGTCAGGGCGGCGGCCGACGGCAAGCGCGTCGCCGCCGCGATCTCGGCCGCGTTCGGGCGTGCGCGGATGGAGCCGGCCGATGCGCGACGCCCGGTCGACGTCGCGGGACTCCTGGTCAGGCGCGCACGCCGGGCCTACCGGGTGCCGATCCGGGTCAGCCCCCTCGACTCGCGCAGCGGCTTCGAGGAAACGGTCCTGGGCTACACGGCCGAAGAGGCGATCCGCGAAGCGAGTCGCTGCCTGGACTGCGACGACCTGTGCAGTCTCTGCGTCGGCGTCTGCCCGAACATGGCCCTCCTGACGTACCAGGTCGAGCCGGCGAGCGCCGACGTGCCGTCCCTCTCGGTCCTCAACGGCACGATCGTGGCGCGGGGCCGCGTCCGTTTTGCGATCGGCCAGCGCCATCAGGTCGCCGTGCTCGCCGACCTGTGCAACGATTGCGGCAACTGCGTGACGGCGTGTCCGACGTCCGGTGCCCCGTATCGCGACAAGCCGAGGCTGTTTCTCGACCGGGCGGCCTTCGAGGCCCAGGCATCGAACGCCTTCCTGTTGCTCGGCGACGGCACGATGGAAGGGCGTTTCGGTGAGACGACCCACAGGATCGACGTCGGAGACCGGATCGGCTACACCGCTCCCACGTTCCGAGCGATCCTCGAGCGCGAGTCATTCGGGCTGATCGAGGCGACGGCTGCCGGGGCCGTCGACGGCGAGATCCTCTCGCTCGGGCCGGCGGCGGTCATGGCTACGCTGCTGAACGGCCTGGCGAAGTCCATGCCGCAGATCCCGACGGTCACGGGGGGCGGCACGTTCGTGGCGCGCTCGAGCACTCGGCCGGGCCTCGATCCCGGTCGCTGACGGGACGGCCTCCATTCGAGCCGGCGTCACCGACGACCGGCGGGCGCTCAGACCGGGGCGAGGGCCCGCCTCCGGGCGACGAGCACGCCCCATGCCGCGAGGCTGACGAACGGGTTGCTTCTCGTACGGCCCGCCGGGCCCCAGTCCGCCCAGCTGCCGCGGCTGACGATCCGGGGACGGGTCAGGCAGGTTGGCTCCTCGCGCGGGAAGCCGCCTTCGGCTAGCTGCTTCGCTTCGAGCAACCGGATGGCATCCTCACACCGAGGGTCCCCGATGCGGCCGATCTCGGCCATGACCTGCAGCGCGAACAGGACGTCGTAGAACTGGATCGGAAAGTGGATGCGATCGACCGCTCCGCCCCAGTCGGGCGTGATGATCGCTCCGTCGCGCCGGCGCCAGAGCAGGCGGCGGCCGAGGAGGCACTCGGCAGCGCGGTCCGCGGCATCGAGCGCTCCCCGGTGGCCGTACCGCCGGCCGAACGCCCACAGGGCGCGCAACGGAATGGCGGTCTCCTGGAACGACGCCGACCGTGCCTCCGAGCGCTTGTCGCAGTTCCAGCCGCCGTCCGGCCACTGCCAGGCGATGAGCCGCTCGGCCAGCGTCTCGGTCCGCTCATCCTCCAGCCCGAGCCGGAGCGAGTACCAGATCGCGTTTCCCTCCTGCGATGTGCAGCGTCGCACCCGGTCGGGCTGGTCCGCGTAGATCACCGTGCCGGGAGGGCGCAGGTGCTCACGAGAGGAGAGCCATGCATACACCTGGTCACGCAGCGGGATCAGCGATGGATCGCCCGGCGGGTAGTCGAGGAGGGCCAGACTGACCAGGGTCCAGTGGGGTCCCTGCCACTTCACATAAGGATTGAGGCGGATCGTGCCGTCGCTAGCTCGATGGCCGAGCAGCGCCGCCGCGCGCGGCGAGCCCGAGATCATTGCCCGCAGCTCGCGTGCCTCGGGCGACTCCTCGGCCAGCCCTCCGGCCAGGACGCGAGCCCTGTAGGTGAGCGTCGGGTCTGCGGAGTTGATGAGCCGTTCGAGCAGCCCCGTCGCCGCGTCCAGACTCGCCGCCCGGTTCATCGCGTGGCTTCCTGCCCCGAGACGCTGAAACCGGCCATCTCTTCGAGCACCGTGATCAGGCCCGAATGGTCGTAGTCCGCATGGCCGGCGGCAGCCGCCGCCCGCATCAGCTGGTCGACCTGCGCGGCCGCCGGCAGCGCGACGTTCGTCTCACGAGCCAGGTCGAGGGCGTTCTTGAGATCCTTGAGATGGAGACGGATCCGGAAGCCCGGGTCGAAGCGGCCGGAGAGCATGTTGTCCCGGCGCATCTCCAGGACCCTGGTCGCCGCGAGTCCGCCCTGGAGCACATCGGCGATCAACGCAGGGTCCACGCCGGCCTTGGCGCCCAGGACCAGCGCCTCGGAGACGGCCTCGATTACCACGGCCACGACCACCTGGTTGCAGACCTTGACGACCTGCCCGGCTCCCGCGGCTCCAACGTGGACGATCGTCTTGCCCAGCGCCTGCAGGATGGGCAGGGCCCGCTCGTAGGCTTCGTCGGTTCCGCCCACCATGATCGAGAGGGTGCCGGCGATCGCGCCCTTGTCGCCACCGCTGACCGGCGCGTCGAGCATCTCTGCTCCGGCGGCTGCGGCCCGCTCGGCCAGCTCCCGGGCGGTGCTCGGGGCGATCGAGCTCATGTCGATGGCGAGCCAGCCCGCCCGCAGGGCCTCGAACGCGCCGCTCCGGCCGAGGTAGACCTCCCTGACCTGCGGCGAATCAGGCAGCATCGTGATCAGCACGTCGGTCGAGGCGGCCACCTGGGCCGGGGCCGTGCCGACCGCGGCGCCTTCGGCGGCGAGGGCCGCGACTGCGGATGAGTCGATGTCGAGGACGGTAAGGTGGTAGCCGGCCTTCATCAGATTCCGGGCCATCGGCCGGCCCATGATCCCGAGGCCGATCAGGCCCAGCGTTGGCGTGGTCTCCATCAGCGAGTCTCCTGTTCGGGCTGCTTCCGACCCGGCGAGGCCGCCCTGGGGCAGCCCGATCCTGCGAGCCAGGTCCAGATCATGACACCGGCCGGCGGCCCGAGGCTACAATCTCGAACGGTTCCACCTTGCCTACCCAGTACCCACGAGGCTGACGAATGCCGGTTCGAACGTGGCGGTGACGATGCGTGCGTTCGTCATCACCGGGCCCGGCCGCGCGGAGGTGCGCGAGCTCGCCCGTCCGGAACCCCGGCCGGGCGAAGTGGTCGTTGACGTCGAGCGGGCCGGCGTGTGCGGCACCGACGTCGAGTTCTACACCGGCGAGATGGCCTACCTGCACACGGGTCAGGCCGAGTACCCGATCCGCATAGGCCACGAATGGGCCGGCGCAGTCTCCTCAGTCGGAAAGGGCGTCGATCCGTCGTGGATTGGACGCCGTGTGACCGGCGACACGATGCTGGGCTGCGGGGACTGCGAGCGGTGCCGGCATGGACGCCAGCACCTGTGCGCCGACCGGTACGAGATCGGCATCCGCAACGGTTGGCCCGGCGCCCTCGCCGAGCAGCTTCCGGTTCCCGTCCGGGCCTTGGTGCCGCTGCCCGAGACGGTCGGGCCGTCGCTGGGTGCCCTGGTCGAACCCGGCGGCAATGCGCTTCGCTCCGTTCGCGGCGCGGGGCTTGCGCCGGGTGAGCGACTGCTCGTGATGGGAGCGGGAACGATCGGGCTGCTCGTGGCCCAGGTCGCCGCCGCCCAGGGCATCGATGTCCACCTGATGGGTCGCAGCGAGAGATCCCGGGCCTTCGCACAAACGCTCGGATTCGAGCACGTATGGACGAGGGAAACGCTGCCCGACCTTCGATGGGACGCCGTAGTCGACGCTTCCAACGCGCAGGAATTGCCTGCACTCGCGCTGGACGTCGTGGAACCGGGGCGCAGGGTCGTCTACATCGGCCTCTCCGGCCAGCCAAGCCTCATCGACACTCGCACCATTGCGTTGAAGGACGTCACGACGGTCGGCGTACTCAGCGCCTCGGGGGGCCTCGAGGGCATCATCGACCTCTACGCTTCCGGCGCAGTTGACGCGCAGCCGCTCGTCGCGGCCACGGTCGGCCTGGACGAGGCCGCCGACGTCCTTGCCGGCAAGCGCCTGCCCGGCTGGGGCGACGCCCCCAAGATCCACGTAGACCCGCAGCGCTGAGGAAACTGCTGACATGCCAACCGATCTGTTCGACCTCTCAGGGCATATCGCCCTCATAACCGGATCAGGGCAGGGCGTCGGACTGGCACTGGCCAGAGGCCTAGCGTCGGCGGGCGCCGCGATCGTGCTCAACGACATCGTCCAGGACAGATTGGACGCGGCCGTGGACAGTCTGCGTGCCGATGGTTTCAGCGCCCACGGGTCGCTGTTCGACGTAACCGAACCCGAGGAGGTCGGCCAAGCTATCGCCGACGTCGAGGCCAACATCGGTCCCATCGAGATCCTAGTCAACAACGCGGGCATCCAGCACCGTGCACCCCTCGAAGACTTCCCACTCGACGCATGGAACCGGCTAGTGGCGGTCAATCTGACCGGCGTATTCGTAGTAAGTCAGACGGTCGCGCGGCGGATGATTCCGCGCGGTCACGGCAAGATCATCGCGATCTGTTCGGTGCAGAGCGAGCTGGCACGCCCCACGATCGCGCCCTACACGGCCACCAAGGGTGGCGTCCGGAACCTGGTGCGCGGGATGTGCACCGACTGGGCCCGCTACGGGTTGCAGGTCAACGGTATCGGTCCCGGCTACTTGACCACTGAACTCACGAGACCGCTTGCCGACGATCCTGTCTTTGACGCCTGGCTTCGCCAGCGTACGCCCGCCGGCCGGTGGGGAGATGTCAGCGAGATCGTGGGGGCCGCGATCTTCCTGTCCGCACCGGCATCGAGCTTCGTCAACGGACAGGTCATCTACGTCGACGGCGGCATGATGGCCTCAGTCTGAGAACGCCCGACAACTCTGAGGAGACGATATGCGCCCCTGGTCGAGGCCATTCCGCGGTCGGATCGACGAGCTGACGATCGCGAGCCGCGCTCTGGTCGGCAACCTGCCCGGCGATCCGAGCGACCGCCCCATCTGGGTCTACGTGCCCCCCGCATACGACGCCGAGCCGGATCGTCGCTACCCGTCGATCTACCTCATCCAGGGCATGACCGGCCAGATCGACATGTGGCGCAACCGTGAAGCCTTCCGTCCCACCACCCCTGAGAACATCGACGCCCTGTTTGCCGGTGAGGGCCCGGGGGAGGGTGCGCCGCCGCCGGCGATCGTGGTCTTCGTCGACTGCTGGACCTCCTACGGCGGCAGCCAGTACCTCGACTCGCCGGCGACAGGGGCGTATCACACCTACCTGTGCGAGGAGGTCGTGCCGTTCGTCGACGCCCGGTACCGCACCTTGACGGACCGCGATCACCGCGGGATCACCGGCAAGTCGAGCGGCGGCTACGGCGCGATGATCACGCCGATGCTCCGCCCAGACCTGTTCGGCGGGCTGGCCACCCACGCCGGCGACGCCCTCTTCGAAGCCTCTTACGGACCGATGTTCGCCGAGGCTGCCCGGGCGCTCCGGGACGGCTACGACGGCTCGATCGAGCGATGGCTGGCGGATTTCCGGTCGAGGTCGGCCTTCACCAGGAAGGCCGACCAGCCGCTCTTCGAGGTGCACGGGTATTCGGCCTGCTACTCGGCCGACCCGGACGGCACGATCCGCCACCCGTTCGATCCGGCGACAGGCGAGCTGATCCCGGAGATCTGGGACCGCTGGCTGCGCTGGGATCCAGTGCGGATGGCCCGGACACCCGAGGGCGCCGCTGCGCTGCGCTCGATGCGGGCGGTCTACATCGACGCGGGCGACCGGGACGACTACTTCCTCGACCTCGGCGCCGAGGCATTCCGCCGGGCGTGCGTCTCGGCGGGATCCCCGGAGCCGTTCTTTGAGCTCTTCCCGGCGATGCACGGGGCGATCGAGTACCGCTACCCGATCGCCATCCGCTACCTGGCCGAGCGACTCAGCGCGTAGATCTCCGGCCGGTACCCGCTCATACAGATCCCGGTAGATCCCCTCTGTCTCCGGGTTCGGTACGAAGAGATCGCCTTCCCGGGCCATACCCTGCACTGCCGCTGCAACATCCGTATAGAGCTTCATGCCGACCGCCGTGCAGCCGGCGCCGGTCGATCGACGGCCGCTACCGACTCGTGCGTCGGGCCTCCGGATTGGGGTCGGCCGTGGGGCCGGGTCCAGCCTTGGCTCGATAGAGCGCCTCATCCGCTGCGGCCACGAATGCGTCCTTGGTCGAGCCCGTCTTCGGGAAGCAGGCCGCCCCGATGCTCGCAGACAGCGGCGTCTCCCCCGTCGGCAGGATCGCCGCAAGGCCGGCCGCGAGACGCTCGGAGATCTCGGACTCGTGAAGCGTCGTCGCGTTGGAGACGATGACGGCGAACTCGTCGCCGCCGTACCGGTAGCCCCTGCCGGCGACGGCGCTGATCGCCGCGCCGACGGCTCGCAACACGCGATCGCCGGCGGGATGGCCGTGACGGTCGTTGTACAGCTTGAAGTCGTCGAGATCGAGCATCAGGAGAAGGACTGGCTGCTCAGCTGGGTCGGCTACGAGGCGCTCGAGGTCCTGCTCGAACGCTCCGCGGTTGCGCAGGCCGGTCAGGGCGTCGGTCTCGGCCCGTGCCCACAGCTCGCGATGGGCTTCGACGTTGGCCAGTGCGATCGACGCCTGGCCGGCGAACAGTTGGACCAGCTCGAACTCCTGTGGAGTGAAGTGCCCGACTTCGCCCATCCGCCCAACGTTCAGCGTGCCGACTACCTCGCCCCCGACGCGCAACGGCACAACGATGAGCGACTCTGCCTCCATCGGTGTGCCGGGAATGAGGTTCGCGCGCGGGTCCAGGTGGGCATCGTTCACGCACTCCGCGGCCCCATGAGCCAGCACCCAGCCGGTGATCCCGCGGTCGATGGCCTGGGTCGTGCTCATGATGAGCTCGGCAAACCGGTCGCGCGCAAGCACGGGTCGGAGCACGCCGGCGCCATGGTCGACGCGATAGATCGTCAGGTTGTCGTATGCGACGAGCGTCTTAAGAGAGTCGGCGATGAGATCGAGCACGCCCGCCGGGTCGACGTTCGACAGCAGGCGCTCGTTGATCTCGAGGAGGCGTCGCTGGCTCAGCAGGTGTTGTTCGAGTTCCAGCTGCTGGCGGTCGACGTGGACCGCCCGGCCGGCACTGGTCAGGCGCTCGCCCAGGAGGGCCGAGTAGACGGTCATGACCGTGAGATCCTCGCCGCTGAACAATTCTCGCCGCTGCAGCACGAGTGCGCCGTGGGTGACGCCCCCACCGTTGAGGGGAAGGACCAGCCATCCCGGCTGGCGCGGGGCGGGTGGCATGGGCCTGACGGCGGGCTCGATGATCGCCGGCCGGCCGGCAGCAACGGCCCGTTCGATCTCATCCGCCGGGTGATCGCCGCGAGCTCCACGACCCCTGGATGCGTCCGGCGGGAACTGGGCCACGCAGCCGAGGCGCCCGGCTTCGAGGAGATAGAGCTGAGCGAGATCCGACGGGCACAGGGCTTGCAGCCCTGGCAGCAGCGCGATCAGCTCTGACGGGCTCTCGAGTGACCCAATCGCCGCTGCCTTGTCGAGCGCGAGGCCGAGACGCCGCTCCAGCGCCCGCAGGACGAGCTGGCGCCGCAGACGCCCGAGCGGCCTCTGCCGCGAAGCGCCCGATCCCGGAACGCGCTCCCCCGAGTCGATCGAGGCGAGGCGGCTCCTAGAGGTCGCCACGGGAGGACCCGACCACTGTCGTTTGCGGCCTCGGATTCGTTGGTTCGTTTGGATCGACGTGCAAAGCTCGAAGTTCCTCGTCGAGATCCTCAACCGATGCCATGGCGGCGTCCCATTCCGGGCTGGACGGAACCGAATCGGCGAGCCGCCGCGCCTCTTGCCGCCGCAAAGCCAGCAACTCGTCGATCGACATCGATTCTCCAGCCAGCCCATGCCGGCCCACCATGGCCCAGAACGGCCACCCCCCACTGTATCGGGCAACGACGCCGCGACGACTGAGCCTTTCTCGCTAGCAGCAACCCTACTTTTGGCGGTCGCCGGGATCTGGCGACCTACGTGTCGCGGGCCAGGTCTTGCTCCACCGTTTGTAGGGGTGACCCACCAGGTTGGCGTTGTAGTAGCGGCCGTCGCCGGTGACTTCCTGGCCGATACAGTCGGGCAGGACCACGGGAGTCTCTTCCGAGGGTAGCTCGACCTCCGCTATCACCAGGCCGTCGTTCTCGCCGGCGAAGACGTCGATCTCCCAGACGAGCCCGCCGTCGGCGACCCGGTAGCGGGTCTTGTCGATCTGCGGCCGGAGAGCGAGGCCATCCAGCAGCTCCTCCGCGTCGGGGAGCGGTATCTCGTATTCGAACTCGGGCCGGCTGGCGCCGCCCTCCGATCCGGTTCCTTTGACGGTCAGAAACGCCCGCGGCCCGGAAACGCGGACTCGGACGGTGCGCTCGGGATCGACCGACAGGTAGCCCTGCCGGATGCGCGTATCCGACAGGCCGGCCACGACAGAGACGTCACGGACGAGGTACTTGCGTTCGATCTCGACGCCCAAGCTCCGGCTCCTTCCGGCGCCGCCCAGGCCCGACGCGCCAACCGATACATCGCTCTGCGCCGCCTCGCAAGCCCGGCGGACGGGGGCCTCAAGCGTCCGGCAACAGTAGCGTTCACCCCTGCTCGCGGCGTCATGCCCCGAGGGTCAGGGGGCGGCGCGCTCCCCGAAGCCGATGAAGCCGCCGGCTGCGTCGCGCAGGACCGGGCGCACGCCGCGCACGGCATCCCGCCGGAGCGGCCCGCAGACGTGAGGGTCGGGGCTGCCCGGGACGTCGTCGCGCCACGGGGCGCCGGCGAGGGCGAGGTCCACATCGACGACGACGAAGACCTCCGGATCGCCGGCGTAGAGCCGGTTGGCCAAGGCGAGAGTCTCACTGTCACCATCCGTGCAATGGACGAACTCTGTCTCGTCGTATCCCACGGGCGTATAGCGAGCCGCCGCGTCCGCTTCGGCCCGCCAGGCCTCCCACCGTCGGGCCGGAAGCAGGTGGAGAGTCACGTGGCCGCCGGCGTTGCCCGGCAGATCGCGGAATATGAGCCGCCGGGCGTTGCCCGCGTACACGAGGCGGAGCACCTCCGGGGGCAATCCCAGGCCGTGCACCTCCCAGCGGCCCTGGCTCCCGGGCCCGCCATCGGGGTCGTAGGGGAAGCTTTCATCGCGTGTCTCGAGGAATCGAAAGGCGACCGACCACGCGGCCGGGTCCGGGGCGGCGTCCGTCCCAAAGAGCACCCGGTCCGGCCAGCGGACGATGAGATCCCGGGCGGTATAGGGCTGCCGGCCGAGCTCCGCGATCCGTGCCGCCAGGTCGACGTGCCAGTTCGGATACGTCGCGAGCATCGCTCCGACCCGGCCGAGATCCTCGGGAGCACAGCCGACGTGGGCCCCGATGAAGGTCGTTGCGGGATGGCCGGCCACCACGGCCTCGAGCCCGTCGATCAGCTCGTCGAACGTCGGGAAGCCGTCGGCGTCCGGCTGGCCCGGCGGACGCGTCGGCCAGAAGTGCCAGTCCGGGTGCTCGTGCAGCTCCTCCCATCGCTCGTTGGTTGCATCGAGCGGCCGGAAGAAAGCGATCGGGTCGGCGACGTGGATGGTGACCGGCAGACCAAGTTCGCCGGCCGCAGCCCAGAGCGGTTCGAGGCGCGGGTCGTCGACCGCGACAAGACAGCCGGCCGGGTCCCGTGCCCGGAGCCCGAGCGGCTTCCAAACCTTCAACCCCCGGGCGCCGGCACGGGCCGCGGCGCGGAGCCGGCACGCCTCCTCCTCGCCGAAGTCCGGGCGCTCCCGCCACATGCCATAGTCCAGGCCGCAGAAGACGGCCACTCGCGAACCGAGCGGGGACCACCGCGCCACCTCGCGGCCGAGCGCCTCGCCCTGTCCGCCTGGATGGAGGGTGCGCTGTCGGCTCGGGGGATCCGGACCCGCGCGGTCCGAGTTTCCGGCGAGACAAGGACCTGTCTTTCGGTTCTCGACCGAGCGACCGGCTCGCTGACGGAGTTCTACGAGGCGGGTCTGGCCCTCGATGCCGACGGCTGGAGCGCGATCGAAGCTGAGATTACCGCCGAGCTCGCCGAGGATCCGGCCGGCGCGCTCGTCGTCCTGGCGGGCAGCCTGCCGCCAGGTGCGCCGGAGGACGGGTACGGACGGCTGGCGGCGCTCACGGCGGCCGCAGGCGCCAGGGCGGCGGTCGACGTCGGCGGAGGGCAACTGGCCGCGGCCCTCCCCGCACGGCCCTGGCTGGTCAAGGTCAACGCGCGCGAGGCGGCAGATGCGCTCGGGCTCGCGGCCACGGACGAGGCCGGTACTGTTGAGGCGGCGCGGCTCCTGACGGATCGGGGCGCGACCATCGCAATCGTCACCCGAGGGACTGCCGGGGCTATCCTCCGGGACGAACGGGGAGAATCCTGGCGGATCGGGCCGCCGCCGGAGCTCGGGCCCTACGCGGTAGGCAGCGGCGACGCGCTTCTCGCCGGGCTGGCGGCGGCGCTCGCCCGCGGCATGACGGTTACAGAGGCGGCCCGCTACGGATGCGCGGCCGCCTGCGCGAATGCCATCCGGCCCGGTCAGGGCGAACTCGACCCCGCCGACGCGAATCGCGTCCTGCCCGGGATCAGCCTCGAAGAACTCCGGGGGAGCTGAGCGGTCCAGTTTCATGCCCGATAAGCCGGTGCGTGCGATCCCTTCTGACCGCAACCGCCAAGTCAGGGCCTGCGCGGGAAGTGGGCGCCGGATCTTTCACAGCGGCGGGTATCCGGTGATCGTCTGGATCTCCCGGTTCAGCGGCAGGAGCCGACCGTAGGTCTTGCGGTAGACCCGCTCGTACAGGTCCCGGTAGATCCCCTCCGTTTCCGGGTTCGGTGTGAAGAGGTCTCCATCGCGGCTCATCCCCCGCACCGCCGCTGCAACATCCGGATAGAGCTTCATGCCGACCGCCGCATCCATGGCCGCGCCCAGGATCGAGGTCTCCGGCGTGCCTGCCCGCATAACCGGGAGGCCGAAGATGTCGGCGGTCATCTGCACGATCGAGTCGCTGCGTGAGCCGCCGCCGGTCGCCCGGAGCCCGGTGATCGGTACCTTGTTCTTCTTCTCCGTGAGCTGTGCTCCCTCCTTGAGCGCGAATACGAGGCCCTCGAGGATGGCTCGATAGACGTGGGCCCTGGTGTGGACGTCGCCGAAGCCGAATATCGCCCCCTTCGCGTAGGGCGCGATCTCCGGTCCGGGCGTCCAGTACGGCTGGCAGACCAGGCCCATCGAGCCGGCCGGGACGTCCCGGATGAGCTTCTCGAGCAGCTCCTCGGGCGTCACGCCGGTCCCCTCAGCGAGTTGTCTCTCCTGGAGACCGAACTCCTCCTTGAACCAGGAGACCATCCACATGCCCCGGAACAGGGATGCCTCGGTGTAGAACTGGCCCGGCACCGCTGCCGGGTACGGCGCAAAGAAAGGGTGGAGCTCGACGTAGCGCGAGATCTGCGTGTTCAGGGTGGCCGTGGTGCCGAAGCTGATGCAGGCCCGGTCCGGCGTTAGGCAGCCCGACCCGATGATGTCGCACGCCTTGTCGTTCGAGGCGGCGAACATCGGCAGGCCGGCCCTGATGCCGGTTTCGTCGGCCGCCCGGGCCGTGACGGAGCCGAGCAGTCCGGCCGGCGTCACGACCTCGGGCAGCTTCTCGGGCTCGATCGGGAAGAGGGTTCGCTTGAGGTCGCGGCCGGTGGCCCAGGCCCCTTTCTTCACATCGAACGGCACGGTCCCGAGCATGTTGCCCGATGAATCCCGGAACTCCCCGGTGAGGCGGTGGGTCAGGAAGCCGGACAGGAAGAGGTACTTGTGCGTCCGGTCCCAGGTCTCGGGCTCGTTCTGGCGAATCCAGTTCGAGCGGCAGGATTCGGTGGCGTACTCGAACAGCTGGAACTGGCCGATGGCCCGGGCCACGGCTATCCCCCAGCCCGGGAGCACCTTGCTCATATCCGCCTTGCGCTGGTCCAGCCAGACGATGGCGGGCCGGAGAGCGTTGCCTTCCCGGTCCACGTTGACGAACGTGTGCCGCTGGGTCGCCATTGTGACCGCGCGGACGCGGTCCCTTGAGGCGGCGTCCTCCGTGAGCAGCTGTCGGGTCGTGCGGCACAGCATCTCCCAGTAGTAGTCGGGGCGCTGCTCGGCCCAGCCCGGGCGCTCGGAGAAGTACGGCTCGATCGGAGTCTTGACCAGGTGATGGATCGTCCCGGCCGCGTCTACCAGCGCCGCCCGCATCGACTGGGTGCCGGCATCGATGGACAGGATCAGCTCGCCGTCCCTGGGAAGTCCCGACTGGTCCATGGCGACTCCTCCTGCTGGGTCTGTCGAAAGCGGCCCGCTACTTCTTCTGCACTCCTGAATCGAGCCCGAGCGTACCGCCGGGATTCATGATGTCGTCGGGATCGAAGTGCGTCTTGAGCGCCCGAAGAACGGCCATTTGCTCCGGCCCGAGGTGCTTCTCCAGCCACGGCGCGAACATCCTGCCCACGCCGTGGTGATGGCTGAGCGAGCCGCCGCATTCGACGATCTTCTCCACGACGGCGTTCCTGAACTCGACCAACTCCTCGCCGCTCTTCGGGCGAAGCATCAGGATGAAGTAGAGGTTTGTGCCCTGCGGATAGAAGTGGGAGGCGTGGGTCAGGCACATCGTGCCCGGGCGGCTCTTGATGAACTCGCGCACTCCCTGGTGAACGCGGTGAAGGTTCTCCCAGGTGACGCCGGTTTCCAGGGTGTCGAGCACCAGGCCGTAGTCGAGCAGGTCCTCGCGGATGTGGATATCCGAATAGCGGCCGTGCTCCCATTGCCTGGCGGCGTAACCGGTGAGAGTGGTGCCTCCGTGGGCCCGCGCGACACGCGACGCCATGGCGGCGACGTGCTTCGCGTAGCCCTTCTCGCCCTCGACGATCCCCACGCACAGGCAGCGCTTCATTGGCTCGCAGCCGCGCAGCCTGAAATAGCGGTCGTAGATCCCCCGGTCGAACCCCTTGAGCTTCAGCCCCCGCTCGGTTTCCTCCGGGTCCGAGATCCGAAGGACCGCCGGCAGCCCGAACTCGCCCTGCGAGATCTCGCGGACCGCGTCAACCGCGCCGTTCCAATCGCGGAAGAGGAACGAGAAGTAGCGGCGGTTCTGCGGCATGTGCCGGAAGATCCGCAGGGTCGCCTCCACCAGGACTCCAAAAGCACCCTCCGTGCCTTTGAGAATGTCGTTGACCTTGGGGCCCGTCGCGGTGCCCGGATAGTCCAGGGTCTTCACGACACCGACCGGCGTGACGTACTCCTGGCTGAGCACGATGTCGTAGGCGTCGCCGTAGTACGTGGAAGCCTGGCCGGAGCCGAGGGCGTTGATCCAGCCGCCGACCGAGGCAAGCTCGAACGATTGCGGGAAGTGTCCGCAGGTGTAGGCGCGTTTGGTGCCGAACAGCTCAGGGGCGCGGTTGAGAGCCGCCTCGTAGGCCGGGCCGAGGATCCCCGGCTGCACGACCGCCGTCTGGTTCGCCTCGCTGATCGCCAGGACCTTGTTCATGTGGGTCTTCATGACCAGGCTGATCCCGCCCCGATCGGCCCTGGTGCCCAGCACGCAACCGGACCCGGCCCCGTACGGAACCACCGCGATCTTGTGAGCGGCGCAGTACCGGACGATCTCCACGACGTCGGCCTTGTGCCGGGGATGGACCACCAGGTCGGGGACGTCCGGGGCGGCGCCTTGCCGCAGGGCCAGGTCCTCGTCCACCGATTTGCCGTGGCCGTACCGGACCCGGCTGTGGTCGTCGTCGGCGACGTTGTCGGCCCCGACTATCGCGGCGAGCGCTTCCCGGTGGCGGGGGTCCAGCCGAGGCGGGCGATTCAGCGAGACGATCTCGTCACCGCCCGGCACGGGCGTGGAGAAGTCGGCATCGGTCATGCCGAACTCCGCCTTGAACATCTCCACCCAGGCGTCGCTCGGATGCTCGAACTGGTCCAGGCCGTACTTGAAGATCGTCCGGTAGGTCCCCGGCCTGGGGACGTCCTCTCGCCACGCGGGTCGGAATGTGCCCTTCCTGGCCATCGCGCCCTCTCCTCGGGATTGCGGCGTACGTAGCCCCGCCGGACAGCATATATCGCGGAAACAGAGGCCCGGCCGTCGCCACGCCATCGAGCGGGCGCGGCGCCCGAGGGGCGCCTAGAGAGTGCAGAATTGCCGCATGACGACAGGGCTCCGGGCGGGCTGGCGCGACCAGGCATGGCAAGCGCTGGTTCGCGGTCCGTGGGATCTGGTTGTGATCGGAGGCGGGATCACCGGCGCCGGGATCGCGCGCCGGGCAGCCCAGGCCGGCCTGCGGACCGCCCTGGTCGAGCAGCGGGATTTCGCCTGGGGAACGTCGAGTCGGTCGTCCAAGCTCGTCCACGGCGGGCTTCGCTACCTGGCCCACCTGCAGTTCGGCGTGGTGCGCGACTCCGTCGCCGGGCGGGAGGCACTGCTGCGCGTCGCGCCGGGGCTGGTGGAGGAACTGGGCTTCCTGATGCCGCTGTACCGCGGCACCTCGCCGGGCCGCGCGACGCTCACGGCCGGCCTCTTCGCCTACGACCTGCTCGCCGGGCGGAGGACGCACCGCCATCTATCGGCCCGGGAGATGAACCGGCTGGTCCCGTCCATCCAGATGGACGGGCTGACCGGCGGCTTTCGCTATAGCGACGCCTGGACGGACGATGCCCGCCTGGTCCTGCGCGTGCTCGCCGACGCGCGCGCGGCAGGCGCCGTCACTCTGTCCTATGCCCGGGTCGAGGGGCTCATGCGCGACGGCTCCGGCCTTGTTGCCGGCATCGCCCTGAGGGACGAAGGCCCCGACGGCGGCAGGCGAACGGCCGAGATCGCGGCGCAGGTGGTGGTCAACGCGACGGGCGCCGCCGCCGATCGCCTGCGGGGTGGCATCGGCGGCGAGCCACGCATCCGGCCGCTGCGGGGCTCGCACCTGTTCTTCCCCACCGATCGCTTCCCGCTGGCCCACGCGGTCGGAAGCGCCCATCCCGCCGACGGGCGGCCGGTCTTCGCGTATCCGTGGGAAGGGGTCACGATCGTCGGCACGACCGACGTCGACGAAACCGGCGATCAGGCGGTGGAGCCGCGAATCTCGGCAAGCGAGACCGCCTACCTGGAGGCCTGGCTTTCGGAGACCTTCCCGTCGCTGGAGCTCTCGGCGCTTGACGCCGTGGCCTCGATGGCCGGCGTACGTCCGGTGATCGGGACGGGCAAGGCCGACCCATCGGCGGAATCGCGCGAGCACGTCGTGTGGGAGGAGAACGGCCTGGTCACCGTCACCGGGGGCAAGCTAACCACCTTCGACGCCATCGCCCGCGACGCCCTCCACCGGATAGGTCCGCGGCTGGGGGGTCGGCCAAGCCGCCGCGGAGGTCCGCTGGATGTTGTCGCGCCGATCGGCGCGCCGAAGGATTCGGCCTTCGAGCCGGCGGCGCTCCGGCGCCTGCTCGGACGCCATGAGCGCGAGGCGGCCGACGCTATCGCCGCGGGGCGACCCGGCGAGACCGCCGCGATCGAGGGAACTCGCGATCGGTGGCTCGACATCCGCTGGGCGGCCCGGGCGGAAGGGGTCGTCCACCTCGAAGACCTGCTTCTCCGCCGCGTCCGTCTCGGGATCCAGCTGCCCGAGGGCGGGGCGGGAGTGCTCGATCAGATTCGGGCGATCGCCCGGCCCGAGCTTGGCTGGGACGACGCGCGGTGGGACGCCGAGGAGGCCGCGTACCGTCACCTCTGGGCGACGGCCTACGCCCCGCGACCAGAGTAGCTCAGCCGGCCGAGTGTCTGCTTCCCAGATGACCCAGAGCGCCGGGCCAACCCGGCCGACCTTCGTCGGCCACGCCGCGGCGCCGACAATCAACAGTCATGAAAGGATCGTAGTATCACGGTCAGTGCCGGACGTCGTCCTGGCAACCTGAGCAGACAGGGAGATACAGGCTGAAGGGGTCGGCCGTTTCTGCGGGTTGGCCGACATCGCATACGGAGGAGGTCTGCGAGATGAGGCGTCGAGTGCTCATGTTGTGCTCGGGCATCCTGCTGTTCGTGCTGACGCCCGGCCCGGCGCTGGCCGTGACGGGGACACCGGATCAAGCCACCACGCCAACGGCGGGCAACGCGATCGCGATCCCGTTCGGCGGCAGCATGAAGGACATCGAGCAGACCTTCACCGTGGGCATCACGGGCCAGCTCACCGAGATCGTGGTGAGGCTCGAGAGCCCGATCCAGATCAAGGCGACGATGGCTTTGCGGGCCACCGTCTCAGGAGCGCCGACGGGCTCGGTGCTCGCGCTGGCCAGCGTCTCCATCAACAGCCCCAGCTGGACGAGCTACGCCTTCGTCTTCTCAAGCCTCCCTTACGTCAAGACCGGCGCACTGCTCGCATTCCAGCTCGAAACGAGTACCGCAGGCCCGTTCGCCTATGGATCCAAGGTCAGCAGCTATGCCAAGGGCATGGTCTTCTCCGGGAACCCGATCCAGGCGGTGCCAGCCGAAGACCTGGCCTTCACGACCTTGGTGTACCAGGTGCCGACGCTTCCTCCGCCCGCCTTTGCCACTCCAACGCCAACCGCGACGCCTACGCCCACGCCGACGGCGACGCCGACGGAGACGCCGACGGCGACGATTGAACCCACCGCGACCGCCAGCGCGACGCCGACCGAATCTACGACACCGACCGAACCGGCCTCCCCGACTCCGGGAGCGTCGTCTACGACGACGGGACCCGTCTCGTCTGACTCAGGAAACGGCAACGGCCCGCTCATCCTCCTGGTCGTAGGTCTGGTGGTTGTGATCGGCGGGGGCGGCCTGGCGCTGGTGCTCGTGCGGCAAAGGCGTGGCTCCTTGCCCAAGCCGCCCGCGGCCGGTTGATCCCGGCCCCGCGTCGGCATCGGGCGGTCCGGCCAGAAGGTCCGCCTTGATATCTGATCCAAGGGCAGGAGCCCAGATCCGACGCTGGACTTCGACAGCCACGATGCCCAGGCCGCCGAAGGCCGGGCATCATGCCGAGGAGGACAAGGCAGGCGAGAAGAGCGAGCGTCCGAGGTCGCATGATCGACGATCCTTCTCAGTCGATGCCGGCGGCCGCACCTTGTTTGTGGACGCTGGGTGCCACAGTCCCGAGTCAAGCATCATGCGCTCGGCGACCGGCGAGTCGCAGTCGCTCCAGGATCGGCGAAGAATCAGGGTCGACGACGTTGAGTGGCTCGCGGATCGCCCGAGGCATGCCGGCGTCAACTGCGGGTCGGGCCTGCCATCGCCGCACGATCCCGACGGCGAGCCCTGCCGATTTCACGGCATGATTGCACCAGGCGCCAGCTGCCACCCGCTGGACAACGGTCACCTGGCATGAGGAGAGCGCGGCTGTGACGAGCAAACCGGAGCCGATGTTGAGCGTCGACGAGGCGCAGGATCGGCTGCTGGCGGCAACGGGCGATCCACTTCCCGCCGAGGACGTGGCGCTCGAGTCTGCGCTCGACCGGGTCCTCGCGGCCCCGATCCTGAGCGCGCTGGATCTGCCGCCGTGGGACAACAGCGCGATGGACGGATTCGCGATCCGAGCCGCCGATGTCGCGAACGCCACTCAGGGATCGCCGGTTCGCCTCCGGGTTGTAGCCGAGGTCCGGGCAGGCGGTTCGCCCGACGTCGCTCTCCCGCCGGGCTGCGCCGTTCGCATTGCGACCGGGGCGAGGATGCCGGTCTCGGCGGATACCGTCGTGCCGGTCGAAGCGACGATCGTCGAGATGGCCGGCGCAGGCGCGGACGCGGGTCACGCCCGATCCGGATCGCCGCGCCCCCTGGGGTTCCGGGCCGGCGAGCCGCTGCCGGAGGCGTGCCTCGTGACCGCCGCCGCCGAGCCGGGTGCATTCGTTCGGCGGCGAGGCGAGGACGTCCGAGCCGGGACAAGCCTGCTCCAGCCCGGCAGGCGGATCACGGCGGCGCAGATAGCGCTCGCCGCGGCCGTGGGAGTCGGCTCCCTGCGCGTCCATCGGCGGACTGTGGCGGCGGTGCTCTCCACCGGTGATGAGCTGCGCTCCTTCGGGGAGCCGCTCGGCGAGTCGGGCATCCCCGACGCGAACCGGCCCGGCCTGCTGGCCATGTGTCGCTCGGCGGGCGCCGACGCCATCGACCTCGGGATCGTGCCCGACTCGCTGGATTCGGTCCTCGCCGCCCTCAAGCCCGCGATCCGGCAGGCAGACGTTCTGATCGTGAGCGGCGGCGTGTCGGTCGGGCCGTACGACGTCGTCCGGTCGGCGTTCGAGACCGTCGGCCGGGTCGAGCTGTGGCGCGTCGCCGTCCAGCCAGGCAAGCCGTTCGCCTTCGGCAGATCCGAACCGCGGCAGGCGGACGCACGGCGCGTCCTGATGTTCGGCCTCCCGGGCAATCCGGTCTCGGCCCTGGTGACCTTCGAGCTCTTCGTTCGACCGGTCCTCGACCGGCTCTCCGGCCTGACGTCGTCGCCGGTTGATGTGGATGTGGCGATCACCGAGGACGGGCTGCAGAAGGCGGCCGGGCGGCGCGGCTTCCTGCGGGTCGCGGTGGCACGGGACGAGAAGGGCGCCCCGATCCGCGATTCGAAAGGTCGTCTTCGGGTGCGCCGGAGCGGTCATCAGGGCAGCCACGTCCTCAGCGCGATGGCGGTTGCCGACGCGCTCGCAATCGTCCCGGAGACCGTCGATCAACTCGGCCCAGGCGCGGAGGTGGAGATCAGATGGCTGCGAAGGTGACGGCCGAAGCCGGAGGCGACCGGCGTCGCCGCGCCCTGGTGATCACGGTCAGCGACGGCGTCGCGGCGGGCGCCCGACAGGATCTGAGCGGCGACGGTCTGGCACGGCAACTTGAAGAGTTGGGCTTCGCCGTCGATCGGGCGGTGGTGCCCGACGAGGCGCCCCAGATCAAGGAACTGCTGCTGAGTGGGGCGGAACGCCACGACGTGATCCTCACGACCGGCGGCACCGGCCTGACGCCGCGCGATGTAACGCCCCAGGCGACGCGGGCCGTGGTCGAGTACGAGGTGCCGGGACTCCCGGAGTTGATGCGAGCCGAGGGTGGCCGATCCACTCCGCTCGCGTACCTGAGCCGCTCCATCGCCGGCGTGCTCAGGCAATGCCTCGTCGTCAACCTCCCGGGCAGCCCGCGCGGGGCGCTGGACTCGTTGTCGGCGATCGAGCCGGTCCTCGACCATGCGCTCGAGACGATCGCCGGGCCCTTCGACCACGATTCGGGCGGCCCCGCCGGAAGGCTCGGCCACGGGCCGAAGGGCAAGCTGCGCACCGCTCGTATCTTATCACAGCGGTCGCATACATAGCTATATCTGCGATTCCTGGCTAGAATTCCTTGGTATGGACACCGGCGCCACCAACCGGGATACCAGCCTTCGAGTCGGCCAGGCCGCCGAGATGCTCGGCGTTTCCATCGAGACCATCCGGCGATGGGGTGAGGACGGAACCATCCGGATGGAGCGCTCGGCCGGCGGGCAACGCGTCGTCGCCGTCGCGGAGGTGGCCCGTCTCCTCGACGAGCGCCGGCGCTCCAAGGTCGATCGCCCGATCGTGGCCCAATCGGCACGAAACCGGTTCCCGGGCGTAGTCACTCGCATCGAGCGAGACCATGTCGCGGCCGTAGTCGAGGTTATCGCCGGCCCTCACCGGTTGGTGAGTCTCGTCACTGCCGAGGCGGTCAACGAGCTCGGGCTCGAGGTCGGCGACGAGGTCGTATGCATCGTGAAGTCGACCAGCGTGATGCTGGAAATCCCGTCGGCCAGGGAGACTCGCCCATGAAAGCCCGCCTCGCGGGATCGCTCGCCGCCATCGCCCTGGTGCTCGCAGGCTGCTCGAGCGCAGCCACGCCCATCCCGAGCCTGGCCACGCCGACCACGGCTCCCGCGACCATCGCACCCGCGACGGCTGCTCCAACTGCAGCGCCGGCCAGCCTCACGATCTACGGCGCGTCGTCGCTGAAGGCCGTCCTGGCGAAGGTCAAGACTACCTACGAAGCCGCGAATCCGGGCGCCACGCTGACGATCTCGACCGACTCTTCGACGGCGCTCGAGACCAAGATCGAACAGGGCGCCCCGGCGGATGTCTTCCTGTCGGCCGATACGACCAATCCGCAGAAGCTCGTCGACAAGGGCCTCGCCGCCGGCACCGTCACGAAGTTCGCCGGCAACCTCCTTACCGTGATCGTCCCCGCGAGCAACCCGGCGGGGATCCAGAGCCCGGCCGACCTCGCCAAGAGCGGGGTCAAGGTGATCGCCGCGGCTGACACGGTGCCCATAACGAAGTACGCCAACCAGCTGGTCGCGAACCTGGCCAGGCAGACCGGCTACCCGGCGGACTTCGCGACCAAGTACGCGGCGAACATCGTGTCCAAGCAGGACAACGTCGCGGCGGTCGTCACCCAGATCGAGCTCGGCGAAGGCGATGCCGGGATCGTGTACGTGACCGACGCCAGGTCTTCCACGAAGGTCTCGACGGTCCCCGTGCCGGCCGCCGCCAACGTGCCCGCCACTTACGGCGGAGTGGTGATCAAGACATCGGTGAACACCGGCCCGGCGCGGGCTTTCCTGGACTGGCTCGCGGGACCGGATGGCCAGGCGATCCTCGCCACGTTCGGATTCCTTCCGGTACCAGGCTAGAGGCCGCGCGTGGATCGGCCGGACAGAGTCGCACCCGGACAATCTCGTCCGGCCGTCGATGCTCCCATCGCGGGCCGAGGCGCGGGCATCCGGGCCGTCTACGTTCCGGCCGTCCTGCTGGCCCTGTTCCTTGGGCTGCCGGTCGCTGTCCTGGTCGTGCGGTCCGTGGTGGATGGATCCCTCGCCCGCGCCCTCACGGCCCAGGTCGTTCTCTCCGCCCTGGCTCTCAGCCTCACGACGACCGCAGTGAGCCTCGTCCTTACGGTCGCCCTCGGTCTTCCCCTCGCCTACCTCCTGGCCCGCCGCAAGGTGCGGGGATCCTGGCTGATCGAGGCCGTCGTCGATCTGCCGCTCGTGTTGCCGCCGTCCGTCGCCGGCCTCGCGCTGCTGCTCGTGCTGGGCCGGCGTGGATTCCTCGGCGGGCCGCTGGACGCGGTGGGCATCGAAATCCCGTTCACGACCCTCGCCGTCGTTCTGGCCCAGACGTTCGTCTCGGCGCCGTTCTTCGTACGCTCGGCGCGGACCGGCATCGCGGGCGTCGAGCGAGACTACGAGGACGCCGCTCGGATCGACGGAGCGTCCGAGATCGAGGTGTTCCGCCACATCACAGTCGCTCTGGCCGCCGGCCCCCTCGCGGCGGGCGTCGTCATGAGCTGGGCGCGGGCGCTCGGCGAGTTCGGGGCCACGATCATGTTCGCAGGCAACATCGAGGGGCGAACGCAGACACTTCCGCTCGTCGTGTACGGCGAGTTCCAGGGCGGAGATCTCGATGCCTCAATTGCCGCGGCGGCGATCCTCGTGCTGGCGGCCTTCGGTGTCCTCGTCGCCGTGCGGCTGTTCCACTGGGGCCGCGCCCTGGACCTCAGGAGCCTCGGCTGACCGCACCCGTCCGCGCCGCGGCCTCGGCCGCCTTCTCCGCCTCGAACTCCGCGATAGCAGATGCCGGGGTCCGGTCACACGTCCCATCACCCATAGCGAGCACCTCGATCGGATCGCCTGCGCGGACCTCGCCGGCCGCTCGAACCACCGCGAAGAGGCCATCCCGGGGCATGACGCAGTCGCCGGCCTGGTAGTAGATCGCGCACCTGGTGTGGCAAACCTTGCCGATCTGACTGACCTCGAGGACGGCCGAGGCTCCGATCTTGATAGTGCTGCCGATCGGAAGTGCCGGCAGGTCGATGCCGGCCGTGGTTATGTTCTCTGCGAAGTCGCCGGGGCCGACCGCGAGGCCGTCCGCCACCATCTTGTCGATCGATTCCTGTCCGAGCAGGGACACCTGGCGGTGCCAGTCTCCGGCATGGGCGTCCCCCTCGAAGCCATGATCGAAGATCAGCGTGCCGCTGTATCCGCGCGTCTTGCGCACGGTCCTCCGCCGGCTCAGGTTGACGGAGACGACGACACCGGGGCCTGGAGGCGTCATCGGCTACCCCTCCTCTCCCCGGCTCCATCGGCCGGATTTGCCGCCCTCTTTGAGGAGAAGCCGCAGACCGTCGATGGTCATGCCGCGGTCCACCGCCTTGCACATGTCGAACAGGGTCAGCGCGGCGACGCCGGCCGCGGTCAACGCTTCCATTTCGACGCCCGTGGGGCCGTTCGTCTCGATGGCGGCCCGGACCAGGACGCCGCCCTCAACCGGCTCGAAGTCAACGCTCGCGTCGGTGAGTATCAGGGGGTGGCAGAGAGGAATGAGATCGCCGGTTCTCTTGGCCGCCATGATGCCGGCCAGCCGGGCGACACCCAGCGCGTCGCCCTTCGGCACCCGTCCATCCAGGATCATCGCCAGCGTCTCGCGCTTCATGTGGATCACGGTTTCGGCCAGCGCGTGGCGAACGGTCGCCGGCTTTTCCGACACATCCACCATGCGAGCGGCGCCGTGCTCGTCGACGTGGGTCAACCGCGCCCGGGCCACGGCCTAGCCTCCGATCTGAGACATGCCGCGGAGCGTGCCGACGCGCATGTCGTGCGACTCCGGTTTCGCGGCCAGGGCGGCCCGCACGAGCGAGGGCAGGCCGGCGTCGGTGCCGTGACGGAGCACGTGCCTGACGTCGATCTCATCGTCGGAGAAGAGGCAGGTACGCAGCTTGCCGTCGGCCGTCAGCCGCAGCCGGTTGCACTGGTCGCAGAAAGGCTGCGAAAGGGCCGAAACGACCCCGATCGTGCCGGCCGCCCCCGGGAGCCGGTAATACCTCGCCGGCCCCCAGCCGACGGGCGCCCGCCCAGGCTCAACCGGAGAAAGCGCGCCGAGGCCGGAAGCTGCCGCATCGGCGCTCAGCCTCGCCAGGAGCTCGTGGCTCGGAACGTGCTCTGCCCGGCTCCACGTCCCCGGACCCTCGCCGGGTCCACCGCAATCGTCGCCGCCCCCGACCGGCATGTACTCGATGAAGCGGACGTGCACCGGCCGGTCGATCGTCATCCGGGCGAACGACCACGGGTCCTGACCTAGCGAACGCACTACGACCACGTTGATCTTGATCGAACGAAGACCGGCGGCGAAGGCGGCATCGATGCCGGCCAGCGTGTCGGCCAGCCTGCCGCCCCGGGTCACCCGCGAGTACACGTTCGGATCCAGGGAGACCAGGGAGATGTTCACGCCGTCGAGGCCCGCTCCGGCCAGGTCGCCGGCCAGGCGCGACAGGAGGGTCCCGTTGGTCGTGAGGGCGATCGAATCGATGCCGTTCACGGCGCGAAGCCGCCGTACGAGATCCGCAATCCCAGGGCGCACGAGCGGCTCGCCCCCGGTTAGTCGAACCTTGGAGATCCCCTCGGCCGCCGCGACCGTGACGAATCGCTCGACCTCGTCGAAGGTGAGGATCTCAGACCCATCTTTCCAGGCGGGGCCTTGCACTGGCATGCAGTAGACGCAGTGAAGGTTGCAGCGATCGGTCACCGAGATCCTCAGGTAATCGACGGAGCGCCCGAACGCGTCGATAGCCATGCCGCTACACACCATTCCCGCGAACGCTCTCGCCCTCGACGTCTGCCTGCGCGGTGCCCGGCGCGCCGGGCCAGGCATGGAAGTGCCGGCCGAAAAGGTCCGCGAGGAGCGGATCGGCTTCCTCGGTCAGCGCCTCGAATGACCGGACGAGCCATCTCCCCTCGTCGGAGACCGTCGACCATCCGCCGCCTCTGCCGCCTGTCCGGCGGACCATCAACTTGAAGCCGAGGTGATCTTCGGCCCGACGCACGATCTGCCAGGCCTTGCTGTAGGCCATGCCCATGTCCAGGGCGGCTCGACGGAGCGACCCTGTCGTCTCGACCCTCCGGAGCAACTCGCAGATCCCGACCCCGAAGACGGGTGTGCCGCCGTCCTGCAGCCAGACTCGGTGCCCAAGCCGGATGTCTGCCGGACAGGTTCCGGCGATCGTGGGGCTCGGGCCAACAGCCTTCATCGTCGAGCGATCCTATTGGTTATTCTCGCGTGAGGATAACGAAGTCAAGCCGCACTCCCCTCGGGCCGTTCGTCCCCAATCTCCGGGCAGATGGCAGGGTCCGTGGGATTGGCGGCTCCGGCCCGGCCTTTGGAAGAGATCGACACCAGGAGAATGCCGACGAAGGTCGTCAAGGCCCCGGCGAGGTCCAGCACCGTCAACGGCTCCGCGAGCATCACCGACGACGCGACCATGCCGACGACGGGAACGGCCAGGAACCCCATCGTGGCCGCCAGCGGGCTGAGCGATCGCGAGATGGATTGGGTCAGCCAGAACGCCAGCGCCGTGGCCAGAAGTCCGCTGAAGAGAATCGCCCCGACGGCGGTCGGCTCCCAGTGGATAGGCCGTCCGGCGTCCAGGACCAGCGCCGCCAGGCCGAGTGGCGCGAGGGCCATGAGAAGCTGCCAGGGCATCAGATCGAGCGGCGTGCCGCACCACTGGTGGCGCCGCAGATGGATGGTCGTGGCGGCCCAGAGCACGGCGCTCACGAGGAGCCCGGCGCTGCCCAGGACCTGCCCTGAGGACGCCCAATCGATGGCCCCGGGGTTGAGCAGGATGGCGATTCCCACCAGACCGACGAGCAGCCCGGCCACCTGCCTGGCGCCGCCCCCGGCGCGCAGCGCCGGCAGCTGCAGGAGCGCCACCCAAAGCGGCATCGTGTAGACGAGGATGGCGGATCGACCCGCCGAAACCAGGGGCAGGGCCAGGTTCATGAGAACGATCCCGGCCGCCATCTGCCCGACGCCGACGGAGACGACGACCGGGAGGTCGTGGCGCGACGGAAGCCGCAGGCCGCGCCGAAACGCGAGCACGGCAACGATCGCGACCAGGCCGGTCGCGACGCGGAAAGCACCGTACGTAAACGGCGGCAGGTCCCTCAGGCCGATCTTCGCTACCGGCCAGTGCACGCCCCACACGAGAGCCAGGCAGATCAGCAGCAGATACGGTCGCGCCGCGGCGCCCCTGACCGGCATCAGAGCGTTGCCGCGCCCAGGCGCTCGACGATCAGCTGCGGTCCGGGAACAAGGATCGGCACGGTCGTGCTGCTATCCAGTCGGGCGCAAAACGGAACGTCGTCGTGGGTGCCGAGCCTGGCCAGCAGCCGGCCGGCCACGGAGTCCTGCAGCGGCGCGAGCAGGTCCGGGTAGCTGGAGCGCAGTTGGACGGCCGCAACGGCGGCCTCGGTCATGTCGTATTGACTGCCTCGGGCCGCGATCGCGGTGATGATGTCCTGCACGATGACGCCGGCCGCGACCGCATCGTCGAGGGCGAAGACGCCCAGCGTGCCGGCGCAGACGATACCTATCCGCGCGTTCATGGACACGGCCAGCTCGACGGCCGCCTCGGCGCAGGCGCGTGCGTTCAGCAGGCAACCGACCAGCGTCGCGGGGGCGTCCTTGACCCAGCCGAGCACTTTGGTCCCGTTCGAGGTGGACAGGATCACCACTCTCCCTCGCAGGTCGGCTCGCGCGAGAGCGGCGGGAGAGTTGTCGAAGTTGAAACCGCGGGGGGCGGAGCCGCCTCGTTCGCCCGCGAGCAGCCCGTCGTGGAGCCGGGCCAGGCGCCGGGCCGAATCGAGGCCGGCCGTGACGTACAGCCGCGAGCAGCCGCCGTCGATGATGGTGGTGATCGTGGAACTCGCCCGCAGCTCGTCGATGACGATGCACACGGTGTTGCTCCACGTGCGCGCGACCTGCGGCACGAGGGCCACGTCAACTTCCATGGACCGGAGCCTCCGATTCGACTTGCTCGCCGGCCGGTTCGATCCGTGGGGACCGGCCGACCCGTAAGTAGGCGGCGGGGCGCCATCGTCCGTGGGCCCCGCCGCCGTGAAAAGAGCACCCCTGGCTCGACCTCAGGCCGGATCGGCCTAGGCGAGCTTCAACTTCTTGAACTCCTGGACCTGTCCGCGGATGCCACGTTCCGTCGGCAGGCGCTCGATGCTCGAGGCACCGAAGAAGCCCTGGACGCCCGGCATCCGCGCGAGCGCCGTCCCGACGTTGTCGGGCTCATCGAACGGTCCGCCGTGGCAGATCACGAGGATGTCCTTGCGAACCGATCGACCGGCTTCGGCGACTGCCATGACCCGGTCGATCGCCTGGTCGAGCGTAAGGGCGACACCCGCGCCGATCGTCCCGGCCGTGGTCAAACCCACGTGGGCCACCAGCTGATCGGCGCCGGCCTTCGCCATTGCCTTCGCGTCGTCGGCGTTGAAGACGTAGGGCGACGTGAAGAGGTCGATCTCGTGGGCCAGCCGGATGGCCTCGATCTCCTTGTCGTAGCCCATGCCGGTCGCTTCCAGGTTGGCCCGGAAGTTGCCGTCGATGAGCCCGACGGTCGGGAAGTTCTGTACGCCGTCGAAGCCCATCTCCTTGAGCTGCCGGAGGAAGACCGGCATGAGCCGGAACGGGTCGGTCCCGTTGATGCCGGCGAGGACCGGCACGTCCTTGACGACGGGCAGGACCTCCGAGGCCATCTCAACGACGATGCCGTTGGCGTCGCCGTAGGCGAGCAGGCCGGCGAGAGACCCGCGACCCGCCATCCGGTAGCGACCCGAGTTGTAGATGATGATCAGATCGCAGCCGCCGGCCTCAGCCATCTTGGCCGAGATGCCGGTGCCGGCGCCGCAGCCGACGATGGGCCTGCCGGTGGCAGCTTGCGCCGTGAGTCGCCGCAGGACCTCGGCGCGCGGAATGAATGGCATAGCGGTTGCTCCTTTGTGGTTCCCGGGATCTCCTGGCTGCGTCTACTTCTTGAGCATCTTCTGCAGTCGATCGACCATCGCATCGGCGAAGGCCGGATCGTTGATGGGCATATCGAGCTCGACCAGCTCGACCTTCGAGCGGTCGAGGTGCTTGCGAATGGCCTCGAAGAGCGCCTTGTCAGCGGCCGGATCGTAGAAGGGCATGCCCTCGACGTCGATCGCGCTCACGCCCTTGAGCGGGATGAAGAGCGCCGTAGGCCCTGTGGTCTTGTTGAGCTTCTTGGCGATGATCTCGCCGAGCTTCGCGCACTCCTCGGGAGTCGTGCGCATGAGGGTGACCTGGGGGTTGTGGATGTAGATGTTCCGCTTCTCGAACTTCGCCGGCAGGGTGTCCCTGGGACCGAAGTTGACCATGTCGAGCGCGCCGAGAGAGACGACCTGGGGGATGCCCTTCTTGGCGGCGGCATCCAGGCGCTCGGGCCCGGCCGAGAGGACCCCGCCGACCAGCTCGTCGCACCATTCGGTCGTCGTGGCGTCGACGACGCCGTCGAAGACGCCGTCCTCGATGAGCGCCTCGAAGGAGCGGCCGCCGCTTCCGACCGCATGGAAGACGAGCATCTCGTAGCCGTCCGCCTCCATCCGCTCCCGGACCCGGTCGACACACGGCGTCGTAACGCCGAACATCGTCGCGCCTATGAGAGGCTTCTCCTCGGCCTTCGGCATCGTTTGCTCGACCATGCCGCCAATCGCCCCGGCGGCGTTGGCGAAGATCCGGCGGGAGAGCCGGTTCAGGCCGGATACGTCGACGACGGAGAACATCATCGTGATGTCCTTGACGCCGACGTACGGACCGACGTCGCCGGAGGCCATCGTCGAAAGCTGAAGCTTGGGCATGCCCACCGGGAGCGCCTGCATGGCCGTCGTGCCGATGGAGGTGCCTCCGGACCCGCCCATGCTGAAGACGCCGTCGAACTTGCCCTCGGCGGCGAACTTGAGCGCGAGGGCACGCGCCCCAAGACCCATGATCTCGATGGCATGGCCGCGGTCGCGCTTCTCGCGGAGCTCGGCCAGCGATCCCCCGCCGGCCTCGGCGGTCAGTGCGGCCGGGCTATCGGGGGTGAACACCGGCTCGCCAAGGATCCCGGCGTCCAGCACGAACGTATTGAGCCCTCGGGCGCGAAGCAGGTCGCGCACGTAGGCATACTCCCGGCCCTTGGTGTCCAGCGTGCCGATCAACAGGACGGTTTTCGACATTGCATCTCCTCCAAGCGCTCCGGATGCGGGCCCAGCGACGGCCCGCTCCGCTCGACATTCCGCCCCGCCCTGCGGCGGAGCATTCCAGGCAGAGCCCGATTGCAGTGCGCGCCCGACCGTGAAGGAGCTGCCTACTCCGCGGGCGACGCGTGGCCCGCGGAGGTTCGCGCCTCGAGAAATGCCTGCACCTGGTCGGCGACTCTCACCGCCGACAGGCCGTACAGCTCGAGTAATTCGTCGTTGGACGCCGATTCCCCGTAGACGTCCTTCAGCCCGATCCTCTTGACCAGGGTCGGGCGGTGCTCCGATAGGGTTTCGGAGACCGCGCCGCCAAGGCCGCCGATCACGGTTCCTTCCTCGACGGTGACGACCATCGACGCTCGGTCTGCGGCCGCGACGATGGCTTCGACGTCGAGGGGCTTGAGAGTCGGGACGTGCAGGACATTTGCCTCTATGCCTCGGACGGCCAGGAGCTCCGCGGCGTCCACGACTCGTGGGGTCTGGGTACCGGTACTGATCAGGGTGACGTCGCCGCCGGAGCGGACGACAACGGCTCGACCGGGCGCGAAGGCGTACGTGTCGTCGAAGAGGCGCTGGGTCGCGTCGCGGATCAGCCGGACGTAGACCGGGCCGTTGTAGCCGGCCGCCCATCGCAAGACCTGGCCGGCCTCGACGTCGTCGGCGGGGGCGACGGTGACCATGCCGGGCATAGCCCGCATGATCGATATGTCGTCGACGATCAGATGGGTCTTGCCGGTGGCTCCCGTGAAGAGGCCGGCGTAGCCGCCGCAGATCTTGACGTTCAACCCCGTCTGGGCGATGAGGACGCGGATCTGGTCGAGCGGGCGGACGATGGCGAATGCGACGAACGTGCTGACGAACGGCACGAACCCCGTCGTGGCCAGTCCCGCTGCCACGCCGAGCATGTTCTGCTCGGCGATGCCCATCTGGAGAAAACGCTCCGGGTAGGCCTTCTGGAAGATGTCCGCCTTGGTCGAACTCGCAGTGTCGGCGTCGAGCATGACGATCCGCGGATCGCGGCCGGCCAGCTCGGTGACCGTCTCACCGAAGACGTCGCGCATCGGGCGGCCCATCGGCAGAGTCATGCCGCACCGCCTGCCGGTGCAGTGAGAGGCTCGCCGAGCTCGGCTATGGCCGTGGCGAACTCGTCGGCAGTCATCGGCCGCGTGTGCCAGTAGTAGCGGCCCTCCATGAACGAGACGCCGCGTCCCTTGATCGTGTCGGCGATGATCGCGACGGGCCTGCCGTCGCCGACCACGGCCTTGTCGAGGACGCCGACGAGTGCTGCCATATCGTGGCCGTCCACCTCCATCACGCGCCAGCCGAAGGCAGACCACTTGCCCGCCAGCTCGCCGGGCCAGGCGGGCGGCTGGCGGTCGTAGGGCCCTTCGCCGGGCCAGCCGTACTGCTGCAGCCGGTTGTGATCCACGACCACGATCAGGTTGTCGAGGCCGTAGCGGGGGGCAAGGAATGCGGCCTCCCAAACCTCTCCCTCCTGGCACTCGCCGTCACCGAGCATCACGAACGTCCGCGCGTCCCGACCGGAGAGTCGGCACCCGAGGGCGATGCCGATGCCCGCCGAGATGCCCATCCCAAGTGAGCCCGTGGACATGTCGAGACCCGGCAGCTTCGTCATGTCGGGGTGGCCCTGCAGGCGCGTGCCGCGCCGATCGAACGTCAGGAGCTCTTCGACCGGGAAGTAGCCGCGCAACGCGAGCGCGGCGTACAGACCGATCGACGAATGGCCCTTCGAAAGCACGAAGCGATCGCGGTCGGGCCATGCCGGTTCGTCGGGCCGGATGCGCATGGTGTGGAAGTAGAGGGCTGCCAGTATGTCCGCGGCGGACAGCGGCCCGCCGAGGTGCCCTGCCTTGGCCTCGTTGACCCCACGGATTATGCCGACCCTGATGCGCCGCGATGTCTCCTCGAGACGGCGGATCTCTGGATCCTGCGTTGTCGTGGCCATCACCATTCCTCTGGAGAGCGGCACGCACCCAGGGAGGTGTTCGGCACAAAGACGTAGGGACCCAGCATCGGATTCCTCGCGCTCACGGCGGCAGCAGAGGCCGGAACGGGACGTTCTCCAGCCCTCGTAATCGATAATCGATTGTACTCCTCCGTGGGCTCCAGGGCGAGTCGCGCGGCCTGGACGGGTCCGCTCATGCCCATGACTCCTCCGCCGGCAGCGACGCGAGGGCGCGAACCACGAACTCGACCTGGCTCATGCACGCCTCTCGCCAGATTCCGCTGTCGATGAACGCCTGATGCTGGGCGGGAGTCCTGATCTCGGCGCCGACCAGCGTGCGGCAATCGACGGCGCCGAACCTTTCGCGGAAGTCGTCCATGACGCCGGCGATCGCCTCTCGGGCGGCGCGCTTGGCCGTCGAGTGATCCTCGAACCGGCGCGCCGCCAGCAGACCCGCTGCCAGCGCTGCTCCGGTGATGGCGCCGCAGATGCCGCCGCCGTACGCGACGCCGCCGTTGAGGGCCATCGCGGCCGAGTAGTCCGCCGAGTCGGGCAGCCCAAAGGCCTCCTTGAGAACCATGAAAACGGTCTCGGCGCAGCCGAATGAATCGGTCTCGTCGAGGAAGAGGTTCCTCGCTCGAGCGGCTGCCTCGTCGGCGGTCATTTGCCGCCGGCCCCTCGGCCCCTGGTCGACGCCTCGGCGCTCAATCCGTCAAGGCCTCGGTTTCTTCTCGTAGGACCCGGGCACGACCGGCGGCGTGAAGACGCACAGGAGCTCGAGCCGGTCCGGTCCGTCGCACTCGGTGGAGTGGAAGGTGCCGGGCGGAATGTGGACCGCGACCCCGGGCTCGAGCTCGGCCGGGCCCGCTTCGCAGACCAGCCTGCCTCGCCCGGCGACGCAGTAAACCGTCTCCTCCTCGGCTTCATGGACGTGGCCGGCCGGCCTCGCTCCGGGCTCGTAGACGGACACGCCCATCGACAGACGCTCCGTCGGCGCCGTGGTGGGGCCGATGTACTGGTGCCAGTTGCGGCCCGGCATAGGCGTGATCGCAGTCTCTGATCGGCTCAATCGCGTGAGCATTGCGTCCTCGCTTCGTCGCGCGGCGTGTCCATCCGCCGTTGTGGCCGACCTCGGCAGGTCGGATGCTCGATGTCGTCACATGCCCGTCAGGCCCGGCCGGCCGCCGCTTCGTCGGAGCGCCTGCGACCGGACAGCCGGATGAGGTCCTCGTGGAGTTCGAACCAGACGCTGTGGTAGCTGTCGACGCGCGGAGATGCCACGAACTTCGGATCGCCGGCCCGGGCGGCAGCCAGGGCACGTTCGAGCCGGTCTCGGTAGCAGCCCATCCGCCAGAGCTTAGCTCCGAGCAGATTCAGCACCTCGACGACACCGCGGTGAATTTCGCCGAGCCGATCGAGGATGGAGGCGTCATAAGCAGCGTCGCTGTGGTCGTTGAAGACCCCATTGGCGGCGTCGCGGATCTGCCAGGCCGTGACCAGGTCCTTCATCTGGACGTCGAGCAGGATGAAGCGATCCAGAGCGGCCACGCAGGCCTCCTCGCCTCCGGCTCGTTCGCGGTCGGCGGCGAAGATGTCCAGGGCTTTCAGCCTCCCCTCGCTCGTCAGCCGGAAGGCGTCGGACGAGGTTTCTGCCAGATCCTCGGCCACCAGGCCTTCCAAGAGCGGCTGGACCCGGTCGACGGGGCTTGACAGGGCAACTGCCAGGCCCTCCGGCGGCACCAGGCCCTTGATGAGGAGCCCCCTCAGCACGTCGTCGGACGCGAGCTCGGCCGGAACGAGAGCCGAGACCTGCGCCGGCGCCCCGACAGCCGGCTCGCTGTCGGGCTCGCCGATGGCGATGCCAAGCTGCTTCGCCCAGGCCAGCAGCGTGGCGGCTTCGGGCGCAACGTGTGTGCTGCCCTCGACCTCACCGGCGAACACCTCGCCGGTGCTGCCGTCCACGGTGATGATCTGGCCGCACGGGAAGGTCCTTCCCCCGACGGCCATGCCCGTCTCCATGACCTCGATTGCGCTCGCACCGACGACGGCCGGGATTCCCCAGTCCCGGGCGACCACGGCCGCGTGGCTGTTCAGCCCGCCAAGCGCGGTGAGGATGCCGGCGGCGTTCTCCATGCCGTGTACATCGGCAGGCGACGTCTCGCATCGAACGAGGATGACGGCACGGCCCGCCAGGGCGAGAGTCTGGGCTTCGTCGGGCGAGGTCACAATCTCGCCGTGAGCCACGCCCGGAGAAGCGGGCAGACCCTTCGCCAGGGGAACTGGGCCTCCGTCCCGCCGGGTGGAGACCAGAGGCGGGTGGGCCAGCCGGGCGGCCACGCGCCTGACAGCTTCCTCGCGAGTAAGCGGGAAGCTCGGATCCTCGGCCATGTCGACCGCCATCCGCAGCGCGGCCTGGGGGCTTCGCTTGCCGACCCGGACCTGGAGCATCCAGAGCTTGCCCTGCTCGATCGTGAACTCGATGTCGCACAGGTCGGCGTAGTGGCGCTCGAGCTGGAAAGCGTAATCCCTCAGCTCACGGCCAACGGCCGGCAGCCGCGTGTCCAGCACCGAAACGGGCTCTGTCTGATGAGTGCCCGCCACGACGTCCTCGCCCTGGGCATTGAACATCACGTCGCCGTAGAGAGTCGCCTCGCCTGTGGCGGGGCTGCGGGTGAACAGCACGCCGGTGGCCGAGTCCTGGCCTCTGTTGCCGAAGACCATCGTTTGGACGGTGACGGCCGTGCCCAGGTCGCCGGGGATGCGCTCGTGCTTGCGGTAGGTGCGAGCCTTGTCCCCGTTCCAGGAACGGAAGACGGCCTCGACCGCGGCCCGCAACTGCTGCCAGGGGTCGTCGGGGACGGCGTCGACGACGACGATGTCCTTGAACATCTTGTTGAAGCGCTCGAGGCAGTTGCGGGCGAAGCCCGGATCGCCCGAAACGGCCGCGAGCCCGGCGGCCGTCCGATCGTTCAGGCCAAGGTTCAGGATCGTGTCCATCATTCCGGGCATCGAAACCGGGGCACCCGATCGAACGCTGACCAGGAGCGGGTCCGTGGGATCTCCGAAACGCCGGCCCACGGAAGCCTCGGTCCGGGCCATGTGTTCGCGCAGCTCCTCGTCCAGGCGGTCCGGCCAGCCGCCCGCAAGATAGGCGTTGCAGGTGGCCGTGGTGACCACGAAGCCCGGCGGCACGGGAAGCTTCAGTTGCGTGGCCATGACGTTGAGGCCGGCAGCCTTGCCGCCGATCAGGTTCTTCAGGTCCTGCAGCGGTAGGCCAAAGTCATGGTCGAGGTCGAAGGCGAGGGTCACGTCGCTGGTGTCCTTTCATCCCCCGTCGTCCTTCGGGGTAGCCGGTTGGTTGGCCTTCCGGGCGACTGTGAACGCTTCGCCTCGGCTCGGCCGCCACTGAGTGGTTGCCGCCTAGCCGCGTGACGGGACCGCAGTGAGCTTGTCCCACAGCGATCCGGCATTGAGCGTCTGGATGTAATCCATCATGTAGCCCTGACCGATGTCGACCGGCAGGCGATCGGCGAAGTTCACCCGGGCCACCGTCTCCTCGCGAGACCAGCCCTTGCCCACGGCAACGGCGACGGCCGTCTTCCACTCGAGCAGGATGGACCGCTGCACTTCGATGTACTGCTTCGTGGTGACCGGACCGTGACCCGGCACGACGTGGTCCACGTCGAGGGCCCGGATCCGATCCAGCGAGGTGAGCCACTCATCGACGTTCGAGGTCATGAGCCACGTCTGGCACTGCGAGAAGATGGTGTCGCCGGTGAAGACGGTGCGCTCCTCCGGGACGTGGACCGCGATCTGGCCGGGCGTGTGCCCGGGCGTGTGGAGGCAGTGGAACGTGTGGTCGCCGACGCGCAGGGTCAGGTCGCCGGTGAAGACGACCTTGCCCTTGTTCGGGTCGGCGTAGTAAACGTCCCGATCCGGCCACATGGCCACGCCGGCGGGATCGTCGAGATCGGTCCCCTTCCCCTGGGGCGTTGGAAGAGCCTCGTAGGCGTAGGCGAACGGGTCCAGCTCCGGGTAGACGACCATGAAGCGATCGTAGAGACCCTGGTGGTTGACGACCGTGCCCGCGCCCTTGAAGTAGTAATTCCCGAAGATGTGGTCGACGTGGTGCTCGGTGTTGACGATGTAGCGGATCGGGCCGTGGGACTCGGCCTCCGCGCGCATCGCCACCGCCTTCGTCGGCAGCTGGGGCGTGTCGATGACGACGACGCCGTCGGCCGTCGTCACGAAGCTCGGATTGCAGCCGCGCAGCTTCGTGTTGGTAGAGATGTTCCCGGTCACCTTCTCCATCGAGCTACTCCTGCGCTGGCTACTGGGTTGCGGTGAGGCCGCCGTCGATGGTCAGGATCTGGCCGGTCACGAACGACGACGCCTCGGAGGCGAAGAAGAGGACGGCGCCCACGAGATCGTCGGTCTGGCCGACGCGCCCGAGCGGGACGCGGCTGACCAGGTTCGCCTTGAACGTCGGGTCGTCGAGCAGCATCGCCACCTGGGGCGTGTCGACGAACGTGGGGGCGATCGCGTTGACGTTGATCGCGTGCTTGGCCCACTCCGTGGCCCACTGGCGAGTCAGGGAGCTGACCGCGCCCTTGGCCGCCACGTACGCCGAGTAGCCCGCGTTGATGCCCAGCTGAGCTCGGACCGAGCTGATGTTGATGACATGCCCGCCCCTGCCGGCCTTGACCATCTCGCGAACCGCGGCCTGGGTCGCCACCAGGGTGCTCCGCAGGTTGATCTCCATGATCCAATCCCAGGCATCCCGGGGATACTCCTGCGCGTCGAACAGGACCTTGCCGGCGCCGCCGCCGACGGCGTTCACGATGATGTCCAGCCGTCCGAACCGGTCCACGATGGCGGCCACTACGCGCTGGGCCTCCGCCTCGCTGGTGATGTCCCCCGCCAGCGCGATGCACTCGGCGCCCGCGGCGCGAACTCGCTCGGCAGCGGCGTCGGCGAGCCCCTGATTGATGTCAGCGACTGCGACCTTGGCCCCTGCGCTACCGAGCGCGACGGCCAGGGCCGATCCGATCGCCCCTCCCCCGCCGGAGACGAAGGCCACCCGGCCGTCGAGCCGGAAGGCGTCCAGTGGATTCATCGGTCCTACTCCTCCATGCGATCGCCGGCGACGGGCGGCGGATGGTCAGTTCCCCGGGAACACGAGACTCAGCGGCCCTTGCTTGCCGGGTTCGGGCCAGCGGACCGTGACCTCCTTCTGCTTGGTGAAGAAGCGCACGGAGTCCTCGCCCCGCATCTGCAGGTCGGCGAAGGCCGACCCGCGTGTTCCACCGAAGGAGAGGTAGCCGGCCGGCACCGGGATCGGCACGTTGATCCCGATCATCGGGACGTCGACCTCCAGCTCGAAACGGCGGGCCGCCCCACCGTCGTTGGTGAAGATCGCCGTGCCGTTGCCGTACTGGTGGCTGTTGATCAGCTCGAGGGCTTCATCGAACGTGGAGACGCGGACCATGCCGAGCACGGGCCCGAAGATCTCCTCGTTGTAGACCTCCATGCCGGGCTTGACGTGGTCGAACAGGCTGACGCCGAGATAGAAGCCTTCGGGGTGCTCCGGATGACGGAAGGGCCGGCCGTCCACGACCAGCTCGGCTCCCTCGGCCACGCCCTTCTCGATCCACTCGATGACGCTGGCACGGTGCTCGGTGGAGTAGAGCGGGCCCATGTCGGAGCCCTTCTCCATGCCGGGGCCGATCTTGAGGGCCGCCATCCGCTTCACGATCATCGGCCGCAGCTTGTCGGCCACGTCGCCCACGGTCATGACCAGCGTCTGGGCCATGCAGCGCTCGCCGGCCGAGCCGAAACCGCTGGCCACGGCCGAGTCGGCGACCAGGTCGAGGTCCGCGTCGGGCAGGACCAGCATGACGTTCTTGGCGCCGGTGTAGGCCCCGACGCGCTTGCCGTGGGCGGTGCCGGTCTCGAACACGTGCTTGCCGACCGGGGTGGAGCCGACGAACTGGATGGCGCTAATGCCGGGGTGGACCAGGATGGCGTTGACGGCGTCGCGCCCGCCGTACACGACGTTGAAGACGCCGTCGGGCAGGCCGGCATCGCGCCACAGCTCCGCCTGGAGCTGCGTCGCGCCGGGGGTGTGGGAGGAAGGCTTCCACACGAAGGTGTTGCCGGTCATGAGCGCGATCGGGTAGATCCACATCGGGACCATGACCGGGAAGTTGAAGGGGGTGATGCCGGCAGCCACGCCGAGGGGCTGGCGAAGCGTGTGGGCGTCGACCCTGGAGGCGACGTTTGGCGTATTCATCCCGGCCATGTGCACCGGCAGCCCGCAGGCGAACTCCACGGTCTCCAGGCCGCGCAGCACCTCGGCCAGGGCATCGGGGAAGGTCTTGCCGTGGTCGCGGGTGATGAGAGCCGCCATCTCCTCGCGGTGCTCGTACACGAGCTGGCGGTACGCGAAGAAGATGGAACTGCGAGCGATGAGCGGCGTGTCGCGCCACGCCGGGAACGCGGCCGCGGCGGCCTTGACCGCGGCGTCCACCTCGGGGGCTCCACCGCGGGGAACCCGGGCGATCACTTCGCCCGTCGCCGGATTGAACACCGGCCCGGTGTGCTCAGGAAGGACCTCGACCGGGCGGCCGCCTATCCAATGGCTGAGGATCGGGGGGTTCGAGCGGTCGACCGGGCTGGGTACCTTCGTGGTCACGATGTTCGCCTCCGTGGATGCTGTGTCGGCCGACTCAGGCGGTCCGGACGTCGGGGTTCGGAAGAACGATGTCGCGGATTGCGGCCTGCAGGTCGTGGTATGACTTGATGAACGCCCGCAGCGTGCGAACGGTAGGGCCGTAGGTGTCGAACTCGGCGGGAGTAAGTCCTTCGGGCTCGTAGCCGCGCCCGAAGTCGGGGATCTTCTCGACGAGCTCGGCAATGATCGCCGGGTCCACGGGTACCTGCATCCGGGCGATGGGATCGATCCCGCTGGCGTTGAAGCGGACCTGCCACGGGTAGGGAATGGTCATGCTGACGTCGCCGCCGACCAGCTCGGTCCAGTGGAGGTGGTGGCGGTAGGCCGCGGCCAGAAGGCGGCTGCGGTAGCCGCGCTCCTTGAATATGCCGTAGGCCCGCTTGAAGGCGGCGATCCCGGCCCAATCCAGGGCCGCCGGATTCACCGACAGGCCGTCGCGCTCGACGACGACCTTCATCCAGTCATCGAGGCGTCCGATCATGATCGTCACTATCGGGACCACTTTGGCCGGATCGCCCCCCGATGCCTCGAACCGCCGCAGCCCGCGCTCCACGGCCTCGGCCGCGGCGAGCGCCTGCGGGACAGTGAACGAGACGGTCGCGTTGATGCTGACGCCACGGGCAGTCGCCTCCTCGATGGCGACCATGCCGGCCGACGTCGCCGGCATCTTGGCGTGGAGGTTGGGGGCCAGGCCGGAGAAACGGACGGCCTGCTCAACGATCCGAGCGGAGTTGGGGTAGTTGGCCGGGTTCGTCTGAACAGAGAGCCAGCCCTTACGGCCGGACTCCCTGGCGTGGATGGGCGCGAGCACCGACGCTCCACGGACGGCCATCTCCTCGATGATCGCCCAGGTCACGTCCACTTCGCTCCAGGCCGGATTGGCGGCAGCCAGCTCGCGTACGCGCGGAGCCCAGTGGGCCTTCTCCTTGCCGATGACGTCGAGCACGATCGACGGGTTGGACGTGGCTCCGACGGCGCCGCGCTCGATCGCGTACGCCAGCTCTTCAACCGCGCAGGAGTCGTTCCAGTAGTCGGTAGGGCCGAGTCGGGCCGTCCGCGAGAGGGGCGTGTCGAGCATGGTCAATGGGCCTCGCACAGGGGTCAGCTGGTTGGCTAGTCCAACAATAATCGATCATCGATGATAGTGCCGAACGGCACTTGATAGTCCGGAACCCGGACCCGACTGTTCGCGCGGGCGGCCCGTCTCGCTCGATCGTTTGACGGCACCCTCTGCTCCTCAGTGGCACAGCGGGCGTTGCGCTCTCAGGCGAGCCGAGTTGCACTGCTTCCGGTGGATGGCCAGCCACCAGGCTGGCTTGGAGATGGAGGTTAAGTGTGGAGACCAAGAACACGATTCCGATGTGGCTGGCCGTCGCGATCACCGTCTGCGTGGCCCTGCCGTTCGGGATCTGGCTCGACAAGCTCAATCTGCCGCTGTGGGTAGCGTTCATCGTGTGGGCCGAGTACTTTGTCCTCGGCGCCAAGCCTGAAGCGCTGAAGACCATGGTGCCCGCGTACACGCTCGGCGTCGTCGGCGTGGCGTTGATCGGCCTGCTCTACCAGGCCATCGTCAAGGTCCTGGGCGACGGCAAGGTTCTCGACTTCGGCCTGCAGACCCTCACGAACAACAACGTGGCCCTCTTCGTGTCCTTCTTCGTCGGCTTCTGCATCCTCATCTACGCCATGAAGTACCTGCCCGTCACGAACGGCCCTGGGAGCCTTCCGTTCTTCAACGGCATCACCATGTTCCTTGGCTGCTACTTCACGGGCACGTTCCTGGGCTGGTTCAAGGACTTCAACGTCGGCGCAGACATGCTCCCGTACGCGATCGTGATCTTCTGCGCCCTCACCGCCTTCATCGGCGGGATGCTCGGCTGTCTGGCCGGCTGGTTCAACATCGTGATCATGTTCCCGCGCGAGGTTAAGAAAGCCTAGCGGGATCGGCGCACGCGCAATCCTGGATGTCTCGCTCCTTCATGTTCCACGCCGCTGCTCTTGGGGCTCTCGGGAGCCCCAAGACGCCTGCTCCCTCAGTAGCGACTCTCGCCGCCCGTCACGGCGAGAAAGTCCTGCGGGCCCCAGTCGAGGCCGGCGGCAGGCGCCAGGAAGCGGCGTTGAATTGGCTGATGTCTCGTCCACACGACTAGCGACTGCGGCGGCACGACTCGCGATTTCGGTCCATGCCCGCGTCGCAATCGCTACGCCGACGTCAACTGCACCGGTATCTGGAGGCAATGGCAATGGCGCAAGCCACTAAACTGGTCGGCCCCGGAGAAGAGATCATGGGGCAGTTCCTAGGCGACAAGGACTTCCCGGTCGACTGGGTATCCGAGACCGAGAAGGAGTTGTTCTGGGTCTACGACGACCTGCACTGCCCGCACCCGCTGAGCCCGATGTACTACGACATCGGCGGGTGGTGGCTCAGCTGCGATCACATGTTCCGCCGGTTCGGCACGCCGTTCGCCACGGACTGGATCGCCAAGGTCGTCAACGGCTACCTGTACACAGCGGCAATCCCGGCCCAGGCCGGCCTGATGACGCTGGCTGACTGCGAGTACGGCTACACGACCACGCCGGTCGTGCCCCAGGAGGCCGACTACGCGGCCAAGATCGGCGCCTACCTGGGCTTCGTCCTCCCCACTTACGGCGACGAGTTCGCCGCGTGGTGGAAGGACCGCCTGCGCCCGGAGATGGAGCACAACTTCAAGTACCTGGAAGACAAGTTCGACCAGGCCCCCAAGATGAACCTGGGTCAGCTGGCCTGCCTGCTCGAGGATGCCATCGACATCCACGACCGGCACTGGAAGATCCACTGGATGCTCAACTTCGCCCAGCTCTCTGCGACGCTCAACCTGCGAGCCGTCATGGAGAAGACCCACGGCAAGATCAACGAGGGGCTTCTCGGACGGCTCCAGAGCTCGGCCGCCGACCGCAACTGGGACTCCATCGAAGCCCTCTGGAAGATGAAGGAGGAGGCCAAGGCAGACACGACGCTGGCCGCCGCCTTCAAGAACGAAACCGCCGGCGAGATCATCGCGGCGCTCAAGAAGACGGATCGTGGCAAGCGCTTCGTCGACGAGCGGGTCGTGCCGTACCAGAAGGAATACGGCTGGCACGCGGTCTGGAGCCACGAGTTCAGGTTCCCGACCGTGCGCGAGCACATGGAGCCGGTGATCGAGCTGATCCGCGGCTACATCGAGACGGACTTCAACTATCCGAAGACCGTCGCTGCCCTGGCGGCCGACATTGCCGACGCGGCCAAGGAGATCCTCGAGGGCCTCAAGGGTGAGGCGCTGGCCGAGATGAAGGTGGCCAACGACATCAACCTCAAGATGGCCCCTCTCACCCCGGACCATCACTTCTACATCGACCAGGGCGCCAACGCCCACCTTCGCATGGCCCTGATCCTGTGCGGCAAGAAGCTCGTTGAGATGGGCGCCCTCGACTCCGCCGAGGACGTCGTCTACTTCAAGTACAACGAGTTCCGCGTCTTCATGGGCAACCCGGCCGGCATGGATGGCAAGGCGCTCGTCAAGGCGCGCAGGGCCGCTCAGGAGAAGGCCTACACCATCCGACCGAAGACGTGGATCGGCACCTGCACGCCGACCCAGCTGGCCTTCCCGTACCTCAACCTGTGGGGCTTCCCAGAGAAGTTCCATCGCAAGGAGTCCACGGTCAAGGGCCAGATCAACGGCATCGCCGCCTCCCCCGGAGTCGTCGAAGGCATCGCAAAGGTCGTCCTCACAGAGGACCAGTTCGACCAGGTCAGAGCGGGCGACATCCTCGTCTGCATCATGACCAACCCGGCCTGGGTTGTACTCTTCACCAAGATCGTCGGCCTCGTCACCGACGCGGGCGGCACGGTGTCTCACCCGGCCGTCCTGTCGCGCGAGTTCAGCATCCCGTGCGTCGTCGGGTCGACGGTGGCCACCCAGCAGATCAAGAGCGGTGACCGGATCCGCATCAACGGAACCACCGGTCTCGTCGAGATCCTGGAGACCGCCGCTGTGCTCTCGCCTCGCCAGGGCGACGCACCGACGAAGATCAAGTAGAGATCCTCTAACCGGAGAAAGCGAATGTCGCCGAACCTCCAGATCTCCCGCAGCCCCCTGAGCGATCAGATCAAGGATCGTCTCCTGCAGGAGATCCTGGCCGGCGACTACCCGCCCGGCTCCCGAATCGTCGAGACCCGGGTTGCACGGGAGCTTGGCACCAGCCAGGCTCCCGTGCGAGAAGCTCTCAGGGATCTCGAGGCGCTGGGGGTCATCGAGATTTCGGCATTCCGCGGGGCTCGCGTCCGGCATCCAAGCAAGGCGGAGCTGCTCGAGGCTTATGGGATCCGAGCCGAGCTTGAATCCCTCGGCGCACGGCTTGCCCTGCCCCGGTTGTCGGACGCGGACCTCGCCGAACTCCAGGGCTACGTGGAAGAGATGCAGCGAGCGGCGGACGCAGGCGACACCCATACCGAAGCCGTCGCCGATGTCGCGTTCCATGCCCGCGTCATCCAGATCTCCAACAACCACACGCTGGAGCGGGTCTGGCGGCATCTCGAGCCGCTCTCCCGCACCTACATCACGCTCGTGGTCCCGGGCGTCAACCGGCGCCACATGGCGGACCTTCACCTTCCCATCCTTGACGCCCTGCGGGGCGGTGATCCCGGACAGGCGGACGAGGCCTACCACCTCCATTTCGAGGCGGCGGGCAACATGTTCCGCGAGACGTGGGTCGACGAGCTCTTGGCATCGGACGACGGTGCCGCTGCGAATGGAAGCTCACGGCCCGGGGGAGGCAGGAGGCCCACTCGCCGCCTGACGGCAGTCGATGCCGCCATGCGAAGGAGAAGTCAAAGCGGCCCCCGAGCGACGGCCAGGGGACGCTAGCCGGGCCCCATCCGTCCGGGCCCGGGCCGAAGACGGACATCAACGGTGCCGGCGCCGCAGGCGTTCGGCGCGACCGGGCCACGGCGGCCGAGACCGCCGGGGCCGAGGTCCACGAACAGACCCGAGTTGGGCATACGAGGACGGCCCGGGCCGCCTGGAGAAGGAGAGCATGAACGAGCAACTGCAACTGTCGGAGGAGATGTCCGCCGAGACCGCCAGGTTGCGGGTGGATGTCTACGGCAGCCAGCCCCGCGAACACGTCCTCGAGGACCTGAACTTCCTCAACTACCGGCTGGCGGATGTCCGCATCTCGCCCGAGGTGACGCTCTCCGAACCCGACATCGTGCTGCTCCAGGACGGCGAGAAGTCCGTCTCGGGCGACGGGCGGAAGATCACGTTCGAGGGGCCGTGGCCGGCCGGTCCGATCCAGAAGGTCGTGGTCGCGATGCTCGCGCTGCGGATGGAGGCCAAAGGGCTCCACCCGTTCCATGCCTCGGCCGTCCGGTATCGCGGCAAGACCGTGATGTTCCTCGGCGGCGAGTCGAACCACGGCAAGAGCATGGGCCAGATCGAGGCCTGCCGGCGCGGCGCCCTGCTCGTCTCCACCGAGACAACCGTCGTCGACGACTCCGGGCGCGCGGTGAAGGGCTCCAAGGAGCCGTTCATCAAGAAGCGCACCGAAGGAACGGAGCGCGCCGACAAGGCCGCCCCGGAGGCAGGCGTCGCCAAGTTCTTCGGCGGCATGCCGACGTGGGAGCTATACACGGAGCCGAGCAACGTCGACGTCGTCGTTGTGCCTGCGATCGACGGCAACTTCGACCCGAACCTGGCCGAGATGATCCCATTCGAGCGCCAGTTCCAGACGCTCCACTCGCTCCAGAACTACTTCCTGCTCAACGAGCTCCTCGCGGCAGACTGGCCGATGCCGATGGTGGACACCGAGCCTCTCCGTCGCGCCCGAGCCAGGTGGGTCACCAGGTTCACCGCCAGGCCCTACTACTTCGTTCGAGCAGCCAACCCGCAGGTACTCCTCGACGAGGTCGACAAGATCCTCTGAGCCGCGGAGGTTGCGACACCATGTACACGTTCGCCTACGAGCGACCCGCTACCCTGGCCGAGGCGGTCGCCCTCCTGGATGCGCATGGCCCGGACGCGCGCCTTCTGGCGGGCGGCACGGACTTGATCATCCGTCTCCGCGACGGGTCGGCGCATCCGGCGGTCGTGATCGACGTCAAGCGGATCGCCGAGATCAACTCGACGATCCGCGAGGAGAACGGAACCGTGACGATCGGGGCCGCGGCCGTCGTCGCGGACATCGCCACGAGTGAGCCGGTGAGGCGGCATTTCGAGGCGCTCGCCGATGCGGCGGCCGTCGTGGGATCCGTTCAAATCCGGAACCGGGCGACGCTGGCCGGCAACATCTGCAACGCCTCGCCGGCCGCCGACACGGCGCCGGCGCTGCTCGTCTACGGAGCGGCGGTCGTGGCCGTGGGCCCGAAGGGCACCCGCCGGATCCCGATCGACGAGTTCTTCGTGCGGTCCGGCGTTACCACGCTCGACCGCGGCGAGCTCGTGACCGCGATCGAGCTGCCCATTCCATCTCACCGGACGGGCGCCGTCCACCTTCGGCGCACGCGGCGGCGCGGCCACGATCTCGCCTCGGTGACGCTGTGCTGTGCCGTCGATGAGACCGGGGTAACCCGGCTCGCCTACGGCAGTGTCGGGCCGCGACCCGTGCTCCGCGTGGACGAGAGCGGCACCCTGGCCGACCCGGACGCGCCGGCGAGCGCCAAGGCTCCCATTCTCGAGCGGATGTTCGCCGGCGCCAGCCCGTCCGTCCGATCGATGCGAGCCGGCCCGGACTACCGCCTGGCGATGCTCCGAGTGCTCGGCTCGAGGGCCGTGCAGATGGCAATCGAACGCCTGGCGGCGAAACGACAGGTGGAGGCATGAGCGGCATGGCCTGCACCCTTCCCATCGAGATCACCGTCAACGGGCGCCGGCGCGCGCTCGAGGTCGCGGTTCATCACACTCTGCTCGACGTTCTTCGTGACGACCTCGAGCTGACCGGCACGAAGGAGTGCTGCCTCGTCGGCGAGTGCGGCGCCTGCACCGTGATGGTGAACGGCCGGATCGTCGACTCTTGTCTCATGCTCGCCGTCGAGGCCGACGGCGCGGACATCGTGACGGTCGAAGGACTCGCCCGCGAGGGCGAGCTCAGCCCGCTGCAGGAGGCGTTCCTGGACAAGGGCGCCGTCCAGTGCGGGTTCTGCACGCCCGGCCAGCTCGTGGCCGCCCAGGCGCTGCTGGCCGCCAATCCCCACCCCACTCCGGAAGAGGTCCAGGAGGGCCTGTCCGGCAACCTCTGCCGATGCGCCTGCTACGTCCAGATCACCGAGGCGGTAATGGCAGCGGCCGAAGGGGCACCCAAATGAGCGCTTTCAAGGTCGGTGCCTCGCCGTGGCGGGTCGGCGGAGACGCGCGCGTCACTGGCCACCAGGAATACGTCGCCGACATGCACCTCCCCGGCGAGCTGCACGCGAAGCTCGTAACGCTGCCGGTCGCCCGGGCACGCATCGCCCACATCGACAAGTCGGCCGCGGAGCGGGTCCCGGGCGTCCGCATCGTCCTCACCGCCGACGACCTGCCGCAGCCCGTCCCGCGCTACGGGCCCCAGTTCAAGGACCGCCCCGTGCTCGCCGTCGGCGAGACGAAGTACCACGGCGAGCCCGTGGCCGCGGTCGCGGCCGACACGAAGGACGCGGCCGAGGCGGCCGCGCGCCTCGTTCGGGTCGAGTACGAGGAGCTGCCGGCCCTGTTCACGATCGCGGCCGCCCTCGACCCGGCGGCCCCGCTCGTCCAGGATCCCGCCCTCCGGCCGGGTGACCCGCTGGCCGCCAGCAACGTCATTCGGGTGCACCGGGTGGGCTGGGGAGACGTGGACGCCGTGCCCGCGGACCTCGTCATCGAGAACAGCTACAGCTTCCCGATCGTGACCCACTTCGCGATCGAGCCGCACGCCTACATGGCCGCCCCAGACGGCGACGGTATCGCCGTCTGGTCGACGATCCAGCATCCCTACTGGCTCCAAAGAATCATGGCCGGGATCCTCGGCCTGCCCCTCTCCAAGGTGCGGGTCATCGCACCTGATCCGGGAGGCGGTTTTGGCGGCAAGCAGCAGATCAAGTACGAGCCCGTGGTCGCCTTCATGGCCATCCGGGCCAACCGCCCGGTGCGGCTCGTGCTGACCCTCGAGGAGACGTTCCAAGCCGTTCGTCGCGCCGCGGCGGAGGTCCACGTCCGAACCGGCGTCCGCTCGGATGGAACCCTCGCGTACCAGGACATCGAGGCCGACTACCTGATCGGGGCCTATGTCGACATCGCCGATCGCGTCGTCAACAAGGGCAGCTACGTCGCGGCCGGGCCCTACCGCATGCCGGCCGCCAGGATCGTGGCCCGCGGGATCCTGTCCCACACCGTTCCGTCCACGGCGTTCCGCGGCTTCGGCAACCCCCAGGTCAACTGGGCCGTGGAATCGAACCTGGACGAGGCCGCCCGCGCCCTAGGCATCGACCGTCTCGAGCTCCGCCTGCGCAACCTCGCCCACAAGGGCGAAGCCTTCATCCCGTGGGATACCCCGGCCGACGGCGACTGGGAGCAGACCGTCCGCAAGGCCGGCGAGCTGGTCGGGTGGGGCAAGCCGCTCCCGGCCGGCCACGGCCGCGGCATCGCCATCGGCATCAAGTCGGGGCCCACGACCGGTCTCTCGTACTCGACGGTCCGGCTACTCGCGGACGGCAGCGTCATCGTCTATGCCGGCACCTCCGACATGGGCCAGGGGGCGCGCACCGTCTTCGCCCAGATCGCCGCCCAGGAGCTGGGCGCGCCCCAGGATTGGGTGATGGTGGTCATGGGCGACACGGCGATCGTGCCCTACGACGCCCAGACATCGGCCAGCCGGTCGACGGTCCTGATGGGCAACTCTGTGCTCAAGGCCTGCCGGTCGATCCAGGCGCAGCTCCGGACGATGGCCGCCCGGCTGCACGGGGTCGATGAGGCGCTGATCACCGTCGATCGAGGCGTGGTCAAGCTCCCCGACCGGGAGCTGACGATCCTCGAGGTCCTCAAGCCCGGACTGGGGGCGCTCGGCGGCGAGCTGACCGGGAACGGCGAGACGCGCAAGGACGCCGAACCCGGGCATCCTCTCCAGGGCGCGCCGGCCTTCTTCGAGTTCAACTGCACGGCCATAGAGGCCTCGGTCGACGAGGGAACGGGCGACGTCACCATCGTGCGGCACGTCACCGTCTCCGACGTCGGCAAGGCCATCAACCCCCTGCAGGTTCGGATGCAGGACGAAGGCGCGGCCATCATGGGCCTGGGCCATACGCTCATGGAGCACTACATCTTCGACGAGACGGGGCGGGTCCGTAACCTGGGCGCCATCGACTACCGGATCCCGACGAGCATGGACCTGCCCCTGGAGCTGCACAGCGAGACCGTCGAGAACGCCGACGGACCGGGTCCCTATGGCGCCAAGGGCATGAGCGAAGGAGCCCTGCTCTGCGTCTCGGCGGCCGTGGCCGCCGCGGTACGCGAAGCATCCGGGGTTGTGATCCGCGACCTGCCGCTGTCGCCCGAGCGGGTGTGGCGGGCCCTCCAGGAGCGCGACGGGCAGACGGCCGGGAGGAACGAACCATGACCGTGGGCAAGGAAGTCGGACCGATCGGAGGCATTCCGGCGGGTCAGCTGGTCAAGGCAGCTCAGCTGGTTCGCCAGGGTCGCGCCTACTCGCTCTCGGCGGTTCGCTACCCGGGCATGCCGCTCTTCCCGGGCCATCCGCCGTTCCAGGTCCTCAACTATCGGACGCCGCGCGGCATCCGGGTCACAGGTGCGAAGCCGTGGGGCCCGGTCAACGACGCCGGACTCGGCTACATGGCCGAGTACATCATGGCCACATCACACTCCGGGGCGCACATGGACGCCCTCGCCCACATGACCGTGGGCGAGGACATGCACTGGTACGGAGGCGGCCGTCCGGACGAGCACCTGTCCGACTTCGGACCTCTATACGGAGACGCTTCCAAGATGCCCCCGTTCTTCACGCGTGGGATCCTCCTGGACGCGGCCGGCCATCGTGGTCTCGAGTACCTCCCGAAGGGCTCGCCCATCGGGGCCGACGAGATGGAGGCCATGTGCAAGGCGGAGGGCGTCACGGTCCAGCCGTGGGACGTGGTCCTCATTCGCACGGGCTACATGAGCCTGTGGCCCGACGCCGAGAAGATGGCGGCCAACAAGACCGCCGGGCCCGACCTCTCCGCCGCGGAGTGGCTCCTGGAGCGCGGAGTAGTCGCCAGCGGCACCGACACGGAGACGTACGAGGTCCAGCCCGCACCCGACCCGGGCCCGACCGGCAACCCGCAGCCCGTCCACACGCTGCTGCTCATCGACAACGGCATCTACCTGATGGAGAGCCTGGACCTGGAGGAGCTGGCCCGGGACCGCGTCTATGAGTTCCTGTTCGTTGCCCTTCCGCTGAAGATCCGGGGGGCAACGGGGTCGATGGTCGATCCTCTCGCGATCATCTAGGAGGTGTCATCCGTGCCTGACGTTTCGCCGACGATGCAGGCCCTCGTCGTCCTGGAGCCCAACAAGGTCGAGATCCAGGAAGTGCCCACCCCCAGACCCGGCCCCAACGAGGTCCTGGCCCGGGTGCGGGCGGTCTCGATCTGCGGCACGGACGTCCATCTCGTTCGCGGCGACTACCCCGGTTTCTGGCCGCCGAGCTTCCCCTTCATTCCCGGGCACGAGTGGGCCGGTGAGATCGCGGCCCTGGGCCCCGGCGCCGAGCTGTACGGCTGGAAGATCGGCGACCGCGTCGCCGGCACCTCACACGACGCCTGCGGCTTCTGCCAGAAGTGCGTCGAAGGCCGCTACAACCTGTGCGAGAACTACGGCAAGCCCGGGTTGCACAAGCAGTACGGGCACAACTACCAGGGTGCGGACGCGACATACGTGGTCCAGGGCGTGAAGACCGTCTTCAGCCTCCCGGACGGGATCAGCTTCGAGGACGGCGCGATCGTCGACCCCGCCTCGATCGCCCTCCACGTCGCCAACCGGGGCGGAGTGGGGCCGGGCGACGTCGTGGCGATCACCGGTGGCGGCGCGGTCGGTCTCCTTTCGGGAGACGCAGCGCTGGTCCGCGGTGCTTCACGCGTAATCGTCGTGGAGCCCAACGACCGGCGCAGGGCGAAGGCCGCAGAACTCGGCTTCGAGACCGTCGACCCGAAGGCCACCGACCCGGTCGAGACTGTCCGGGCCATGACCGGCGGTCTTGGCGTCGACGTCGTTCTCGAGTGCGCGGGCGTGCCCGTGACCGTCCAGTGGGCGCTCGGCATGCTCCGGCGCGGCGGGCGGTGCGCGGCCGTCGGGATCCCCACCGTGGGCGTGGAGATCGCGATGCAGAAGCTGGTCCTGGACGAGCTCGAGCTGGTCGGCTGCCGTGCGTCGGCCGGAGAGATGAGACGCGTCATGCCGCTCGTGGAGCAGGGTCGCGTTCGCGTCCACGAGCTCCTTACGCACAGGTTCGCGCTGACCGACTACGCGCAGGCGATCGCCACTTTCAACGATCCCAACAGCGGCGCGATCAAGATCGTCATCGCGCCGTGAGCACGGCGATCGCACGAGCCGCCGGGCCGGAACGCGCGGCATGAGCGACCACCCGGAGCCGTACTTCCGGGAGAGCCGCCCGCGCGCGAGCGACAGCCAGGAGGCCGACGGCACGGGCGCGTGGATGGGCCCGCGTGAGGCTCACACACTCTACGAGCTGGCCGAGGGGGTCTCTTTCCGCCCGATCTTCGGACGGAACCTGCTCCTCAACTACGTCACCTTCGGACCGGACCGCGGGTTTCCGACCCACGACCACCCCGAGGAGCAGTTCGGCCTCGTCCTCGAAGGCGAGATGGAGCTCACGATCGGCGATGAAACCCGGCTGCTGCTCAAGGGCGACCTGTACGTCATCCCGCCCGACGTCCCTCACTCGGGCCGGACGCTGGGCTCCGCCTGCCTCGTCCTGGACATCTTCTCGCCACCTCGCGCCGGCTTCCGCGAGCTGATCACTCGCGCAAACCCGCTCCGTTCGCCGGCCAACTGGTGGGATCCTGCCGAACCTGCGGGACCCGGCGAGCCGCCCGGATCGAGCTGATCGCCGCAGGTAGCAACCGCTCCGAGTGGCCTCCACAGGTTTCCGTTTGGGCCGGAAGATCCGATCGAGGGATCAGGGCTCGACCGGCACGTTGAACTGGAGCAGACCGGCTCGATCAGCCGACATCCGAACCTCGGTCCGGGCGCAGTTCCGGATGGCGGGAAACAGCTGCCGGTATTCACTGAGGGGCGCCCCGAGGAGCAGGCTCAGGGCCAGGCGGATGATGGTGGCGTGGGCCACGACCAGGACACGGCCATCCGGCTGGGTGTCGGCGATGTCGTGCAGGCAGGCAACGAAGCGTCGGGCCGCCTCGGCCGGATCCTCTCCCCCCGGAAGGTAGTGGGCGACGGGGTCGGTGCGAAAGGCGGCGAACGGTCCCGGAAATCGCTCGCGCATCTCCTCCGCCGTCAGCCCTTCCCCATCACCGAAGTCCAGCTCGCGGAGCCGCGGATCGATCTGCAACCGCAGGCCCGTCCGATCGGCACAGGGCGTCGCGGTCGCGAGCGCCCGGCCCAGATCAGAGGACCAGATCGCTGATAGCTCGGCCGAGGAAGCCCAAGCCGCAAGTTGCGCTGCCTGCGCAAGTCCGCGCGGAGATAGCTCCACCTCCGACACGCCTGCGTACCTGTTCTCGGCGTGCCACAAGGTTTCCCCGTGCCGAACCAGGACGATGTCCGTCACAGTCCCGCCCGTTCGCGGGCGTGCGCGGCGAGGGGGGCACCCAGCCAGCCACGACCCTCGAGCTCGTCGACGAGGGCAACGTATGGTGCGGAGAAGCGCTCGTCCGAGCCTGCACGCGGGTCGATCGTCACGCGGATTCGCACCATCTCGGCCGCCACGTCGGCCGGGTTTCTGCCAGGGCTGGCTGCAAGAAGGGCCATGCCGAGCGCGGGCTCAGAGTTGTCCGGAAGGGCGACCGGGCGGCCGAGTATGTCCGCGCGGAGCTGGCACCAGTACTCGTTCTTCGTCGCGCCGCCGGTGAGGAGAAGGTCCCCGTCGAGCGGCGCACCAAGGAGGTCAAGGTAGTCGTAGCAGAGCCGCTCGACGTAACCGATCCCCTGCAGAATGGCTGCGAACCGATCACCCTCGGAGCCGTCGCCGCCGATCGCGAATTCCCGCGCCTCCGGCGCGACGAAAGGAAAGCGCTCGCCTGCGGATGCAAGGGGGTACGCCAGCATCCCGGCCGGTTCGCAAGCCGAGGCGGCGCGACTCAGCTCGTCCAGATCGCGACCGGCGAAGTCGCGGGAGATGAGACCGGCGCCGCAACTTGATGCCCCGCCCGGGAGCCAGTCGCCGTTCGGCGCCCTGTGTGAGTAGACGACACCGAGCGGATCGGCCATCAATTCGTGAGTCACTCCCTTGAGCACGAGCGTCGTGCCGAGGACCGAGTTCCAGCGGCCGGGACTCAGGGCTCCGGCGCCGAGTTGAGCGGCGCAACCATCGGTCATTCCCGCGATGACGGGAGTGCCCGCAGCGATGCCCGTCACCGGTGCCGCGGCGCGGCTCACAGCTCCAATGACGGTCCCAGAGCGAACGAGCTTCGGCAGCAGATCGGGCGGCACGCCGAGTGCGTCCATCACCTCATCGGGCCACCGTTCCTCGATGAGGTGCGCGCCGGTCTTCAGCGCGCTGCTCAGGTCGGAAGGCACGTCGTGCCCCACGAGGCGCCGGCTGACGAAATCGGACTGGTGCGCGAGCCGCGCGCCGCGGCGAAGTTGCGGGTACTCGTCCAGCAGCCAGAGAAGCTTCGGCAGGGCCCAGGACGGCTGCATGCGGCCGTAGCCCAGGTCGGTCCAGACCCGCTCACCTGCCCTGTTGACTCGATCTACGTACGCGGCGGCCCACGCGTCGTCGTACATCACTCCCGGAGTCAGGGGCTTCCCCGCGTGGTCGACGAGCAGGATCGTTCCAGAAGTCGCGTCCACGGCCACGCCGCGCACGGCACCGGGGCGCAGTGTCTGCATCGCCTCGGACGATGCGGCCGCGACGGCCTGCCACCACGCCTCCGGGTCCTGCTCGTGCCGAACGCCCGATCTCCGGCTCGCAAGCGGCTGCGTGCCGGCTCCGACGATCTCTCCGCTCGCCGTGACGGCGAGGGCCCTCACGCTCTGTGTGCCGAGGTCGAGACCGAGCCAGACCTCGGATCCGCGGTCGCCGAGGGCGCGTTGGATGCTCAAGAGGCGCTCCACATGCCGGGAGCTTGACCGTCCGAGTCTAGCCGCCGATCGCACGGTCACGGCGGCCAGCTGCTCGGTCGGTGCGTCTCGAACCTGCCGGCGGCCACCCGTCGCCGGCCCCCGGGGTGCACTGGGCGCCCGGGGAGCCGACGGCAGGTCTACCTGCTACTCCTGAGTCACTTCGCCTCGACGGCGACTTTGCCGCCGCGAGCCGGGGCATTCTTCTTGACCTTCGGGGCGATGGTCTCGGTGCCGTGGAGGGCCTCGTTGTCCTCGCCCCGGATGAAGGCCTGGACGCGGTTGTAGGCGATGTCGTCGGGCATCTGGATGGGCGGGCTCTTCTTGAGGTACGCCGAGGGCGCCACGAGCGTGCCGGACAGGCCGCGGTCGATGCCGAGGCGCAGGCAGCGCAGGGCGTCGATGACGACGCCGGCGGAGTTCGGGCTGTCCCAGACCTCGAGCTTCATCTCGCACTTGAGGGGCACGTCGCCGAAGGTCGTGCCCTCCATGACGATGTAGCAGTACTTGCGGTCCAGGAGCCAGGGCACGTGGTCAGAGGGGCCGACGTGGATGTTGTCGGGGTCGATGTCGTAGTCGAGCATGGATGTGACCGCGTTGGTCTTGGAGATCTTCTTGGACTCCAGCCGTTCGCGCTCGAGCATGTTGAGAAAGTCGGTGTTGCCCCCGAAGTTGAGCTGGTAGGTGCGGTCCACTCGGACGCCGCGGTCCATGAACAGGCGGGTCAGGACCCTATGGCTGATGGTCGCCCCGACCTGGCTCTTGATGTCGTCGCCGATGATCGGCAGGCCCTTCTCGGCAAAGCGGCGCTGCCAGTAGGGCTCGCGGGCGATGAAGACCGGGATGCAGTTGACCACCCCGACGCCGGCGGCGAGGGCCTGCTCCATGTACCACTTGGTGGCTTCTTCGCTGCCCACCGGCAGGTAGTTGATCAGGACGTCGACCTTCTTGTCCCGAAGGATGCCCACGACGTCGGCGGTGGGCCCGGGGGCCTTCTCGATGATCTGGGATAGGTACTTGCCCAGGCCGTCGTGGGTCATGCCGCGCTCGACGCGGACGCCCATGTGGGGGACCTTCTGGAAGACGATGGTGTTGTTGGGCTTCTCGTAGATCGCCTCGGACAGGTCCTTGCCGACCTTGTTCTTGTCGATGTCGAAGGCGGCCACGAACTCGATGTCGCGGACGTGGTAACCGCCGAGGTTGACGTGCATGAGACCCGGCACGAAGTCGGTCTCGCTCGCGTTCTCGTAGTAGTAGCGGCCCTGGACCAGGCTGCTGGCGCAGTTGCCCACGCCGACGATGGCGACCCGGATCTTCTTGCCGCGCGATGGGCTCTTGCCGTTGCCGCTGACCGGCGCCGTTACATTCGCGGCGTCGCTGCTCGACATGTCGCTCACTTTGCTCCTTGCTCCTCTTTGCGAAGCTGCGTACGAACGTGCCAGGTTCTCTGGACGGCGGTGATGCTGGCCGCGGCGAAGATGATGCCGAGGGCGCCCGCCAGCCAGAGCTGACCGCGAGCGCCCGAGGCGAGACCTCCGTCGAGGCCGGCCAGGACGAGGCCGATGGTCAGGAGGACGAGCCGCTCGGCGCGAGGGGCGATGCCCACCTCCCCGTGCAGCTTCAGGCTCTCGGCCTTGGCCCGGGTGTAGCTGACCTGGAAGCTGGATACTGCCGCGGCGGCGGCCAGGACCGCTCCCGCGACGAAGCCGGCAGCCGAAGCGCCGGCGACAATCCCGATGTAGACGACGCCCTCGCCCCACCGGTCGAGGGTCGAGTCGAGGAAGGCTCCGAACCTGGTGACCCGGTTCTGGGCGCGGGCGAGTCCGCCGTCGAGCATGTCGAACGAGCCGCCTAAGATCACCAACGCGGCCGCGAGCACCCACTGCTGGGCTGCTGCCGCCGCGGCAGCAGCGATCGAGATGAAGAATCCGATCACGGTCAGGGCGTTGGGCGTCAGGCCCACCTTCCCGGCGGCGAGAGCGATCGGGGTGATGGCGCCGCGCACCCTGGCCCGGGTCGATTGCGAGACGAACGACTGGTCGCCCATCAATGGGCCTCGAGGCGGTTGGCGGCGGGGAGGGCCGGGCCGCCCACAACAGGCGCGACCGCATCGACCGGCGCGGCGCCGGCGACCGTGGCGAGACCGAGGAGGACGCGCTCGCGCTCGACCACTTCGTCGAAGACGTTGGGCCGAAGCTGGCAGAAGACCTCGCGGCCCGTGCGCTTTGTCTGGACCACGCCGGCCGCCTTGAGACGGCTTACGTGCCAGGAGACCAGCGGCTGGCTCAGGCCGACGGTATCGATCAGCTCGCCCACGGTGGCCGGACCCTCGGCCAGGCGCCTCACGATTCGCAGCCGGTTCACGTCCGCGAGCGCCTTGTGGAAGATGCGTAGCTCGCGCAGATCGTCGGGTTGATCGACGATGGCGGCGACGGTGCCCCGGATGTGCGCGGGAGAGGGCAAGATGTAGGCCTCGTCGTGTGGCTGTGTCGCCCGGCCGCCGCTCGGCGGGTCGCATGAGTCCCATGGAGGCGCGAGGCGCCCCGGACAAGCAAGTCTTTATATAAAGGCTGGTTGATGCTAGGGCGCGAGCGATAGGCTGTCAAGCCCGCGGCTGAAGGCCGTCAGTTGCAGCTGTAGGTGCCCTTGATCAGGTCGGCGCCGTTCAGGTCCGTGCCGGAGAAGGAGCCCGTGCCGTCGGCGTTGAAGACGACGACCGTGTCGCCGCCGAGGACGAACGGGTTGCCGCCGACGCTGCCGCTGACCAGGGGCGAGGCGTGGTCCGTGGCGGAGGGGGCGGCCTGCGGGTTCGGCGTGATGGCGGGCGTCGGCGTCGGGCCCCCGGCGCGGTACGCGGTCACGGCCAGGTAGCTGCTGACGCCATGGAGGCCCTGCCAGTCGCCGAAGCGGATGTCGTATCCGGCGGAGCCCTGATCGTAGCAGCCGCCTCCGGAGACCGTGGTCGTCGTGCCGCCGATCGTGACCACGGCGGAGCCGTTGCCGCACCAGTGGTCGCAGCCGGCGTCGCCGTTGGGGACGTCAGCCGGAGTCGCCGCCTGCCCGCCTGACGTGGACAGGAGGGCGGTGCCGGCCAGAACCACGGCCAGCACCGCGAGGATTGCGACTGCGACCCTGGTGCGGCGCATCTGGGTTCTTGTCATCGACGACCTCCGGACTGCTCGATCGCCCTCGAGCGGGACGCGGGAATAGTAGGCCGGGTGACCCGGCGCGGCACGCGGACGGCCGAGCGACCCGAGGAGTGGCGCGAGAACCGCGACGATAGGGTGGCCCGGGAAACGGCCCTCGACCGTACACTGGCCGACATGAGCCGGCGAGAGTCGTACCTGCTTCTGGGCGTTCTCGGCGTCGGCGTCTTCCTGGCCGGCCTCGAGTTCATGGTCACGGCCGTCGCCCTGCCCCAGATCCTGATGACGATCGCAACCTGGACGGACCTGCGCAAGGCCTCCTGGATAATGAACGGCTATCTGCTGGTCTACGTGGTGACAATGCCCCTCGCCGGCCGGCTGACCGACCTCTGGGGCGCGCGCCGGCTCTTCCTGGCGGCTCTGACGATCTTCACGATCGGGTCGCTCCTGGCGGGCCTGGCCCAGAGCCTCGACCAGCTGATAGCCTCCCGCCTCGTCCAGGCCGTCGGCGGCGGGGCGATCATCCCAGTGGCAACCGCCGCCGCCTCTCATTTGTTCGACGGGCCCGCACGCCCGAGGGCGCTCGGCATCATCGGGGCCCTCACCTTCCTCGGCATGGCTGCCGGACCCTTCGTCGGCGCGGCCGTCATCGAGACGATCCATCCCGAAACCGCCCTGGCCAACATGGGCGTCTCCGGCGGCCCGCTGGTCGGGACCATTGCGCCGGCGTGGCGGTGGATCTTCTATGTCAACGTCCCGATCGGGGTCTGCGCGCTCTTCATTGCCTGGGCCGCCAGCACCGGCTGGGACACGCCCCGCCAGCCGGCCCGGCTCGACCTCATCGGGGCGACGCTCTTCACGCTGGCGCTCGTCTTGATCCTCACGGGGACCACGCTCGTCGGCAACTCGGACGTCGTCTTCGGTGTACCGACGGAGATCGCGGTCGCCGCGCTCATCGGTAGCGGCGTCGTCGCCGGGCTGGCGGCTATCTGGTGGGGCCTGCACCGGCAGCACCCCTTCCTGGACCCGCGCCTCTTCGCCGACCGCGTCTTCTCGTCCGCGGCTCTGATCTCGCTCCTGACAGGCTACGGGATGGCGACGGCGATCGTCGGTGGGGCCGTCTTCGTCGATCGCGTCCTCTACGGCGGCCCGGAGGAGCAGCGGCTCGTCCTCGGGGCGATCGCGGGGGCGATGGCGATCGGGGCGCTCGCGTCGGGCTTCCTGGCCCGGCGGGTTTCACTGCGGCTGCTGACTCTCGTCGGTCTGGCGGTGAGCGCCGGCGGCCTGGCCTGGATGTCGACGTGGAGCCCGGACGTCCCCGCGAACGTCTTCGCGGCCTCGGGCGCGGTCTTCGGGATGGGGTTCGGGTTGACGGTTACGCCCAGGTCCACGGCCGCGGTCGAGGCGGCGGGACGGGCGGCCTTCGGTGCCGCCTCGGCGACGGTGACGGTGGCCCGAATGATCGGCATGGCGGTCGGCATGGCCGCGCTCACGGCTTACGGGTCGACGACGATCACCCGGGTCTCGAACGAGATCTTCAATGGGGGGGACGCCTACAAGCAGTACATCCCCGAGTACCTGCGGAACCGCCCGATGGAGGACGGCCTGGTCGCCCAGGCGCTGGAACAGTGGGCAGCGAGCAAGGCGGCGGCGATCATGGTGGGCATCTTCCTGGTCGCGGCCCTGGTGACGCTGATCGCCGTCGTGCCCGCCCTCATGCTTCGCATCAAGTCGAGCCGTCAGGGAACGGCCGAGGGCACCACAGCCGAGGAGGCCGAGTATGGCGAAATCGCCTTCTGACAAGCCTGCTCCGGCCGGCGTGACGGCGGGCCTGCGGCCGATCGATCCGGCGCCCCTGGAAGCCGCGACCGAGTCCGCGCCCGCGGCCGGCTCGACTGGTGCCGTCGCCGCGGCCGCCGTCGTCAGGCTGGCCGTCCTGGAGGGCGGCGTGTACGTCGAACTCGAGGGCGAGGCCGCAATTGCGCAGATACCGAAGGCTCTGAGCCGGCGGGCGGCCCGACTGTGGATCGACGTCACCGACGCGGGCCCTGAGCTGAAGGCACGGGTCTCGGGGATCCTTGGGTTGCACCCGCTGCTCGCCGAGGACATCGCCGAACGTGACCAGAGGGCCAAGCTCGAGCAGGTCGGCGAGCTTCTCCACGTGGTGATCTTCTCGCTCGGCTTCGATGACGACCGGATCTACGAGCGAGAGCTCGACTTCGTGCTGGGCGAGCGCTTTCTCCTGAGCAACCACAGCGTTTGGTGGGATCCGTGCGCAACCCGGCACCTCCGCGCAGGCACGGCCGAGGTGCTGGCCAAGGGAACCGACTACCTTCTGTGGGCCCTCGCGGACGACGTCATCGACAATTACTTCCCGATTCTCGACCAGCTGGGAGATGAAATCGACGATCTCGAGGACCAGGTCGTCAACCGATCCGATCGCGCCCTCCTGGAGCGTCTCTTCGACCTCAAGCGCCAGATGATCCAGATCCGCCGGGTGACGTCACCCCAACGAGAGATGTTCAACGCCCTGTCGAGTCGCGAGGACAGGTTCATCTCCGCGGAGAACCGGCTGTACTTCCGAGACGCCTACGATCACCTCATCCGGCTCACGGACGAGCTCGATACCTACCGAGAGCTCGCCTCGGCGACGCTGGAGACTTACCTGTCGACGGTCAACAACAACCTGTCGCTGATCATGAAGCGGCTGACCGGGGTGACCGTCGTCGTCGCCGGGATCGGGGCCATCGGCGGGATCTTCGGCATGAGCGAGGCTCAAAACGCCTTCCGCCTGGACGAGGGGCCCGGGTTCTGGATCGTGACGGCCGGGAGCCTCCTGCTCGCGGCCGTGGCCGCCGGCGTGCTGCACCGGATCGACTGGATCTGAGTCCGGGCCAGCTAGCCCCGGCAGCCGGTCGCGCCGGCCGTCTTGCACCGTGGGGCGTCCGGGCAGACGTTGCCCCTGCCCGGCGGGTGCGCGTCCGCCTCGTTGGCCGCGATGACGCCGACGGGCTGGGCCACGACCTGGAGCTTGGTGGACGACTCATAAGGCCCCTCGGAGGTCTGCAGCCACAGCTGGTCCGTCTTCGCGTTTGCGGCCGTGTCCAGCGCGGACGAACCGGAGACGTGGCGGAGGACCTGTGTGATCTGGTAGACGTGGCGCTGGTTGTCGTCCGTGTAGACCTCCACCCACATGCCGATCATGGCCGCCCCGTTGTTCACCTGTGACTGCGTCAGGAGCGACAGGAACATGCTCGTTCGGGCGTGGGCGTACAGATAAGTGGCCTGGGGCAGGCCGGGGTAGGCGAGCGGCTTGTCGAGGGTCAGGTACTCCGCGGCATTGCAGAGCGGGAACTGCTCTTTCGGCGGCGAAGTCACGACGGGCAGGTCGATCCCGAGCGCCGGGACCGTGACCCGGGTCGCGATGTAGGCGGTCAGGCTGCCGCTCGTCGTCGGGCCGATCGGCGCGATCGACGCGATCGGCGGGATCGAGTAGGCGGCCACCGATGAAGACGGGGCGGCCGTCGGCGTCGCGTTCGGCGCCGCTTCGACCGGCTGGAGATAGTAGAAGAGCCCGGCCGCGATCAGGAAGACACCGGCCCCGGCGATCAGGGCCGGGACGAGGCCGAGCAGGTCCAGGACCAGCCGGATGATCGGCTTCACGATCGTGCGGAATACGCTCCTGAGGAGTGTCCCAATGCGTCGCATCGTCCGGCATCCTATCAGGCGCCCACCCGATACGCCTCGGGCGCGGCCCCGATATCGCGGCGACTGCCCGGTGCGCGGAGAGGCCTCGGACGGCGCTCGGTGGCGCCGGTGCCGATTCCTTGGTAACCTCAGGCCATGGTTGCTCGCATGAACATCATTGTCGGCGTGCTCGCCGGCGTCGCGGTCGCCCTCCTGGTGGCCGTCGCGGTCGTCGTTGCAACGCCCGGCGCCACCCCGAACGTACCGCCCAAGCCGACCGCCGTGATCCTGCCGACTGAGACCCCCACGCCTCTGCCGGTAGTGACACCAGCGCCTTCCGTGGCGCCGATCGTCCCCGGGCAGTCGATCGCTCCGTTCGGCGACGGGTAGGCCGCGGCCGCGTAGATTGCGATCGGCCGCCCCGGCGTTTCGCTGAGTCCGCATCGCCGCGCGCCGAGCCCCGTAACCGCGGGTCGAAGGCCGCGGGCCTTGCCACACGGCGGTCCTGCCAGATGTTCGCCTGCGGGACGTTACCCGGGGTCGCGGGCCGCCGTCGTGCCAGATGTTCATACGTGGGACGTTACGACGGGTTGCGGGCCGCAGGCAGTCCGTTGCGGGCGCGAGCGGAGCGTTCATTAGGTCCCGCCGAGCGCTCCGACGACATTCCACGGGCGCCGGCGTAGGCATCCGTCGGCGATTCAGGTCGTCGCGCTGTCATGAAGGCAGCCGTTTCCAGCGTAAGGTTCTGCGGGCGCGCAGTTGTCAGGAAGGGCGAATGGTTGCCGCCGCCGGCCCCGCGCCCCGCGCCCCGCGCCCCGCGCCGCTTCTAATCGTGGAAGACGTTCGCGGCGTTGGCCGCGGCCGTGACCAGGGCCGGGAACAGCCCGAAGATCAGGGTGCCGACCCCGACGGCCGCCAGGCCGACCCGGAACAGCACGCCGGGCGAGCTCGCGACGGCCTCCTCGGTCGGCTCGCGCATGTACATGTAGACGACGACCCGCAGGTAGTAGAACGCCGCCGCGGCCGCGTTGATCATTGCCAGGACGGCCAGTGCGGTCAGCCAGCCACCGGCCTGGATCGCGGCCAGGATCACGTACGCCTTGGCCCAGAAGCCGGCCAGAGGCGGGATGCCGGTGAGCGACAGCAGGAAGAGGGCCATCAGGGCCCCCAGCCACGGGTCGCGACGCCCCAGCCCGGCGAACGTGCCTATCTGGCTGCTGACCCCGGGCCGCCGCTGCAGGGCCGTGACCACGGCGAAGGCGCCCATGTTCATGAAGGTGTAGGCGGCGCCGTAGAACAGGATCGCCGACAAGCCGGTCTGCTGGCCGCCGGCGTAGGCCGCAAGGCCGACCAGGATGTAGCCGGTGTGGGCGATCGAGGAGTAGGCCAGCATCCTCTTGACGTTGTCCTGGGTGATCGCGACCAGGTTGCCGAGGGTCATCGTGGCTGCGGCCAGGACGATCACGACCGGCAGCCAGTCGGCCTTGAGCGGGCCGAGGGCGCCGACGAAGAGCCGCAGGGCGATGGCGAAGGCGCCGACCTTGGGGCCGACCGAGAGGTAGGCCGTGACGGGCGTCGGAGAGCCCTGGTATGCGTCGGGCGTCCAGTAGTGGAACGGCACCGCGGCCATCTTGAAGGCCATTCCGGCGGTCATGAAGGCCAGGCCCATGGCCAGGCCGGGCTGCAGCGAGCCGTGGGCGACGGCGGTCGCCAGGGCCGAAGCCACGCCGTCCACGCGAGTGGTGCCTGTCATGCCCCAGACGTAGGCCAGGCCGAACAGCAGGATCGCGCTGGAGAACGAGCCGAGGAGGAAGTACTTGATCGCGCCCTCGGTGGAGTACGGGTCGCGCCGGGCGAAGCCGGCCAGCATGTAGCCCGGCAGGACCATCAGCTCGAGGGCGACGAAGAGGACCAGCAGGTCCGTCGAGCCGGCCACGAGCATCGCCCCGGTCACGGCGAAGACGAGGACCGCGGCGAACTCGGCGATCGGCAGGCCGCGCGGCTCCAGGTAGTCCACCGCGAAGAGGATGGTCAGGGCCGCTATGACCACAAAGAGCATGTCCAGGAAGACGGTCAGGTTGTCGAGCGAGTAGGAGCCGCCGAAGGCGCTGCCGGTGTGCCCGGCCTGGATCAGGATCGCCACGGCCACGGCGCCCAGGCCGGTGAGGGCCGTGAAGATGGCCGGGCGGCGGCGGTTCGGCCACGCCAGGTCGACGAGGAGGATAGCCGCCGCGGCCAGGACGGCGACGATGACCGGCGAGATTGTGCCCAGGTCGGACCAGCTCATCGCGATACCTCTCAGCCGCCGACGACCCCGGCAGCCGCCAGGAAGGCCTGGGCGGGTGCGCGGAGGAGATCGAGCACAAGGCTCGGGAAGAGCCCGAGCACCACGATCAGGACGGCGAGCGGAAGGAGCGTCGCCATCTCGGTCCGGTTCAAGTCGGTCAGGTGGCCGCCGAGGCCCTTCAGGAAGTCGGACAGCGTGCCGAAGGCCACTCGCTGGAACATCCAGAGCAAGTACGTGGCGGCCAGGACCATGACGATGATCGTGGCGACCGAGATAATCGGCGCCACTCCGAACGAGCCGACGAAGACGAGGAACTCCCCGACGAAGCCGGAGAGCCCGGGCAGGCCGGCCGAAGCCAGGATGAAGAAGCCGAATACGGTGGCGTAGATCGGCATCGCCGCGCCCACGCCGCCCATCTTCGCGATCGTTCGGTCGTGGGTTCGCTCGTAGATGACGCCGACCAGGAGGAAGAGGCCGCCGGTGATCAGGCCGTGGTTGATCATCTGCAGGATGGCGCCCTGAAGCGCCGTGGCGCTGAAGACGAAGATGCCGAGCGTCACGAAGCCCATGTGGCTGACCGAGCTATAGGCCACGAGGCGCTTGAGGTCCGGCTGGACGATCGAGACGATCGCGCCGTAGACGATGGCGACGACGCTCAGGGCGATGATCGGGTAGGCGAAAGTGTGGGCCGCGTGCGGGTAGAGCGGCACGGCGAACCGGATCAGGCCGTAGGCGCCGAGCTTGAGGAGGACGCCGGCCAGGATCACCGAGCCGGCCGTCGGCGCCTCCGTATGCGCGTCCGGCAGCCAGGTGTGGAACGGGAACATCGGCACCTTGATGGCGAAGGCCAGGAAGAGCGCCAGGAACGCCAGGTTCTGGAAGGCGTCGCCGAACTGGCCGGAGGCCGCGAACCGCTGGAGCTGCTGGAAGTCGAAGGCGCCGACCCAGGAGCCGCCGTGCCCTACCTGGTAGGCGTAGGCGGTGGCCAGGATCGCGATCAGCATCAGGAGCGACCCGACGAGCGTGTACAGCACGAACTTCATCGTCGCGTAGATGCGGTTGGCGCCGCCCCAGATGCCGATGATCAGGTACATCGGGACCAGGACGATCTCCCAGAAGATGTAGAACAGGAAGAGGTCCAGGGCCAGAAAGACGCCGATCATGCCGACCTCGAGGACGAGGAAGGAAATCATGTAGCCCTTCACCCGGTCCTTGATCGGCCCGAAGCTGGCCAGGACGCTGATCCACGTCAGGGTGGTCGTCAGGACCACCATCAGGACGGAGAGACCGTCGACGCCGAGCTTGTACTGGATGCCGAACGTGGGGATCCAGTCCGTGGCCTCGTTGAACTGGAAGCCGGTCTGGCCGAAGGCATAGGCCCCCAGCAGGCCCAGCGACATGGTCCAGGCCGCCAGGGCGAAGAAGAGGGCGGTCCGCCGGATGAGGTCGGGGTGGTTGGACGGCAGGACCGCAACGACGAGCGCCCCGACGAGTGGCGTGAACGTGATCAGGCTCAGGATCGGCAGGCTCATCGTTCTTCCTCCTACCGAACCGCGATGAGGATGTAGCCGATGGCCATCGCGATCAGGCCGAAGGCTATGCCGAGGGCGTAGTTCTGGACGCGGCCCGTCTGGACGCGGCGGAGCGCGGTGCCCGCGCCGGTCGTCACGACCCCGATGCCGTTCACCGTTCCGTCAATCACCGTGCGGTCGAACCAGAAGGCGGCCGCGGCGAGTTTGCCGCCCCAGACCACGAAGAGCAGGTTGTTGAGGTCGTCGAACCACCACTTGTTCGATGAGCCGCGATACAGCGCGGCCAGCGCGGGTCGGGCGCTGATCTCGCGGACCTGGTCCGGGCGAGGTTCGGCCCGGAGGCCGAGGGCCGGCATGTTCACGCCGAAGAGGCGCCACGCCAGGACGATCGCCGCGGCCACGAGGCCCGTCGTCAGAATCGCCAGGGCGCCGTCGATGCCGAAGAAGGTGTAGGCCGCCTCGGTCCGGCCGCTCGCGGCGATCGTGTGCTCGAAGACCGGCGCCAGCCACTGGTGGAGCAGCCCCGATTCCGGTGGGAAGCCGATGAGCATCCCCAGGAAGACGGCCGGGATGGCCAGCAGGATGAGCGGCCTCGTCATCGTCGGCGGCGACTCGTGGATGTGGTGCTCCTTCTCCGGGTCAACGCGGCTCTCGCCCCAGAAGGTCATGCCCATCAGCCGGAACATGTAGAAGGCGGTCATGCCGGCGACGGCGAAGCCGATGGCCCAGACCCACAGGAAGCCGTTCTTGAAGGCGCCGCCGAGGATCTCGTCCTTGGAGAAGAACCCGGCCAGCGGCGGGACGCCGGCGATGGCCACCGAGCCGATGAGCATCGTCACGTACGTGATCGGGATCTTCTTCGCCAGGCCGCCCATCTTGCGCATGTCCTGCTCGCCGTCCACGGCGTGGATGACCGAGCCGGAGCCGAGGAAGAGCAGGCCCTTGAAGAAGCCGTGGCTCATGAGGTGGAAGATGGCCGCGGTCCAGGCCCCCACGCCGAGCGAGGCGAACATGTAGCCGAGCTGCGAGAGAGTGGAGTAAGCCAGGACGCGCTTGATATCCGTCTGGGTGAAGGCGATCGAGGCGGCCAGGATTGCGGTGAAGATGCCGATCGCGGCCACGACCGTCATTACCTCCGGCGCAGCCCCGAAGATCGGGTTGCAGCGAGCGACGAGGTAGACGCCGGCGTTGACCATGGTGGCGGCGTGGATCAACGCGCTGACCGGGGTGGGGCCCTCCATCGCGTCCGGCAGCCAGACGTGGAGCGGGAACTGGGCGCTCTTGCCGACCGCGCCGCAGAAGATCAGCAAGGCGATCGCGATCTGCCACTCGTGGGGGACGCCACCGAAGGCGCCGAAGACCTTCTGGAGGTTCAGCGTTCCCAGCTGGGTCCAGACGGCCATGATGCCGAGGGCGAAGCCCATGTCGCCGACGCGGTTCACGAGGAATGCCTTCTTGGCCGCCTCGGCCGCGGACCGGCGCGGGTACCAGAAGCCGATCAGCAGGTAGCTCGACAGCCCGACCAGCTCCCAGCCGGCGAAGACCAGCAAGAGGTTGTCCGCCAGGACGAGGATCAGCATCGAGAACATGAACAGGTTCAGGTAGGCGAAGAAGCGCCACTTGCCGTCGTCGTGGGCCATGTAGCCGATCGAGTACACGTGGACGAGCATGCCGATCGTCGTGACCACGATCAGCAGGCAGGCCGTCAGTGTGTCGACGTAGAAGCCCATGTCGGCCTGGAAACCCGTCGCCGGGATCCAGTTCCACAGCGTCACGCCGAAGCCGCCGGCGACGGGGAAGCCGAGGCTGTGGGTCAGGGCGCCGGTGACGACCACCATCGCCACCAGCCACGAAGCCACCACCGCCCCTACGGCCAGCCGGTGCGAGTCGTGGCCCATCTGGCGGCCCAGCAGGCCCGTAATGACGAAACCGGCCAGCGGCAGCGCGGGAATGAGAGGGATCAGGAAGTTCATCTCCCTAGTCCTTCATCGAGTCGTACTCGTCCACGAGGGGCGTCTTCTTGTTGCGGTAGATCGCGATGATGATGGCCAGCCCGACCGTGGCCTCGGCCGCGGCGACGGCGATCACGATCAAGGCGATGACGGCGGCGTGGGTCTTGAGCGGGGCGATGAAGGCGCCGAACGCGAGGATCGTCAGGTTCACCGCGTTGAGCATCAGCTCGATCGACATCAGCATGCTGATGGCGTTGCGGCGGGCCAGGAAGCCGAATGTCCCGATGGCGAAGAGGAGGCCCGAGAGGACCAGGTAGGAGTCGAGCGAGTTGCTCACGACCGATCCCCCTCGCGGCGGTCGGGCTCTCGCCGGGCCAGGTAGATCCCGCCCACGACGGCCGCCGTCAGCAGCACGCTGACGATCTCGAACGGCAGGACGTAGTCGTGGAAAAGGAGGCGGGCCACGTCGGCCGTGACGGTCGAGACCCGGTCGCCCAGGTTCGGCCAGGTGGTAGTCAGGGCCGTCACGGCGATGACGTTGCCGATGACCATCGCAGCGACGGCCGCGATCCACACCTGTGTCTGGAAGACGAGCCGGGCAGGGGCGTTCTTGGTCTGGGTCAGCATGATCGCAAAGAGGATCAGGACGCTGATCGCGCCGATGTAGACCAGGACTTGGGTTGCGGCGACGAGAGGGTTTCCGAGCAGGGCGTAGATCCCGGCCAGCGAGGCGAACGAGACCGTGAGTGAGAGGCCGCAACGGATGATGTCACGCATGGTGACCACCAGCACGGCCGATATCAGGAGCGTGGCCGCGAGTACGACGAACAGGGCATCGTCCCAGCGGATCCCGACCAGCGGGATCGAGTCGCCTATCGGCATGCCCTGTTTCCCTCCTCCGCCATCACGATCACTCTGATTTGGCTCCCCCGCGACCGCCGCGCTCGCCGGCCAGGGCGGCCGGCAGAGCCGGCAACGCCTCGACCGACCTGTCGATTCGACCTTCGGCGAGGGCGTGGGCCATCCAATCGCGCTCGCGCCTGATGTAGGTCACCTCTGTCTCTCGATCTACCGCGGCCAGCCCGATGAGATCGATCTGGGGGTCGGCCCGGTCGTCGTGGGCAAGCTCGTTGTCCTGACCGCCGCGAAGCGCATCGTAAGGGCAGGCGTCCACGCAGATGCCGCACAGGATGCAGCGGCTCTCGTCCACGTCGTACTTCTCGAGGACACGCGGTTTGGGCATGAGCGCGCCCGTCGGGCACGTCTCGGCGCACCGGCCGCATGAGACGCACGGCGTGTCGTTCAGGCTCATGTCGAGCGGCGTCGTCACCAGCGTGTCGAAGCCGGTTCGCATGAAGTCGTAGCAGGCCGCACCGACAACCTCCGCGCAGACGTTGGCGCAGCGGCCGCAATCGATGCACCGTGACGGCTCGCGCAGGATGAAGGCGTGGCTGTCGTCGCGGATGTAGTCGTGGTTGGCGCCGGTGAAGCGGTTCTCGGTGACGCTGCGGAAGCCGGCGCCCGAGTCGTGGCCCGGTTCCAGCGTCTGGAGCGTGGTCCCGTACTCGATGCCGAGGCGGCGCAGGTCGCAGTTGCCCAGCGCCTCGCAGGTGCACTGCAGGCACCGGGTGGACTCGGCCATGACCTCGGCCGCCGTGTATGGGATCTCGTACTCGATGTAGCTCCTGGAGCGCTCCTTCGCCGGCATCGCCTTGAGGCGGTGGCGGGCTTCCTTGGGCTCGTCCGTGAACGGCACGATCGACAGGAAGGTCGGCTCCACCTCGGCGAGGGTCTGGCCGTTGCGCAGCTCCGAGAGGTCGTTGCCGCGCAGGAACGCATCCACGGCGTAGGCGCAGCGGCGGCCTTCGGCGATGGCCTGGACCACCGTAGCCGCGCCGATGCGGACGTCGCCGGCGCCGAAGACGCCGGGCCGGCCCGTCTCGAAGGTGACCGCGTCGGCGCTGAGGCGGTACCTGGCCGCGGCCACGCCCTCGTTGCCGGGCCCGATCCACGACAGGTCGGGGCCCTGGCCGATGGCCAGAAGGACGCGATCGCATTCGACCACGAACTCGGTTCCGGCGGCCGGCTCCGGCCGCCGGCGTCCCGAGGCGTCGGGGGCGCCGGGCTGCATGCGGATGAACTCGACGCCGGTGACCTTGTTGTTCTCGTCGACCAGGACGCGGGTCGGGCCGGCCTGGAAGATGGCGGTGCCGCCCTCCTCGAGGGCCTCGTGGACCTCACTGGCGGCCGGCATGTCCTTCATATCGCGGCGGTAGACGAGGGTGACCTGGCTGGCGCCCTGCCGGATCGAGGTTCGCCAGCAGTCCATCGCCGTGAAGCCGCCGCCGATGACCACCACGCGGCTCTTCTTGTGGCCGGGGTAGGGCAGGCCGAGGGTGGCGATCCGCAGGTACTCGAGGCCGTCGATCACGCCGTCGGCGTTCTCGTTGGCGATGTTGAGCTTGTTGGTGTCGTAGCAGCCGGTGGCCACGATGGTCGAGTCGAAGCCCTGGGCGTGCAGGTCGTCGAGGGTGAAGTCGCGGCCGAGGGCCTTGTTGCACTCGAGGCGGGCGCCGAGCTTCCAGACGGCTTCGTACTCGGGCTCGAGGACGTCGGCCTTGGGCAGCCGGTACTCCGGGATGCCGTAGCGGAGCATCCCGCCCGGCTCCGGGTCGCGCTCGAAGACGGTCACGTCGTGGCCGGAGAGGAGCAGGTAGTAGGCTGCGGACATTCCGGCCGGGCCGGATCCGATGACCGCCACGCGCTTGCCGGTCTTGGGCTGGGTCTCGAACGGCAGGGGCGGCTCGATGCCGTCCTTCTGGGACTTCAGGATCTGGTCGCCGGCGTAGCGGTGGCTGTCGCGGATGGCGATCGCCTCGTCCACTTCGTCGCGGCGGCAGTGGTCCTCGCACGGCGCCGGGCAGACGCGGCCGAGGATCGACGGGAACGGAATGGTCCGCTTGAAGATGCGGGCCGACTCCCGGAAGTGGCCCTCCGCGTTGGCCCGCAGGAAGCCCGGGATGTCGATGTGGCTCGGGCACTTGTTCTGGCAGGGCGGGAGGCAGTAGGCGTTGTGGTCGCTGAAGATCAGCTCGAGGTTGGTCCGGCGCAGGCGGCGCAGCTGTTCGGTCTGGGTCCGGACGACCATGCCGGCCTCGGCCTCGCGGGAGCACGAGATGGGCGGGTGCTCCTCGCCCTCGACCTCGACCACGCACATCCGGCAGGCCCCGAAGCCGGGGAGCTTCGGCTCGTAGCAGAGCGTCGGGATCTCGATGCCGTTGGCGCGGCAGACCTCGAGGATCGTCTGGCCTTCGGTGCCTTCGACGATCCGGCCGTCCACTTCGATCCGGAAGGTGGGCGTGGCGAGCGGGCGCTGCGGCGCCTGGGCGGTGATCAGCCGCTCGGCGAGGGAGTTGTCGAACGGCTCGATCGTGTCGAACGGCGTCTTCGAGTCGGGCCGGCTGTCGGTCCGACCGGCGTGCTTGTTCCACGCCCCCTTCTGGTTCTCCGCCGGGCGCAGCCGGCGCAGCGTGTCGGCCGCATCCCGCGCGTGGATCGTCAGAGCCGATGTCGCCGGCGCCGTCGCGTTGGTGGAGATCGCCGTGGACGCGGCTTCGACCGGAGCCCAGTCGGCGGCCTTGCCCTGTTTGCCGGACTTCCCGGACCTGGTGGGCGTGGCCGAGGGCGGGGAGCTGGGGCTGGGGCGAAGGGTCGGTTCTCGCATGGGACGCCTCAGGAGACGACCCCGGCGCGGGCATCGGCCTTTGGCTGGCAGATCCCGGCGGGGCAGGTGTTGCGAAGGAGGTGGGCATCGAGCTCGTCGCGGAAGTACCGGACGACGCTCAGCAGGGCGAGGGTGGCGCGACGCTCGTGGTCGCATAGGGCACTGCCGACGATGTCGACGGAGAGGTCTGTCAGGCACGCGATCTCGTCGCCGCGCGGCTGACCTTCGCAGATGCGGGCCCCAATCTCGGCCAGGCGGCGCAGCCCGATCCGGCACGGGATCGTCTTGCCACAAGCCTCGTCGGCGCAGAAGCGGGTCAGGACCGCGGCCAGGTCCACCACGCAGCTGTGCTGGTCCAGGACGACGATCGAGCCCGATCCGACGTGGGCGCCGGCCTTTTCCAGGGAGTCGTGATCGAAGCCGACGCCGAGCGCGTCGGCCGGGAGGATGCCGCCCGAGGGGCCGCCGACGAGGACGGCCTTGAGCCGGCGCGGTCCGGGAACGCCGCCGGCGACGTCGAGGACCTCTCGGAGCGTGACGCCGAACGGAACCTCGGCGATACCGGGGCGGGCGACGGCCCCGGAGATCTGGACCAGGATCGTGCCGGCGAATGTCCGCGCGTCGGTCTCGGCGAAGCCGGCGATGCCGCCCGAAAGGATCGTCGGCACGGCGGCGAAGGTCTGCGGACCGTGGATGAGGGTCGGCGCCCCAAAGAGGCCGCGGCTCGTGGTGTACGGCGGTTGCTGCTCGGGCTGGCCGCGCTTGCCCTCGAGGCCCTTGAGCAGGACCGTCTCCTCGCCGAGCATGTATGAACCCTGGAGCGGCCTGACGGAGAAGCGGATCTCCGTGCCGCTGTCGAGGATGTTCTCGCCGAGATACCCGGCCGACTCCGCGGCCGCGATTGCCGCCTCGACCGCGCGGATCGCGTCGGCGGCCTCGGCCCGGAGAGCGACGATCACCTCGCGCGCCCCGACGGCGAAGGCTGCGATGGCCGCGCCCTCGATCACCGCGTACGGGTTCGACTCGAGCAGGACGCGGTCGGTCATGACCGCCGGGTCTGCCCCGTAGGCGTTGACGACGACGTAACGCGTGGGCGCCGAGGCGGCTGCGACCCCGCCCGCCGCGGCCCCCGCCGGGACCCCGGCCCGGGCGCAGGCGCGCCACTTCTCTCCGATCGGGTGACCGCCGCCGCCGCGGCCGCGCATCCCGGATTCGGTCAGGGCGTTTATGACGCCGTCGGCCTTGAGCTTCTCGACCGCGAGCCGCAGCGCGGCGAAGGCACCGGCCGCGACGGCTGCCTCGATCTCGAGCGGATCGGCAGGCGGGGTCGCCGGCAGCAGCAGGCGAGGGAAGCGGGCCGGTGTCGCCAGGACCGCCGTCGAGGTCATGCCACGGTCCTCCCAGTGAGCGTCCGAGCCCAGACCGCGGCACCCGAGATGCTCACGACTTGCCGCTTGCCATCGAGCGTCACCAGCGGCGACGGGGCGCCCGGAAGGTGGGCGGGGAGGTGCTCGAGGGCCACTCCACCCTGGGCAGGCCGGCGGCCGACCTCGGTTCCAAGCTCGGCGGCAAGGGCGCCGGCGATCCGGCGAGATCCGGCGACCAGGCAGGCGGCGCAGTGGCAGACGGCGACCGTGTGCCCGGGCTGGTCGAAGCGGAGGTGGCGGTAGTAGCTGGCGGTTCCGTGGATGAGGGCGTACGGTGCGCCGGAGACCTGGCTAACGCGCTTGAGCGCGGCGACGGGCAGATAGCCGTAGGCGGCCTGAATCGATTCGAGAATGGCCAGCATCTGGCCGCGGTCGTAGTCGTACTTCTCCAGGATGCCGTCCACGGCGGCCGTGTCGATCGAATCGAAGTGCGCATAGGCCGGATCGGGCACCGGCCGGCCGGACCGCCGCAGGGCCGACTCCTCGCGACGCTCGGCGTACTGCTCGGCCGCGCCCCAATGGACGTGGAAGCGGCCCTTCGTATCGAAGCCGCCCATGTCGATGCACTCCACCGGGCAGGCCTGGGCACATTGGAAGCACGTCTCGCACTTGAGGTTGCCGAGCTCGTCGTACAGCAGCTGCAGGCGGCCGCGGAACCTGACGGCGACGTCCGGCGCGGCCTCGGGGTACTGGATCGTGGCCTTGGGCGCGAAGAAACGGCGCATGGTCAGAGCCATGCCCTTCGCAATGCCCATTCCGGGGATGAAGCTCATCGCGCGCTCACCGGTTCAGGAGGACGACGGCGGTCGCCGTCACGAATAGGTTGAGAAGCGAGGCCGGCAGCAGCCACTTCCAGGCGAAGCCCATCAGCTGGTCGACGCGAACGCGGGGCAGCGTCGCCCGCATCCACACGAACGTGATGACGAAGACGTAGGTCTTGACCATGAACCAGACCAGGCCGGTCAGCCAGTCGAAAGCGATGAAGCCGGCGGCGGCGACCGCGGCGGCGACCACGAGGGTGGTCAGCAGCAGGCCCATCGTGGCGGACGGCCACAGGCCCCAATTCCGGCCGCCGAGGAGCCTGGCGACCAGGCCGAAGAAGTAGGTCCCGAAGACCAGGACGGCGAGGCCGATGCCGAGCCAGCCGAAGAACCCGAACGTCAGCGGGTGGAACCAGTTCAGGTTGTATGCCCACGGCCACTTGAACAGATCGGAAG